>ENA-ORBV01007407-ORBV01007407.1-microbial-mat-metagenome-genome-assembly--contig:-NODE-7407-length-18855-cov-6.425551_pt1 | contig 18855 bp, 18 predicted proteins | sample MGYA00237777_ERZ505514 | MGnify/ENA primary metagenome ERZ505514 (study PRJEB26160, sample SAMN06269048) | microbial mat metagenome | isolation source: Oligotrophic lake microbial mat | place... | reverse complement strand
CAGGCGGCGGACTTCACGATTCAGGGCGGGTACACCGCCGCGAAGCAGCTGCTCGGCAACCCGCGCAAGCGCCCGACCGCAGTGTTTGCGGCGTCCGATGAAATGGCGATTGGCACGATTCTTGCCGCCCGCGACCTCGGGCTGAACGTGCCACAAGACGTCTCTGTGATCGGCGTAGACGACCACGAACTCTCCGAGTTCTTCGGCCTCTCAACGATCGCGCAGTTTCCAGCGCTGCAGGGTCGGCTCGCGGTGGACATCGTCATGGAACAACTTCACCCTGGCAGGCAAGAGTTTGCCGCGGCGAACACCGCGCTGCCATTCGAGTTGATTGTGCGCTCGAGCACCGCTCGACCGCGCAGTCACTCCGCGGCATCCCGATAGCGGTTGGCAGCGTCTGCAACTTTGCCCGCGTAGGTTGTCGCGGTGTTGTACGCGGCTATCCCCTCGCGCCAGCCGTCGGGAGTCGACATGTCGCCGGCGACAGCACGGCACATGTGGTTGGCCCCGGCGATCGCCGCGTCGGAGATGTTGTGCGGGTCCGGCACACCATCGCCGTTGCCATCGGACGGAAAACTCGCCCACGTTTGCGGGATCAGTTGCATCGGCCCGACCGCCCGGTCAAAGTCGGTGATGCCGTCGACCGCCCCGCCGTCGCTGTCCGGAATGTTGAGGGTGTCGCCGCCGTCGAGCACCACTCCGAAGATCTCGGGCACCGCTCGAAAATCGGCGCCGACCTTGGCTCCGCCGTAGCGGCCGTGATCGCTTTCGACGAGCCCGATCGCAGCGATCGTGTTCCAGCCGAGCGAGCACCCCGAAAACGCTTCCTCGCTTCGGATCGCTGCGCCAGCGTACGCCAAGAGCGCGAGAATCGGGATGCCAGTAGCCGCCGCCGTTCGCTCCGCCCAGTCGGCGTCGATGAGACCGACATAGCCGGGCTGCGTCGGCGCGGAAGCCTGTGGTGGCGGTGGTGACTGCTCGGCAAACGGCTCGCCCTCTATGACGGCAGCAGAGCATCCAGCAGTCACGATCACAACCGATGCGGCCAGCGAGGCAACACCGGCCGAGAGCCAGATCTTCGCTGCGGTAGCCATATTGACGTTCTAGCATGGGCACATGGCAGATTCCACATTCGACATCGTCAGCAAGGTCGACAAGATGGAGGCGGATAACGCCGTCAACCAGGCCCAGAAAGAGATCGCGACCCGGTACGACTTCAAGGGGGTCGGCGCATCCGTCGAGTGGAGCGGCGAGAAACTGCTGCTGAAGGCGAGCGCTGAGGAGCGGGTCAAGGCGGTGCTTGAGGTGCTTGAGCAGAAGTTCATCAAGCGCGGCATCTCGTTGCGGAGTCTCGACACCGGAGAACCGTACCCGAGCGGTAAAGAGTTCCGTATCGAGGTGAGCCTCAAGAACGGCATCTCGTCGGAGGACGCCAAGAAGGTCGCCAAGGTCATCCGCGACGAAGGTCCCAAGAGCGTCAAGGCGCAGATTCAGGGTGACGAGTTGCGGGTGCAGTCCAAGAGTCGCGACGACCTGCAAGCCACGATGGCCCTTCTGAAGGGCAAAGACCTCGACGTCGATTTGCAGTTTGTGAACTTTCGCTAGTCGGCAATCGCCGAAGGGCAGCCCGCTCTCACTAAACTGCCTTCGTGGAAGACGCCAACAGAATCGTGCTCGACTTCAACCTGTCGCTTGCGACAATCCTGATCCTTGCCGACTTCATCATTCGCGTTGTCGCCGTCATCTACGTTCCGCGAAACCGCCGGCCGCAGACTGCGCTTGCTTGGCTCCTTGCGATCTTTTTCATTCCATACATCGGCATTCTGTTGTTCTTGCTCGTCGGCAACAGCAAGCTGCCGAAGGGGCGCCGTCGCAAACAGGAGGAGATCAACCAGTACATCCTCGATGGCACGGAGGGAATGGAGGACGTCACCGAGGATCCGCCGTGGCCGGCGTGGCTGCATCCGATCGTCGAACTGAACCGCAACCTCGGTGCGATGCCACTTGTCGGCGGCAACAGCGCGAAGCTGCTCCCTGAGTACGAAGAGTCGCTTACCGCGATGACCGAAGCGGTGGATGCCGCGAGCAAAACCGTTCACGTCGAGTTCTACATTCTCTCGCTCGACCGCACGACGGCGCCGTTCTTCGACGCGCTCGAACGGGCAGTGCAGCGCGGGGTGGTGGTGCGAGTTCTGCTCGACCACATCGCATCCATTCGCACTGTCGGCCATCGCAAGACCGCAAGGAAGCTCACGAAGATCGGCGCCAAGTGGCACTACATGCTGCCGGTCCGACCATTGCGCGGGCAGTGGCAACGCCCGGACCTGCGCAACCATCGCAAGTTGGTGGTCGTCGACCGCGTGGTCGGATTCACCGGCTCACAAAACTTCATCGACTCGAGCTACAACAAGCGCGGCAACATCAAGCGCGGCTTGCACTGGAAAGACCTGATGGTTCGGTTCGAGGGCCCGATCGTTGCCGGTATCGAGGCGATCTTCGCCACCGACTGGTACTGCGAGACGAACGAGTTGCTGTTGCGTGAAGGGCCGGTTGTGCGCGAGACACGCGTGAACCCGGTCGATGCGCAAGTCGTGCCAAGCGGGCCGGGGTTCTCGGGTGAGAACAACCTCCGGCTCTTCAATGCACTCGTGTATGCCGCGACTGAGCAGATCATCATCACGAGTCCGTATTTCGTTCCAGACAGCTCAATGCTCTACGCAATCACGACGGCAGCGCAAAGCGGACTCGACGTGCAGCTGTTTGCCTCCGAGATCGGCGATCAGGTGGTCGTGTACCACGCCCAACGCAGCTACTACGAGGAGCTGTTACGCGCTGGTGTGCGCATCTGGCTCTACAAACCGCCGACCGTGCTACACGCCAAGTTCTTCACGATCGATGACGAAGTCGCCGTCGTCGGTTCGAGCAACATGGACATGCGCTCTTTCGCGCTCGACCTGGAGATCTCGGTGATGGTGCGCGGTGCGAGCATCATCAGCGACCTCCACGCGCTGCAGGAGGAGTATCGCGCAAACAGTCGGGAACTCACTCTTGACGAGTGGATGACGCGGTCCAGAGTCTCGGCGACCTTCGACAACGTCGCGAGGCTCGCGGCAACACTGCAGTAGCGGCTAGCCCTTGGATGCCGCGATCATCTCGTCGCGCGGCACCACCTTGATGCGCTCACGTTCCTGTGCGGCACCGAGCGCGCGCTCGTGCTCGTCGAGGTTCTGCCAGCCCTGCAGGTTGGTGAAATCGACCCCGCGCTGCCGAAGCAACGCCACGATCGCCTCCTCTTCTGGGTGAGCCGGGCTCCACCAGTTGGCCTGATCGGTCATGAGGTGGCGCACGGTCTCCATGGCGTCGCTCTTGGTGTGGCCAATGAGGCCTACCGGGCCGCGCTTGATCCAACCCGTGGCATACACGCCGTTGACCGGCTCGTCGTGATCGTCGATGACCTGACCCTCGCGGTTCGGGATCACCCCGCGACGCTCGTCGAACGGAATGCCGTCGAGCGGCGAACCGAAGTATCCAACAGCCCGGTAGACCGCTTGTACCGCCACTTCGCGAAACTCGCCGGTCCCACCCACGCCGCCCGCGCCATCCGGCTCGGTGCGCTCGTAGCGGAAGCCCTCGACGCGATCGGTGCCGAGCACCTCGACTGGACCCGCAAAGAAATGCAAGTGCAGTCGTCTGGATGCCCCGGACAGTGGTTGATCAGACCGCGGTTCATCGCGCCACTTGCGGAAGATGCGGTCGATCACCATGATCTGCTTGTTCGACTCGATCGCGGCACGCGAGGCGTCGTCGTAGTCGAAGTCTTCCTCGTACACGATCATGTCGACATCATCGAGTTCCCCGAGTTCGCGCAACTCAAGCGGCGTGAACTTCACCTGCATCGGGCCGCGGCGACCGAAGACGTGCACATCGGTGATTGGTGACGCCTTGAGCCCTTCGTACACGTTGCTAGGGATATCGGTCGGCAGCAGGTCGTCGGCGTGCTTGGAAAGAATGCGCGCAACATCGAGGGCGACGTTGCCGTTGCCGATGACGGCGGCGGCGCTCGCATCCAAGGGCCATTCGCGAGGAAAGTCAGGGTGCCCGTCGTACCAGCTCACGAAATCTGCGGCACCGTAACTGCCGTCCAGATCGATTCCGGGAATATCGAGCGGGGCATCCTTGATGGCGCCGGTCGAAAAAATCACGGCGTTGTAGTGCTGCTTCAGGTCGTCAAGAGTCACATCGCGCCCGTAGTACACGTTGCCGAAGAGGCGAATGTTGCCGGTGTCGAGCACGTCTCGAAGGGCGGTAATGATGCCTTTGATGCGCGGATGATCCGGGGCGACACCGTAGCGAACCAGACCGTAGGGGGCTGGCAACTGCTCGAAGAGGTCGATCGAGACGTCGAACTGCTTCTCAGCCTTCAGCAGGATGTCCGCGGCATAGATGCCGGCGGGACCTGCGCCAACGATGGCAAGCCTGAGCTTGGTCATGGTTCCTCTTTCGGTAACAACAGAAGCGGTAACAACAGAAGCGCCGACAACAGAAGCGCCGACAACAGAAGGAACACTCTAGTTGAGCGAGCGCATCGGACCCGGCAGCGTTGGAGCTCCGGCGAGCACGCCTCAGTTGGAGCGCTCGACGATCGATTCTGCGAACTTGGTCAGGGCCTTCTTGACAGGGCCAGTCGGCAGCGGCTCAAGCGCGGCCACCGCTTCCCGCGCCCAGCGATACGCCTCATTGAGGGTTTGCTTGGTCACTGGATGCGCGCGCAGCTCGGCGATCGCGTCATTGAGGTCGGCTTCATCCCCCACACCGTAGAAGGCCGAGTTGACGTCGCGTTCGATGCGGGTCAGGAGGTCCGCGGCATCCTGATCGATCTTGGCGAGTTCGCGCAAGTAGAGCAGCGGCAGCGTGGAGACCCCGCTGCGCAGGTCGGTGCCGGGGGTCTTGCCGGTCTTGTCTGTTTCCGACGAGAGATCGATGATGTCGTCGACGAGTTGGAAGGCCACCCCGATGCGCTCGCCGAACTCCCGAACAGGTACGACGTACTCCTCCGGTGCGTTCGAAAACACCACCCCGACTTCGGCAGCCGTCGCAATGAGGGACCCCGTTTTGTCTGCGAGCACCTGCAGATAATGCTCGACCGGGTCTTCGTCTTTGCGCGGACCAAGAGTCTCGTGCAACTGGCCAAGGCAGAGCCGTTCGAACGTATTTGCCTGCAGGCTGAGTGCGCGCTCGCCAAGGCCAGAAATGAGCTTGCTCGCGCGGGCGAACAACAGATCGCCAGTCAGAATCGCGACCGAGTTGCCCCAGACACTCTGCGCGCTTGGAACACCGCGGCGCATCTGCGCTTCGTCCATCACGTCGTCGTGGTAGAGCGAGCCGAGGTGCGTGATCTCGATCGCCTCGGCAGCAGTAATCACGTCCGCGTTGTTCCCCTCGCCCAGCTGCGCCGTCAACAGTGTCAGCACCGGTCGAACACGCTTGCCGCCAGCTTCGAGCAGATAGCGGGTCGTCACATCCGCGATCTCATCGGCAAAGGACATTTCGCGAAGCAGACCGGCCTCGACCTGGGCGAGCCCTTCTTCGATCGCTGCCGCGAAACGGCGTTCGTCGCTCGAGGCGAAGAGCTTCTCGCCAAGGCCGAGCGACGAGCTCAGGGTGTTGCTGCGTCTGGCAATCGACACGCTCTGGTTGATGGTCACGGGGATCCTGTCGCGAAACGCTATGGCTTCGGGTTGTCGGCCTGGGTCTGGGTGGCGATCGTTTTGATCGGTCGAGTGGCGGCATCCTTGCGTTTGGCAACTGATGCGAGCACGGCCGCGTCGACCGGTTTGCGGCCACGGTGCATGGCGACAATGCCAGCGGTGAGGTTGCGATAGGCGACCCGGATGAACCCGACCCCGCGAATCCACTGACTCAACTCGCCCTGGTCGGGCCATTCGCGAATCGACTCGGCGAGGTAGGTGTATGCCTCCGGGTTGGAACTGGCGCGGCCAGCGACGAGCGGCATCACCCGACTGAGGTAGGTCCAATACGCAGCGCGAAGAATGGCAACCGGCGGCTTCGAGAACTCGCAAATCACCAAGCGACCGCCCGGCTTGAGCACGCGGTACATTTCGCTCAGAGCGGTCTTCGGATCGTTGACGTTGCGCAAACCGAAACTGATGGTAACCGCGTCGAACTCGTTGTCACCAAACGGCAGTTTCTGCGCGTCCGCCTGCACGAATTCAACACTCGGATGCTTGCGCCGACCCTCCGCGATCATGCCGGCCGAGAAATCGAGAGCGACGACTTTCGCGCCGTTCTTCTGCAAGGCGACCGAGCTCGTGCCGGTGCCAGCGGCGATGTCGAGAATGCGCTCCCCAGCGGCCGGGGCAACAGCCCGCACGGTCGCGGCACGCCACAGAATTGCGTTTCCACCGGAGAGAACCGTGTTCGTTCGGTCGTAGTGTTTGGCGACACCATCGAACATGCCAGCGACCTCGTTCGGCTGCTTAGTCATATCCGCTTTGGGCACGGCCCAATCCTACGGTCTGCACATGAACTCACCCTGTGGGTTCGGGGTGGACGGGTATGCTCGTCGCTGTGATTCGCCCGGTGCTCAATGTTCGCACCGAGTGGCTCGAGAACGTCGATCCGCTCATCGAATGGTGTGACCCGCTCTCCCCCACCGCGTTCCTGCGAAATGGCGATGGGCTCATCGGTTTGGGTCCGCGATTCACCTTCGCTGACACGCTCCATGGCCGAATTCCCCGCATCGCCGAGTGGTGGGCCGAGCTCTGCGCAACGGCACATGTTGAGGATGCCGTGAACCTCCCAGGCACGGGACTCGTCGCGTTCGGCAGCTTCGCCTTCTCCGATGTGTCGACGGAGCCGAGCTTCCTCTGCGTACCGACAGTCGTGATCGGCCGACGCGGGTCTGCTTCATGGATCACCACCGTCGATTCGGGCATGCCGGTGGCGCCGCGACCGCTCGGTCCGCCCCCGCACGAGCAGCCCGGCCCTGGCTCGCTGAGCACCTTCAGCCCCGGTGCTACGTCAGAGGCCGCCTATCGATCAGCCGTTGCCGCGGCGACCGAGGCGATTCGTGCTGGTCGGGCCGAAAAGGTGGTCATCGCGCGCGAACTTGTGGCGAGCATCCCTGCACTGAGCGACCGCCGCGTGATTCTTGACCGACTCGCCAATGCCTACCCTGACACCTTCGCGTTCGCGGTCAACGGGCTCATCGGCGCGAGCCCAGAAACCCTCGTGCGCGTGACCGACGGTGTCGTCAGCGCCAGGGTGCTCGCTGGCACCGCAGCGAGAGGGACGGATGCCGCGGCCGACGCCGCAGCACGAACCGCGATCACGGGCTCAAGCAAGGATCAGGCCGAGCACGAGTTCGCGCTCGCGAGCGTCGTCGCGGCTCTCAAGCCGCACACCACCGCCCTCAACGCTGACAGCGCTCCGTTCGCCATCACGCTCCCAAACCTGTTCCACCTCGCGAGCAACGTCTCAGGCGGCCTTGCCGCCGGATCCACTGTGCTCGATCTGGTTGGGGCGCTCCATCCAACGGCAGCGGTTGCCGGAACGCCGACAGCAGCAGCACTCGAGCTGATCGATGAACTCGAACCCTTCGATCGCGGTCGGTACGCCGGCCCCGTCGGCTGGGTCGATTCTCGTGGCGATGGCGAGTGGGCCGTCGCGTTGCGCTGTGCGCGCATCGCTGAGGACGGCTCGGTGACAGCGTGGGCGGGCGCGGGAATCGTCGCCGAGTCCGACGCCGACGCCGAGCTCGCCGAAACCGAGCTCAAGTTCCGGCCGGTGCGCGATGCGCTCGGCCTGTAGCCCGGCTTCGGCGCCCGCGCCTACGTCGCGGCGAGCCGCACCTTCTCGGCCTCGACGTCGTAGTTGGCTTTCGGCCACTGTGGGTCGAGCCCGCGAAGTGCCTCGAGCAAGAGTTGCTGCACCGCCCAGCGCGCGTACCACTTCTTGTTCGCGGGAATGACGTGCCACGGGGCATCCGCCGTCGCTGTTCTCGCGATCGCCAGCTCGTAGGCCTCTTGGTACGCGGGCCACAGCATCCGCTCGTCGACGTCACCAGGGTTGTACTTCCAGTGCTTATCCGGTCGGTCGAGTCGATCTTGCAGTCTGACCTTCTGCTCCTCGCTCGAGATGTGCAACATGACCTTGATGATTGTCGTGCGAGATGCCACGAGCTCACGCTCAAACTCGACGATGAGCCCGTACCGTTCCTCGATCTCCTCCGGGGTCGACAAGCTGCGTACGCGGTGGATGAGCACGCTTTCATAATGCGAGCGGTCAAAGACTCCGATGACGCCAGCCGGCGGGAGTTGTTTGCGAACTCGCCACAGGAAATCGTGTTGCTGCTCTTCCTCGGTCGGCGCCTTAAACCCGTGGATTCGCACGCCCTGCGGGTCGACCCCGCCGACGACGTGGCGAACGATGCCGCCTTTGCCCGCCGTGTCCATCGCCTGCAGCACGAGCAGCACCTTGCGAGTGCCTCCGAACCTGCTCTCGGCGAACAGGCGCTCCTGCAGCTCGCCGAGCTCGGCGCCATTGGCAGCAAGTTCCGCCTCAGCGGCACGCTTATCGCCGGCAAAGCCGGGTGTGGCGTCGGTGTCAATGCTCGACAGGTCGACGGTGCTCCCGATCGCAGTGAACGTCTTCATGAACCAACGCTAGCGGTCGAGCGGCACTTCGATCACGGTCGGATTCAGTGACGCGGTGAGTGCTTGGTCGAGGCCGCCGCGGGTTTCGACCCGCAGGTAGTCCCAGCCGTAGGCGACTGCGAGCGGTTCGATCGATGCCTGCTGGGGTGTGAGCAGCACCCGGTCGAACGCTGGACCAGCGAATGCGCCGACTTCGAGACCGTCGAAGATGGTGCCGCCGCCGTCATTGCCGACGATCACCTGGATGCGCGGGCGCGCTTCGCCCGCACCAAACAGCAGGGCTCCGGCGTCATGGAAGAACGCGAGGTCGCCGAGCAGCACGCGCGTCGTGCCTGCTGAGCTGGCGGCATCCGCCTGGCTGGACAGCGCGATGCCGAGCGCTGTCGAGATGGTGCCGTCGATGCCAGCGAGTCCGCGATTGGCGTGCACGCGAATCTTCTTGCCTGGCACGACCCTGTCGACTTCACGAATCAATCTGGATGCCCCCAGTACGAGTCGATCGTGCGGCCAGGTTGCCCGCCAGACAGCTTCGGCGAGGGTACGGCGAGTGACCGGTGCGCGCACGGCAGCAAGTTCGGTGCGAGCGTATGTTCCCGCGTCGGCGGTTAGGTCCGGCGCGACCTCGACCGACTCAGTGAGCGCTCGCGAGGCGCTGACCCAGGTTCCGAGCCAGGCTCGATCGAACTCACCGGGTTGGACCACGACACTGCCGACGAACTGCGCTACCCGCCGTCCGGGGTTGTAATCATCGGCCGATGGCCCGCGCACGACGATCGACTCGACGCCCTCGCGCTGAATGAGGGCTGGCACCTCACGACTGAGGGTCGGATGCCCGAACACGATGACTCGCTGAACGCGTCCACCGAAGGCGGCCTCTGCAAGGAGCCCGCGATAGGCGACAACGAGGTTTGGGCCGAAGTGTGCACCGCTCGACACCTCGGCGATCATGGGAACCCCGAGTTGGCGCGCGACTTCCTCAGCCCGCTCCCCCGCACCGGTACCGGCGATGACGATCGTGCCCGGTCTCGCGGTCAACAGCAGCGATTCGGATTGCGGCGCGAGCGTGTCGAGACCGACGGTTGAGGGAGTCGCGGATTGGGCTTCGACCGCGCCAGCCAGCTCCGCCTCGAGCGTGAACGACGAAGACAGCGGTTCAGCAAAAGAGAGGTTGAGGTGCACAGGGCCTGAGGCGTTGGCGAATGCGTCCCGAGCCAGTGCAGCCGCGGCATCCGTCTCACCAGGCTCACCGCTCGGCGGGCCGACGTCCCAAGTGCGGCGAACTGCCGCACCGAAAATGCCCGGTTGCTCGGTTGTCTGGTTTGATCCGACGCCGCGCAGTGCCTCCGGCCGATCGGCGGAGATGACGATCAGGGGCACCGCGGAGTGGTGCGCCTCAAGGACCGCCGGATGCAGGTTGGCCACGGCCGTGCCCGAGGTGGTGATCACGAGCACCGGAGCCTTGGTTTCAACCGCAATGCCGAGGGCGAGAAAACCGCCGACCCGTTCGTCGATGCGCACCCGAAGTCGGAGTCGGCCGAGTCGTTCGAATTCGGCCGCTGCGAGCGCGAGCGCTTGCGAACGAGAACCCGGACCGAGCACGACGTCGCGCACCCCGAGTCGCACAAACTCCGCGAGCAGCGCTGCCGAAAACTCAGTCGCCGGCGAGCTACTCCTTGGGAGGGTCATCGTCGAGCTCTGCGAGCTCCTGCTCGAGACGGCGAATGCGTGCGTCCTGCTCTTCGTCGCGCCGGAGGTTCTTCAGAAACGCCGGGTCATCGTCTGGAGCGATCGAGCGCTGCTTGCCGCTCTTGTCAACCCGGCCGCGGCCGACAATGAACCACAACAGCGCACCGACGAAGGGCACGGCCACGATGATGATGACCCAGGCAAACTTGTTGAATGCCCGGATGCGTCGACGATCGATCAGCACGAGGTCGACAATCGCGAAGACGTCGACGACCAGTGCGGCGATGAGGAAGATCAGGAGCCGTCCCATAGCGCAATCCTAGGCTTGCTATCTGCACGGTGGCTGCGCGGTGGCTGCGCGGGACTCCACGGAGCCTTCGCAAAGTTCCACGGCGAACGACTGCATACACTGGCTAGGTGAAGCCGTGGGTGAAGTACTCGCTCGTGCGCGTCGGCGTTTTCGCCCTCGCGTTCGGCGTGATGCTCGCCGTCGGCGTGATCTGGTGGCTTGCCGCCATCCTCGCGGCGGTCATTAGCCTCTGCATCGCGTATATCTTCTTCCGCGCGCTGCGGGATGCGATGACCGCCGACCTCGCGAAACGCCGCGCGAACCCAACCGAAGCAGACGCGGATGCAGACGCCGAAGATACCGCCGACACTGCATCCGAGGACCGAACCGGCTCGTCGAGCTCTGCTTGACCTGCCTCAGAACGCGATTGCGAAGGCCAATCCCACACCGTAGAAGAGCGCGGTCAGACCGGTCAGTCTCAGCGCAAGCACAAGCTCGGCCGGGGTTCGCGCAGTCAAGGTGATGATCGCGGTCGGGATCGCGATGAGCAGCGCGAAGAAGACCAGATTCGCGTTGGCATAGAAGGCCGTGAAGAAGATCAAGATGACGAACGGCGCAAGGATAAACACGCAGAAGACGACCCGCGACGGCCGTTCGCCGATCAGCACGGCGAGGGTGCGCTTGCCGACACGGGCATCCTGCTCGCGATCACGGATGTTGTTGACCATGAGTGCTGCGGACGCGATGAAGCCACTAGCAACACCAGCGAGCCAGCTCTCGATCGTGACGGTGTCGGCGAGCACAAAGGTGGTTCCAGCGGTGGCAACGAGACCGAAAAACACGAACGCGAACAGCTCACCGAGGGCGTAATAGCCGTATGGACGTTTGCCACCGGTGTAGAACCACGCGGCGAGGATGCAGGCGGCGCCGACCCCGAGCATCCACCAATACTCGGTGCGGATGACGATGATAATGCCTGCGACGGCGGCAATCCCGAAGAACACAAGCGCGACAGTCAGCACAGTGCGAGGCTTGGCGCGACCGGATGCTGTCAGTCGCTGGGGCCCGACGCGCAGTCGGTCAGCGCCACGCACTCCGTCGGAGTAGTCGTTGGCAAAGTTGACTCCAATTTGGAGCGACACCGCAACAATCAGGCACAGCAGCGCCCGCAACCAGTGCCAGCCCGGTCCGTCTTCCTCGTGAGGGAGCACGAAGGCGGCGGCTGTACCGAGCGCAACCGGCGCGATCCCGAGCGGCAAGGTCTGAATGCGTGCTGCGCCGATCCAGTCACCGAGCGTGGCTTTCGGAGGTGCTGCGACTCCAGGAGGACGGCCACCTGGGCGACCAGACTTCTTCGCGCCGCCCTTGGTGGACTGGCCAGCCTTGCTGGCCTGGCTCGCTTGGTTGGTCCGTTCGGCTTTCGCGGCCTTCAGTTGAGCGGCGACGCTTTGAGCAGGAACGGTCTTCGGGTTATTTCGCGGGTTCTGTTGAGATGCCGCCTTCTGGGATGCCACGCACACAGTGTAACGAGGTGGCTGCGGGGGCCAGATGCCACCGCCTCGGATTCGCGCCGCGACTTGCTCAGTGCATGGCGAGCGAGGCGATGGCAAGCCGATCGGGCTTGCCACTCGCGAGCGTCGGCAGGATGTCGACGTGCACAACGCGCGAGGGGCCAGCCGCCCGCCCGAGCGAGGCTGCAACCGTCTCTCGCACGATATCGAGCGAGATGGCGGTACTCGTGACAACCACGGGAGTCTCGCCCCATTCCGGATGCGGCGCAGCCACGACGACGGCATCGGACTGACCAGGAAGCGTCTGTACAAGACGCTCGACCGCAGCCAGCGACACCTTGATACCGCCGGAAACGATGACGTCATCGGCTCGACCGACGACCGTCAGGATGCCTTCGTTCAGCTCCCCGAGATCGTCGCTGCGGTACCAGCGAACACCGTCGCGCATGCGGAAGGCGCCGGCGCTTCGACGCGGGTCGTCCAGATAGCCTTCCGCAAGCACGCTGCCAGCGATCTCGACTCGTCCGTCGAGAATGCGCAATTGGGTGTCCCCGATCGGTGCACCGTCCCACACGCAGCCGCCGCAGGTTTCGGTCGAACCGTAGGTGCGTGTGACAGCGATCCCTGCCGTCCGGGCCGAACCGACGAGCGTTGCGGCAGTCATTTGCCCACCGACGAGCACACGGTCGAAGCCACGCAGAGCCTCGACAGCGGCATCCGATTCAAGGAGCCGCGCAAGCTGGGTCGGCACGAGCGAGGTATAGCGGGGCGAGACATCCATGCCGGCGGCTGCCGCGATGAACGACTTTGGCTTGAAGCTACCGTCGGCGATCATCACCGGCTCGGTCCCAGACACAATCGAGCGTGCGAGCACGTTGATGCCGGCGATGTAGTGAGCTGGCAGCGCGAGCAGCCACTGGCCTGGCCTGCCGAGCTGGGCGTTGGATGCCGCGGCGCTCGCCAGCACCGCGTCAGCGCTCAGCGCCACTCGCTTTGGCCTTCCGGTTGAGCCGCTCGTTTCGACAACGACAGCGACACGCTGATCGACGGTCGGTGGGGTTTCAGCGTGCTGGGCGGAGGCAACTTCGCTGTCGCCGACGTGATGGGCCGGCACCGGTAGCACAGCCGGGCCGCTGAGATCGAGCGCGGCTCGCAATGCGGTGAGCACAGCGCCCTGATCCGTAGCGTCAACCTCGATCAGTTCCCGCATCCTGCGCCCCTTTCCGTGGGTGCCGTTCACGAAGCTTCGTCGACCACCACTCAGTACTGCCAGGGGTACGGACCCCAATCGGGCGTGCGCTTCTCGAGGAACGCGTCGCGCCCCTCGACCGCTTCATCCGTTCCGTACGCCAACCGCGTCGCCTCTCCCGCGAACACCTGCTGGCCGACGAGGCCGTCGTCGACAGCGTTGAAGGCGAACTTCAACATGCGGATGGCCGTCGGCGACTTGCCGAGAATCTCTGTCGCCCACTCGTACGCGACCGCCTCAAGTTGCGCATGCGGAACAGCCGCGTTGATCGCTCCAGCTTCGAGGGCGCGCTGAGCGTCGTACTCGCGCGCGAGAAAAAACACCTCTCGAGCAAACTTTTGTCCGACCTGTCTGGCGAAGTATGCGCTGCCGTAACCGGCGTCAAAGGAGCCGACATCGGCATCCGTCTGCTTGAACCGGCCGTGCTCGATGCTCGCGATCGACAGGTCGCACACGACGTGCAAGGAGTGCCCGCCGCCAGCGGCCCAGCCAGGGATGACCGCGATGACGACTTTCGGCATGAAGCGGATGAGGCGCTGCACCTCAAGGATGTGCAGTCGTCCAAGACGTGCTGTGCCTCCAAGACCTGCAGTGCCTTCGGAACCTGCAGTGCCCACGGAACCTGCAGTGCCTTCGGAACCTGCAGTGGGCTCTGCCGAATACTGGTAGCCGTCGCGCCCTCGAATGCGCTGGTCGCCGCCAGAGCAGAACGCCCAACCGCCATCCTTCTCGCTCGGCCCGTTGCCGGTCAGAAGCACGACGCCAACCTTCGGGTTCTGGCGAGCATCGTCGAGCGCACGGTACAGCTCGTCCACCGTCTGCGGACGGAACGCGTTTCGCACCTCTGGCCGATCGAACGCGATGCGCGCGACCCGACCCGTGCCATCGAGGTGATAGGTCAGATCGGCGAGGTCTTCGAAGCCGGGCACATCGCGCCAGAGGTTCACATCAAACAGTGCTGAAACAGGGTGTTCCACGTCGGAGGAGGCCATCCCGCCAGCCTACTGAGGTCACCTGCGATTGCTCAGGCCGACCCCAAGCCACCAACCAGTTGCAAGAGCAGCAAGAGAATGTACGGGTTTGCGACCAGACCGAGCGCGACGGATGCCACACCCAGCCGTCGACCCCGATCGAGAATCACGGCGAGAGCTCCAAGCACCACGGCGACCACCGAGATCCCGATGGCCATGTAGGCGAGCGTGGTTCCGAGATCGAAATCGTTGGCCGAGGCGACCACGACCGCGATTACGTGCGCAATCGCGGCTACTGCGGCGAGCCCGAGAGCCGCTGCACCGAGCGCCGGACTTCGTGCCGGAACGATCTCGCCAGGCTGGATGTCCTCGAACACCTCGGCGTCGAGCACCTCGACGTCGATGATCGTTTCGACCGTCTCTGCTTCCACAAGCTCTGCTTCCACAAGCTCTGCTTCCACAAGCTCTGCTTCGTCAAGCTCTGCTTCGAGCAGCTCGGTTTCGGCAGTCTCGGCTTGTCCTGGATCGGCGGCACGATCGTCCTGCGACTCGGCTCCCCACGACTGGTTCGACACGAAATCACCCTAGCCGACGGCTGCTTTGCCAGACTGGAGCCATGCCCCCCAGCCTTGCGGAACTCACCCAGAGCGCTCGCGTCGTTTCGCTCCCGCTCACAATGCGCTTTCGCGGCATCACCGAGCGCGAGATCATGCTCTTCGATGGACCAGAAGGCTGGACCGAGTTCTCGCCGTTCCTCGAGTACGGCGATGCCGAGGCATGCGTCTGGCTGGCGGCGGCGATCGACTTCGGCTGGAAGGTGACTCCCGTATTGCGCCGAGCGACGATTGGCATCAACGCCTCCCTGCCAGCAGTTCCCGCTTCGGAGGTGGCTGCGGTACTTGCGCTATTTCAAGGATGCCGTACCGTCAAGATCAAGGTCGCAGAGCTAGGGCAGACACTTGCCGATGACGCGGCGCGCGTTTCCGAAGCGCGGCAAGTGTTGGGTGCCGAGGGTCGCATCCGCATCGATGCCAATGGAGCGTGGTCGGTCGATGCAGCCGAACGCGCGATCCACGCGCTTGCCGAGTACGACCTCGAGTATGTTGAGCAACCTTGTGCCACCGTCGCAGAGTTGGCTCAATTGCGGGCGCGGATCGCGTACATGGACGTGCCGATCGCGGCAGACGAGAGCGTGCGCAAGGCCGAGGATCCTCTTGCCGTCGTGCGGGCCGGTGCCGCGGACCTGCTGATCGTGAAGGCTGCCCCGCTCGGCGGCATTCGGCGCACCCTCGAGCTTGCGGAATCCGCTGAGGTACCGGTTGTTGTCTCGAGTGCCCTCGACAGTTCCGTCGGAATTTCGATGGGCCTGTACCTCGCCGCGGCGTTGCCTGAGCTGGCCTACGACTGCGGTCTTGGCACGGCGGCTCTTCTCGGTGCGGACGTCACGCGAGAACCGCTTCTGGCAGTGGACGGTCACCTTGCAGCTCGGCGCGTCAGACCCGACGAAGCTCTGCTCGACGCGCACGCCGCCTCACCGGACCGCGCAGCTTGGTGGATGTCGCGACTCGCCCGCTGCTACCAGCTTCTGGATTCGTTACCATCGGGGTCAAGTGAGTAATTCCGTAGAGTGAGAACGCTGCACCACAGGCTCCACCGAACAAAGGAATCCCGATGCCCTACAATCCCAGCCTTGTCGCGAGTGCCGCGAGTGTCACGATTGCGAGCCTCACACTACTCGGGCTCGCTGCCTGTACACCCGCGTCGGCGCCGAGTGGCGAGACCTCGGCCGCACCCAGTCCGGCGCAGACCGCACCGGGGGATGCTGCGCTCAGCCTCGAGGCGCCCGGATGCCTGATCGGCGATTGGTACATCTCGCAAGCCGAACTTCAGGGCTTCTATGACTCGGTGACTGAGGCATCCGGAAGCGGGGTCGCGTTCACCGTCGACGGTGACACCGGCTTGAGCATGGACGGAGCCCAGTTCGAGTACACCCCAGACATGGTTCTCACGATCGGTCTTCCAGGCACCGAGGGGATCGCGGCCCTGAACGGTTCCATCACCGGCAGCTACACGGCAGATACCGGAACTGTCGTGACCAGTAGCGAGACCGTAGATGTTGAGTACACCTACACAATCGGCGGTGTGACTCAGGATGCGACAGCACTCTTCGGTTCGGGCATTACGACGGCGCCGATCGGCGGCGGCGAGTACGAGTGCACGCCGGTTGGGCCGCTCGTGCAGTTTGACAACGGATTCGGACGGGTTCCGGTGCAATTGGTTCCCGCGAGCTGAGCGAGTCGGTCTAGAGGCCGCTGTAGGCGTGCAACCCCTTGAAGAAGAGGTTCACGATCGTGAAGTTGAAGACCACAGCGCTGAACCCGATGATGGCCAGCCATGCGCTGCGCGAGCCGCGCCATCCCCGGGTTGCTCTGGCGTGGATGTAGCCGGCGAAGAGCGTCCAGATGATGAAGGTCCAGACCTCTTTGGTGTCCCAACCCCAGTAGCGCCCCCACGCGCGCTCGGCCCAAATGGCTCCGGCGATGAGGGTGAAGGTCCAGAAGACGAAGCCGATCACGGTGAGCCGATAGGCGCTGTTCTCGAGCTTCTCAGCTGACGGAAGCGTGTCGAGGAAACCAAGACGTTGCAGGCCCCCGGCATCGCGCCGTGCCTTGAGCAACTGCGCGATCGACAGGCCGGCGCCGAGCGCGAAGAAGCCGGTGCCGAGGGTTGCAACGAAGACGTGAATGACGAGCCACACCGACTGCAGGGCGGGCGGCAGCGGCACCACATCAACGTAGAAGTTGGTCGTGCCGACCCCAAGCGCAACCAGAGTGAAGCCAGAGATAAAGACCCCGAGAAAGCGCAGGTCCTGCCAGAACTGGGTAGCGAGGAACACTCCGACGATAATCGCGGTCGCAGTCAGCGCGAACTCGAACATGTTTGCCCAGGGCACGCGGCCAGCAGCAACTCCGCGGAGGACCACCGCCGCGGCGTGCAGCAGCCACGCTAAGACCATGAGTCCCATAGCGGCACGCAGGTAGCGCGGCCCCTTGTGGGACACGAATGCCGCGGCATCCGACGCTCGTTCAAGCACGCGCGTCGTGCCGCTCGCCGTGCCGCTCGTGGTCCCACTCGTCGTCCCGCTCGCGGACGCGTGCGCCTCCGCGGTTGCAGCGGGGCGACCAGCCGGGCTCGTTGCAGATCGGCGAGCCAGATCGACGGCGAACAGCACGAAGGCGAGCGTGTAGATGCCCATTGCCGAGTAGACGGCGACCAGCGAGTATGAGACGAGCGTTTCGGTCACGAGTGCAGCCTAATTGGCTCGTCCTGAGAGTGCTTGTCAGCGATTGCGGCGACCGCCGCCTCCAAGCCGGGATCTTCGCCCCTCGCGAGCCCCGCGTACTCGACGGTGTTGGTTCCGTCTTCGTTCGACACCACCTTGACCCACACGCGTCGCCTCGGAATGAACAGGCTCGTCAGCAGCCCAGCCACAACGAGCGCCGAAAAGATGAGCACCCACAGCTGGCTCGGGTCGTGGTGAACATCGAGCGATACGAAGCGCGGGATCGCGCTGAGCTCGACGCTGCCAAGACCATTCGGCAGCTCGATGCTGTCACCGATCGTGAGTGCCAGGGTTGCGGCATCCGCTTCTCGCCCCGCGATCTGGGTGAGGGAGTCGGTATTGATGACGTAGGCGCTTGAGGCCGTTCCGTCGTCCAGCCCGAGATCGCCGGTGTATACCTCGAGGGTGAGCGTCGGATTGAGCAAGTCGGGAAAGTTCGAGGTCAAGGCACCAGTCGCAAGCGTCACAGCCGTCGGGTACAGGAAGCCGCGCATTCCGATCTGCTCGTCCAGACCATCTGGCACCTTGATGATGCAAATGCTCGTGAGGTTGCCATCTTGCGGAAGACATGCGGTCGGCTGCGAGAACACGACGGTGCCGCTCGGGTCTCGCACCGTGACGACCGGGGCGTAGCCATTGCCGAGGAGATAGACCTGCATTTGCCCGATGCTGAGGGGTTCGTTGACCTTGATCTGGGCGGCTTGCGGTGCTGTGCCTTGCGTCGTTGTCGTCACCGCGGCGGTGTAATCCACCGCTTGGCCGAGCGCGCTCAGATTCGCTTGCTCGTAGACCGGCTCGAAACTGTCCAGCGCAATCGAGTACGGCTCGAGCGCCGAGGGTGCGAAGAATCGACCGGGGTTGAACGAGTCGTAATTGGCCAGACTGTTCGAGAATGCTTCCCCTTCCACGATCACGCGCTGCCCCGAGTACCCGAACCCGCCGCCGATGCCTACCGCGACGAGCACGCCAATGAGCGCAGCGTGGAACACGAGGTTGCCGGTTTCGCGGGCATAGCCGCGTTCCGCGCTCACCGAATCCGGCGCCGCCGCTTGAGGCGCCGCCGCTTGAGTCGCTGCCGCTGGAGTCGCCACGCTCCCATCCGGCGCTAGTCCCGCCGAGGAACACAGCTCC
>ENA-ORBV01007406-ORBV01007406.1-microbial-mat-metagenome-genome-assembly--contig:-NODE-7406-length-18856-cov-21.457053_pt1 | contig 18856 bp, 35 predicted proteins | sample MGYA00237777_ERZ505514 | MGnify/ENA primary metagenome ERZ505514 (study PRJEB26160, sample SAMN06269048) | microbial mat metagenome | isolation source: Oligotrophic lake microbial mat | place... | reverse complement strand
ATGATACGGCGACCACCGAGATCTACACCTCTCTATTCGTCGGCAGCGTCAGATGTGTATAAGAGACAGCCCCTGCCCTACTGTCTATCGTGCGCCTCTTTGCCCGACTTGGTATTATGGCAAGCCGAGCAAAGAGGCTGCCTGTTGCCCCATCCCCATATAGCCCCTCCGTCGCGGATTGGCCGTATGTGGTCGCTTACCGTAGCGGCGACCACCAGCCCAAGGGCTTCGCAATGGGCGCACAGGGAACGTTGCGAAAGGTAGCGTGCGCGATCCTTCCGCCACCTGCGGCTATTGTACAGCGCGGACATGTCTACGAGCCGCCTACCCTGCGGCTCTCGCTCAGGCTGCCATGGGCGTCGGGGGCCTTTCGTGCTAAGGTTTTTCATCTCAAGTATAGCGCAAAGGTATACACTATAATCTTAGAATAGCGCATACCTTGTGCTGCGCATGCTCTCGGACGCAGCACAATCTTATCCATATTATCACACAACCCATGCAAAATGGCAAGTAATTTCAGGGGCTGGGACAGTTATCAGCCTGAAAAAAAAAAGATGCTGCAAAGCCGGCGCAAACGCCCTTGCAGCGCATGCAAGTGCTAGGGCGGCTACCCGCCGGGAAAATGAATAATTTCGAAAGGGAGTATTCCCGGCACTTAGAAACACGGAAGGAGAAAGGAGAGGTGCTCTGGTTCGCTTTCGAGGCATTTAATTTGCGCCTTGCTGGAGCGACCTTCTACAAGGTGGACTTCGCTGTAATCCTATCGGACGGGCACCTCCAGTTCCACGAGTGCAAGGGGTACTGGACATCCACAGCAAGGGTCAAGACGAAAGTCGCGGCAGAGAAGTTTCCATTCCAGTTCGTCGGGGTGCAAAAGAAGGGGGGGGGGTATGTATACGAAATCTTCTAAGCAATTTATCGGCATTGAACCCTTGGTCTCTACTGTCCAGAGACACTATAATAGTGTCTCTGGACAGCCTGGTTTTTTCGCGCGTTAGCGTCACGCGAACTAATCCCGTCACACGGCAGAACAGTGCCTACTGTTCTGCCGTGTGACGGGATGGAAGGTTATAAGGCTTGTTTTTTTGGGGCCCCCTTGCGCTGGTTGCATCGGGGGCTTTTTTCTTGCCCGCTAACTCGCTGAAAATCAACAGCAAGCAATTTGTTTTCAATTTTCCTGAAAAATAAACTGCTTTTCGCTTGATTGGTAAGTCATAACGACTTACCTTCGTGGGGTCAGTAAGACAATCACAGTCAAAAAAAAACAACATCATGAAAAATTCAATCACAATCACAGAAAGAATGATCGTAAACTTCGTATGCGATCACGTAAACATACTTAGCCCGGGTACATGCGACAGTTACACCCTCTGGGACAAAGGGGGAAAGATCCTCAAGACTGAAGGGTCTATGGAGTTTCGCAGCGATGACTACGTCAAGATTATAGAACTGGAGTTTTGCAATGAATTTGCGCCCTACACAAGAAGGGAGGTAGGGGCTATGGTGGCGGCAGCGATGGCGGACGAGTTGGAAGAGTGCTAGGAAAAATCCCGTCTATGACGGGTTGAGTAGGTAACGGACGAAAAACCCAGTCCGTGGCCTTTCGAGGTCGTTCTGCATGGTACGGGGTAAGCCGAAAACCCGAAAGAGAGTAGGCAAGAAAAATAACAACAATATCATAATGAAGTTTTACCCGTTTTTAAGAATACTTGCGTTAGGATTGGCAATATGGCTGCTTATTTTTTGGCTAGCCTGTTAAGTTACCTTTAAAAAGAAAAAGATTATGATGATGAACTTGTCTGATTTAATAAACGAGCATTGCTACATGCCAATGGTTCAAGATGAGATTCGCGCCGCTGCGATTGCGGGGGCTGCTGCTGCCGGGTTCGGTATCCGGTTCGCTGCTTACAACCGTGTTATCTTCACAGACGAACACACACTCGAAAACCAAGAAGACTGCATTTTTGCCGCAATGGAGCGGGTGTTGGAGACGGTTGACCTTTCCAGCCTTGAACCGGAATGAAGTTTTACCCGTTTTTAAGGATACTTGCGTTAGGATTGGCAATTTGGCTGCTTATTTTTTGGCTAGCCTGTTAAGTTACCTTTAAAAAATAAAAGTCATGAGTAAGAACAAAAAATCTGGCATGTCAGCCATTTTCAAAATATACCTGAAGGTTTGCGCCTTAGGGTTTGTGTTGGCGGCCTTTTCCGCTATGTCCGTAGGCATCCCTAATGCCATTGGGATGTTTTTGGGTCTATTCATTGTTGTCACAATATTGTTAATAGTAATATACTTTCAACATATAAAGTCATGAAAAAGAACAAGGATTCGGGCGCGACCGCCACAAACTTTTATTACCGCGAAACTTCGCCATTTCAGGGCATGGAGTTGTGGGGTGAAAAAGAATTTAGCAGTATTGAGGCGGCTCGCAAGGCTGCTGACGAGTTCAAAAAGGATCACACTGGAGAAAACTTTTGGAGTCTTACCATTAAAAAAACAAAATAATGTACAACAAGAGCATCGTACTTATGGAAATCGCCAGAAGGAAAATGGCGGCTTCGAGATATTGCGCACACGCGCCTCACATGTACTACCTTAACCCCTTGGAAAAGTCCAACGGTATAAATGGCCCATACCCGGATCAGGTCTGGGAAGACTTGCCTGGTCAAAACCAGGCTTCTATCGAAAGGCATAAGCCAAACTACCCGGCGGGTAGTTACGGTGAGGCTTTCGTAGGCCGCGCGGGTCGGATTAGAGCAGACCATTTTGAGATGGTACTGGAGCAAAAACGGGTAACCGTCACGCACCAGGGAACGGGGGGATGGGACAAAGAGACCGTCGTGTCTCTTGACGAAGACTTCTCGACGGCAATCACTGCTTGGACGTTCTTGTCTTCTGGCAAGGACTTCCAGGCCCCTCTTGAATCTTATGACAATCCGTATATGAATGCGGCTTGGAATCCGTCAATTTAAAAAACAATGAAAGTATTGATTGCTTGCGAATATTCGGGAACGGTTCGAGATGCGTTTGCCTCACTTGGACATGATGCTACCTCTTGCGACTTGCTACCAAGCGAAAGGCCGGGCAATCACTACGAAGGGGACGTTTTCGACATAATTGGAGACGGGTGGGATATGATGATAGCCCACCCGCCCTGCACACACTTATCGGTTTCGGGCGCAAGGTGGTTTCACTTAAAAGAGAAAGAGCAAGCCGACGCGCTGGATTTTGTGCGCCGATTACTTGCTGCTCCAATTCCATATATAGCCCTCGAAAATCCGGTTTCGGTAATTTCATCTAAAATAAGAAAGCCAAACCAGATTATACAGCCATGGCAGTTCGGGCACGGTGAACAAAAGGCAACGTGCTTATGGCTTAAAGGCTTGCCGCCATTAATACCGACTAATATAGTACAAGGCAGGGAGCAAAGGGTTTGGCTGATGCCGCCATCCCCCAACCGGTGGAAAGAACGAAGCCGAACATTTCAGGGTATCGCCGACGCAATGGCCGCGCAATGGAGCGCACACGTTCAGTCAATTTAAAAAAAAACAATGAAAGAATTAGAAAAAAAACTAAAAGCCCTACAAAGATTGGGGTACGAAACTGTTGATATTTCTCAAGTACTTGAGTGGTTGTCGCAAGTAAAACGCGATAATCAGTTAAAAGCCTTTGAGAAAAAAGGCGGATTAGTTTAGAATTTTGATAGTATCCTTAAAAAAACCCCCCGATGAGCACAGGCTGCATCGGGGGGTTTTTATTATTTTTCTAAAAGATAATCTTCTATTTTAATAATCTTATATTTTCTTCCTAGTAATCGGCACACCTCAATGGCTTCTGCCCGTTCCAGTTCAGCGGCAATATCCTTGGATATTGCTATTCTATAATTAAATGTGCCGTTTTGGTCTTGGGTTCCTCCTGTTAAACAGGCGAAGTTTCCCTTTAGGTCTGTTACCAGGAACATAACTACATATTTGTTTTACTAACTGAAAAAGGGTTCTTTTTAACTACAAACGCATTGTACGTTTCCTTCCCGGTTCTTATGAACACGGTAACTGATTCTTTTCCTAGGATAAGCGAGACCTTTTCCCCCGCTGTCTTAACGAAAATATTGCCGTCTCCCATTGGTTCGGCTCTGAAAAATAGCATTAAAAAGACTACTATATTCATATCGTATTTATTTATTTTATTTATTCTAACGTGCCTCTTACCATAATTTCGTAGGTAGCGAGGGAACCCATTTCGTATCCTATGGCGTCGCATATTATGTGGCACAATATAGCCACTGGTACGCATATCCAGCACAGCATGCAAGCCCAAAAGCACGTATTTCTTCCCATGTACTGCTGGGTTGAACACGTTATGAACGCGATGCAGTAGCAAATGCTAGCCCACGCAAGGCCCGCTTCCTGCCCGCTAATGAACATCTTCGACAGTTGCGTTAATGTTCATATATTCAACTTCTACTATCTCAACGCCTTCGCCAAATTTCTTAGCCATTTGCAAAGCCGCCGCCTCTGAGAATACGGCGGCTCTGTCGGCCCCGTCTTTTAAGAGCCACACTATTTTTCCGTCTCTATTTTCGACGTGCATGTATTGTTTTTTGTCTTTTGTGACTATGAGCATATTTTTCATGATTCTAATTTTTAGGCGTTTGACGTTATTGATGCTATTGGGCCTAGTTTTTTTTCCGGGTTTATATTTACGCCACCGATTATTGATTCAAGGTGGATGTGATTGGTCATTTCTGAACCGTAAACTACTGTAATGTCTTGTGCGTAACCAATTACCTGCCCTCTTTTTACCTTTTCCCCTGTTTTTACTTTTGGGGTTATGTATATAACTTTTGCCTTTTCCGCTGAGTTCGATATTCCAATTCCAGTAAGCCCGGTACTAGTTCCGAAAACCGATACCATGCCCGAAATCGGTGCCCTGACTGTTTCTCCTTTCCTAGCCCTTACGTCGAATCCCTTGTGTATCCTGGTACCACCGTCCCGGCTTGCTCCGTAGGCCCCGCATCCTTTCGGATCGCAACCGCGCTTTTTCATCACGACCAGTGGCGGGAACCATTTTTGTGCCAAAAAAGAGTAAAGTAAAAGAGCGGCAATCGCGATAAATACAAAAACCTTCATATTCCTAAATTTAAAATGCACCCGAACCCATTCTAAGCGTGGGCCGGGTGCGCCAATTTGCAGGGGGTGGCCCTCTTTCCTACGCCTCGGTGTTTCGTTTTTGAAATGCGGAAATAATTTTCAAAAAAGAGGTTACTATCTCGCTGCCCTCGATAAGGACGGTTTCGATCTTTTCCTCAGCCAAGTCGTTTTCCAGATCGAACTCGTCCGCGAACGCGGCTACGACAAGCCGCCGATCAGCGGCCCGGAACGCGCGGAAAGACTGAAAGGCCGCCTTTGCGTTTGTGACCAGTACGAGAAGGGGCGTAAGGTTTCCGAGCAAAACTGTCAGCACCTCACCTGCGGTAGTCCTTCCGTCTTCATTTACGTCGGTTCTGGTGAAAGCGTTGAACGCTTTCGCAGCAGCGATGGCAACATTTGCTACCTCGGTTGGAGACAGCGTTGGTGTGATTTGTTTCATAATTAATATTTAAAGTTAAAGTTAAAATCCGCTACAAGGTAAGTAATTGCAGCGGATTTGCAACTTTTTGTTAGAAGTTTTCAAAGCCCTCGGTTGCTCCTTCGATTATTCCACCTGTCACAGCGTCAATAACCTTGTTTTTCTTCTGCTGCTCGATTTGCATGTACAAAAGATACCCGACAACTGCGACAACGAGCGCAATGCCCGCAATGATAAATGCGTTTTTCATAAACTATTTGTTTTAATTTTTTATTTAATTAAAGTGCCCCGATGCCTCGGAGCGAGAAAGTTAGCCCTGCATTCTTGACATAACTATTAACGGCGTTCCGGGTAGCAACTCCAAAATCACCGTCAACCTTCAGGCCCGCTGAAAAATACTGGTTCAGCCACGACTGAAGATAGCAGACCTCGTTGCTGCGTTTCGTTCCCTGACTTATTACCGTGTCCTTGTTCGCGCCGCCTACATTGCATTTGAATACGGGGGTTCCGCCCCCGACTTTCACGGGCGCGTCTTTTTCATCCCCTTTCGTAAGTGCTCGAAGGATGCTTGGAAAAAGTACGATTGCAATTATGCCAAAGATTATCCAAGCCTTGTATTTTGCCCAAATTTGAGTAATGTTCATATATTTTTTTGTTTATAGCCCCATTCCAGTCAACCTGTCGACCAGTTTGTTTCTGACAGGGCATCCTGTTGTCGGGCATGATTGTTCTGTAAGAAATATTTTCATCGAGTCGGTATTGTCGCAAAAAAGACCTCCGCCGGGACACTTTCCGCCGTACAACTTTTTGAATTTGTTATACACCTTTATCAACTCTCCATCCGTAAGGTTTAATGCAACGTTACATGTTTCGTCTATCTTATTCTGGCTCACCCACGGCGAATCCAGATTGTAGATGTCTGTTGCGAGGTTGCTTCCATCGGACGAGCCGCCCGACGTTCCTACGTTTCTGGTTTGGAATGCCGAAATGCCCTTTCTAAGAAGGAATATAATAGCAACCACGACAACCAGATAGAGTATAGGCTTTACTATTGCGTCTAACCCACCTGATGCTATACTAAGAGCGTTTGCCATATTATGAAATTTTGAACCCCCCCGCGTTAAGTTGCTCGATTGTGTAACTATCCAGTCTGAGGTCTGCCGCCTCGGAGATAAGAAGCCAGTTTTCCGCTATTTTCTGAAAGTCGGCCAACGCCTTCACGTCTGCATTGGAAATCCTTACTTCCTTATTCCTGTCCTTGTCGTTTCCGCTGCACTTTGGCGAATACGGGCAAAGCACTTGCTGGATGTAAGCATTAGCGTCGTCGAGCCTGTTGGGTAACAGGTTAACACCGCTGGTGTCCCGTACCTGGTATACCGACCCGCGCACAGATTCTACATTAGTCCACAGGTTGGTTGTCGGAGCCAATTTCAGTGCGTTTTTCAATACCGCCTTCGCTTGCAATGTAAGTATAAGCGGGATGTTCTGCGAAGACAGTACGGGGGTTGCCCACACATCCATTTTTGTGACTCCATCAAAAATAGACGACACATCAAGCCCTGCCAGTGCCTCGGACGTATTGGCCGCATTTGTAGAAAACTTAGCCCGGTACAGGTCGAATAGCCTTTTTCCCTCACCTGACAGGTAAGTCAATTGCGTCGCGTTCGCGGGCGGTGGCTCTATTGTTACGCGGTCGCTACCCCCGCCTAGCCAGTTTTTTTTGCGCTTAATCAGGAAAAATGCCGCGATTAATAACGCAATTACCAGTAATATAACGACTGTTGCTTTTTTCATTTTCTTCCAATTGAAATAATTAGCAAAACAACTAACGCTACCAACCCAATCCCAATGGCAAGGGTTGTGTTGTCTTGCTTCTCGGTTTGGATTGGTTGCGGGGATGGTATACGCGGGAGTTTTATTCCCAATATTTCAAGTATCCCCATTATTTTTTGAAGGCTTTAATTATTAGGACAATACCCACAACGATTACCAGAAACCCAACTATTTTGATAATTGCGTCCGTCAATTTTCGCTTGGAAAGCGTATTTTCGTTCAGGGCGGCTGCCTGTGCTGCGTTGTACTCAGCTGTACTTACACTGTTGGCACCCCAACCCTTAACATAGTCGCCGACACCGCCTATCAGGTCGCCGCCCCATGAGTTGTTGTTTGTGTCGAAAGTTCCAAGATCAAAATTTAAATCTTCCATGTTTATATTTGTGTTTATTTAATTTTTAAAATTCCCTTAATTTTTGTTATAGTGGCCGTGGTTGCCCACAGCATTTCAACCCCGTCAATTACCAACTTGAAAGGCCCCTTTCCAGGCACCACTTCGACGCTGCACCCTTCGCAGAAAAGGCTTTTTCTTGCCTTGACGGTTTGCACCTCTCCAGCCAGGTACACTGTGCTGTAATGTTTTCCGCGCGTTGAAAGTACCACTTTTTCTTTAGTGTTACCCTTCTTTTTTATCGCTTTTCCGGCCTGTGTTTCGGCCTCTATTTGAACGATTCGCTCCAAAATCGCCTCTATTTCAGCGTTTTGGATGTTTTTTCCTGTCTTTATGCCCATTAGTACCGGGCCGCTTTCTCCAATGTAGTAGAATGCAGTATCCGACGCGCCAACAGGCACTTGTGCAATTTTCTGTGCGCTTGCCATCGAAATACACAATAAGGAAAGTGCGAAAAATATAGTTTTTTTCATTTTATTTTGCTTTTACCCACCCAAAACCGGACAGGAATATGAAACGGAAATAATCCCCTGAGACGGCGGTTGTCGGGAAGGCCAACGGAATAGGGTTTCCGTTACCGCTCCACGTAACCGTTGTAATGTTTTTTCCGAAACACAGTCCGCAAAGGTCTCCAGTAGCGGGCGAAGATGGCATAAGAAGCGTTACATCCGCTCTGTCGGCGGGAGGATTATAGAAATTCATCACACCAGTTGAAGTTAGCGTTACCGAAGCGGCGGCTGAGTTCGATGTGGTAATTCCCTCTTTCATCTTTCCGGATACGGTCATAAAGTTCGCCGCAGTAAGTGTGCCTACTACGGTAGACGTTCCGGTAATTATAATAGCAGAAGAAGACGGATCAGTACCAATTAACATTTGACCGTCTTCTGTGACAGATATATAAGCGTCCTCAATCCCGTTGTACAGTGCTACACCAGCGCCCCCCGTCCTTACTATGATTGGCCCCCTGACTGTAAGCGTGTCCTGTACGAAAACCGGCCCAAACACCTTAGTGCTGTCGGCGATTAGGGTAATATCGTTATTGCTCTTAATTACAAGTTTTGGGCGCGAATTGATTATGAACTCGAAGTCGCTACGGTCTATTGTGATAGAGTCTCCGTTCGCGACCATTGATAGAACACCCGGCTCGTTTCCGTTCGCCGTGATTCGCATAGTATGGTCAAGCCCGAAGTTGTAGTTTCCGGCACCCAAAAACGAAACGTTGTCGGTTACGGTCGCTACTGTTCCGACCGGGACTGTACCCGACCCTGTGTATAGGCTGCTTGCGGCACCAGAAACGCCGCGAACCTTTACGAAATTTCCATAAGTGTCCACGAAAAAAATAATCGTATCCCCCCCCGAAATCTGCTTTACGAAAGCGTTTCTTAGGAAATCCTTATTCCCCACCGGGAATATTTGAGAAAATGTGAAGGGCCTGGGTATTACCCGGACAACATCGGCGAACGACCCGCCGCCACCGTTTTGCGCTTTTGAGCAAAGCGACAATAGGAGCATAAAAATCGAAAACAATATTTTATTAAGCATTTTTTTATTTTTTATTTGTTAGCGTACAATTGTTGCCCTGAACGTCCCGGCGGCTGGGTCTTGTGCCGCTCCTACGTTAAGAAATCTTATGGTTACGGTGTTAGCGGCGGATACCCAACCTGAATACATGGTCGAACCTGCCACGCTTCCATTAGGAACTCCGATACATACCGCGTCCCCCAATACTGCACCTGAAAGGGCCAATGTAAGGTCGCTTACCGCGTCTGTCGCCGTAGACGGAAAATCCAGCGAGGCGGTAGCCGATATTATTACTGTTGTCGGTCTCCATGCGCTACCGTTCCATCCAATTACCTGTCCGCTGGATGCGCCTCTCTGTCCTATATCATCCAGCGAAATTGCGCCGTTAACTACCTTCGCGCTGTCTACGGCGGACGAGTTAAGAAGGGCGTTTGTAATTCCGCCGGAAACAATTTCCAGCGGGCTACCGCCCGAACCGTCTCCAAGTATTGGGGGTAGTGTCGAAACAGTAGGTTCTCCTGGTCTCCATGCGCTACCGTTCCACCGCACAACCTGTCCGAACGCCGCGCCTCGCTGTCCTATATTATTAAGCGAAATCGCGCCCGTCAAGGCCTTCGTACTATCTACAATGGCGGGAAGGTCGGCGGCGACCATTGTACGAAAAGTAGGCGTACCTGGTGCGCCGCTTGGAGAAAGTAGAAAACTGTTTTGGTTTTGCGTTATCCAATTCGCTGTAAGTGTCCCGGCCACTGTAACAGGCGACCCGACAACCGAAAACGAACCGGGAAGCGAAAGCCCGACGCTCGTAACGGTTCCGCCGCCGCCACCAGAACCGCCGCCGACCCGGACGAAATTTCCATAAGTGTCCACGAAAAAAATAATCGTATCCGCCCCCGAAATCGTTTTTACAAAAGCGTTTCTTAGGAAATCCTTATTCCCCACCGGGAATATTTGCGAAAATGTGAAGGGCCTGGGTATTACCCGGACAACATCAGCGAACGACCCGCCGCCACCATTTTGCGATTTTGCGAAAAATGGCAATACAAGCATAAGAATCGAAAAAAACACCTTCATTATTAGCCATTTTTTTTGAAAAGGCGGACGGAGTTACCCCCGCCCGCCATCCCATAAAACCATCAAAAAACCTACTTCTATTCTTAGCCTATCGGCTGGATGTGTTGCGCATCAACTGACCGCGACCCTCTGACACGATATTGAAGTTGAGCGTGACTTTCCGGTTGGCCGGAACGCTAATTTGCAGGGCTGAAATACCGTCAAAAATCATTGGCTCGGTTACGTTCTGAATCGTTGCGTTGAACTGGTCGTTCTGAACCAGATCGGACAAGGAGAACTGTTGGAAAGTCGGGTTCGATCCGTTCGGGGACGTGTCAATGTAGGCCATGTTCGACCCGTCGAAGAAGTCCACGTTGGACGCGGTTGCCTTAATCGAGGCCACGGCCCATGCTGCTGCCAATGTGCGCTGTGTGGCGTGGCTTAGCGAGTTGACTCCATAAGAACCGCCAATGGTCATTCCGGGGCTTGGTGCAGGTGGCGGGTTTTTCAGTATCCAGGACTGTGCCCAATCGCCAAGGTAACGGACATCGGCTGTGCTTCCTACGCCTGTGTTATCCAAGATAATCGTGTAGGTGCTTGACAGCATACCTGAAGGGGACGATGCTACCGAGGTGGTTACAAGGCCCGATCCGCCGCCCGCTTGCTCAGTCAGTCCGAAGGACGAGTTGAGTCCGGACGCGCCAGCCTGAACCTGTGCTTGCAGGGCCACGAGTTGCCGGGGCGTAAGAATTACCGCGCCAGAACGGTTTGAAACCTGCGAAATCCTGGCAATTGAAGGCGCGTTAGGGTTCATTCCGGTATTGACCGGTACCCCATTTTGGTAGGTGTACGGGGTCTGGCAGCACGAGTTGGCCCCGTCTTGTACCCATATCCGCGTACCGTTGGTGTTGTTCCACATCATAATTTTGTTATTTGAATATTTGTTGAAACTAGTTGAAACTATTTGTTTATTTTTCTGAACGCGTACGACCCGCCAATTACGACGGCCAAAACCAGCAGCATCGCAACCGCAAACCGGGCAAGAGTGGCATCGGTAAAAGATACCGTAAACGGGTTCTTCTCCGTGTATGGGATGTTATCGGTTAGAATGTTGCCCAATATACCAGTATTCATATTATTATTTTTTTATTTTAGAACAAATCTCTGAGCACAAATATACGAACATCCCGCCATTCAAAACATTTTGTTTATTTTTCTTTTTTCATCTCGTCCGATCCTTGTCGGATAAATGAGATGAACGACCCTTTCACTCTCGCGTCGTCAAGCCTGGCTTCCCGACTTTCTCCGTCTTCTACCCAACGCATTAGAATTTCGATTTTCGGAACCCCGTCGTCCGGCGTTTCTATCCTTATTACCACCGCGCCCTGCATCCTGTCGAAGTCTTCCAGTCTTATAGCCAACGCCTGGCTTGCATCCGATGCGTAGCCGCCTATCATTTTCTTCGCTATATCCGGTATAGCCTCTATTCTTGAAATAAGGTAATGTATCGGACACCCTATTGCCCGGTACCCGCTGCCTTCGTTCGCTTCTGTTACGCCGCCAACCCTGCGGATAGTCACATCAGGCCCCGATATTATTACACCGTAACAAGACGACAGCATATCGTCTGTTAGGGTAATCCCCTTTATTAATCTTGCTATGTCCACGGCTATTTTTTTATGTGTTGATATGATTTTATTTCCGATCCCATTAAGTGCATCTCAATCCTGCTATACTTAGGCTCGTCGGCCAAAATTGTAAAGTTTTCAAGGATCGCTTCTTGTAGTTCCGGCATCTTCAGGCCGTCCGGCGGGCGGCTGATCTGAAACAACACAATATGTGTAAGGTAGTCGTATATTTCCCTGGGTGGTGTATCCAGATTGTGGTAGACAGTCACAATGTTCATGCCCGGCATTGTGGTGTACCGTTTTCCGCAATGGTTGGATCGGCTGTACAACTCCAGCAGGTTTGGCGTTCGGTACCCGGACGCTCTATTGTCATCGAGCACAATAAGACCTCCGTAGAAACACTCGAACATGGTCTTGAATACCTTTTGTTCCAGCGCTATCTGTCTGTAACACTTTACCATTCGCCCTTTGAAAGCGATTGGAATTTGTTCAGACTTATAGAACTTCCCATCTATAACCCAGGCCTCTATTATGGCCTTTTTTAGGTAAGACCTTCTTTCGGCCTTTTCCAGTCCAAGAAAGTCCGCCATGTCGTCCGGCGAAACGGGCACGGCCTCTATTGCTCCTGAATAGTCGGTATCACGTCCCGGATTGTATACGAACGTCCAACCCCCGGCTGCGTTCATCTTTTCGGCTATCCTTTCTGTGTAGTAGGTTTTCCCGAACTGAGGTCTACCCGCCACTAAGACAACGCTATGTACCCCCGGTGCTGCTGCCATTGCTGTTTGCGTTTTTCTTTATGAATTGTTTTATGTCTTCAGATTTTGAGAGTCCTGAAGATATGGCCCTTTCTACTATTTCGGACGGCCCGAAATTCCTTTCGGCCTTCTTAATCCGGTCTCCCTGAAGGTCGAACACATAGAACCCGCCTTCCGTGTTGAACCGCCCCCGGCTCCTTAGTTCTATGCTTGGAGAACTTCTCGTCGGGGTTATTACCTCGTTGTTTTCATCCGGTACGCCTACGCTTTCGTCCACATAAGACGCTGCCTTTTCGGACTGTTTGGCCTGCTTTTTCTTCACCTTTCCTCGCTCCTTCCAGATTGAGAAGGTGTTACTTAGCAGTATTGCCAGGGTCATTATCGCGAAGGTCTGCATTGGCGTAGGAACGGTTATTTCGCCCGATTCGATCAGCCGCCTCGTTGTTTCCCTGTACGCCTCTGTGAATTTCTTACCGAGGGTGCGGAACTTGTACCCCTCGTCGCCCGTTATTGCGGCCCCGATACCCCCAACCAGGAATGGCAGTATCAGGTCTGTGTAGAAGGTAGCGGCGGCGGTGGCTGTCAGGGTGTCGAGTTTTATAGTGGCCGGGCCGCTGCCCTGTTTTTTCGCATCGGCCCGCATCTCGTCCCCAACCTTCGCGCCGTCTGCGAATATGTCTCCAAGATTCATTCCCCCGAACACGTCATCCGAGGCCGACGCGCCATCGTCGGCGGAACGCTGAAGGATCAGGTCTGGGATGGTTTCCACTTCGGGGGAAGGGGCCGAAGTCGGCGCAATGCTTTCGCTTGCTTCGCTTGGTCTTGCGTCAATTTCGCTAATTTCTCTCGATAAGTCCATATTTTTCTACTTCTTTTAATGTTTCTTCGTGGAGTTTTTTTGCCCTCCTTTCGTGCATTTTCGTTCCGGGGCGCGCAAATGTAAATGTTTTTACTCTTAATCTGGTCATTTTTGGAGTTTCATTTCCAACTTCCAAAAATGAGATAGTGTCGCTTTCGGTTCCACGTGTGAAGTTAGCCCATCTTATGTTTTTTTCCTTGACCTCGAACCCGAAAGACTTGCAGGTCTCGGTCACGCGCTGCAATGCGGATCGGGAACAAAACATGGCATCCACCCAAAACAGGTAACAGTCAGTGTCGAAAGCCTCTGACATGGCGTTGGACACTTCTTGACATATATGGAAAAACGCGCTACGACCAGACGGGGACATTTCCTCGGAAAAGGAAACGTACTTTTCCCCATCACTTACCATTTGCCACTTTACGGTTGCGGCGGCTCCCACCGCTACCAGTCTCGATTTTTTGTCCAGGACAAGACCTTTCATATAGGTTTCCTGGTCTATGTATTCCAGTTTCTTAGCGGCGCACCAATACGCCTTAGTTATGTCTATCTCGCAAACGTCTCTTATAAATGTGCTTTTTATATTTTTGTTTAATTTATAGAAGTCCGGGTTCCTTGACACCGCCGGATCGCCCTTTTTTATCATCTCGTTTTTTACTTTTTTTATCAATGACAAGTCATTCATCTTAATGTCCGTGTCGGAGAAGTTATATGTTGCCTTTGGCAACTCAAGCGTTCTCCTGTTTCTTGAAACTGTTAACCTGTGTGGTATCTTCATGTCTATTATGGTAGAAAGAAAACCCTCGTATGAATCAATCGGTAGTCTATGCGTCGGAACCTTCTTCATCGTTTTTTTCTGATATTTCAGTGAAGTCGAACGTGTGCGTAAGGATCGCCTTCTGCTTGTTATATGACAATATGATAGTTACGAATACGTTAAAAAACAGGTAATCGTATTCCGTGTTGGCAATGATGAAGTCAAGCACCTCTCTGACTTTCGAGAAGTGGCTCCCCAGGCTATATTGGGGGTTTCTAATTGTCGGCAATCCGTCTGCGTGTGTTGGTTTTCCCGCCCTGTTTCTTATGAATTTTATGAAGCCGTAAAATGCCCTGTCTATTATTAGCATCTCTAACAGCGAGTAATACGCGCTATTTTTCCCGCCTCTGAAAACCTGGGAAGCCGGGCCACTAGCCAGCGTGACCGTCTTCATTCCGGCAGACTTGTCCGCGCCTTCTCTTTTAAGTTTTCTTTTGGCCGCTATAGAGGCTTTGTTCTTTAACCTATACAAGGCGGATGCCTCGTTCTTTATATTTTTCTTATATTGGGGGGTCTGTTTGTAGGAGCCGCTTTCTTCGCCTCGCTTTTTCAGGGCGTAGAAGGCCTTTTTTATGGCGGCCCGCTGCTTTGAGTATCTACTCTTTATGGCTTTAGACATGCTCATTTTATTTTATTTTAAAAAAAATGTACGGGGCGGAACCCTCTTGCCGCCCCGTAAAGCAGTGCCTAGCCTATCTGGTAGTTACCCTCAATGAAATTACAAAACTCAATCCCGTGTTGCTCGTATTCAGCATCGAACTTTCTGGTATTGAACATTGGTTTACCTGAAGAATCCTTCAGATGTACCGTTCCATCCATTACGGGGGTAATCGGGGAAACGCCCTTGAAAAAGCGTATGCTCTCATCGTATGGAAAAAAGTCCTCTGAGGCACTGTTGTCGCCTGTCGTGCTTACGAATATTGTGTTTTTGGAACTGTCTTTTTTGGACGGAGCGATTTTTACCGAGTAGAATCTATCCCAACCGACGGTTTTGGATGCCATTATCAGCTTGTTCAACAGCACGTTACAGACGCGGCTACGGTCGTTCATTGGGTATTGGATGGAAGTAACCACAATCTCACCGTCCGATCCGACGGACTCACCCGTAAGTTGGAGACATTTGCCTTCTGGTATTTCCTTTCCTTCGTGAATGAATGCGGGGCGCGTAACCAACGCCGCGCTATCAATGAATTGAGAGAAACTTTTTCCCTGGAAGGATTCATCGTTCGACTCGAAGCGGCCTTTTGAGAATCTTGGATTTACGAAAGTCAAAGAACTACGTCTTTGACCTTTTGCGTAATCTCTTTTTTGTTGTGACATTTTTTTTAATTGTTAGAATTAGATGAAAATTAGATGATGAATTAGATGATGAAAATTAGTTGATTCTCGAACAGCCGCTTGCACTTTTGCTGAAGCGAAAGCGGGTTTGTTAGTTCACTTTTGTCGGTTTCAGTGTGCACTTTTTTAACGCGGGATACAATAGACGAAACCCGCATGATTACTTCCTCACAGGATACCTCGGAATGTTCGGTATGGTAATCATGCTCTATCGCTTCAGCGTTTTGAATCTTAGGAACCCTAAGACAGGCACAATATAGAAAGAATTTTGGCTCTTGAGAAACAGAGCCAGTAGATACGACACCGAAAGAAAAAACGCTTTCAGCGTAATTCCCAAACGCGTCGTCTCCAACCGAATAGTAAATTTTTCCTATACGGTAGGAAATGCCGTCTATCGTTATTTGCCCCTCTGCCATGTGCCGGGACGCGTTTTTTATGTTTGTTTCCTGCATTTTGGTTTGAATTTGAATTTGAATTTTGGTTTGGGCTTTGGTTTTTTATTGGGCTTTTTATTGGTCTATATCTATGAATAACAATGCTTTCTTATTTTCTTTATCTATTCTTAACTTGTAGATATGCGTTTCAAGTTCGTATTGATCGCACATACTTACGAGATGTGCGAGTATTTCTATCTTATTTTTTTGTGGTTGATTTAGGATAAGGTGGGTAAGGTATACATCTTCTTTAATGGCCTCTATTAGTTGTTTTTTAGTTATTTTTATTTTTTCTATACCTATCAAACTATTTATTGATAGTATTTTGTATGTAAATATTATATCATGCAGGTATTGAAGGTTTAGCCTGAAAATTACCGCTAGGTTTTGCCTTACGGTTCCTTTTGGGTCGTTTACTTTAAGGGGGTCAGTCTCCTTCAGTCTCTGTGCCAGAAATTTTGAAAGTAGGTATATGGCAACAAGTTTTGCTTGCATTTTTGATGCTTTTAAAATTTGGGCAAATTTCTATAAAAATAGAAACCGGGCTTTTCCGTTTCTACGGGCCTACGGCCTTTCTATTTCATAGAAAAAACTCCGATCCCTTTCGCACCGTATTTGCGATCTATAAGGTATCGTATTATAACCCCCGCCTATATTACTACTGGCAGGGATAAACAAAAAAAGTCTACCTTTATGTGTTTGGATTGCCGTCGTTTTTCTTCATCTCATAAATGAACGCAACCATTTCATTGTGGTCTTTTTCGGCCCGAACCAAGGCATCGATTTGTTCTTCAACCCCGGCACCGGACGATGTTCTGCTGAAGGTGGTATTGAAAAGTCCGGGATTGCTCTCTTTGAGTTCCCTCAGAGCCTGTACGAATATTGGGTTTGTTGATGCGACACGCGTACCAAGTTCGCGCCTGTAAGTAAGGGCTACCGCTTCAAGAGCGATGTACTCGGCTCTTATGAACTTCAACAACTCAGTCAGGCCCTCTACCGTACTTTTCAATACTTCGATTTGTTGAGCATATTTGGGGTCGGGCGCGACTGCTGCTGTCTCGTTGCGCTCCCGCTCAAAAAGTAACTGCGAGTTAACCTCATCAACCTGTTTCTCGTAGTATGAGATAAGGTCGTTGGATGTGGATAAGTTCCAGTTTGCGGCTTCGAGATCAACCTTGTTTTGTTCAGCCTGTGTTTGAAGGTCGGCCACCAACGCAAATAATTCATTGTTGGTCTTTTCAAGCACCGCGTTCTCATCCATCAGTTCCCCTATCCGAACGCCCCCTTCACGAATGTTTGCCGATTGAGACTTTACGGTGATCGTTTCCAGTTTAAGCCGTTCGTTCTCTAACATAAGTTCGTAGTATTCCTTTACGGGTTCCGAGGCAGGATCGGCGGCTGGATCGGGTTCCGGGGCGGGGCTTTCGGGTTCCGGGAAGACGGCGGCGGCAAGCGCGGCGGCCTGTTTCTTTGATAAGGTATGAGCGGTTTGCGATTTTGGATCACTTCCAATTTTGTTCATCATAATATTTTTATTTTTTAATTTTTAAAACCTGACAGGCGTTTTTTTCTGGAAATTGATCGGAATCCCGCTCCTTGAAACGCCCGATAGTGTCCGCCTTGCAGTTCTGGCAAGGAAGTTCAACGAACTCGGTCTCCAGGCTCGTGCCGCAATGCTTGCAGACAAGCGGGAAGTGGCTTATTATTTTTATCTTCATATTAATTCACTTTTTTATCATGAACAGGCCCATGTCAGGCACTGTAATTGTATTTTTGGTTAAATCCCTTACAAGTCCGTGCCCGGTCGCAAAGACCTGAAAGTCGCAGCCGGGACGGTTGTGCGTTGTTACCATCGCACTCTCAGAACATGTAACGACCGTCCTGGCTGCGTCGAACGAATCAACTGTACCTAGCGCGGCACCATTGAGGCTCACATCAACCCGACTGTCCCGCCACGTTTCAAGACGCAGACAACTGAAGCCGCCGCACGTGATGAACGCCTTGCTGCGGCCCCACGTTTCAACTGTCAAGGTGCTGTCCGCGACAGCCACAATTTCGCTGCTGCTGTCGCTTAAAACCAGTACTTTAACACGCGAAGCCTGATCCGCGAAGACCACTGATCGCGAATGCCCCTGCGTTTCTACGGTTGCGTTACTTTTCTCATACGAGCGAACAGTAACTTTTGAATCATCATTTGCGTGAACATATAAGTCGCTCCCACAATACGACATGATAATACTTATACTGTCGCCGAACGTGTACACGTTTGAGGTCGCCCCGCCCCAAACGGATATTTCGGCCCGTGCGCCGGGTAAGATATTAACGCGGCGGCGACCCGCCTCTACCTGAATCTTGTGCAGGTACCCCGGAACGCCTCGAACCGGCCCGTAAAACCCGGCCTCAGCCAAGTTCTCGATGCCAATAAGGGAAATGGTTTCCGGCTTGAAGAAGTTGGGCACCGCCCATTCAATTTTGTCGGCCATTATCGAAAGTATCACGCTAATGTCTTGTGCCCGCTTTAAGGCTTGGAACGCGTGATCAGAGGTCGGTGTTTCAGTGGCTGCAAGAATTGCAGCCTCTTTTATTAATGCGAAAGAAGAATCTAACATAATTTTTTTATTTTTAAAGGTAAAACTGATAGGTAAATCCCTAAGG
>ENA-ORBV01007404-ORBV01007404.1-microbial-mat-metagenome-genome-assembly--contig:-NODE-7404-length-18861-cov-5.162266_pt1 | contig 18861 bp, 12 predicted proteins | sample MGYA00237777_ERZ505514 | MGnify/ENA primary metagenome ERZ505514 (study PRJEB26160, sample SAMN06269048) | microbial mat metagenome | isolation source: Oligotrophic lake microbial mat | place... | reverse complement strand
TTTCAAGCAGAAGACGGCATACGAGATTCGCCTTAGTCTCGTGGGCTCGGAGATGTGTATAAGAGACAGGGGTCAGACCACGGTAGTAAACGGCGCTGGCCAGAGCCGTTTCGCACGAGATGGACGGATCCAACTCGCTGCGCCGCCTGACGACCTGCAGCAGTCCTTCCTGCACCGCGTCGTCCGCCAACAGACTGGGGCCCAGCAGGCGACGGGCGATGCGCTGCAAAAGCTCCAGCCAGGGCGCCACCGCGGCGTCGAAATCGCGGTGGCTTCCGTGACGCAGCCAGGCACGCCATTCGGCATCGCTCGTGGTTTCGGGCAGGGCGATCATGGCTCAAGGCCGCTGAGGGGCGGGCAGGCGCGCATGTCAGTGGCCCAGGGCCCGAGTGATCAGGCTCAGATCGTGGGCGTCGATCCCACCCGAGCCGTCCAGGTCTGCCGTGGCTGCGAAGCCAGGGTCACCGCTGCGGGTGCCGAAGCGTCTGGTTGCGAAGGTCAGGTCGGCGCTGCTGAGGACCCCGTCGCCGTTCGCATCGCCTGCCACCGGGCCAACCGGACCGATGGTCAGGCTGAAGCTCATCACCGGTCCTGCATTGCTGATCGCCGACAGGCTCCAGGGCAGGGCACCATTGACGTAGCTCGCGAAGCGTGGATTGCTGGCACTCGACAGGCTGCGCACGTTCGCCGTGCCAGGAAAGGGATCGCCGGCATCGCCCTGGTTAGCGGCCGGATTCGCCCGCAAGGGGTTGGTGAGGTACTTGAGCTGGTTGAGATTCGCCAGGCCGTCCGCCTGGATGAGGTCGACTAGGCGACGATTTTCGTCGCTGTTCACGGGGGCGCCATTGGTCCAGCGGCCATCCCAGAGCGACTCGTCGACATGCCAGACCAGGAGGCCGGCGCCAGGCAGGACACCGTCGAAGCCGCTGCGTGTGCGATTCTCGATGAGGAAATATTCCTGGGGCGCGCAACCGCTGCGGATGCGGTAGATCACCCCATCGCTGGCCGCCGATGCCGGCAGGGTCACGCCGCTGGCGCTGCTGCTGAGGTCCACCACCCGTCCCCAACCCAGGTAGGACCGTTCCCAGGCCCCTGGCAGGATGGGGTAGGGCGAGGATGCATTCACATCCCACCAGGACATCAGGCTCCAACTGCCGATGCCGCTGCCGATGTCGGCCAGCAACGTTCCCGGCGGGGTGCTGTCGTAGAGCTCGGGCAGACCAAGGGCATGGCCGATCTCATGGCAGAACAGGCCCGCCTTGGGGTGGTCGGTGCCGCGCAGTTCGGGACCCGTGATGTAGGTGTCAAAGCGCACGCCGTTGTAGGTCACCGGCGATGGCATGGGCGCGAAGTGGCCGATCATGTTCTGCTGGCCAATGGTGTAGCGGACCTCGTCCAGGCCACGGCCCTGATGGACGACGATGGGCGGGAAGTCCACGAACCCATCGCCGTCGCCATCGAAGGGACGAAAATCGAAGCCGGTCGCCGCCAACGCCGCCAGGGCGTCGCTGCCCATGCTGCTGCGGTAGTAGACCTCGCCAGTGGGCGGTCTGGTGATCCATTCGGCGAAGTACTGGTCGCGGGTCTTGGCGAAGGCAACCCAAGGCGCGACCGTGAAGGTCGTCCGGAAGCGGCCCTGGGAGGCGGCCAGGAGATAGTCGCGGACCGCGCCCTGACCATTGGCCCAGGTGAAGTCCTGCTGATTGAACATCGCACTGATCTGAGCCGAGGTGAAGGTGGCGGCGGAACCCGGATAGGCGGCGGGGATGACCAGCACCGGGACCTCGCCGGCGCGCCGGATCGGTACCAGCCGGGTCTGATCGGCGATTTCGACGGGCGAAGCGCCGCTGACCATCGAGGTGCTCAGCACCCCGAGGACGATGAGCACGAAGGCGAAGCACAGAGGGGAGGGCATGGCTGGTTCCTGGGTGCGCTTTTGGAGCGCCGCCGCCTGCAGGGCCTGGAAAGGCGGCACTGCCCCATCTTGGCACTGTGTGACAGACCGGGCGCCATCGACGCTGCCACCATTCCATCCAGGCCTAGCGGCGGCGTTCTGTTCGTGGAGACCGGAGATGTCATGGCCCAGCCCGCACCCGCACCCGCACCCGCACCCGCACCCGAGCCCAGCGCCGACTCAGTTGATGGCCGCCTGCTCTCCGCCTGGCGCGAGCACCGCGATGAGGACGCCTTCGCCGAGCTGGTGGAGCGCCACCGGCAGGCGGTGCTGGCCTGGTGCCGTGACGGGCTCAGCGCCACCCCGCATCTGGCGGATGACGCGGCCCAACGCGTCTTCCTCGTCCTCGCCCAGGAGGCGGCGGTGATCACCGATCCCAGCGGCCTGCGCCCCTGGCTAGCCACGGTCAGCCGCCACATCAGCGCCACCCTGCGCCGCAGCGAGACCCGCCGCATTAGCCGAGAGCAGGCCAGCGCCCGCAGCGCCGTCGCCGTCGTCCCCCAGGTCATCGAAGGCCTGCGTGCCGCCGCCCGCGAGGCCCTGGGCCAGTTGCCCGACGCGCAGCGGGAACTCATCGACCTGCACCTAGTCCAGGGCCTGCCCCGCGAGGACCTGGCGCAGCGCCTGGGCATCTCGCTGGAGGCCCTGCACAAGCGCATGCAGACCGCGCGCCGGGCCCTGCAGGACAGTTTCCGCCGTCTCGGCTACCAAGTGCCCGCCTGCCTGCTGGTGGCGGCCCTGGGTGTGGGCGCCAGCCCAGCCTCAGCGGCAGAACCGACGCAGGTCGCCGACCGGCGTCCGCTGCGCCGGCCGCGCGCCACGGGTTCCGGCGGCTTGGTCCTGGCCGGGGTGGCCGTGCTCGTCGTCGGCGCCGTCCTGCTGCTCGTCCGGCCAGGGTACGATCCGGCGCCCGCTCTCGGCACGGTGGCGGTGCCCACGCCGTTGCCGGCCCCTGCGCCGCCAGCATCACCGCCTTCATCCACGGCTCCCAGCGATGACGGCCGGCCCCTGCTTGGCCTCGACGCCGCTCTGGCCCAGGCGCGCATCCGCAGCGGACTTCCGGCCAGCGCCAGTCTGTCGATCCAGGAGCGCCAGCGGCGCTTCAGCATCGTCCTCTTCGAACCCGAGGCCCTGGCCTGGGACTGCCGCGATGACCACGGCTTCGCCCTGGGTGCGGGCGGCGTCCTGCCGCCGCGCCTGCTCCGGCACCTGCGTACCCTTGGCGCCGAGGCCCAGGCCGCGGGCGGTACCATCACGGTCTGCGCCCTGCGCCTGAGCCGGATGCAGACCCTGCCCGAGGACGCCGTCGTTGAGCGCCTGGTCGCCGCCTGGCAGCAGGCCCGGCGGCAGCTAGCCGACGCGCCGGGTCTGAGTCTGACCAGCCTGCTGGTGGACCTCGAGCGGGGCACGGTCGTCCCCGCCGGCATCGCCGAACTGCCCCGGCGCTTCGACGGTGCAGCCAGGACGCCATGATCCGATTCGTCTCCCACGGCAGCGCCGAGCGGCTGTAGGTGGCGCCTGGGCGCCCGCGCCCTCGACCACCGCCCGCCAGCGCAGCGGCTGCGCCCGGCGTGCTGGCTCTGACCTGGTCCGCGTTTCCGGTCAGTGGCCCAGGCCTCGATTGATGATGCCAAGGTCCACCGCATCCACCCGTCCATCGCCGTTGGCATCTGCCCCGGCGGGAGTGATGGTGCTGCCGCTGCGTCCGAAATTGGTGCCGATCAACGCCTTGTCCTGGGCATCTACGACCCCATCGCGGTTCGCATCGGCAACCTGGACGTTCAAGGTCCGGGTATGCAGGACATAGCCCGGCGCATTGCGTCGCGCGTCGGTCCAGACCAGACGGAAGCTGCCATCGGCGGCGGCATCGGCATAGACCTGGTCCTGGCCGGGCACGCGGGCCTCGGAGGGCGGCGCGGTGGAGGTTTCCGGCGAGACCCGTAGCGGTGCGGTGAAGGACACCCCGCCATCGATGGACACCGCTGAATAGAGGTCGAAGGTCGAAAAGTCCGGTGTGCTGTACCACTGCACTGCCAGCACACCGGCCCGGTTGCACATCAGACTGGCGCCGGCCACGCCCCAGCCGGTCGGGGCCGACTGCAGGACCTCACGCAGCGGGGACCAGGTCAGGCCACCATCATCCGAGGTGCTCAGCACCAGGACCGCCGGCTGTTGATCGCGTTTCTGGCTCCAGGCGAGGTAGATGCGCTGGCCTCCAGCCCAGGGTCCAGAGACCAGGTTGGCGAGTTGGAAGGCTCCGCCAGGTCCCTGGATGGCAGGGCCGTTCTTGCTGCCGATCAACTGTGCCGGGGCGAAGGTGACGCCCCCATCAGTGGAGCGCAGCATGTAGACCTCGCTGATGGCTCCGCCGTACCAATCGTTCGTGACGATGATGGTGTTCTCGGTCTTAATCGGGATCAGTAGCGTGCCGTTGACGAGAACCGTCGAGCCGTAGACGAAACCTTTGCGCAGGCGCGGCGCCTCGGTCAAGGGAAGGTGGAGCACCTGCCAGGTGCCGCCGCCATCCCGCGAGCGCAGCACAGCGATCCCATCATTGCTGAAGCGCCGACCGGCCACATAGAGGCTGCCGTGAAAGGGGCCGCCGCTGCGATCGCAGGTGATATGGGGATGGTCGACGGTCGCCGACAGATCCCGGGTCGCTTCCCAGGTCAGGCCATGGTCGAGAGAACGACGATAGCCGAGGAGTCTACCCGACCCATTGTTGATGAAGGTCCAGTGCAGGCTGCCATCCGGGGCGAAGACCACGTCGGGATCGCTGCTCGCCAACTGGCGGGTCGAGCGCCAGGTCACGCCCCCATCCACGGTGCTGAAGCAGAGCGTCTCATTCTCGCTTTGGCTGGGTGTGGTCTCGAGTTTACAGGTCACGGCCATGATCCGCGCATCGTTCGGATCGCAGCGCAGGTCGCTTTGGTACTGGCTGAGGGTGGGGTTGCCGTAGCTGGAGCCGATATCCACATCCGGGCCCAAACTCAGGGTGGGGGCTGTCGCAGCCGAGGCGGCGCCCTGAGTGAGCATGAGGGCGCAGACAAAGATGGTCACATGATACATGGTGCTCCGCCAGGTCTGGCGGCCTCCAATTCAACCATGGGGATGCCAGGCCATTCCTGACAGGACATCTGGGTCCATTCTGTCAAAATATTCCCTTGTCAGGAAATGGCCGGCAGCTCTATGATATGCATATGTATGACGTGGGTCGTGATGCTGTACTCCGTCGGGCCCTGGCCGAGCGCCCGGCGCTGTGGGCCTATAGCCTGGGACTGACCCGGAATCCACAGCAGGCCGAGGACCTCTTTCAGGAATCCCATGTGGTGATCTGCGGCAAATGGCAGCAGCTTCGCCCAGACCAGCCCTTCCTGGCCTGGGCCTTCACCATCATCCGTCTGACCTGGCTGGCCTCGCTGCACGACAAGCACAGGCGCATGGCCCCGCTCAAGGACGAGGTTCTGGAACGTTGCGTGCAGGAGGCGGTGGATGACGAGGAGGGACCGCAGGGGGACCGGCTCGCCCGTCTGCGCGCCTGCCTGGAGCAACTCACTCCGCGCGCCCGAAGCGCCCTCGATCTGCGCTATGCCCAGGGCCTGGATTGCAGCCGCATCGCCCAGCGTCTGACGATGGGGGTCAAAGCGCTTTACCAACTGCTCAGCCGTTCGCGGGTGATGCTCGAGGATTGCGTCCGGCGGACGGGCACAACATGAGCGACGACCAGGTCCTGATCGAGCGTTTCCTTGATAATGCCTTGTCGGAGGCCGACTCGGCCGCCCTGCAGGAACGGCTGATGGCCGAACCGGACCTGCGCCTCGCCTTGGGCCGGGCCCTGCTCACCCTGGCTGGCCTGCGCGAAGTGCTACAGGCGCAACAGCGGCAGCGCAGCAAGCGCGTGCGCCGCGCCTTGGCTGGCGGGCCCGCGTTCCGGATCACGTTCCTGCGGGTGGCTGCCGCAGTCCTACTGGTCTTGCTGCCGCTAGCCTGGTGGCAGCTGGGCCGATCGTCGCCGCAGGTCCCGGACGCGTCCCCGGAGTTGGCCACTTCGCACGGGATCGATGGCGACCTTCTGGCCATGGACGAGGCTGCCCAGCTGGAGTACCTGCGTCAGCAGGCTGGGCAGCAACGCCACGAGCCCCTGTCCGCCACCCTGCTCGCACCAGAGACGACAGGCGATACCGCCTTGCTATTCCGCCATCAAGCCGCAGCGGGGCTGGTTCGCGCCGCCATCGTTCAGGGGCGGGTGGTGGACTTGCTGCTGGCCGAGGAGACGCGCAGCCTCGCCTTGATTCAAGCCGGTCAGGAACCAGCCCTGCGCCAGGCTGCCCAGACCCTCGCTGGGCAGTTCGCCAGCGAACGCCAGGCTGGTCAGGTGCGACTCCTCGCTTTCCGCATACTGCCTCGGGGCACGCCCCGCGACCAGGCCCTGATCCTCATATCCCTGAATGAGGATTTGCAGGGTCGGAACAGGCTCTGAGCCGGCGCCAGTGACTGGGGCGTTCACATCAGAAGGGTACACCGAGTCCAGAAACACGCGAAGTTCAGCTGTGTCTTCATGGCCCATTCGACCGCGGCATACTGGGGTCGTTCATTCGCTCCGTCTGCACCGAGGCGCTGATGTCCGTCGGCGGAGCGCGCCGGGGCGGCTTTGCCGCGAGGAAGCCGAAGGCGCTGTCCAGCACCGCACGCTGGTCCCAACCGAGCCGGATCAGCGGCCGCCAGTCGGCCGGGGCTGAGGGGAAGTTCGCTAGGTGGATGAGCAGCGTGCCGGCGGCGCGCGGCCCGGGTGTACACAGGCCGGCGATGGCCGAGTCCACGAGGTTGTCGTCGAGCACGATCAGCGCGTCGGGCGGATTGCCGGTGCACGGATCCCAGCAGCCCTCGACGGCCTGGGCGGCCCACGCCGGGCAGGCGATCGCGGCTGCGTGAATGCGGCACGCCGGCAACTCGAGGCCGTGTCGTTGAGCCCCGGCCCGCAGCGTCGGAAGATAGGCGAGGGTGATGACATTGGCCTCGCCGATAAAGGCCAAGCGCTTCCGCCCGGTCGCCGCCGCTTCGTTGACCGCGAGGTTGACGATGGGGACTAATCGAGGATCAGCCGACCGTTGATATGCAGGCCGGGTTCCGGAGCGGCGATCAGCGGGATGCCGGCGAGCGCGGGACCCAGCCAGGTGTCGCAGCGATCGAGATCCATGACCAGCAGCCCGGCCAGCATGCCGGCGGCTTCGGCCACGGCCTGCGACAGGCGCCGGGCGTAGCGGCTGTCTGCACCGGGCCGCTCGGACATGACCAGGCCGAAGCGGCAGCGGTGCGGCGGATGCTCGACCACGTGCGTGCCGTGGCGCCCGTTGGTGAAGATGAAGCCCTGCTCGACCAGGATACGCAGCGCGCGCTGCACCGTGGGCAGGCCGGCCCCGGTGCTGACGGTCAGCTCGCGCACGGCTGGCAGCCGGGAGCCTGCCAGGTGCTTCCCGCTGCGGATGGCGCGGCGAAGGTCGCTGGCGATGTCGGTCTGCTTGCGCGCGCTGCAATGATCGTTCCAGGCGTGGCGTATACAACCAGGTCACACCTCGCCTATTGTTCCGTTATGGAGGTTAACAACACTACATTTTGGACCCCCCGCATGCGCCTACCAGCCCTCGCCACCACCCTCCTCGCCCTGACTGTCTCCGTCAGCGCCGTTGAAGCCATCGATCCGACCACGCTCAAGGCCAGCGAATACGTGGTCGCGGACGCCGCCGGCCACCTTACACTCGGCGGCGAGCGCATCCGCTTCTGGGGCGCCATTGGCGGCCTGCCCAGCACCTGGGCTGCGATCAAGGCCGAGGACACCCCCGAGCAGCGCGCCTCCAAGGTTGCCGAGGCCTATCGCCATAACGAGGCCTTGGTCCAGCGCCTGGTCGACCTCGGCTTCAACCTCAATCGCACCTGGCACAAGGTGCGCGAGGACTACGTCCCCGGCGACGGTTCGCGCGCCGACATCATCGACCACTTCTACGCCACCATGAAGCAGCGCGGCCTGCATCTGTGGCACGCCGGCATCAACGACTTCGGCAAGATCACTGCCGCGGACGCCGGCATCATTGAGGATGCCGCTAGCGCCAAGCCCTGGGCCGAGGCGATGACCGCCTGGGGCAAGGACGGCGTCGACGTGTGGAACATCGTACGCAAGTGGGACCGCCGCTTCGAGGCGATGGCGATCAAGCGCCGCGCCGAGATCGCCACCCACGTCAACCACCACACCGGTCTGCGTTACGCTGACGATCCGGTGTTCGCCGCCTGGGAGCTGTCCAACGAGGAATGGTGGATCTCCAAGATGGTCGGCGGCACCTTCCGCGGTCTGCCCGCCTACTTCCAGCAGACCCTGCAGGATCGCTGGATCACCTTCCTCAAGACCCGCTATCCCGACGAGGCCACGCTGCTCAAGCGCTGGGGCAAGCTGCTGCCGGGCGAGAGCCTAGCGACCGGCTCGGTGCAGATCCTGCCGCTGGCTGGCGAGCAGGACCTTTCAACCGTGGCGGTCGATGAAACCGCGCGCAAGGCGCTGATCGCCGCAGCCGAGGCCGGCAAGGGCCAGAAATGGAAGCGCAGCGATTTCGCCCGCGAGCGCGGCGAGGACGTGCTGGCGTTCTTTAGCGACCTGCACCTGTCGTCGAAGCGCCGCGAGGCCGAGGCGTTCAAGCCGCTCGGCCGGTCGACCAAGGCCTGCGTCCTGGCCTGGGACACCGGCATCGGTTACGAAATCCAGTCGCAGTGGATGCACCAGAACTCCGACGTCTCGGTCCACGATGCCTATGTCAATGGCTGGGGCGACGTGCGCAAGGCGCCTGAGACGTTCGCTGACGCCCAGGCCGAGTGGATGTTCCGTTCCGAGAACGAAGCGGTGAAGGCCAACGTTGGGCCGTGGAATTGCTGGCTGATCAAGCCGCCGGGCATCGCCCAGGGCGTGCCGTGGCTGGAGCACAACAAGGTGCCGGGCAAGCCATACCTCGCGTACGAGACGCAGATCCAGCAACCGGCCAAGTACCGCGCCGACTTCCCCTACCGCCTCGCCAGCCTGGCTGCGATCCAGGACTGGGACGGCGTGTGCTGGCACTACTTCGCCCCGCCCTCCGGCGCGGCCGATCCGCAGCGCTGGGTCGAGCCGATGGACATCACCGTTGGCGGCCACCCGCAGGGCTACCACTACACCTTCGACGAGGTGCAGATGGCGTCGATGCGCGCCGCTGCGATCATCTGGCGTAGCGGATTGCTGAAACCGGCGGCCTCGCCGACCACGTTCATCTACGGGCGCAAGAGCCTGCAGGATCCCGACAGCATGAGCTACGGCCGCAGCTACGGCCTGCGCGGTCTCGACATGCTGCAGACGGTTTACCAGTATGGCGCCCGGCTAATCATTGATCCGACGCGCGAGGACAACGAGGTGCGCGGCCCGGTGGTGCGCATCGAGGATCGCTTCACCCACAACCCGTACACGCCCACGCCCGAGATCCGCATCGACTGGAAGCTCGGAAATATCGTGTTCGACGTTCCCGGTGCCGCGGTGTTCACTGGCTTCCTGCCCAAGGTTGGCGGCAAGCATGCCTTCGCCAATGGCGTCACTCTGTCAGACATCGCGATCAACAACCCGGCTGGCATCTACGATCCGGTGACTGCCGACGAGGGCTACGTCTCCTTCGCCCTGCACAGCGAGGACGGCAAGCCGCTGGCGCAGTGCAAGTCTGCCGCCCTGGTCCTAGTCAGCACCAGCTTCAACACCGGCTTTAGCTTGGCCAAATCGGACTTCGAGATTGCCGGCGACACCGCCAACCCGCTCTACGCCAAGGCCGGCGACGGACGCCAAGGTGGTGGCCTGCCCGTGTTGACGGCGCGCGTTGCTGGCACAGTCGCCTGCAAGGCCATCGACGGTATGGGCTACACCATCTACGATTGGACGATGCAGCCGATCGGCGAGGGCACGGTCGCCGGCGGTACGCTGCGCGTACCCAACGACAAGCCGGTGTTCGTCATCCGCCTCAAGCGCTGAGCCCAGGAGTCCATCATGCGTGTCCTCGCTCTTATAACTTGGTGTTCTCTCGCCGCCGCCGCCGCCGAGTGACCGGACTTCGTGCCGCCCAAAGACTCGGGCGTGGTCAACGTCAAGGACTACGGCGCGGAGGGTGACGGAAAGACCGACGACACCGCGGCGATCCGCAAGGCGATCAGCGAAAACATTGACCGGAGCCGCTATGCCGCGCCGCCGATGATCTGGCTACCGTCCGGCACCTATCTGGTCAGCGCGCCGATCGAGGGCCGCCAGTACAAAGACCTCAAGGGTTGGAGCTTCGGCTGGCGCGCCGGCTTCCTGCTGGTCGGCCAGGGCCGAACCAAGTCGGTACTTAAGCTCAAGGACGCCTGCGAGGGCTACACCGATGCAGCCAATCCGCGCTATGTGGTGGCCACCGGCTCGGAGATGAACGGCGGCGGCGGCAATGAGGGCGGAGGCGGCAACCAAGCCTTCCGCCACTGCATCGCGAACCTCACCGTCGACGTCGGCAGCGGCAACCCTGGCGCCACCGGCATCGACTTCATCGCCAATAACCGAGGCACGGTCGAGAACGTGCTGATCCGCGCGCGCGCCGGCCGGATCGGGCCGCACCGGCCTGGCGATGGACCGGAACTGGCCAGGACCTGGGCTGATCAAGGCGGTGGAGATCCAGGGCTTCGACACCGGCATCTCGATGGCCGGAAACTGGCAATACTCGATGACCTTCGAGGACATCGTACTGAAGGATCAGGCCAAGGTGGGCGTGTGGAGCGAACACAACCCGATCTTCATGCATCGGCTGATCGCCTCAGGCAAGGCCCCAGCGGTGCGGATCAAAGATAGCGACCAGATGCTGGTGCTGGTCAATGCCGTGATCACTGGCGCGGGGGCCACTGAGCCGGCCATCGCCACGCCGGGCAGCGCCGACATCCGCAACCTGTCGTGCACCGGCTATGCCACGGTCATCGACGGCAAGGACGCCAACGACGTGGCCGCCAAGGACGCGAAACTGGCGACTAAGGTCGCTTCATGGAGGCAGGGGTGGCAGACCTGCGCCCAGGCCGGCGCCCCCAGGCCGCTCGGCCTGCTGGTGGAGGAGACGCCACTGTGGTGGCCCACGAGCGAGAAGGACTGGGTCACAGCGGCGCCGGAGATGTGCAAAAGGCGATCGACAGCGGCGCGCCGGTGGTGTACCTGCCCAATGCAGCTACGAGGTGGACAAGACCATCGCGATCAAAGGTACGACTAAGAAGCTCGTCGGCTTCCAGAGCTCGCTTAAAGCGAAGAAGGGAGTCACGCCGCTACTGCGCATCGAGGGCAACGCCTCAATCATCTTCGAGCACCTGTATTTCGAAGGCGACGTCGAACATGCCGGCAGCGGCACCGCCGTCTTCCGCCATGCCGACTTCGCCGGTGAGGCGGTCTACCGTGCCACGGGTGCCGGCAAGACCTTCACTGAGGACGTGATAGGCCGTTGGTCGATTGGGAAGGGGCACAGGCTGTGGGCGCGCCAAACCAACGCCGAGTTCGGCGACCGGGTGTTGATGGAGAACAATGGCGGGACGGCGTCTGCCTCGGCTACAAGACCGAGGCAGACGCCGGCTCCATCTCGCTCAAGCAGGTCGGCGGTTCTACCGAGATTCTTGGAGCGCTGATCTATCCACTGCACGATGTGCGCGGCGATGTGCCGTGCTGGCAGGTCGAAGGCGGCGGTCGGTTCAGCGCCTCCTGGGTGTACAACAGCAAGCGGTATTACGTCCACGTGCGCCACGAGGGCAAGGACCTCACCGGCAACTGGGGACGCGGCCCGGCGTTATGGTCGACCGAAGCAGGCCCCAAATAGCCGATCGCAGGGTCAGGCCAGGTCGATCGCACCGCGCAGGAGACGGACCGCAGGCCCGTCCAGGGCGACCGTAAGCCGCTGGGGCTGCTGGCCGGTCAGGTGCGTGCTACGCGCGTCACCCTGGTGGCCGGCAATCGTCAGTTCCAGGCGGCCGGGAGTCACCTCGGGATGGCCGTCGGCGGTGTAGAGCGCCATCAGGTGCGGCGGCACGGTCAGTGTGACGGTGGCGCTGGCGCCAGGCTCCAAGGCGACGCGGGCGAAGGCGCCGAGTTGGCGGATCGGATGTCCGGTCCCAGCGCCGGGTCGGCTGGCGTACAGCTGCACCGTCTCGCTGCCGCTTCGTCCGCCGGTGTTGCTTACCCGGACGCTGACCGAGGCCGGCGCGCCACAGTGTATAGTTGCTGGGGCGCTGATGTCGGCGTAGGAAAAGCTGGTGTACGACAGGCCGAAACCGAATGGAAACAGCGGTTCGACGCTGGCGAATCGGTAGGTGCGGCCGGCCATGGCGTAGTCGTCGAAAGGCGGCAGATCCTCGACCCGTTGCGGCCAGGTAACGGCGAGCCGGCCGGACGGGTTGCATGCGCCCAGCAGCACCTCAGCGAGTGCCGTGCCGCATTCCTCGCCGGGATAGCCGAGCAGCACGCAGGCCGCCAGGCGGTCGAGGGCCCAGCCGATCGCCTGCGGAGCGCAGCCGGTTAGCACCAGCACGACGGGCCGTCCGGTCTTCAGCAGGGCTTCGAGTAGTTCGCGCTGCACGCCGGGCAGTTCGAGGCTGTCGCGGTCACCAATGCGGGCAGCGAGCGGGGCGTCGTATTCCTCGCCTTCGCAGAACGGATCAAGGCCGAGCACAGCGACGATCGCGTCAGCGCCGCCGGCCTGCATTGCGGTGTGGGCGATGGCGCGACGATCATCGGAGGCGACATCGCAGCCGGGCCAGCACTCGATGACGGTACCTGGATCGATGGCGGCAGTCAGGCCTTCGAGGACACTGACAATGCGGCCACTGGTGCCGTTGTAGTTGCCCAGCGGCATGCGTACGTCGGCGGCCCGCGGGCCGACCACCAGCAGCTTGCGTAGCTTGTCGCGTTGCAGCGGCAGGACGCCGGTGTTGTGCAGCAGCACCAGCGAGGATCGTGCCGCCTCCAGCGCCAGGGCGCGGTGCGCAGGGCTGTCGAGCACCTCAATCGGCGTCGAACTCCAGCGCACCGTCTCTGGTTTAGCGAAGCCGCCGAGTCGGCTGCGTGCAGCGTTGAGTCGCTCCAGGGCGCGGTCGAGATCAGTCTCGCTGATCAGCCCGCGGCGCAGCGCCTCGGGTAGGTGCTCGAAGACGGTATCGCCTAGGCAGACGTCGCAGCCGGCGCGCAGCGCGAGCGCAGCGGAGGCGGCGGCATCGGAACATAGGCCATGTCCGTTGAACAGATCGGAAAGGGCGCCGCCGTCGGAAATGACGAAGCCGGTGAAGCCCAACTCGTCGCGCAGGATGCCCTGCAGCAGCCGTGGACTGGCGCAGCAGGCCTCGCCACCGAGGCGGTTGTAGGCACCCATCACGCCCAATGCTCCGGGCTCAGACAGGCAGGCGGCGAAATGCGGCAGATAGGTACGCCACAGCTCGCGCTCGTCGATCGGGATGTCGATGCGGTGCCGCTCGGCGTCAGGGCCGCTGTGCACGGCGAAATGTTTGATCACTGCGCCAATGCGGAGGTGCTGCGGATCATCCCCGGCCAGACCGCGGACGTAGGCCCGGCCAAGCTGGCTGGTCAGCAGTGGATCCTCACCGTAGGTCTCCTGGCCGCGGCCCCAGCGGGCATCGCGAAACAGGTTGATGTTCGGCGACCAAGCGACCAGACCCGGCGCACGTCTGCCCTGGGCGAGCAGGTAGTGGTGCTTGGCTCTCGTTTCGTCAGCTGCCGCCGCGGCGACGCGCTGGATCAGTGCCGGATCCCAAGTCTGCGCCAAGTTCAGCGCTTGTGGGAACACCGTCGCCCGGCCCCAACGGGCGAGGCCATGCAGCAGTTCGCTGCCCCAGCTCCACGCCGGTAGGCCGAGGCGCGCCACCGCCGGGGCACCGTACATCAGTTGAGCAGACTTCTCGTCGGAGGTGAGTTGGCTGATATCCATGGTCGTTGCCTCAGGCCACACGCAGGAGGCGCTTGGCTAGCAGCATGGCTGGAACGTAGATCGCGATGTAGAAGCCGATCCAGCCCAGGTCCCAGTTCCATCCGGCCCAGGCGAAGGGATGCAAGAATGGCGGCGGCGAAGCAGTCGCCTGGGCGTTCTGGTAGAGCACGACAATACGCTTCACTGGGCCGGCAGCAGGCCGGATCACCGGCAGCAGCTTGTCGACCTGGCCACGACGGGTCACCAGTTCAGTCTGCTGTGGCGCGACGTCGGCTCCCAGTACAAGCGGGATGCGAGCCAGTTCACCACCGTCTGCGGCTTTTAAGGTGACGTCGAAACGGCCAGAGCGCTCCGGCGTGGCGATGCGCCAGAACAGTTCGCGGTTGGGCATGGGCTGCTCCAGATACGCGGCGAGATCGGCCAGCGTCGCCGTGCGCGCGGCGCGGCCGGCGGCCTGCAGCTCCCAGGGTTGGCTGGCGAGGTTGCTGCTGCGCGTCCAGCTACGTTGCAGGTCGATCAGGGTGGCGCGGATCGGCGGCAGCGCTTGGGTTGCCGGGGTGATAGCTTCCTCGACCGTGAGACCCTCGCCACTAACGGTGATCGGCGTTTTGTGCTCGCCGTCGATTTCCGCGATCAGCTGCACCGGCGTCCCGGGCGGGTTGGCCTGCACTTCGATGCGGTCGGTCAGCCAGAACACGCCGAAGATCATGGGTCCCAGCAGCAGTCCGACCGGGACCATCGACGCGCCAAGGATACGCCACTGGACCGGAGATGCGGCAGCGAGCAGCTCGGCCCGGCGGGGATCTTCGGCAGGCAGCGCCATCGCCGTGGTGCGCAGCGCGGCGGCACGGTCGCGGGCGATGACCAAGCGGTGGTTGTCGGTCAGCAGTCGCTGTAGCAGCATGCACAGCACCGCCATGCCGCCGGCCAGTACGGTCACCGTCAGCGGTCCGCCGATGGAACGCAGCAGCGGCCACAGCACGGCATCAAGTGCGGCGATGATCGGCTGATAGACGTGCGATGTCGACCAGACGCCGGGCCAGAAGGCAGCTGCAAGGACGATCCCCCACAGCAGCAGTCCGACATTGCGCCAGCGTGCGCTGCGCGCCTCGCCCGGACCGGGCGGCGGCGGCAGCTGGCTGCGCGGGATAGGGCCGGACGTTGGCGTGGATACGCTTTCGGTTGGTCCACTCGCGGGCTGGGCATCGCCGCGCATGACCAGGCCGCGTGCGCCGTCTACCGCGACTGTCTCGCCGTCCTTCAGGATGCGGGTCGCGCCGTCGAGGACGACCGCAGGAATTCCGAGCTCGCGCGCGACGACCGCGCCGTGGCTGAGTGCTCCGCCGCGTTCCAACACCAAAGCTGCCGCGTTGACGAATAGCGGGGTCCATGACGGATCGGTGCTTGGGCAGACCAGGACGTAGCCCTTGCCCAGCTCGCCAGCCGTGTCGGGTTGTTGCACAATGCGTGCGGGGCCACGACCGGAGCCGGAAGCGATGGCGAACGCGGCCATGCAGTCGCCGCCGGCCAGTACGGGCGGGCGGCCGAGTTCGGGCAAGTCGCTGGCGGCGATGAAGGCGGCCGGACACAGGCCGGATTCGGCCTGACGGCGCAGTCGACGCTGGGCGATCAGCGGCAGGGGGGCGAAGCCGCTGCGCAGGGCGCTGGTCAGCTCGGACTCGTCGAGGTGGAACACGTCGGCGCTGATACCTAGACGGCGACCGGCTTCGAGCGCCAGGCGGCGCAGCACGGCGTAGCCGCGCATCAGCTCGTGCTTGCCGTCTTCGCGGAAGCGCAGGTAGCGCTGCAGCACGGCGAGCGTAGCGAGCAGCGCTGCAGCCGATGTGGCATCCATGCGTGCCGTGATGGTTTCCGTCTCGGCCGCAGCGCGGGCCACGCGCTCGCGGTGCAGCTGCAGCGGATCGGGCGCCTCGCGCAGCGGTGCTGCGATGGCGGCGAGGTCGTCGGGACGCTCAGTCCAGCGCGGCGTGGCGAGGTCGAATTCGCTCGGCGCACGGTGGCCGTATTCGGCCAGCCAGGCGCTGCGTGTCAGCTCGCCACGCGCCAGGGCGCGCAGGCCGGCGGTCGAGCGCACCGTGCTGTCCGCCGTCGTGCTGGCGGCGAGGCGCTCGGCCACTGCGCTTGGTTCTTCGTCCCAGCACCACGGCTCCAACTGACTGCGCAGTCTGGCCATGGCGTCAGCGCAGACCACCGAGGGCAGCAACGATTGTGCGGCAAAATCGCCCATGACGCGGGCATCGCTGTCGCGCCACAGCGCCAGCAGTTGCTCGTTGTCGAGGGCGGCCAGATCGCGGGCGGACTCCTCGGTGACCCAGGCGCGGAAAGCTGGGATGATCGTGGTTTCGAGCTGGCGGTCGAGGTCGTCGGCCAGAGTGGTGATGCCGGTGCCAATGGTGACGAGCCGGCGGTTGGCGTCGGCCAACTCGCTCGGCGTACCATTGGGAATGGATGGCGGATCCTGTGCCGCGCCCGGATCGTTGCGCAGCCGGTCGAGGTCATAGGCAAATGGATAGCCGGCCCAGAACAGCCCAGCGCTGCGCGCCAGATCCTGGTACGGACGACCGGCGATCAGGCGCAGTACGCCATCGGGCGCCGGATCGAAGCCGGCAGCGCGGTAGAGCGTGCCGAAGCCACCGGCACCGGACATGAAGCGGTCGATCACCGACCAAGTCAGTGGCGTCGGATGCGGCAGCGTCTCGCAGATATTGTGTCGCACCCACGGTCCACGGCCGGCCGCAAGTTCCGCCGCCAGGGCGCTGCGCTCGCTGCGAGCCAGCCGCTCAGGCACCGCAGCGAGTGTGGTGATAGCGCGGCTCTGTAGCAGGAACAGCCGGCCGCCGGCGATCGCCCATTCAAGGTCCTGTGGTGCGCCATAAAGTGCCTCGACGCGCAGGCCGAGTTGGCGCAGTTCGTCGATCTGTGCTGCATCCAGGCTGGGGATGTGACGGCGCTCCTCGGGGACGGCGCTCTCGCCGTGCGTGCCGGGTACGATCTCGGTGCGCTTGTCGGCGATCACGGCATGACGCACGGCGCCGGTGACGCGATCGACTACCAGGGTGTCGGGCTGCACCAGCGCGCCGACCACCGCTTCGCCCAAGCCCCACGACGACTCGATCAGCATTTCGCCGTCGTCGCCGCTGCGCGGGTTGACCGTGAACAGCACGCCGGCCGCTGCGCTGGGCACCAGCCGCTGCACCGCCACCGCCATCGCCACCTGAGCGATGTCGATGCGCTGCTCTGTTAGGTAGGCGCGCACCCGCGGCGTGTCGATCGAGCGCCAGCAGCGCAGCACCGCGGCGCAGACCGCGTCGATACCGTGGACATTGAGGACGGTTTCGTATTGGCCGGCCATCGAGGCGCCGGCGAGATCCTCGGCGGTGGCCGACGAGCGCACCGCGACCACCGGCGAACCCATCGCTGCGTAGGCTGTGGCGATCGCCTCACGAACCTCGTCTGGCAGTGCCGTTGGTATGCCGTCGTGAGCAGCGGCGCGGTAGGCGTCGGTGGTGATGGCAAACCCGGTTGGCACGGGTAGGCCAGCCGCAAGCAGGCGGGCGAGGTTGATCGCCTTACCACCGACCAGGCGTGGGTCGCGGCACAGTTCAAGGTGAAGGACGTGACTCATCACTTGCCGCCCGTGTAGCAGCGCAGGCCGCCGGTCTCCGAGCCGACGTAGAGTCGGCCGTCGAGGATTATCGGAGCCGAGGTCGACAGGCCCATCTCGCCCGGACGAGCTGGATCGTTGAGATAGATGCGCTCCAATTGCTTGCCATCCGCAAGGTCGAGCACCGCCATCCAACCGTCGTTGCTGATCGCGAAGACGCGGCCGTCGGCGATCGCCGGGCCGGCTAGCACCGGGGCGAGGCGGTTGACCCGGGCACGCCAGAGTTCCTTGCCCTTGGCCGCCAGGTCGAGGGCGATGACCTCGCCATTACGGCACGGCACCACCGCCGTGTTGCCCTGCGTCGCGATCGAGCCAAGCACGGCGTCTGGCATCTTCACGCTCCAGCGTTCGGCGCCGGTCGCCGGATCAAAAGCAATGACTCGGCCTTCGGGATTGGCCGCGGCGAAGACGAAATCGCCAGCGCCGCAGCCGATCAGCACACTGTCACCGGCTAGGGTGACGGCCCCGGTGGCAGGGAAGGGGGTGGCGACATCCCAGAGCCGGCGCTGCTGGCCCTTGGCCTTGAGCTCGTCGTCGCTGAGGGTGGCGCGGATGGCGACGACGCGGTTGCCATTGACGCCGCTGCCGATGTAGCAGATGCCATCCTGCAGCACGGGCGAGCTTTCCGGATCGTTGACCGGTTCGCGGAAGATCACCTGGCCGGTCGAAATGCGCACGCCCAGGACGAAACCGGGATGACCGTGGCCCTGCGGATCACCGACCGGCTTGTGATGCTCACCCTGCTCGATCGCTCCGGCGCCGATCACCACCACATCGCCCTCGATGGCTGGCGAGCTCTCCAGGTGCAGCGGGGTCGCAACCGTCCAGCGCACGGTGCCGGTTGCGGTGTCGAGGCAGATCAGGTGCGCATCATAGTCCATGTGCAGACCCTGGCCGATGACCAGGGTGGTGCCGTCGGAGGAAATTGCCGGCGAGCTGAAGAATCCGGTAAATTCCGTCTTTTTGGCCGGATCCTGGACAGAAGTCAGCCAGCGCTGCGCGCCAGTTGTGGCGTCGAGGCAGAAGATGGTACCGAAGCTGCTTGGTGGATCGATCAGGCATGACGCACCGTAGATCGCGCCGTTGTGGACGATGGGCGAGGATAGGATCATCGCGAACTGGTCGTCCTGCGGCCGGTAGCTCCAAGCTTGGGTCAATCCGCGCGGAACCGCACCGCCGAGATGGCCGCTGCGTCCGGGACCGCCGCGGTAGTAGACGGCCGCTGCCGATGT
>ENA-ORBV01007403-ORBV01007403.1-microbial-mat-metagenome-genome-assembly--contig:-NODE-7403-length-18861-cov-14.317025_pt1 | contig 18861 bp, 15 predicted proteins | sample MGYA00237777_ERZ505514 | MGnify/ENA primary metagenome ERZ505514 (study PRJEB26160, sample SAMN06269048) | microbial mat metagenome | isolation source: Oligotrophic lake microbial mat | place... | reverse complement strand
AGGAAAGTCATCTAATACGAATTGGTCTACGCGTAAAACATACCGGGTCCCTGAGCTTGTCGAAGGGAAAAGGGTGAATGGGCGAAAGAGGAAAGTCATCTAATACGAATTGGTCTACGCGTAAAACATACCGGGTCCCTGAGCTTGTCGAAGGGAAAAGGGTGAGTACCTCTCTCCACGCCGTCCCTTTCGCGCAGCGAAAGAGGCGGAAGATGTGGAAGTCTGAATTGAGAATTGAGTATTGAAAAGAATGGTGAGATTAAAACTGGGTCTCCCGCTGCTCTTGCATTTGATTTCGATGGGGCGAAAAGCAAATTTCATCCTAGTCCGAAATATAAACAAGATGTGATTCCTGAAACAGGATTCCACTGATTTTTAAAACATACAAACCTTGATTGGTTATATCAGGATAGATGGTAAGTCTGTTTTGATCAGATAATTTTACATCAGTCTGTTTGAGTACCTCAAGTCCCGTGATGGATGTGACTGAAATAGTCAGACCATCTATTGGAAAGGGCAACTCCATGTTGATCTCGTTCTTTGTCGGATTCGGCCAAAGAATAGTTTTAAGTTCGCTTGATGCTGACGGAAAATTTGTAGCAGTTGTCATCCCTCCTTCAATCGCCCCTGCAGTCCGCGGATTTAAAAAATCATCTCCATGGTAATCTTCCATTGGATCAACTACCGCATATCCCACTCCCACGGCTGCACTCCCTTCCATCAAACTAAAATCCTCAGCAATCACATCAACAAATTGAGGATCCTCCCCAACTATATGATCTGTATCCTCAACAGGTAGAATGGGTCCGGGCCAGTTACTATTTTCACTATGAAACCAAAAGTTATTGGAAAATGTAAAGGTCTCAGGCGCTGTGTTCGGGCCTATGTTGCATTCCACACTCACCAGGTTGTCAATATAGATGATGTTGTTGCGAAAGATATTATTTCCGCAGGGCGGAAATCTGTCCGGATCCACTGTCTCCTGTAAGATGCGCAGTACCCATTTCGTAGGCAGGTAGATGGTGTTATTCACTACCTCACAGTTGATCGAGCCGACAAAGGCTATTGGGGCATCGGAGCCTATGAAGATGTTTGAATACACTTTCAATGCTGCCGCTTCATATGGGGCATCTAATGGCCTGAAAAATTGTAAGCCGGTCGAACCACCCAGGTTCAATGTGCGTGCACCTCCGTTTTTAAAAAAGTTTCTCGTTATCCGTATATTGCTCGTGCCCCCTTTGGCCTGCACTGAATTGGATCCCTGGTTTTCAAAATGACATTGGGTGATCAGGCCGTCATGGCAACCCACCATGTCAATACCGCTTCCTCCTGCAGACCCGTTCATAAATATACAATTCCTGATTTCAAATTGATCAATGCCTGACATTTTCAACAGGTCATTATTCCCCGTCGCATTTATGTTGCGAAAGGTGCATTCTTCAAAAGTGATATGATGCGATGGTGTTTCATAGGAGCCCCCGTCATCAAAGTTCACACCATTACCGGTTTGTTCCTGAAATATAAAACCCGCAATATGAAGATAGGCTGCGTCGGTAAACTGCCAGGCATTGGAGCCACCGGAATAGATCACGGTTTCCCCGGGTGCAGCCATAAGATAAATAAGGGCTGCAGATGTTCCTTGCAGATCTGCGACAAACACTCCTCCCTGGAACACACCTTGGTGAACCAGTATGGTATCTCCCGGAACAGCATTGGTTGCTGCCTGTTCCAAAGAGTTATAAGGATACCCCAAACCGACATGTAAAGTGATAGCAGAAACCTGACTGATGATACTAAATGTCAGGAGCATAATGATGGTGGTGCGCATAGTGTCCGACTTATATAATAAAATAAAGATAAGTTCCCCCGCCACAAATGCCGTGCATTTGACGGGATCTTCGCTGCGCTATGATTTTTTCTTTTGCCCTCTGCCCCTTTCCAACTGACCCTTGCTCCTTGCTCCTTGCTCTCTGCTCTCTGCTCTCTGCTCTCTGCTTCTTGCCTTTAAAATGGCCTCACCGCCCTCACCGCGCAAGCAGATCCTTTGTTGCTCTTGCCCTGATTGCCATTGGTAAAATTTTGCACCAAGGCGCTGTTTTTACCTTCTTCGGTTGAACTCCAGTAATTACCCTTGATATATTCACCAAGATGCTTTCGGTTCTGATAGATGATATTCAATTCATCTTTGGAGGGTAAGCGCCAGCCTCCAATGTTTTCAACTTTATAGGCGGCACATATTTTTTGTGCTTTTTCGTAGTCAACACTTCCTACTTCTTTGCTGGAGACGATCATGCCATGATCTCCTTTAGCATCTACATAGATGACGATACCGCCCCCGTGCGACTGGCCGAGTGCAAACTTGCCTGGATTTGATGTGTTGGGTTTAGGTTTTACCGGTGTTGTCGGTTTAGGTTTTACCGGTGTAGTATTTGGTTTGACTTTTGGGGTAGATTCCGGAGTCTTGGTCACTTCCGGCGTCTTAACTTCTGCTGCTTTAGTTTCCACCGGAGTGGTTACCTCTGCGGGATTAGGTGCTGGCTCCGCTACGGCGATATTTTGAATAGCAGCGAGGCTGTCTTTGATTGTTTTTTCTGCCCAGTACAGGGAATCAATTCTTGATTTAGCAGCTTCAAAATATTTGCCTGAAGGAAACGCTACCAGGTAATGGGCAAAAGCGGTACTGTCGTTTTTTTGCAAGGCTTCTTTCCATGACGTACGATCGTCCTTGCGTGGACCACCTTTTGTCATGAGCCAAATACCGAAGGCTAAGATCAATAGGCCAGCACCAATAAAAATATATTTTTTACTTCCACCGGCGGCAGTCTCAGTAACGCCGTTCGCCTGTCTTTCCTTGAGTGCCTTTTCCTTTTCCTGTTGCTTGAGGAGCAATGCTTTTTCTTTGTCCTGCTGCTTTAGTCTTTCTTTTTCTTCCTTTTCACGCTGTGCCTTTGCTCTTTCAGCCTGGAGTTGTTTTTCTCTTTCTTCTTTAGCCTTTTGGGCTCTTTCTTTTTCAAGCGCTAATTCCTTATCCCTTTCCAGTTTTGCTTTCTGGGCCTTTTCTTTTTCAAGTTGCAGCTGACGTTCTCTCTCTTCTTTGTCGCGCTGAGCTTTCTCCCTCTCTGCCTGAAGTTGTTTTTCCTTCTCTTCGTTTGCTTTCTGGGCCTTTTCTCTTTCCAGTTGCTCCGCTTTTTCTCTTTCCTCTTTTATTTTCTGGGCCTTTTCTCTTTCGAGTTGATCAGCCTTCTCTTTCTCTTCTTTAGCTTTCTGAGCTCTTTCCCTTTCCTGTTGCTGCGCTATATCCTGCAGGCGTCTGGCTTCTACTTTTTCTACTTTTTCAAATTCTGCAATGGCGGCAAGCGCGAGCGTTTTATAATTGCCATGTGGATACTGCTCCAGGTAATGCTCGTATATGTTTTTGACGTGTTCCTGTTTGGCCTTCTTCCAAAGCAAAGCTTCCAACTCGTCCTCCTTTTGTTCTACCTCCAGCTGCTTGATCATCAGCATGGCTTCTTCCTTAAACGAACCACCGGGAACCTCGTTCAGGTATCTGCGGTAGGAAGCGATGGTATTGAGTTTGCAGGCCTCTTCCCAATGTGCATTATCACGCCTTTCTTTATCCTGTTCCTCTTTGGCAGAAGACAGCGGGGTAGAGGCTTCCATCTGGATATTTTCAACCGGAAGACCTCCGACTTTTCCATCGGCTCCCAGGCTTAAGTTCAGGGAGATGATGAGCTGGCTGAAACCTGCAGTATAGTCGGAGGTGAAATCAATTCGCTGCAGCCTTCGTAAACGGAAAGGTGCGAGACAGTCTTCCAGGAGAACAGGAATTATTTTTTTTCCGGATTCAAGTGCGAAGGATACCTCATCCATTACGTTTGTGGATGCAGTTGAAGAGTTGGTCAGAATTACTAATACATATGCGGCTGAATTCAAAGCTTTTTCTACAGCTGCATCCCAATGGCTTCCTGCCGGGATATCGAGTTGGTCAATCCAGATATCAGCGCCAGCCTCACGAAGATCCTTCGCCAATGTCAGTGCAAATGGCGAGTCAACCCGGGAGTAGCTAAAAAAGATTTTCTGCGTGGACATGTTGTTTACTATAAACCGTTTGCTCTTTTCTGATCACTGCAACACGAAGAACGCTCCCGTGCTTTTTTGAGGCAATATCGAGCCAAAATAGGGAAAATTCAGGAAATTTAGAGTAACTGGTAGCTTTCGATTAGTAATTGGAACGATATCGGTCTTTGTTGGGCTTTGGTCAAAGTAATAGTTGTAACCAAACCAGGTCAGGCCTTCCGCTTCAGGATGCGCTTCTTGTTAAGATGGGCGATGACGGGTGCCATCTTAAAGGTGAACGTATCATAAGCCTGGGTCTCTTCATCAAGTTCATCAAATGGCACCAGGTTCCAGTGGCATTTCAGGTTTCCTTTCAGGAAATTCCCCAGGTTCTTGTCAGAGACTCCGTCTATCCGGACAAATCCATTGATATACTTTTCAGCATTCCATCGGTTGTGTTCCATTCGTGCAATGCTATCCCAGACACCTTCCTCAAGGGTATCAAAGTCGAGTTCTTCACCAGTATCCAGATCAGTAAGATCCGCCTTGACATAGCGTAATTTTATAAAGAGATGTCTGGCTGGTAAACGGTTGGAATCTTTCTGGGAATCCTTAATCTTATCCCACTCTTCCTGCATGCTGCCCAGTTGTGTTTTATTCTTGACAGCCTGATTCCTGGCCCATTCATAGTGGATGTGCTTGGCGATAAAATCCTCTTCTTTCCGGTTGTCCACAATCGTTCGCTTATTGCACACTTCATCATCCATGTTTAGCAGTTCGATGTTCAGTGCTTTCAACTCAAAGGCTACATCCTTGAAGATGTTGACCAGGGCCGTATTCCTGGGCAACAAGACTTTAATCGGAGGAATGGATTTTTCAAAATCCGCATACCGGTTATAGGAACGCAAACTGCTTTCCTTCGATTTTTCACCTTGTGAAAATAAGTGCTGCCGTAGTTTGCGTGAATAATATACACTCTTGCCGTCATCATCGAGGGCTAGAAAACAAAGCGATATTTCATCACAGGGCACCGGGCATGGATCCACAAAGAAATTATTGGTGTTTTCATACCTCAGGTCGATGGTCTTGTCAAGGAAAGGATAGAGAGCGTTTATCCTGGAAGAAATAAGGTTGACATCATCAGCGATCACGGTGATCCTTGTTTTTTTTAGATTGGCAAAGTGATACATCTGTGCCGCCTCCAGGATGAGGTATTGGGCGGCCAGGTTATCTCCCATGATCAGCAGGTGTGCTGCCGGATCCCCTGCATCGTTGAGGTTTACATATTTGTCCGGGCTGAAATTGTCAATCATAAAGATCGCCGCTAGCTGGTAAATGGAAAATACATGATAGTCCATTTTGCTACCACCCTGCCTGAAGGCCATATTGTCCGGTACCGCTTTTTCATGAAATTCTTTAAAAACATTCATGGTATAGAAGTCATCTATATGTAGGACAACCTGGAGGATGTTGTTCGGCACAAGGGCTGCGGGAAATTGATTATAAATGTGCGTTGCTTTTTGGGCGATATGAATGTTTATTTTTTCATCATTGGTAAGTGCCAGGAGTACTTTGGCCTTGAGGACATTTGCCTTGTGAAGCATATCCTCATCGACGGCATTGCCTTCCAGAACAATCACGCCTTTCTTTCGCATATGACTGATACTCCCATGCTCGGTATTAGGTTCTATCACCACGATTCTGGAGGTGCTCCCTTCATGCTTCAGGTGGTCGAGAATCAGTAACTCAGCTTTCCTGCTCAGGCCACAGACGATGATGTGATCCTTCCAGAAACGTATTTTAAAGAGCACGAAATTTTGGTTGAGCGGCTCCCACAAGGCGAGAAAAATACCACCCGCAGTCAATGCCGGGGCGAGGAATCTGGATACCTCGAGGGTGAGCGGAATAGGCCCGGCAACACCCCCCGAATTCATTACAAAAAGCTGTAAACTAAGATAGAGACTGGATAACCAACTCAGCGGCTCGCTATGCAATGCTCCATGTTGATGAAATCCAAATGTTCCCAATACCAAAGTGAAGAGCACCAATTGCGGGAACAGCCAATTGTATTTCCTGAGGAAATCAATCATCTGCGTATACATTGAAGTAACAGGAAGCTTGATTTTCCGGAGAAATCAGGAGAGGCAAGGGTCTTTTCTGTTTTGGTCATTAAACGGCTGATCAATGACGGATAAAAGTACAAGTTTTCCCCGGATTCAACTTCCGATGCATAGGTACCTCCTAATCTCCTATTTCCTGTTTCCTATTTCCTGCCTCCTATCTCCTGTTTCCTATTTCCTATCTCCTGTCTCCTATCTCCTGTTTCCTATCTCCTATCTCCTGTCTCCTGTTTCCTGTTTCCTATCTCCTATTTCCTATCTCCTATTTCCTATCTCCTATCTCCTATCTCCTGTCTCCTGTTTCCTGTTTCCTATCTCCTATCTCCTACCTCCTATCTCCTATCTCCTACCTCCTATCTCCTATTTCCTATCTCCTATCTCCTATCTCCTATCTCCTACCTCCTATCTCCTATTTCCTATTTCCTATCTCCTACCTCCTATCTCCTATTTCCTATCTCCTATCTCCTATTTCCTATTTCCTATCTCCTATCTCCTGTTTCCTATCTCCTATTTCCTATCTCCTATTTCCTATCTCCTACCTCCTATCTCCTATCTCCTGCCTCCTATCTCCTGTTTCCTATCTCCTGTTTCCTATCTCCTGCCTCCTATCTCCTGTTTCCTATCTCCTGTTTCCTATCTCCTATTTCCTATCTCCTATTTCCTATATCCTATCTCCTGTTTCCTGCCTCCTATCTCCTGTCTCCTTCCTATTTTCACCAAACCATTCCATCATACCCTATGCTACTTGATACCATCAACCAACCAACCCTCATCATGGATGAGCAACGCTGCAAATCCAATATCCTCCAGATATGTCAGAAGGCAAGCGAACAAGACGTTGTATTACGCCCCCATTTCAAAACCCATCAATCCCACCTGGTCGGAAGCTGGTTCCGGGATCTGGGTGTCGACAAGATCACCGTATCATCAGTTGGGATGGCTTCATACTTTGAGGAGGACGGTTGGAGGGATATTACGATAGCCTTTCCTGTCAACATCCGGCAGATCGATGAAATCAGGAGTCTGTCTTTGCAGGCCAGACTTGGATTACTTGTTCTTGATGCTGATGCAATAGATGTGCTCGGAAGTAATCTGGATAAGGAGGTTGCTATCTGGATCAAAATGGATGTAGGAACCCATCGTACCGGGATTGATCCTTCACAAACCAATTGTATTGAGCATATAATGGACCGTATGGCAAAGTATCCACAGCTATCGTTCAGTGGATTCCTGGCCCATGCCGGCCATACGTATCATAGCAGGTCTATGGCTGATGTCCAGCGTATCTATGATGAGTCGCTAGCTATTCTTCAGGATTTGAAAAAGAAATATGCAAGTGCCTATCCTGATCTTAAAATTTCACTAGGCGATACACCGGGCGCTTCCATGGTTGAACAATGGGGTTCGGTGGATGAGTTGCGCCCTGGAAACTTTGTTTTCTATGACCTGATGCAGGAACAAATTGGAGCATGTACGCTGGATGATATCGCCGTTGCCATGGCTTGTCCTGTGGTGGCTGTTCATCCGGATCGTCTCCAATGGATTATCTACGGGGGTGCGATTCATTTTTCAAAAGACTATATCACACTGGCCAATGGCCAAAAATGTTTCGGCCGGATGGCTCAAGCAGATGGAGCATCATGGTCTGTAAAAAATGCGAATGGGAATCCATTCATCATCTCTCTGTCCCAGGAGCATGGAGTGGTGCAGTGCACAGCGGAAACGTTCAATCTCTGCAAGCCAGGTGATCTTTCGCTATGGCTGCCCGTGCACAGCTGCCTGACAGCGGATGCGATGGGGGAGTATTTAATCACCGATGGAGAGACTGCCGATCACTACAGAAAACGTTTTTGGGAGTTGTGAGTGGAGGAGCTTCCCCCAAACTCTGGTTTCCAATTCTCACATTCTTCACTCGGAATTCCTGGGGTAGCCTGGAGCACAATAGCTTAGGATTATTATGCGCTTTCCCTCAAGAAAGGAGCAAAAGCAAAGAAATGATAATTATTACTCACCACTCACAATTCACCACTCACAATATTTATACTATCTCAAAACTCAGTTTCAAATTGACCCTATAGGAACTAATCTTCCCTTTATTATCCACGGTGACACTTTGATTCTGGACATGAGCGGATTTGATTCCTTTGAGCGTCTTGGATGCTTTTGCAATTCCTTTTGAAGTAGCATCTTCCCAACTCTTTGGAGAGTCAGACATGAGTTCAATAACTTTGATTACAGCCATGTTGTTTGATTTTTATAAAAAAATATAAAGTACAGTCAATATACATCTGGAAACGGAATTAGTTTATAGTCTGGCACATTAAGTTCCTAACCTCCTAAGCCTACCGTTTTTACTCAACTTAAATGGGTAGTGCCGTTGCAGGAGCAAACTCCTGCAACGGCCATGGCCGCTCGACCATTGAGATATTTTGTTAAGAATAGCGAAAATCTCTTAATCTCCTATGCCTCTAACCTCCTAAGCCCCTCATTCAACCAACTCCTGCAAACCATCCTTGGCCTGCCCATAATCAGGATCAAGTCGCAAGGCCTGTTCATATGCAGATTTCGCGTCATCAACTTGTCCTTTCAGGTGGTAGATCTTACCCTTGTAAAACCATGCGGCTGGATTTGCCGGATCGATTTCGCCGAGGATATTTATTTCTTTCAAAGCGGCATCGAGGCTGTCCTTGTACATCAGAAGGATACCTGCATTGAGATAGGCTTCCGGATATTGGGCGTCCAGGGAATGGATGTGCTTGTAGATGTCCAAAGCCTCTTGAATTTTGTCGTTGTTTTGAAGAAAGTATGCCTTAGCGTGCCATGCGGCCACATTGTTCGGGGCTACTCTTACCGCATTGTCAAAGTATTGACTTGCGAGCGGATTATGGGTCCGGTCCATCAGATCCCCGAGGATGACCCATGCCTCACTCATGTCTGGATTGCGTTCAACTGCGGACTGAAATGCACCAATCGCTAAATCGGTTTTCCCCTGATCACGATAGATCATACCCAGCATAAAGAGTGCTTCAGGATCACCCGGCCTGATTTTCATGATATCCGCGATTGTGCTCAGTGCTGCATCGTATTGTTTGAGGATCAATTGAAATTCTGACAATTTGAGTTTCGTATTGATACTATCCGGATAGAGCATGACGACGCGTTGCATAGTCTGCAGGGCCCTGGCTGATTGATAAGAATCCATATACACATCCGCCAGTAAATGGTGCGCCTTGAGATTGGTGGAATCCAGTTTTAAGACGTTGGCAAGATCCACGATGGCTTGGTCATACGCTTGGCGTTCGTAGAAAATTTCACTGCGCTTGAGGTAGAGGGAAGGATCATTTGGAGAAGCCTGGATCGCTTCTGTCAATCCATCAATAGCAGGATCGCCTGTAACCCCCATGTCAGCCTCGCCTGTTGTTGATTTTTTGCAACTCAACAAAAGTGAAGTGAAGAATAGAAACTTCAGCAGGTTTTTGATACTGCTTCGAAAATTATTTGATTTCATAAAATGACTACAAACCAATTGCATTTCCTGCATTCGGATCGGAATATTATTTCCGGTTGAGAAAAAATTTCATGCCCATATTCGCTATATCATCCATGACACTGCCATCTCCGTCTGCGTCAAGAAATCGTTGTAACAAACCCATTTCTTTTTGCTGGTTGACCTGGGATTTGACACTACCCGAAAGCAGATCCCCTATATTTTCTGAACTCACAGCCTCTTGTTTCCGTGCCTTGCCGAGTGCTGCTAGTACCAGTGGTGCGAGCGCAATCATCAGTTTGCCGATTTGTGCGGCATCGAGACCGGTAGCTTTTCCAAGCATATCTTTTGTATTCGATTGCTTGTTGCCGAGTATGTGCTCCAGGATACCGGCTCCATTGAGCGTTTTCGCATTGGATGCGTGACGATTCCCTAAAAGAAAACCTGCCACGTCTTCAAGTATACTGCCATCATGATCACGGTCTATGGCGGAGACAAGGGCATTCGCCCCATCTGGAGTAGCGGCGTTTTTGTTCAAACCTGCCACGAGGGTGGAAATGATCCCTGAAGCAGCAGCTTCAGTCTTTTCGGTAGATTCTGCACCGATGTGCCGGCTCAATTGTTGAATAAGATTTTCATCAAGTTGGCCTTGGAGGAGTTCTATGACATTCATAATATGTGTTATTTAAGGATGATTTTTAATCTATGAAAACGGTTCGACCAGATAACAAAGTATCCGGACAGGGTAAGGTAACGGATTAAAAGGAGGTGGCAAAATATTACCAAACTATGCCCCATAGAAAGTCTTCCGTTTATACAAAAGTCCAATTTGTCAATATTTAAAATAATATCCCGCACCGCTCCTGCAACGGCTAAATCGCCGCTGGATGGCGTTCTCGCCGCCAGCTATGATGATTCCAAAAAGGATTCTCTATAGAATTGCGGTAGGTATCGCGGTGGTTGGCGGAGAGAATAGTTCGACTACCTCACCATGGCGCTCCATCCAACGGCAGGGGGCCGATAGTTATAGGTTAGCTTTGGTGGGGATACGTACTTGGTACTCCGTTTCTTGTCGGAGAGTATGCCATCTATGAGCATCCCTAATGAGTTGTAAATAAACCGTAGCTTTTCAGGGGGTAGGGGATCGGACGAAGCCCAAACAATATTCCCTCCGGAATCAACCTTATTATCTGGTGAAGCCATAAGGACCCTTCCCCGCCCTTTTTGGCTCGAAATTTGATATTAAATAAGTTTGTAATCTGTTGTATCAGACCAAATATTTTCCCCCGATGGTGTATAAGATGTTCATTATCAGTGTTTTTATTGTTTTCTGGAGTAGCCTGCATGCCCAGGATCAGACATCGTATATCCGCAAATATCAAGATCTGGCCATTTCGGAAATGATGCGCACAGGGATTCCGGCGAGTATCAAACTCGCTCAGGCCATCCTTGAATCGAATTGCGGACAGAGCGAACTGGCCTGCAAAGCCAATAATCATTTCGGCATCAAGTGTGGAGGTAGCTGGAATGGAAAAGCATTTCATAAGGAAGACGATGACTATGCAAACGGTAAGCTTGTAAAATCCTGCTTCAGGGAGTTTGAGTGCGTGAAAGACAGTTATATCGCCCATTCCGATTTTCTGGCTGATCCAGGCAAAGCCACCAGGTATAGCTCCTTGTTTCTACTGGACCGGGCTGATTATAAAGGCTGGGCCAAAGGCCTTTCAAAGGCAGGGTACGCCACCGACCCCCAATACGCCAACAGGCTCATTGAAATCATTGAAAAGTATGAGCTGTTCAGGTTTGACAACGAGTATGAGCATATGCTCGCGTCCGATGCACCTCCATCGTCCGCTGCGCTTCAACTGGTCAAATACACCAATGATGTAAAATATACAAGGGCGCTAAAAGGCGATAATGCATTGACGATCGCACGTCGGAATGAAATGTCTGTAGGCCAACTGATGCGGTATAATGAAAATATCAACCGCAAGGACCAGGCTTTGGAGACCGGAGAAAAGGTCTATCTCGAATCCAAGAAATCAAAGAACCACGGCAAACAGAAATATCACGTCCTCAAAGAAGCAGAAGATCTGGCAGATATCTCTTCCTTGTATGGGATCAAGCTTGAATCGCTGATCAAGCGCAACGGACTGAAGAAAAATGAGGTGCCGGCTCCGAAGCAGAAAATCATGTTGAAGGGAAAAACAAAAACTGAACTGCGTACGGTGGACCCGTTTGAAACACCCGGAAAAAAGAAAACCACTACACAAAAGCCCGGACCATCCTATGAAGTAAACGCAACAAAAAAGGACGCTGACCAAAGCATGGCTTCAGTCTCGACATCACCTGGCGTAGGCAGCAAAAGCAATGCGGGGGCGAAAGGTAGTTTAACGAGTACGCATACCGTGATGAAAGGAGACACCCTCTATGGGATAGCCAGAGTATATGGTTTGTCTGTTGATGATCTCAAATTGAAGAATAATTTGTCTGCCGATACTATTTTCGTGGGGCAAAAACTGGTATGGAAATGAAAAACAGGCTAGGTGTCTTAAGTATATTGATATCGTCAGCGGTTTTGACCACATGGTCGGCTACAGCGCAGGGAACGGTATATTCCCTGCTTGGCGGTCTGACCATGAGTACGCAGACGGTCAATGGTTTTGAAAGAGATCCTTTCCTCCGTTTTCATGGGGTAGGCTACATGGAGTCAAGTAGCGAGATCAGTCCCAACTCCCTCTATGCAAGCCTTGGGTATCATGTAAAGGGAAGCGCAGTGAATTCAGCCGCTTATTTTGATCTTAACGGTAATGAGCAAGCCAGACAATCCAACTCTATGAAGTTTCACAATCTCTCTCTTGGTTTTGGTGTCAAGCAACGTAAAGAAGTGGGAGCTAATTTTTTGAGCTATGGTTTTGGAGTGCGGGGTGATTTCAACCTTAGTACGGATTTTGGTTTCCTGTTTGCCGGCCTCGAAGGCACGGAAAGAAATTTTACTTATGGACTCGATTTCAATGTCGGGTTTGAATTTCCGATGAGTGAGCTGATTAGCACCACGATTGAATTTGGTTTTTCGCCGGACCTCAGCGAACAGATCTACATCCCTTTACAGAATACAGGATATAATTATGATAACGGTCAGCCGGTGATCATCCAGGAATCTTCGATCAAGAATATCGTCTTTGAAGCAAGGGCAGGTTTCAGATTTTGGAAAAAAGTTATTTACACAGACTAACAAATACCTTTCTGGTAGAAGGCAAAACGCTTAGAGCGTGTCTTCAAATGCTCAATTGTTCAAACTATACTAGCCGCTGTTTGCTGCCTGTCTTGTGAAGCTACATTTTGATGCATAACCATGTCTGTGGCTGATCTTCGCCGCCTTTGATCGACAGTTGTCGTCAGGTTGCAGCCGTATGTTTACGTATAATTTCGGCTATTCTAAAAAAAGACTTGCATTTTATTTTCCAACTCATTAAATTTGGAATAAGGTATTGGTCGTTCATGGCTTTACCATGCAGACGGCTATCCTTGCATTTTATTCCTTCACCAAAACTTCACTTGTTATGAAAACAACGAGATTGTTTGCTTTTACCTTGCTCTCGATGCTCGGTCTGGTAGCCCACCATTCCGCTGGCACAGCAGGTCAGTTGATAACTGACCAACCTACTACAATTGTAATTGGAATACCGTCCCCTCCGGCCATTGGCGGATGGTATCTCATGATGGAAAAGTGTCCCGGATCAGAAACACAGATCTGTTGTTGTTCGGACGGTAACGGCTATATATGTAATGGGAACTCGGTTCGTTTTTACTGTAAGTTTGGTGGCTATTTTGAATGCACCGGAGACCTTGGGAATTGTGAGGAGAATCCTTCCATATGTGATTCATGCTGTCTTGGCGGCAGATGTTAAATTCAAAACTCTAAAATAACTTAGCCATGAAAACACGTACGATTTCATTTATCATCTCTATCCTTGTCATCAGCAGTTTGGTATTTCTCTTCCAGAAGAAATTGAACTGTCAGACTAACCAACTTGCTACCAGTAGTAAATCTGAAGCCGACAAATCCCGCATTTCGATTTCTAATCCGGATGTATTTCCTGACAGCGGACCCATGTTTGCGGAGATGTGGACAGCACCCGAGTATATCCTGATGGACCATATCCCTGAGGATATCAAGGTGCATCATGTCCGACAACCTGTGATTACAGATCAGCAGATTTTCATTCCGATGCTCAGCAGCCTACCGGATGTACTGGTCTTTGACCGCGCAGGGCACTTTCAGCGCAGGATTGAGTTCGATTTCCTGCCAGACGCAGTTTCAGATATTCATATTTTTCCTGACCGCAATGAGATACTGGTTGGCGATAGTCAGCAAAAGCGTATCTCAGTCTTTGATCTTGAAGGGGTCAGGAAGGAGGACAAGCCGGTAGGTTTTCATTTCCTCTATTTTGCCTATTCACCGACCTCGGACAGGTATATTTTTTACCTGGCCAGTGATGGCCTGCAGGCGAGTGAAAAGGCCCTGCCCTTCGCCATTACCATTACAGATGCCAGATTTAATGTACTCCATCGGTTATTCCCCTTATCATCTCTGGCTTTCAAAGCACCGTATTTTTCATCGCAGCGATTTCAGGTTGAAGGAAGCAGTGTGTATTACAATCCGGATTATTCAGATCAATTGTATGCTATAGATTTTGATGGGGAAATTGAACTCATGCTTGACCTACAATTAGCTAATCAGGAGTATTTGGATGCGATGGATCTTTTGACAGGCAGGCCGTTCACGCCTGCCAATGTGCAAATGCTAAAAGAAAAACTTGCTGTGGATTATTTTCTCGTAGGAAAGGAATACGTCTTCGTCGGGAAAATCCCACAGAAGCACAACAAGGATCTGGTCATCCAGCGAAGTTCAGCGAGAAGTATGCTGGTGAATTATGCTACCCTGATCACTAATTTCGGAGACCATTTTAATTTTGGATATACTCGTCCATCCTTTATGGTGAATGATAAATGCATTTCGATACGTAATGCCAAGGATTATAATTTGAGTTGGGATTTCATCGATTCAAAGGAGCAACTCAACCACTTGCCCGGCCGCATCGCTGACAACCAATGGGTGATGATGATCTTTAACCCTAATGATAAGGTATGGTTCCCGCCTAAAGAAACCGAGAGCCCGACATCATCATTGTCAATTGAAATGTTTCCTAATCCAGCTCATCAGTCCTGCAAAATTCAATTGGCCGGCCTGGAAGGGGATTTCGGACTGCAGATATATTCCACAGACGGGGTGATGCGGTATGATGAAAAAGGAACAGCAGAAGGGCAACCTGCATCTATCGTCGTGAATGTGTCTAACTGGACACCAGGAGCATACGTCGTCCAATGTACTATCAGCGATGCGGTCTATGCCAGAACCCTGATCATACAGTGATCATTGAATACGATTACATTGATTTAGTGAATACAATATTGTAATGATTGTCTGACCAGTGCCCCTGCATCAGGGGCACTGGTTTCTACCATCCGTATGACATCTTCTACAGTCGTCTCCTGTATTCGTTCCGGCGGATAACACACGTTTGATACAACCGAAATGGCCAGCACCTTCATGCCGATATGATGCGCTGCAATCACTTCGGGAACGGCTGACATGCCTACCAGGTCTGCACCAATCCTGTGCAGATATTCATACTCGGCAGGTGTCTCCAGACTAGGTCCCGCATTACCTGCATAGACACCATTGTGGATTCTAAGACCAAGTTTCTCGGCTTGAGTTTTTGCAAAGGCCATCCAGACACGATCGTACGCATGCATCATATCGGGAAAGCGCGGCCCCCATCTTTCTTCATTCGGTCCCCTCAGCGGATTTACCCCCATCAGGTTGATATGGTCTTTGATGATCACGATGTCACCTCCTTCGTAAAGTGGGTTGAGTCCACCGGCGGCATTTGTGGTCACCAGGTGGTTGCAACCGATTTCGCGCAGTATGCGCACTGGTCTGACTACTTCATTTATCTCATGCCCTTCATAGTAGTGAATCCTGCCGGCCAGTATGGCGACCGGCACATCATTGATCACCGCAAAGGATATTCTACCCTTGTGGGAGACAACCTTTGGTGAAACCATACGGGGTACTTCACTGGTATTGATCTCCTCGATGATGTTTAAAGAATTGACCCAACCGCCCAACCCGGTACCCAGAATAATCCCGGCTTTGGGAATGAAAGGCATTTTGCGTTTGATGTAGCTTGCCGCCTCTTGTACCAATTGATATTCTTCCGTATGTATGGGCATCAATCGATGATCATAGTAGCATGGTCAAGTTCTTGCTGTTCGATATGTGCGGGAAGCTCACGCTCCCGATATTGCTGGTCTCTGAGTTGCGGCGTATATCCTGCATCACGAATGGCTTGCTGAATACCATTGGCGGTAAATCTGAAAGGTGCCCCTGCCGCAGAAACGACATTCTCTTCGATCATGATGCTGCCCATATCATCAGCACCTGCATGAAGACAAACCTGTGCAGTCTGCTTGCCCACGGTAAGCCACGAAGCTTGTATGTGCTTGACATTAGGTAGCATAATCCTGCTGATCGCAATCATGCGAACATATTCGTCAGCGGAACATTGGTTTCTGGCGCGTTTTAATTTTTTCAACAGCGTGCCGTCATCCATAAAAGGCCATGGAATAAAAGCAAGAAATCCAACTGCTTCTTTAGGTTTTTCGGCCTGCACAGTGCGGATATCCACGAGATGTTCCATTCGCTCCATCAGTGTTTCAATATGTCCAAACATCATAGTAGCGGAGGTTGTCAATCCGGTACGATGAGCAGCGCGCATGATATCGAGCCATTCCTGTGCACCACATTTGCCTTTGGATATCAATCGGCGCACGCGGTCATTGAGTATTTCTGCACCGGCACCCGGTAGCGAGTCAAGACCAGCGGCTTTGAGTTGGATCAGCACATCGTCGTGACTCATTTTCTCCAGTTGGCATATATGCGCTATTTCAGGCGGACCCAGTGCATGGAGTTTAAGTTGTGGAAATTCTTTTTTCAGGTCACGAAACAGATTGACATAAAAGGACAACCCAAGGTCCGGATGATGACCTCCCTGCAGGAGTAACTGATCGCCTCCCAGGCGAAACAATTCTTCGATTTTCGGACGATACTCCTCTATGGTAGTGACGTAAGACTCCGCATGCCCCGGGCGTCGGTAGAAGTTGCAGAACTTACAATTGGCTACACAGACATTGGTGGTATTCGAATTGCGGTCAATAATCCAGGTTACTTTCGATCCGGGGACGGTCTCCTGGCGCAACCGGTTGCCTACATACATGAGGGCAGAGGTAGGAGCGTCCTGAAACAGGGCCAGGCCTTCTTCGGCGGTTAAAAACTCCTTTCGGAGTGCTTTTTCTAATAGGGATTGTACCATGATCTTTGTCTGAAACAAAGATAATGGAAGATTGATGTGAAGAATGGGAAATGATTTTATTTTGGCTTTGCACCGAGCCAATATCCCAATCTTACCTGAACGACGGGTGTTATGAATTTTGAATAATAATGATAGTCATCTTGATTGAAGGTGTGGACCAATCCGAGATTCAAATCAAAGCTGAATCCCTTGGGTGTATTTCGCTGCATGCCCCAAACAGCACCTGTCTGACTAACCCATTCATGCTCTGCATAGTCAGCGACCGGTGAATACCTGCCGATGTAAACAGGGGCAATATAGTTGGCACTATTTAATAATGTCCGCAGACCCTTTCCCTCTCTTTTGTTAAGGTTATAATAGTTTCTATATTCAGCCTTGAAGGATGGCGTAAAATAGATATGTGCATTCCCATTAGTGTTTTCATTCTTGCTCAAGATCAATGCATCCATATAAGCATCAAAATTGAGCGTGCTATATTTTGTTAATTTCTGCTCGTATGAAATGCCTGGCAAGAAGAAATTTAATTTTAACACATTTGAAGTTTTGACCTGCAATTCATTTATTTGGGCGAAACCAGTTTTTGCACATAATATCATAATTGCAACCACAATAAGGTTGAGATTATTTTTCATTTAAATAACGTTAAGAATTAAAAAAATCTGGACGGATGTTTTACACCCTACAGACGACCTAATGACGGGTATTAGTTGGGTATCGTATGGAAAAATATGGTTCTACGCTATATTTAGTGAACCAGAAATAGCAAAAAATGATTCCGGAAGAACTTTTCGCTGCGGCACTGGGGTTACAATCTCCCTGGTTTATTGATCGTATTGAGTTTGAGCATAATGAGCAGAGTGTGGTTCTTTCAAAGCTACATCTACACATCATGTATGATCCAGGTCATGTATTTAAGAACGATAGTGGAAAGGAATGTACGGTCTATGACCGTGTGGAAAGGAAATGGCGTCATGTGAATTTTTTTCAGCACGAATGCTATCTCTATGCCCGTGTCCCAAGGATTAAACAGCCAGGCGGAAGCGTCACGACAGTTGAGGTTCCCTGGTCCCGGCCCGGAAGTAGCTTTACCCTGATGATGGAAGCCTATTGTATGGCAATAGCGTCGAGTGGGATGAGTCTTCCAAAGGTTGGAAAGTTGGTTGGTCTTGAAAGTCGGGTGATTGGTCGGATGATAGATTATGCAGTTGAGAGAGGTCTTCAAAGGAGTCCACTTCAGCAAGTCAAACAATTGAGTATTGATGAAACAAGCAGTAAGAAAGGTCACAATTATGTCACCATTCTGTCTGACGCAAAGGCAAAAAAGGTGGTGGGCATAGGTATTGGAAAGAACAAGGAGGCCGTACAGTCAGGGATTCAGGAGATGGAAGCAAGAGGATCAAAAGCCTCCAAAGTGAAGGAAGTGGCTATCGACTTATCTCCTGCGTTTACAAGCGCTGCACTAGAATACTTTTAAAATGCGAGTCTGGTGTATGACCGTTTCCACGTTGATCAACTTCTTTCCAGGGCAGTGGATACTGTTCGGAAAGCAGAGCGATATGAATCAGCTCAGTTGAGAGGTACCAAGTATATGTGGTTAAGAAATTATAAAGACATGAAAGAGAAAGATCAGGAAATGGTGTAAAGACTAGAAGTGACCCATCCGTGTGCGAGCACGTGATGGTTTTTTTGTGAAGATTAAAAGCAATCTACCTGATCAAAGTGACATCTCCTGTTAATAGTCGACTCTGCCCCTCCTTGT
>ENA-ORBV01007402-ORBV01007402.1-microbial-mat-metagenome-genome-assembly--contig:-NODE-7402-length-18864-cov-4.667802_pt1 | contig 18864 bp, 16 predicted proteins | sample MGYA00237777_ERZ505514 | MGnify/ENA primary metagenome ERZ505514 (study PRJEB26160, sample SAMN06269048) | microbial mat metagenome | isolation source: Oligotrophic lake microbial mat | place... | reverse complement strand
CCCAACTGGGACGGACTGGCCGTCACCGCCACACGCTCGGCGGCGGCCGCACCAATCACCACCTCGAGCGTCTGTTTGGCGCTGCCGGAAAACGCCGTGATGGTCGCCCGGCCGGATCGGCCGTCGGCGGTAAGTTTCACGGTCACACGACCATTGTGTGTACGGGCCTCGGCAGGCTCGATGGTGCCGAGCGACGTCGTAAAGGACACGAGGGTGCCGTTGTGAACGGCCGTGCCGGCAGAGCCGGTCGTGGCGCCGCCAGTGCCCGTCCCGGTTGTCCCATTCTCAATCAGCACAGCCACCAAGTCGGTGGATCCGTTGATGGGGAGCACGTTGGTGGAGGACACCAGCGTGATGACCGTGCCGGCCGGTGCCACCAGGGGCACTTTGTCGCATGCGGCCAAACCAACGCCGGCCATCGTCAAAAGGCCGTAGAGGACATAGGGGAGAGGACGGCGTGGTACCATGCGGTTCATCAAGGATATTACGTTCATGTATTTAGAGGGTCAAGGTCGCACGGGCCCGAAACGCGTGTCCAGTCGCCCGCACACCCGGTTTGACGATGGCGGCTTCACGATGGTCGTGTTGCTGGTGGTCATGGCCATCATGGCGGTAGGCATGACGGCGATGCTCCCGACGTGGCGTCAGCAGGCGATTCGCGAAAAAGAAGAAGAACTCATCTTCCGCGGCAACCAGTACGCCCGCGCGCTGGTTCTGTATTCCCGCAAAAACAACAACCTCCTGCCCGCCAACATCGACGTGTTGTATGAGGGAAAATACCTACGCAAGAAGTGGAAGGATCCCATTACCAACGCGGACTTCGGCCTGTTGCCCGCGGGCCAACCCGCCAACGCGGGTCAACCCGCCAACGCGGGTCGGGGCAATCCGCAGGGGCCCGGAGCACCGGCGGGCGCCGGACGGAGCGGGGCACCGGCCCCACAGGCGCCTCAGGGGGCTCGAGGCACGGGCGCGGGCGCGTTTGGCGGGCAACAGGTGATCGGCAGCATCCAGGGCGTGTACAGCACCAGCACCGACACCTCGATCCGTGTCTACCAGAATCAGCAGCGGTACATCGACTGGCAGTTCACCATCCAGACCGCGCTGCCACTCATGGGCGGGGCGCGTGGTGGCGGAGCCGGAATGCCCGTTCGTGGCGGAGGTCCAGGGAACAACCCGCGGGGAGGCGGGCCTGGAAGTGGCACTGGCGTCCCAGGCGTCGGTGTGCCACCCCGCGGAGGCGGACCCGGTCGCGGGCAGCCCGCCGGGCCGCGAGGGGGCGGCACCCCCACGCCACCCGGCCGGGGCGGCCGTGGCGGGGGCTGACGCCTCAGGCTGATTCGAGATCGAGCACGATCGCGTCGTGAATCCGCGCGCGCATAGGCGGAAACCGTTCGTTGGTTCGGGTCGGGTGCACACGGTTGGTCAGCAAGACCACGTACAGGTCCCGCTCCCAATCAATCCAGAGGGACGTCCCCGTAAATCCTGTGTGGCCGATCGACGACGCGGAAAGGCGGCTGCCGCACGACGAGGTGGGCAACATCGTGTCCCACCCCAATGCGCGTGAGCTGCCGGGCACGGGCCTCCGCGCGGCGAACTCGCGCATCATCGTCGGAGTCGCCAGCCAAGTGTCGGCGTGGAACGACTGCAACACCGTCGCCGCGAACCTGCCAACGGCGGCCGCGGCACCAAAAAGTCCGGCGTGCCCGGCGACCCCATGAAGCATCGCGGCGTTTTCATCGTGCACTTCCCCCTGTACGAGACGCCCTCGCCAGGCATCGGCTTCCGTCGGCGCGATGGAGGGCCAGGCCTCTCGTGGAGGCAAAAACCCGAGCCATGGCCAGCCATGAGGCCACAGCGCCTCCCACTGCGCCGAGAGTGAGGCGTGGCCGCGCGCTTCAAGCGCAAAGCCGAGCAGCATGAAACCCACATCGGAATACACCGACCCGGCGCCCACAGGTCGTCCAAGCGACACCTCGAGGATGGCGCGCCGAAAGATGTCAGGGTCGTCCACCGACTCCCAGAGTCGCACGTGCCCGGGCAGGCCGGACGAGTGATCAAGCAGGTGACCAATGGTCACGTCCTCAGTCCCGGGAACGCGCCACTCCGGCAGACACTCCCGCACCGGCGTGGTGAGTGCCAGCGTCCCTGTCTGCACCTGCCGCATCACGAGCGACGTGGTCACAATCACCTTGGTCAACGACGCCAGGTCGAACACCGTCGATTCGACGCAGGCCGGAGCGCCTGGGGCGTAGGACAGCGTGCCGAGCGCCTCACCCCAGAGAGGCCCACTGGCGCGCCCGACTTCACACACCACCGCAGGATAGGCACGCTCGCGCACGCCCTCAGCCAACAGTGCGCGTGTGCGCACGAAGGTCATGGCCTATCGCCGCCTTCAACCAGCGCGGGGCGCAGTTGTGTGAGATACCGTCCCCGCGGGGCCGTCGCCGCCATGAGACCGTCGTAGGAAAACATCAGGACGCCGGCGGCGTCACTGCGCCTCGCGGCACGGATGTGCTCCGCCGTGTGTGCCACCGACAACCGCCACGCACCGATGCCGGCCCAGACCGGACGACCAAACGCGCCGGCTTTGGTCTCGGTCATCTGTTGCGTGAATCCTTCCACGGTCGTGGCGTAGGCCATCGGACACACGACGTCAATCAGGCCCGTGCGCGCCCACAACGACCAGTCCTGCAGCTTGAGACGACGGGCATCGTCAGCGACGGGCACGACGGCGGCGGACAAGACGGCGTCGGGTCGCGTCCCGCGGACCACCCCGCGGATACGTTCAACGAGCAGATTGAGTCGCTCCCGGCGGAAGTTCTCAAATTGTTGCGGATAAAAAGACGTCCACGCCAGGGGATCACGCTTCAACATCGCGTCAAGCCTGGCGCGGTCCGCGGCTGACGCGAGCACCGCGTGCTGTGCGCGAAATGCGTCCAGGGCGGCGGCGCTGTAGTCAAAGTCGTTGGTGGGATAACGGATGTAGTCCAGGTGGAGACCGTCGAGCGCATACCGCGCCATCAAGTCCCGCACGACCGACAGCGTGTACTGTTGCGACGCTTCGGGGATCGGGGAGAGGAACAATCCTTCCACCGAATCACTCCGGTCGCGTGTCCATCGCGTGAGCTGTGTCAGATAGGCGGGCGACGTCGGGCGGACACGCGACAACGTGCCCGCCATCTGCCGCGGCACCATGAGCCACCCGGGTTCACGCACCGCGATGTGTGCCTTGTCTCTGGGTGGCGTGGCGGCGCCGGCGACGAGATTGACATTAAACCAGGCATGGACGGTCAGACCGGCGGCATGGGCACGCTCGATGGTCAGCGCCAGCGGATCAAACGTGGCCGGCTGGCCCGACAGTTCCGCTGCCCGGGGTTCCAGCGCACTCTGATAGTAGGCATCCCCGCGCCCACGCACCTGGACGAGCAGGGTGTTGTACCCGGCGCCGACGGCGGTACGGACGAGTTCATCGATCCGAGCCGGGGAGGTGAGCGTGGATCGAATCACCCAGAGGCCGCGCACCTCTTTTCTGCCAGGGCTCTGATCGGCCTGCGCCGGCGTCGGTGCCTGGGGCAGCGTCGACCGCGCAGAGGCCGCAAGCCCGACGCACGCGGCAAGGACCACACCGATCGTGATGGCGCGTCTGAGGTGTGTCATACGAACTCCTCACGGTACCAGTGGGCTTTGAAGGGTGTCAATGCGATACGCTTTTATGATGGCGGTGCTCGGGATGGCGGTGCTCGGGATTGATGCTGGCGGAACCAAGACGGTGTGCCAGGTGGCCGACGCCACGGGTCTCATCCTCGCGGAGTCGCGCGGCCCCGGCGCGAATCTCCAGAACGCCGGTGAACTGCAAGTGGAAAAGGTTCTCCATGAGGTGATCCAGGCGGCCACACTGCAGGCTGATGCCTGGCCGACCAGTGCCTGTATCGGCATGGCCGGTGTGGACCGCCCGGAAGACGCCGCCATTGTGCGCGGCATCCTCTCGCGCTTGGTGCCCCGGTGTCCGGTGGTCGTGGTCAACGACGCGCTCATCGCGCTGGAGGCCGGCGCGCCGGGCGCGGCGGGTGTGGTCATCATCGCGGGCACCGGTTCGATCGCGTATGGACGCGACGACCGCGGTCGCGCCGCACGTGCGGGTGGCTGGGGGTACGTGCTGGGCGACGAGGGGAGTGGCTACTGGCTCGGTCGCCAGGCGCTCCGCACCGTGTTGCGCGCGTCAGATGGCCGCGGCCCAGCGACGCGTCTCACCGACCGTGTGCTCGCACACTATGACGTCTCGCGGCCCCAGGATCTCGTTCGCGAGATCTACTATGGGCGTTTTAAACCCTCGACTGTCGCCGCCATTGCCTGCCTGGTTGAGGAGGTCGCCACCGAAGGTGACGAGTGGGCGCTGCACCTCATCGAGACGGGCGCCCGTGAGTTGAGTCTCGCCGCCCGAGCGGTGTGTGACCGGCTGGGGCTGACGTGCGGCCCCGTCATTCTGGCCGGCGGAATTTTTCGCGCGGTGCCACGCCTGCGCGCGGGCGTGATTGAGGCGCTCACGTCGCAGCACGCCGGCACCATCGTTCGTCCATTAACCCAGGAACCCGCGGCCGGGGCGGTCAGCCTCGCCATCGCCGCGTCCGAGGGCACGTTTGTCGCGCCCGCCTACGTCGATCACGACTAAATGCACATCACGACGTACGCCACAGCTGAACGCGCGGCGCAGGCCGCAGCTCGCCTCGTGCTCACCCGACTCGCCGCACAGCCGGCGCTGGTCCTCGGGTTGCCGACGGGCAATACCCCGATCCCGCTCTACCGGGCCCTGGTGCGCGCGCACCGCCAGGGCCGCGCGGATTTTTCACGGGCGACGACGTTTAATCTTGACGAATTTGTGGGCGTCGGTCGTGGTGATGCGGGCAGCTACCGGACTTTCATGACTACGCACCTGTTCGCGCAGGTGAATCTGCCGACACGACGCGCCCACGTGCTGGATGGCTGCGCCCCCGATTGGCGCGCCGAGGTGGCCCGTTACGAGGCACTCATCACACGCGCGGGCGGCCTGGACCTGGTCATCCTCGGCATCGGACGCAACGGGCACCTGGGCTTCAACGAACCCGCGCCGACGCTGCACGCGCGCTCACATCGCGTCACCCTCCGGCCAGACACCCGCCGCGCCAACGCCGCGTTGTTTGACGGACGATGGCGCAACGTGCCGACGCAGGCCCTCTCGATGGGCATCGCGACTATTCTCAGCGCGCGGGAAGTCGTGCTGGTTGCCACCGGGGCGTCCAAGGCCCGCATCCTCGCGCGCGCGCTTCTGGGCCCGGTGACCACACGTGTGCCGGCGTCGTTGTTACAGGCACACCCCAACGTGTCGATCGTGGTGGACCGCGACGCCGCCGGGAACCTCTAGACCTTCGTCAGCAGCTTGCGCAGGTGGGGCTCGATGTCCTCGCCCAGCGCTTCGCGGATGGAGTCGTGGGATTTCTTGAGGCGCGCGGTGGCCTGCGTGAGCGTGAGGTTGGCCTTTTTCATCACGATGGCGACCTTCACGTTCCATTTGGATTTCACGAGCAATCCCTTGGCCTCCTCTGGGTCCACCCCGGTGACCATGGAGACGATGCGCTGGGCGCGATCCTGCAGTTTTTCGGACCCCGTCTTCACATCGACCATCAGGTTGCCGTACGTCTTGCCGATGCGCACCATCGAGACGGTGGTCAACATGTTGAGCACGAGTTTTGTGGCCGTGCCGGCCTTGAGACGCGTGGAACCCGCGATGACCTCGGGCCCGACCGATGGCGCAATGATCAGGTCGACGTAATTCTGCAATTCCGTCCCTGGCCAACACGTCACAAAGATGATGCGCGCACCCTTCTTGCGAGCGACGGTGAGGCCCCCGCGCACAAACTGCGTAATGCCGGAGGCTGAGACGCCGACCACCACGTCACGTTTGCTCACGCGCAGCCGGGACAGGCAGCGGCCGCCTTCTTCGTAGTTGTCCTCCACGCCTTCGCGGGCGCGGAACACGGCCTCCTGACCTCCGGCCATCAGCCCCTGGACCATTTCGGGTTTTGTGCTGAACGTCGGCGGCATCTCCGCGGCCTCGAGCACACCCAGTCGCCCGGAGGTTCCGGCGCCGATGAGCAGCAGGCGCCCGCCTTTTTTCAGCGCGCTGGAGATGATCTCGATGCCGTGCGCGATGCGTTCGCGCTCCTTGTTCACGGCGGCGACCACCTTTTTGTCTTCGGCGAGCATCAGATCGACGATGTCGAGAATCGGCATCGTATCGATCGCCAATGATGCGGTGTTGATAGCTTCAGTGGGCAGGTACTGCCACTTCGATTGATAAGGCATGACGGACTACTCGGCCCTCCAGGACCCGGATTGGACGTAGAGTAAACCTCCGGAGCAGGGAAGGCAAACCGCACATGGACCCCGTCGTCTCATATCTGCGACATCTGGAAGTGGAACGCCGTGTCGCGAGCAACACGTTGAGTGCGTACCGACGCGACTTGACGCGGTTGCAGGTGTTTGCCGCCTCGCAGTCGCGCGCGCTTCCGGCGCTGAGTCGTCCGGACTTGGAGGCCTTCATCCGGAACGCGATGACCGACGGACTCTCTCCGACATCAGCCGCGCGACTGGTTGCCTCTGTCCGCGGGTTCTATCGGTATCTCCGCCTGCACGGGGACGTGTCGGCGAATCCGGCCGAGGACCTGCATGCCCCGCAGTTATTTGCCGCACTCCCGCGGTTTTTGTCGACCGCCGACGTGGATGCGTTGCTGGCTGCGCCCGACGTCAGCGCCCCAGGCGGATTGCGCGACCGCGCGTTGATCGAGGTGTTGTACGCCACCGGGCTGCGGGTGTCGGAGTTGGTCAACCTTCGTCTCTCGGACATCCGGCTCGACCAGGGCTACCTGCAGTGTCTGGGCAAGGGCAACAAACAGCGCATCGTGCCGCTGGGTGATGTCGCCGTCGACTGGATTCGACGGTATCTCACGGATGGGCGTCCCCAGTTCACGAAGAAAAAGGACGGTCCCTATCTGTTCGTCAGCGCGCGGGGCGCCCACAAACTCTCGCGCGGAGGGTTCTGGCAAATCCTCAAGGACCACGGCGAGAAGGCCGGCATCAAGGCCCACCTGAGTCCACACGTGCTCCGGCATTCGTTTGCGACGCACCTGCTCGAGCGAGGCGCCGACCTGCGGGCCATTCAGACCATGCTCGGCCATGCAGACCTGTCCACGACGCAAATCTACACGCACGTGCTTGAGGCCAGACTCCGGCAGGTCTACGACAACTTTCACCCCCGCGAATGAGAGACTAGAGGGGTGAAACGCGTCGTGTGGCAAGCAATAGCGGCGCTGGTGGGCGCCGTGGTGGTGTGGGTGCTGGTCAGCCTGCCGCCGGCGCGCACACCTATTGCCACCACCATGCCTGACCGCATCGTCGTTGGCGCGTACCACATTCATACCGACCGATCGGACGGCAGCGGATCGATTGACGACGTCGCACGTGCGGCGGCCGAGGTCGGCCTGCAGTTTGTGATCCTCGCAGACCATGGGACAGCGACCACGCCCCCCGAGCCCCCGTCGTATCGGCACGGCGTGCTCGTCATTGACGCCGTGGAGGTGTCCTCCAGCGATGGCCACGTCGTGGCGCTGGGCCTGCGCGAGGCCTCGCCGTACCCCCTGGCTGGGGAGGGCCGTGATGTCATCGAAGACGTACACCGCATGGGCGGATGGACTGTGGCGGCGCACCCCGACTCCCAAAAGGCCGACCTGCGGTGGCGGGGCCCGGCCACCGATGGCATCGAGTGGATCAACGCCGACTCCGAATGGCGCGACGATGGGACGCAGCGAAAGATCCAGGCGGCGCTGCATTACCTGATCCGCCCTGCGCCGGCCATCGCGAGTCTGTTCAGTCGTCCACGTGCGACGTTGCGGCGATGGGACCAGTGGTCGCGCCAGCGACAGGTGGTGGGACTCGCCGCCGTCGACGCACACGCGCGCATCGGCATTGATGAACAGAGTGAACCCCGTGTGGCGCGCACCATTCTGGCGAGGCCGTCCTATGCGGACATGTTTCGCACGCTGGTGCAGGCGGTGTGGCTGACCCGGCCGCTCAGTGGTGATGCGGCCACCGATGCGGACCACATTCTGGCGGCGCTGCGCGCGGCGCAAACGTACTCCGTCGTGACCGCCATTGCCGCGCCCGCCGTGCTGACGGTCACCTCGACGCCATCCACCATGCGGGCCGAGGTGGCTGGTGCGCCTGCGGCCGTCGTGTCGATCTGGCATGCCGGCAGGGAAGTCGGCTCGGCACGTGGCGCTGTTGAGGTCGCGTTGGGTGCCGCGGGACTGTACCGGGTCGAAGTCCGTTGGCCGGAATTTGATGTGCCGTGGATCGTGAGCGCGCCGGTGTTTGTGCCGGCGCCCGAGGAGAATCCGACGCCCTCGCCGCCGGTGGCCCCGCCCGGCCGAGCGATCAGCCTTCCGCCAGACGGCGCCTGGATGGCTGAACACCATCAGGCCACGACGGCCACACGGGCCGGATACGACCGGGGCAACCGCCTCGTTTTCACATTTGCCGACACGGTCATCGGCCAGTTCGCGGCGCTTGTACATCCGCTGGACCCCGTCGAGGCGTTCGAAGAAATCCGGTTCACCGTGCGGGCGGATCGCCCGCGCCGGTTCTCCGTGCAGGTGCGTTTGCCCGGACCGGGTGAAGGGGAGCGCTGGGTGCGGTCGGTTTATGCCGATACGACGCCGCGGGAGGTGCGCGTCCGGCTCGATACCTTCGAACCCGCCGACCGCCAGACGTCCAGACGACCGATCGCCGCGCGTCTGCAGTCGCTCTTGTTTGTGGTGGACGAGCCGCACACCGTCCCAGGCTCGTCAGGGCAGATTGAGATTTCGGCCGTGTCGCTGCAGACGCCGCCTACGTCCGGACGGTAAACACCAGCATCAGCGCCCCGGCCGCAAACAGGAGGTTGGTCGCCCAGGCGGCCAGCAGCGGCGGCAGCATCGACGCGTTGCCGAACGCGATGAAGATGTGGGAAATCACCAGATAGGACACGGCAAGTGCCAATGCCAGGCCGATCCCGTATAACGCGCCGCGCCTGCCGGTTGTCACCCCAAACGGGACGGCAATCAGCGTCATCACCAACGTGACAAACGGAAAGGCGAGTTTGCGGTGCAACTCGACCTCTTGTTCCGCAACGCTGAACCCGCTTTCCCCAAGCCGGTCAATGTACTCACGCAGTTCGCCGTAGTTCATCATCGTGGCTTCGATCTGCTCGGTGCCGAAGTCCTCGGGCGTTTCCGTCATCGCGATCGCCTGCTCGGCAAAGGCCGTGCGTGAGACGGTCCCATCCGGGGCGAACGTCTGCACCCAGCCATCCGTCGCCTGCCAGGCCTCGTCGCGAAAGGTCATCTGCGTCGCCGACGTGTGACTCAGCAGGCGGAACGGATTGCGCGCCGTCTCGAAGACCGACGCCTGATGCAGCGTGCGCTCCCGGGCGTCGTAGACCGCAAAGTAATAGATGCGCCCGTCCTTGCCCATCAGCCAGCTGCGATTGGCGAGGTTGAAAGTGCGGGGGGGCCGATCGCGGATGACATCCTTCAGCACAGCGGCCCGACGCTGCGACTGCGCCAGCACGCGATCCTCGAGCACAAACAGGACGCCGCTCCAGACCAGTGCCAGCAGCAGCAGCGGGACCGCGGTGCGATACAGGCTGACGCCGCACGCACGCAGGACGGTCAACTCATTGGTCCGCGTGAGTCCGCCGAAGGTCGACAGAACGGCGACCAGCGTCGACAGCGGCACCACAAAATAGACGAACGTCGGGGTCGCGTAATAAAAATACTCCGCGACCATCGCCATCGTCGCGTTCCCTTTCTGGACCTTCTCGGACATCTCGATGAACTCGACGATGTAGTAGAGCGAGAGGAGGCCAAAAAAGGCGAGGCCGATGGTGCGCAGGTAGCGTCCCCCCACGTAGAGGTCCATCAGTTGCGGGCGCCAGATGGCGATGACCGGAAATCTGATGACAACAACCACCTTGGGCTTGCCGGTGGCCTGACCAGCCACTCCCGACGACGCGGCGGCGGTGTGTCCAGGAATCCAGCGGTTGAGCCACGCCGGGACGCGCAGTTCCAAGGTTCGCGATGTCCCGCGCATCTTCCACCACAGGAGCACCGCGCCGACGAGTCCCAGAATAATATTGGGCATCCAGCGGGCCCAGACCGCAGGAAACTGGCCGGCCTTGGTGCGTCCCTCAAACAACGCCATGACGCCGTAATAGGCCAGGATGACCGCGATGCCGACGGCGAAGCCCGCCAGTTTGCCTTCCTTGCGCGTGTGCAGCCCCAGCGAGAGTCCGATCAGCGCAAACACGAGGCTCGCGATCGGAAACGAGAACCGCTGCTGCTTGGACATGATCTCGTTGTGCGGGGACAGGCCCGAGGCGACCTTGGTGGCCGCCGCCGCGTCCAGTTCGTCGAGCGACATGGCGTTGAGGTCCTGCGCCAACCCACGTCCGGCGCCAAAAACGACCGCGGGATCGATCTGGGTGATTTCCCGGCCTGACCGCTGCAGCTGATATTCCCCTGTGGACGGCAGGGGCTGATAGCCGGAGACCTGGTCGAGGACGATGTTGACCAGTTGGCGTTCCTCATCAACGATGAGGCTGCCGGACTCGGCCATCCGGACCCAGGGGCGTCCGGGCTGCGACGTGTCGGCCAGCAGGACTTCTTTCCATTGGCCGCCGGGCGTCTTGTCGGACACCAGAATGACCTTGCCGGTGAACCCCTCGTAGAACAGTTGGGGTTTGACATCCTGGGCGACCATCTTCTGGGTCAGCTCAAAGGTGACGTTGGTATAGATCTGGTTGGCGGTGGGCATCAGCCAGACCAGGACGTAGAACGTCGCTCCGGCTGCGATGGTGCCCAGCATCAGAATGGGCCGGAGGATTCTGAGCGGGCTGACCCCGCAGGCCAGAAGCGCCACGGCCTCGCGGTCGCCCGATAACCGTCCGAGGGCCATGACGGTCGCGGCCAGGAAGGCCATCGGAATGGTCAGTCCCAACGCATGCGGCAAGAGGGTCAGGAGCAGGTATGCGACCGTGGGCATCGGCGTGCCCTTGGCGATCAGCAATTCAGCGGCGACCAGCATCGGCTGAATCGCGATCAAAAACGTGAACAGGACCAAGCCGAGGGCCAACGGTCCGAGCGATTCACGAATCAGGTAGCGGTCAAGGGTTCGCATTCAGGGCGGGTTCAACAGTTTCAGACGATATCACGAGCCTGGCGGCCGAACCGTGTCCGCAGGTTATCCACAGGGCGCTTTAATGAGCCATTCCAGTGACGTCTGATAAGAAATGTTATGTCATGTATTATCGCCAGCATCACCCAGGGACCTCCACACCTCGGCGGCTCCCTGTTTAAGAAAATGGCTCTGACCGCATAAATATGCGCCGACTTGAATGGCGGCCCGATACCCGGGATGGCTGGTGGCTACGCCTTACGAAGCTCTTCGATGATGCTCTCGAGCGCCGAAATAACTTCGGTCTTGTCGACGTCTGACTTCTTGAACTGAAGCTTCAGACTAAACGTCTTGGCGGCGGGACGATACTGGAATAGGAAGGCCTTCGGTCGTCCCGCCTTTGGTTTTGCGGCGACCTTTCGAGCCTGTTCGCGCGTCACTGGCGCACCCGAGCCGTCTCTGGTCAGCCGCTCAATAAACGCGATCATTTTCTGAGCCCCTTGTTGCCTAACTATCTGCAGCAGCAACGACTTAGAGGAAATGTCGGCCAGCCGACATAGGTTTCTGACCTCGACCGGCATCTGCGCCAGAGCCAGGGACTCAGTGACGTTTGTTCTGGACTTGCCCATGCGACGAGCCAAATCTTCATGGGTATACCCGCAACGTTCGGCCAATACCTGCAGTGCTTCGGCCTCTTCAAACGGTGTCAGGTCCTTGCGCTGGATGTTCTCGACCAGCGCAATTTCCATAATTTCGTTGTCGTCGACGTCCCGGATCACGACGGGAAGTTCGCGGACGCCGACCTGGACTGAGGCCTGATAACGGCGCTCGCCAGCAACGATTTGATACCGTCCGCCGCGTTGGCGAACGACAAGGGGCTCGATAATGCCCTTCTCGGCAATTGACGACATGAGCTCGGACAGGTCGCCCATAACCTGGCGAGGCTGGTCTGGATTCGGATCGATTTGGTCGATCGGAATCATGCGTCCAATGGGCGCGCCAGCCGGGTTCGTCAATGCATCCACGTAGTGCTCGTCGTGACGCATCTTCAGGCTTGATGGCAATCCTCGTTTAGACACGGTCCATGACCTCCTCACACAGTCGGTAGTACTCGGTGGCGCCGGACGAATCAGGCGCGAATGTAAAAATAGACTCCTTGTAGGCTGGGCTCTCCTCAAGGCGGACACTCTTGGTAATCACGGTCTTGAAAACCTTGCTGCCGAAGACCTTGTCAATTTGCGCCCGGATGTCTCTGGCCAGCGCGGTCCGCTTGTCGTGCATCGTAATCACCACGCCAAGAATCCGAAGGTCTGGGTTCGCGCGGAGGCGTACCTTCTCGATGGTTTCGAGAAGATCGTCCGTGCCCTCAAGCGCGAAATACGACGACTGAATCGGAATCAGCAAATGCGTTGACGCCACCAGGGCGTTCACCGTCAGCAACCCGAGCGCGGGCGGGCAGTCAATGACCACCGCATCGAAGTCGCCCATCACCGCCGACAACTTGTCCTTCAGCTTGAAGTGGGAGTCCAACTCCCCCACCAATTTCCCCTCAAGCTTGGCGAGCGCAATTCGGGACGGCGCTACCCAGAGGTTCGGCTGTGTCGACGTCTTGATGATGTCGGCAAACGCCACCGACGAATCGGTGATGGCGTCGTAGACGGATCGCTCAACCGTCGCCATGTCCACGTACGACATGGTGCTGTTGGCCTGCGGATCGAGATCGACAAGAAGCGTTCGGCGGCCACGAATGGCAAAGGCCGCAGCGAGATTGATGGCGGTGGTCGTCTTACCGACGCCGCCTTTTTGATTGGCGATGGAAATGATCATCGGCTGGTGGGATTCTACACGCACTACATCTTGTAGCCGAGATCATCTGGATCCAGACTCTCGAGCCACCGCTGCAAACGCTCCTGATCGACCTGCTGCGGCGCAACATCGGCGCCGCGCGCGTGCTCGAAGACCGAGACATTGACGAAAATGGGTACCTTGGCTCGAAGCGACAGCGCCAACGCGTCGCTGGGCCTGGCGTCGATCAGGAGCCGTTCCTCGCCCTGCTGGATTTCGAGATAGGCGTAAAAGGTGCTCTCCTGGAGATCGTGAATGATGACGCGGGTCAATGTACCCCCCATCTCAGTGAGCACATGGCGCAGCAGGTCATGCGTCATCGGCCGCGGCGTTGACACATTTTCAACTTGGAGCGCGATCGCATTGGCTTCGACGGGCCCCACCCAAATCGGCAGCACTCGTTCGTTGGTCTCATCACGAAGAATGATGATCGGCAGGTTGGTCAACGGGTCCACCATCAATCCCTTGACCGCCATTTCAATGAGCATAGTCCCCCCGAATCAGTTCGCCGCGCACACTGTTGTTTCCCGCTGCGGTGATGCGGACCGGCACAAGTTGGCCAATCAGTGAGGAGTCCCCGGCAAAGTTCACCGTCACCCACCCTTCGGTTTTCCCTGAGAGGTCCGACGCCTGCCGACGCGAGGTCCCGTCCACCAGCACCATCATCTCCTGCCCGACCATGGCCTCGAACAACGCAATCTGAATCTGCCCCTGCAGGCGCTGCAATTCCACGATCCGCCTCGACTTCACCGACTCAGGCACATCATCTTTCATTCGTTTCTCGGCAAGGGTGTTGGGCCGGGGCGAATATTTGAACGAATACATGAACTGGAATCGCACCGCCGACACCAAATCCATCGTCTCTGCGAAATCCTCTTCCGTCTCGCCAGGGAACCCGACGATCACGTCGGTCGACACGACGACGCCTGGCACGGAGGTGCGGAGGCGACCGACAAGCGCCAGAAAATCCTCCCGAGTGTACCGCCGGCGCATCTCCCTGAGAATGCGATTTGAGCCCGACTGCACCGGCAAATGGAAGTGCCGACAGAGCTTCGGATTGGTCCGTATCTCTTCAATCAATCGATCAGACGCATGACGGGGATGGGGACTCGCGAAACGAATGCGGGCGAGCCCCTCGATCTCACTCACACGCCGAAGCAGTTCGGGAAAATCGCACGTCGGATCGTCAGGCGCCTGATAGTGATTCAAGATCTGACCGAGCAGCTGGACCTCGAGGCGGCCGGACTCCGCTCCACGCCTCGCTTCAGCCAGAATGTCCGCCACAGGCCGCATCCGCTCATGCCCGCGGGTATACGGCACCACGCAGAAGGAACAAAACTCGTTGCAGCCTTCGATGATCGTGACCCAGGACCGCACCGGGTCCGAGGCCTTGGCCATGCCGAGCGGAAACGAGACGTCCTCGTAGGGATTCACGTCGACTCGCGACACATGGTCTTCGCGCGTCCTGGCGAGCAACCCCGGCAACTGCTTCACGGCCTGGGTGCCCACGATGACGTCAATGGTGGGATCGTGGCGAAGCAGTTTGTCGCCTTCTTGCTGAGCGACGCAGCCCGCGACGGCAACCTGGGGCCGGCGGCCCGAGAGCACGCCGGCTTTTCGAATTTCGCCGAGCCGCGAATACAACTTGTCCTCCGCGCGCTCGCGCACCGAACACGTGTTGATCACAATCAGGTCCGCATCGACGTCCGACTCCGCCGGAACATACCCGTCGGCTTCAAGCAGACCCGCAATCCGTTCGCTGTCATGCACGTTCATCTGACAGCCAAACGTCTCAATCAAATACTTACGCGCCACGCTTCCCCTTTGCTTTCGCCGCAGGGCGACTTTCGCTTTCGCCTTTTATCCTGGTTTCGCTTTCGCCCTGGCCCCGAAGGTTCAGCTGCAGCAGTTCCCGCGCAGAGGCCAGCACCTGCTCAGAGACGCGGTCCCCTGCGATCATCCGGGCCAGTTCCATCTCGCGCTCGGCGCCGGCCAAGTTGGCGACCGTGGTAATCGTGCGCCCGCCCTTCACCTGCTTCGAGATGTGAAGATGATGGTCGCCACGGGCAGCGATCTGCGGAAGATGCGTGATGCACAGGACCTGAAAGCGGCGCCCCAATTCCTGAAGGCGGGCCCCAACGGCGTCCGCCGCTGCCCCACCAATGCCGGCATCCACCTCATCAAAAATTAGCGTGCGCCCCTCTTCGTCAGGCGTCGCCAACGTTTTGATGGCGAGCATGATGCGGGACAGCTCCCCGCCTGATGCGATACGAGCCAGCGGCTTGACGTCTTCGCCGGGGTTGGGCGACAGGTAGAACTCCACCGCATCAAAGCCGGCGGCCGACCAGCGGCTCTCGTCGGACGGAAACGACTCGACTCTGACCTCCACCCTCGACTTCGGCATGGCGAGCTGTGCGAGAGAAGCCTCCAAAGCCTTCGCCAGCCGTTGACCAGCAACCTTACGGGCAGATGACAGATTCGACGCAATCTCTGTGAATTTGGCTGCAGCCTCGTTTGCCTGCTTTTCCAGCCCAGCTGCCGCTTCGTCGCTGGCTTGAAGTGCCTCGAGTTCCGCACGCAACGCCTCGTGTTTCGCCATCACATCGGACAAGGCTGGACCGTGTTTGAGCTTGAGACGCTCCAGCCCTGCGAGGCGGTCCTCAACCTGCTGCAGCCGCTCGGGCGACGACTCCAGGTCGTTGGCGTAGTCTCGGAGCATAAAGGCCAGGTCTTCGAGCCGGGATCGCACCTCGTCGCGCTGCTCCAGGTACGGTGCGAAGCGGTCGTCGAGCGCCGCGAGGTCGCCCAGGCGTTTCCAGACCGCGCCCAATGACGACAAGGCCGCGCCTTCCCCCTCATACAGTTGCGCGAAGGCTTCGGTGGACAATCGGGTCAGGCGATCGGTGTTGGCGAGCACCTGCCGCTCCGAGAGGAGCGCCTCGTCTTCTCCGAACTTGGGCGCAATCCGATCGAGGTCATGCAGCTGAAACGTGACCCACTCAATGCGCGCGGACTTTTCCCTCGCGCTCAGTCGCGTGCGATCGAGTGCGCTGGCCGCAATCCGCCACGCCTCGTGTGCGGAAGCCACCCGGGCGAGTGTCGCCGGATGATCCGCAAAGGTGTCCACCAGTCCCGCATGTTCGGCCGGGTCGAGCAGCGACTGATGTTCGTGTTGCCCATGCAGGTCCACCAGCCTGGTGCCGAGATCCCGTAAGGCCGTGGTCGTCGCCAGGGCGTCATCTATGTAGGCGCGACTTCGACCCTGCGCGGAGATGTCGCGCCGGACAATGATGTCCGGGGTGTCAGGGGTGTCGCGTCCGGGACGTTCGAAGATCGCTTGAATGGTGGCGGTGTCTTCTCCTGTGCGGACGAGGTCCGCGCTGGAGCGGCCACCGGTGAGCAGGTCGATGGCTTCAACGAACATCGACTTGCCGGCACCTGTTTCACCGGTCAGTACGGTGAGACCAGGTGCCAGATCGATCTCCAGGTGATCGATCACCGCGAGATGACGAATGGCGAGGAAGCGCAACATCGTCGCATGGTAGCAAACCTTTTGACTCGACTCTGGGTGCGTGGTACTCTCAAATTTGTTCGCGCTGTCCCAGCGGCGCACTATCCGTGACCGACGGAGGTCTTGTTGCGCACGCTAGGCATATTGGCTCTGGCCTTTCAGGCCCAGGGTCCAACTGGGGATCTTGTTGTCCCTGCTTCATCTGAAACCGATCTTGTCGCGCTGATTGCGGACGCTTCCCCACTGGCGTGGTTCGTGCTGCTGGTGTTGTTGCTGTTCTCCGCGATCTCGTGGGGCGTCATCGTCCACAAACACCTGCAGTTCAAAAAGGCCCAGCGGCAGACCGCGACCTTTCTGGACATCTTCAGGAAGAGCAGCAAGTTTTCCGAAGTGCAGTCGATTTGCGCCAGCCTGCCGGCCAGTCCGATGGTCGGCCTCTTTCAGGCCGGGTATGCGGAACTGAACGCCCAACTGCGCACGGCGGGCGAAGGATCGCGGCCCATGCTTCGGAGCCTCGACGGGCTTGACCGCGCACTGCTGCGCGCGACGACCGTGGAGATGAGCCGCCTGGAGTCCCGCGTCGGGTTCCTGGCCACCACTGCCTCCATCACGCCGTACATCGGACTGTTCGGCACCGTGGTCGGCATCATGGCGTCGTTCCAGGGAATCGGCACAAGTGGATCGTCCAGTCTCGCGGTGGTCGCGCCCGGTATTGCTGAAGCGCTCGTCGCGACAGCGGCGGGGTTGTTCGCCGCGATTCCGGCGGTCTACTACTACAACGACCTGACCGGCAAGGTGAAACACTTCGCGGGCGCGATGGACGACTTCTCGCTCGAGTTCCTCAACATCGCCGAACGCAACTTCACGTAGAGGAGACGACATGCCAAAAGTTGAGCAGGTCTCCCACAACTCGGGCCGCGGCCGGCGTGGACGCGGGCAACGTGTCTCCTCGTCGCTGGCGGAAATCAACGTCGTCCCTCTGGTGGACGTGATGTTGGTGCTGCTGATCATCTTCATGGTGAGTGCGCCGATGATGCAGCAGGGGTTCACGGTCTCGTTGCCGGAAGCCAGACGGGCGCAGGCAGTCAACGCCGAGCCCATCTACGTCGAAGTCCCCGCCACATTCATGCGCGACCGCAACGTCAGACTTGACGGTCAGCGCGTCCGGCTGGAATTTCTTGCGGAGCGTGTGAAGCAGGCCCTGGTCGGCAGGACGTCACAGGACGTCTATGTGGGCGGAGACGGCCAGGCGACGCTCCAGGCCGTCATTGATGTCGTGGAGCAACTCAAACTCGGCGGCGTGCGTAACGCCGCCTTTGTGGTCTCGCCGCCCTCCGGGAGGCGAACGCCGTGAAAGCGGCGGTCAGCGACATCCTCGCTGCCAGGAGCCAGGACGAAGGTGGCCTGTCAACGCTGGTGGGCTGGTCGCTGGCTGCCCATCTCGCGTTTGGTGCGATCGCCGTATTGCTCCCCACCAATTGGCTCGGGAGCCAGGCGCCTCCCCCGGAGATCATCGTGATCAGTCTGGGCGGCGCGGTCGGGCCTCGGTCGACCGCGCCGCCCTCGGCGGCAAAGCCGTGCGCAAGGAAATCACGGTGTGGTTCACGGCAAAGAAGGACGGGCCGAAGATGCATCTGCTCATCTATCAGCCGCCTGGAGCCGCGGGCGCGCACGCCCCGTGGCCGGCGTTTCTCGGGCTGAATTACTACGGCAACCCCTGCGTGAACCCCGACCCGGGGATCACCGCATCCACGGCGTGGATGCGGACGAACGCCGAGTTCAAGATCGTCAACAATCGCGCCACCGAGGGCACGCGCGGCGCGCACGCCTCGCGCTGGGATGTGGAGAGCGTCGTCGCCCGCGGCTATGCCACCGCAACGATGTATTACGGCGATCTCTGTGAGGATCGAAGCGAAGGGCTGACGAGCAACGTCGCGACGCTCTTCGGCACGGGGGCGGTGAACGATCGCAGGCCGGACGAGTGGGGTGCGATCGGTATCTGGGCCTGGGGCCTCAGCCGTGCGCTCGATGTGCTTTCGAGCGATCCGGAAATCGATGCGAAACGCGTGGCGGTCCACGGCCACTCGCGTCTCGGGAAGGCTGCGCTCTGGGCCGGCGCGCAGGACGAGCGTTTCGCCCTCGTGATTTCCAACAACTCGGGCGCGGGCGGCGCCGCGCTGAGCATGCGCAATTACGGCGAGACCGTGGAACGCATCAACACGTCGTTCCCGTTCTGGTTCGCGAAAAGCTTCCGCGCCTACAAT
>ENA-ORBV01007401-ORBV01007401.1-microbial-mat-metagenome-genome-assembly--contig:-NODE-7401-length-18865-cov-5.211944_pt1 | contig 18865 bp, 15 predicted proteins | sample MGYA00237777_ERZ505514 | MGnify/ENA primary metagenome ERZ505514 (study PRJEB26160, sample SAMN06269048) | microbial mat metagenome | isolation source: Oligotrophic lake microbial mat | place... | reverse complement strand
ACCTCTCTATTCGTCGGCAGCGTCAGATGTGTATAAGAGACAGGTGAAGACCTCGCTGGCCCCGGGGTCGAAGGTCGTGCGTGACTACTTCGACAAGGCCGGCGTGCAGCCCGCGCTCGATGCGCTGGGATTCAATATCGTCGGCTACGGCTGCACGACCTGCATCGGCAACTCGGGGCCGCTGCCGGAGATGATCAGCAGGGCGATCGACGACGGCAAGCTCACGGTGGCCGCGGTCCTGTCGGGGAATCGCAACTTCGAAGGGCGGGTGAATCCGCAGACGCGCTTCAACTATCTCGCCTCGCCGCCGCTGGTGGTGGCGTACGCGCTCGCGGGGCGCGCGGATATCGACTTCGAGACCGAGCCCGTTGGCATCGGCAGCGCGGGTCCCGTCTTTTTGCGCGACATCTGGCCGACGCCGAAGGAAGTCGAGGATATCGTGCTGCGCTCGGTGAAGCGTGAGCAATTCGAGAAGGAGTACGGCGATGTCTTCAGTGGTGACGCCGCATGGCGCGCGATCGCCATCCCGACGGGCGATCGCTACCGCTGGGATGACAAGTCCACCTACGTGAAGCACCCGCCGTACTTCGAGGGGATGTCCAGGACCGCGCCCGGCGTGAAGCAGATTGCCAACGCGCGCGTCCTCGGCATGTTCGGCGACTCCATCACGACCGATCACATCTCGCCGGCCGGCTCGATCGCGGAGAAGTCCCCCGCGGGCGTGTGGCTGAAATCGCTCGGCGTCGACAAGAAGGACTTCAACTCGTACGGCGCGCGTCGCGGCAATCACGAGGTGATGATGCGCGGCACCTTCGCCAACATCCGGCTCAAGAACGATCTCACCCCCGGCATGGAAGGGTGGTGGACGCGCACGGCGGAGGGCGCCGAGCCGACGTCGTTCTATGAAGCCGCGATGGCGCACCAGGCCGCGGGGACGCCACTCGTGGTTTTCGCCGGCAAGGAATACGGCACCGGCTCGTCGCGCGACTGGGCGGCGAAGGGCACCATGCTCCTTGGCGTGCGCGCGGTGATCTCCGAGTCGTTCGAGCGCATTCACCGTTCGAACCTCGTGGGGATGGGAGTGATCCCGCTCGAGTTCGTCAATGGCGAGACGCGTCAGTCGCTGCGACTCACGGGCTTTGAGTCCATCACGATCGACGGGATGAGCGACACGATGTCCCCGCGCGCGACGCTCACCGTCCGCGCGGACCACACGATCTTTCAGGTGCGGAGCCGCATCGATACGCCGGAAGAGATGAACTATTATCGGCATGGCGGGATCCTGCACTACGTCCTGCGTCAGTTGGCGGGCTGATCTGACGGCTCGGACGCGAGTGATCTGGAACCCCGCCTCCGGGCGGGGACGCGGCGCGCGGATGCACGAGCATCTGCGCGCCGCGTTCGCGTCGCATGGGATCGACGATCTGCGGCACACGCTCGCCCCGGGTGATGAAGCGCGCCTCGTGCACGAGGCGATCGCCGACAGCATTGAAACGATCGTCGTGGCCGGCGGCGATGGGACGTGGGGCAAGTGCGCCGTCGCGCTCGGGAAGGCTGGGTCGCCGGCGCGGATGGCGTTCGTCGCGGCGGGCACCGGCAATGATTTCGCAAAGAACCTGCGCGCTCCGGCGCGCGATCTCGAGGCGATGGCGGCACTCGTCGCCGGCGGAGGCGTTGAGCGCCGCGTGGATCTTGGTCGCGTCGATGATGCATGGTTCGCCAATGTCGCCGGCTTCGGGTTCGATGTCGCGGTGCTGCATGCGTCGAAGCGGATCCCGTTGCTGCGCGGGCCCGCGGTGTACGTGGCTGCCGCTCTGCATGAACTCTTGGGCTACGCCGGACTCGACGCGCGTTTGAGTGGCACCGGTGAGGACCCCACGCGGTGGCAGCGGCGGCTGATGGTCGTGTTTGCGAACGGAAAGGAGTTCGGCGGCACCTTCCGCATTGCCCCCGATGCGCTCGTCGACGATGGTCGACTCAACGCGCTCGTCTTCAACGACTTCGCGAAGGCCGCGCGCGTGCCACTACTCATTGGCGCGCTTCGGGGGACGCATGTGCGGAATCCCCGGGTGCGACACATCGCGGCGGGGACTTTTACGCTCGAGTGTCGTGAGGCCCCGTGGGTGGAGCTCGACGGTGAACTGCATCGGGCATCGGGCCCGAGCGTGACGATCGCGAGTGTGCCGAGCGTGCTGCGGGTGCTGGACGCGCCGCCAGACTGAACGGCTACGCGGAACGCCGTGGCAGGGCCGCGGCGGCCGAACGCGACGGGACATTGAGGCGACGCAAGAGGCCCTCGACGTGCCGACGAACGGTATGGACCGAGATGCCCAACTGCGCAGCGATCTCCCGGTTACCGAGCCCGTGTTGAATGCACCCAAGAACGGCCTGCTGCCGCGGCGTGAGGTCCGCGGGCTCGGTCGCCCCGACCAGCAGCGGGATGGACACGCGAATGGACAGACCATTGAGTCGCATCTCGACGACGCGGTGCGGAAGTCGGTCGGCCGATGCGGCGAGCGCGTCGGCATGACGCGTCGTTGCCAGCGTGGTCCCCGCGCGGTCCGTGAGCACCGCCGGGATATCGAGGCGCTCGAGGAGCGCACTGAGTTCGGCAGCGAGCGCTTGCGCCCCGACGAACGTGGCGCGACCGCGGCGGGAACGTGGACTCTTCATTCCTGTATTCCTGCTCCAACGCCGTGGGCTCGTCCGCTGCGCAACTCCTCCGCGGCGATGGCGCCGTTCTGCAGTCCATCGGCGACGAGTCGCGCGACTTCGGCCTGACGGTGGGTCAGCTGCACTGGTGCGTCCGGTGGTGCCGGCACGACCTCGACGCGCACGAGCTCGCCGTTGATCCGCGCCGAGGCAATGCGAATGCTGCCCGGCGGCGCCGTGCGCATGGCGTGCTCGGCGTGCGGCGTTGCGGCCACGACGTCCGCCGTATCCGGGTGCCGAATCACGGCGACAAATCCCAGTTTGGTAAAGAGCGCGGCGAGCGCCGAGGCCACGTCGCCCTCGTCCGTCGGTCTCTTGTGACCATTCATTGCCATGAGCGGATGTCCTTTGGAAGAACGGGAGCGAACGAGCAGTCATTGGACGTTCTGTTCTCTCAAGCGCGACCCTGTTCCGAGATGGTACGGAGGGGCTCTGACATTGCGCGGGCCTGCCGCGCGGGACATCCTTATCGGTATGGCAAACCACCTGCAGTTCCTCACCGCCGTTCTCTTGCTGACGGTTGCCCTGCCGGGCGGAGCGCAGGACGCGCCGCCACCAGGCGGTCCGAAGGTCGGAGAGATGGCGCCCGACTTCGAACTGCCCGGGGCAACGAGAACAGGTCCCAGTCAAACGCCCGTTAGACTGTCCGATTTTCGTGGGCAGACGGTCGTAATCGCGTTCTTTCCGAAGGCGCGGACCGGTGGCTGAACGGCCCAAATGGAGGCGTACCGTGATCAGTACGCCACGATCTTCAAGAACGGCCAAGGCGTGACAGTGCTCGCAATAAGTACAGATGAAGTGAGCACGTTGGCCGACTGGGCCAAGGAAAAAGATTTCCCGGTCACCTTCGTCAGCGACCGCGACGCCGTCGCGGGCCGCGCATACGACGTGAAGGTGCCGACGCTCAACGTGAATCGCCGTGTGGTGTTCGTGGTCGGACCCGATGGCAAGGTCGCGCACATCATGCGCCCCTTCCGAGAACTCTCGGCGGACGCGTATACCGAACTCGGCGCCGCCGTGCGGAGAGCCGGCGGAGGCTGATGCAAGCACGGGACGCAGCGGCGGATCTGCTGGGGTGTTTCGAGGCGGCACTCTCCGCCGCAGACCCGGCTCGGGCGGTGCAGGATGGACTCACCGCGCGTGAGGTGGCGCTTGAACTTGGGCGCGACCGGCCGCATTGGATCATTGCCTTGGGCAAGGCCGCTCCCGCCATGGCGGGGGCGGCCTTGTCGCATTGCGCCGCGCACGGCCTGACCGTCGCGGGGGGACTGGTCGTTGGCGCATCGTCCGCGCCAGCGCTGTTCGATTTGCCGTCTATCGAGTCCCTCTCGGGGGATCATCCGGTCCCGGGCGTGCGTTCCCTCTACGCCGCCGAGCGGCTCGGCGCACTTGTGGAGCAGATCGGGCGCGACGACATCGTCCTCGTGCTGCTCTCCGGCGGGACCTCGAGCCTAATCGGTGCCCCGATTCCCGGCGTACGCGCGGAAGATCTGGCCTCCCTGCACTCCCTGCTCCTCGGCGCCGGCGTTCCCATCAGTCGCATCAACGCCGTCCGGAAACGCTTCGCGCGATGGGGGGCGGGCCGCCTCGCCGCCGCGCTCGAGTGCGGGCGCATCATCCCCATCCTCCTCGCCGATGTTCCGAACGAGGACCCGGCGATGATCGGCTCGGGCCCTGTCTCCCCTGATCCTCTCGTCGCCTGGCACGTCGAGCGCATTCTGCGCGACGCCGGCATCGCCGTGCACGTCCCGCTGTCCATTGCGTCGACGCTCGGCGCGATGCGTGCCGGGTTGAGCGCAGAGACCCCCAAGTCCGACCACCCCGCCTTCGCGCGCGTGGAAGAGCCGTTCATCGTGGGGAACACCGCGGCGCTCGACGGTGCCGCGGCCTATGCCACCGCGCTCGGCTACGATCCGGTGTTGCTCTCGCTCACCAGCCTGACGGGAAACGCGACCGCGGCCGGACGCGCACTCGCGCACGCGCTTGCGCGCGCGAAGCCAGGGACCTGCCTGATCTGGGGGGGAGAAACGACCGTTCGCCTCCCCGCGGACCACGGGCTCGGCGGTCGGTGTCAGCAGTTGGCGCTGGCCGCCGCCGAGGTGCTCGACGACCTGCACTTGCCCGACGCCTGGTTGCTCGCCGCCGGCAGCGATGGACGCGACGGCCCCGCACCGGCGGCCGGCGCGCTCGTGGCGAGCGGAACCTGGGAGCGGAGTCGTGCAAGCGAGGGAGATCCCGCGCGCGCGCTGGCCCGCTGCGACGCCTTCGGCGCACTGGCGGCGGCACAGGCGATTCTCCCTCTCCGCGAGACTGGGACGAATGTGATGGATATAGTAGTGGCGGTGCGACTGTAACGGGGTGAAATTCCCCGACATGACTGCTCGCGCTCCCTTCACGGTCGCCGTTATTCAGGACGGCGTTCTCGCCACCGCTGAGGCCACCCTCGCGGCCACGATCACCCGCATCCGCGACGCCGCCGCCAAGGGCGCGCAGGTGATCTGTCTCAAGGAACTTTTTAACGCGCCCTACTTCTGCAAGACGTTGGATGCGTCGCGTTTCGATATCGCTGAGCCGGTGCCGGGGCCGACCGTGCACGCGCTCGCAGCGGTCGCGAAGGAGCTCGCCGTCGTACTCGTCGTACCGCTCTACGAGAAGCAGGCGCCTGGCGTGTATCGCAACAGCGCGGTCGTGATCGATGCCGACGGCACGCCGCTGGGCGTGTATCGGAAGATGCATATCCCGCACGATCCGATGTTCGAGGAGAAGTACTACTTCGCCCCGGGCGAGAGCGACACTTCGGTGCAGCCCTCGGGCATGCGCGGTCCCGACGGTGAGGCGGGGGGCTTCATGGTCTGGAAGACGCGCTACGCGACGATCGGCGTGCTGATCTGCTGGGATCAGTGGTATCCCGAAGCGGCGCGCATCACCTCGCTGCTTGGCGCGGAGATCCTGTTCTATCCCACGGCAATCGGCTGGCATCCGGCGGAGAAGGCCGAGTGGGGTGCCGCGCAGGTGGATGCGTGGCGGACGGCACAGCGCGCGCATGCGATCGCCAATGGCGTGTTCGTGGCCGCGCCGAACCGTGCGGGGCTCGAGCCCGAGGCCGGTACTGCTGGCATCGAGTTCTTCGGCCACAGCTTCATTGTGGATCCCTACGGGCGCTACCTGGCGCAGGCCGAGACGGGAGACACGACGCTGATCGCGACCTGCGATCCGTCGTTGATCGAGTACACGCGTCGGAACTGGCCCTTCCTGCGCGACCGTCGGGTGGATGCCTACGAGCCCATTCTTTCGCGATGGATCGGGTCGTGAGCAGCGGCGCGAAGCCGCCCGCCGGGTTGCGCTGGCCCGCGGAGTGGGAGCGGCACGATGCGACGTGGATCGCGTGGCCGCACCACGAGCCCGATTGGCCCGGGAAGTTCGGCCCGATTCCCTGGGTCTACGCGGAGATCGCGCGCGTGCTCGCCGAACATGAGCACGTCCACATTCTCGTGCACGACGAAGCGACCGAGGAGCAGGCCTGGCATGCGCTGCAGATGCATGAGGTGCGCAAGTCGCGGTATCACCTGCATCGCTGCCCGACCGATCGGGTCTGGCTGCGCGACAGCGCGCCGACCATGATACACGACGCCGACGGTCAGGTGACGCTCGTGCACTGGGACTTCAACGCCTGGGCGAAATACGACAACTTCGCGCACGATCGGCAGAATGGAACGCTGATCGCGTCGGTGACCACGCACGCGCGCCACGAACCCCTGCGTCCCGACGGCAAGGGACGCGTGGTGCTCGAAGGGGGCGGCATCGAGACCGACGGCCGCGGCACGATGCTGGTGACCGAAGAGTGGTTGCTGACCGATATCCAGGTGCGCAATCCCGGACTCGGGCGCGCCGACTACGAGCGCATCTTCCACGATGCACTCGGCATCACCAAGACCATCTGGCTTGGCGAAGGCTGCGTGGGTGACGACACACACGGGCATGTCGATGACATCGCGCGCTTTGTTGCGCCGGGGGTGATGGTGCTCGCGCACGAGGAAGATCCCGCAGACGAGAACCACGCGCGGTCGCTCGACAACTTGCACCGGCTCCAAGGCGCGACCGACGCGACCGGCGCGCCCATCAAGGTCGTCACGCTCCCGTATCCGCGGGCGGTCATCATGGATGGCGCGCGACTCCCCGCCAGCTACGCCAACTTCTACATCGCGAATGGCGTCGTGATGGTGCCGACGTTCAACGACGCGAACGACCGCATCGCCCTGCACACGCTCGCCGCGCTCTTTCCCGACCGGCAGATCGTCGGGATCCACGCCGTCGATCTCGTCTGGGGTCTTGGCACGCTGCACTGCCTCACGCAGCAGCAACCTGCAGCACGCAGCAGCGCACGGAACGTACGGGAAGCACCCATCAGCTCACGCCTGAGGCGAACCGGATGACCGCACCCCTCGGCAGCGACGCCCTGCGGACGCTCTTGCAAGCGCGCCTCGGCGCGCAGTACGAGATCGAATCGCTGCTTGGACAGGGCGGCATGGGGAGCGTGTATCGGGCGATGGATCTGACGCTGCATCGCCCCGTGGCGGTGAAGGTCATCAGCGGCGATGTCGCGTCGAATCCGGAATTGAAGAGTCGCTTCCTGCAGGAGGCGCGCACGGTTGCCAAGCTGCGGCATCCGAATATCGTCGCGGTCTACAGCGCGGGCGATGCCGAGGGCCTGCTCTATTTCGTGATGGAACTCGTGCCCGGCGAGTCGTTGCGTGACCTGATTCAGCGCGAGGGGAAGGTGGAGCCGGCGCGCGCCGAACGGATCCTGCACGAGTTGGCCCTCGCACTCGACTACGCACATGCGAACGGCATCGTGCATCGCGATGTGAAGCCGGAGAACATTCTCCTCGACCGCGACACCGGCCGCGCCATGCTCACCGATTTCGGCGTCGCCCGCGCGCTCGAGAACAGCGGCAACATGACCGGCACCGGGATGATCCTCGGGTCGCCGCGCTACATGAGCCCAGAGCAAGCGACGGGCGAGGCGACGATCGACGGGCGCAGCGACCTCTACGCGCTCGCATTGGTCGGCTACGAGATGTTCACCGGCAAGCCGGTCGTGGAGAGCGGGAACGTGGCGGGGATGCTGGTGAAGCATCTCACCGAGACGCCGAAGCCACTCGCCGAAGCGGTACCCGCCGTCCCGGAGGGCACGGCGGTCGCCATTGACCGCGCCCTCGCCAAGAATCGCGATGAGCGCTGGGCGACTGGGCGCGAGATGGCCGAAGTGATCGGGATGGCGTGGACGCCGACGCCGGGCGGTGGCACCTCACGGCTCGGCTCGGTCTCGGCAAAGAAGAAGAGCCCGCCGCCGTTCGCCATGATCGGCGCCTTCGTGGCGATCTTCGCCTCACTCGCCGCCGTGTTGATCGCCACCGGCAGCAAAAAGGGGGGCGACCCGCGAAAGAGCTACGCGGTGGTGCCGTTCGAAGTGCAGAGCGGCAACGCCGAAGTGCAGTGGCTGCGTGATGGTGCCGTGAACATGCTCACCCTCGCGCTCGGCCAGTGGACCGACCTGCAGGTGGTGGACTACGAGCGCACCCTCAAGCTTGTTGCCGACGTCGGCGCTGAGGACAAGCGCGTGGATCTCGATCGCGCCCAAGAGATTGCCAGACGGGGCGGCGCGGGCACGCTCGTAATGGGACAGATCTCCACCACGGCCGACTCACTGATCGTGGTGGCGCGTCTCTACGACGCGAAATCCGGGAAATCGCTCAACACCGCGACCCGTGCCACGGCACTCGGCGCCGATCCTCGCCCGCTGTTCGATGATCTCGCGCGCTATCTGCTCGACGTGGCCGGCGGCCAGAGCTCGGCCAGCGTCGATGTCGCGCGCGCGACCACCAGTTCGCTCACCGCATACCGCGCCTATCTCGACGGCGTGCGGTTGCTCAACTCGTGGCGCCTGCGTCAGGCCGACTCGGCGCTCCAAGTGGCCATTCGCGCCGACTCCACCTTCGCGCTCGCGTGGCACAAGCGTGCACTCGCGCTCGGCTGGGGCGATGGGGCGAGCGCCACGTACATCGAGAGCGCGCGCCGCGCGGTAGAGCTCGCCGATCGCCTGCCCCCGCGGCAGCAGGCACTGGTGCGGGGACATCTCGGTCTCGCCGAGGGACTCACCGGCGTGCTGAGGGACGAAGAAGCCGCGAGTCGCCTGCGCGATGCGCAGCGCATCTATGAAGAGCTCCTCGCCACCGATTCGCTCGTCGCCGAAGGGTGGTACGGTCTCGGGGACGCGTATTTCCACGACCAGTCCCAGCGCGACTCCTTCCCGCTCGCGCAGAATCGCCTCAATCGGTCGATGCGTGCATTTCATCGGACGCTGATGCTCGATTCCAGCTTTCATCTCGCGTACCAGCATCTGATTCAGCAGTACCAATGGTTGTCCAACCCGTCGAACGGCGGCGTGCTGATCGGCGACTCGGTGGTGCAGCTGCGGGACGCAGCGCAGATCGCGTCGCTCGGTGGCACGGCGGGCATCGCGAAGCTTCGTGCTGATGCACAGCGCCGTGGGTTGGAGATTGCCCGCGGCTGGGTGCGCGCCGACATCGACGCCGCCCCTCCGCATATCACGCTCGCCACGGGGTATCTCGCGGCGAATCAAGCGGATTCGGCGCTCGCGGTGATCGACCGCGCGCTCGCGCGGCCCGCGCTGCAGGGACCGGCGTTGCGCCTGCAATCGGTGACCTTCCTGACGCTCTCCGACGACCCGCGTGCCTTTCAGCGGATGCGCGACGTCACCACCAGGACGACAGCCGAGGAATTCCGCGCAACTCCGACGAACGAACGGATGTCCGGCTTCGCGATGGCGTTGAACACGGCCGCCGCCGCGGGGAACGGGTCCGAGATCACGCGTCTTGTGGACCTCATGGCGACCGTGGATCCCTCGTTCCCGTTCACCCGCACGCCGACCCGCGAGTTCATGTCGTGGTACGCCACCGGCCTGCAGGTCGGCATCACGGGGCGCGTCACGCCGGAGCAACGTCGGATTCTCACTGCCGGAACGCAGCGCGTGCTCGGCGGTGCCGAAGGAGTGATGGCGCAGATCGCCGCCACTTCCGGCGGCGTGATCTACACCGGATATCTCGCCACACGCGACACGCTCTTCTCGAATGCCTTCCGACGGATCTCGGGCTCGACATCCACGACGGGCTACGTGGAACTCGACGCACTCGAGGCACTTCATCGCGGCGACACTGCCACGGCGCGCACGATTGCCGCAGGCTTTGTCGACCCCGACAGTATCGGCACGGCGCGCCTCTCGTTCGCCGGACTCCGCGTGATCGCGCGCGCCGAGGCGCTCGCCGCCGTCGGTAACCTCGACTGGGCGGTGCGCTACCTTGAGGCACTTGATGTGAAGCGCTTCAACGTCATCGGCCTCTCCGAACCGGGGTTCCCCGCCTTCACGCGAAGCTTCGTCACCCGTGGACGGCTGTACGAGGAACTCGGGAATCGCGCGAAGGCGATCTCAGCATACCAAGAATTCCTGCGGCGCACCGAGAACGGTGACGCGGCAATCGCCCCCGAGCGTCGCGCCGCCAGCGCCGCACTCTCCCGTCTGCGCGACAGCGCCCGATGACCACCGGACTTCCGATGCGCCTTTCCCTCCTGCTACTCGCCTCCACCCTGCTCGCCTGCGGCGGGAGCGAGAGCGCCATGCGCCTCGGCATGGCCGGTCCCTTTGAGGAAGGCTTCGGCCTCGCGAACCGTCGCGGCGCGGAACTCGCCGTGGCGGAGATCAATGCCGCGGGCGGCATCAACGGCACGCCGCTGGAGATCGTGTACCGCGACGATCAGGGTGAGGGCTCGGTGGCAGCCGCGATAGCGCAGGACTTCGTGGAAGATCCCAGCATCGCCGCGGTGGTGGGACACGTCACCTCCGGCGCGATGGTCGCGGCCGCCAAGGTCTACGACGGGAAGCTGAGCGCTCTCGCCACGACCGCATCCTCTGCGGCCCTCACCGGTATCTCCCCTTGGGTGTTCCGCGTCATCTCGAGCGACTCTGCCAACGGCGTGGACCTCGCGCGCTTCGCCTCGCGACTCGGCAAAACACGCGCGGCGATCCTCTATGAGAACGACGCATATGGCCGCGGACTCGCCGACGCCTTTCGCGGCGAGTTCGACGGCACCGTGATCGGCTTCGATCCGATCGACGCCGACGGCACTGATGCCGAGGTCTACGGCGCGTGGTTCGCCCAACAGAAGCCCGACCTGGTGTTTGTTGCGGGCACAGAGCGCTCCGGGCTCGCGCTGATGCGCGAAGCGCGCAAAGCCGGCGTGACGGCCGAGTTCCTCGGTGGCGATGGATGGACCGGTCTCGTCATGGATCCCGTCGCGGCGGAGGGCGCGCTGGTGGGGGCGCCATTCACCGCGTTGGACCCACGCCCGGCTGCGCAGAAGTTCGTGGCGGCGTATCGTGCGCGATACGCTGCCGATCCCGACGGCAACGCCGCGCTCGCGTACGATGCCGTCCAGGTGCTCGTCGCGGGCTTACGAGAAGTCGGCGGAGACCGCGCCGCGCTCCGCGAATGGTTGGCGGCCCGGAGCGGCGACCGTGCCATTCCCGGAGTGACGGGATCGATCGCCTTCCTCCCCACGGGAGATCCGGTCGGGAAGTCGTTCGTGATGACGCGGATCCGCAGCGGCGCGCTGACTCCGGCGGAGAGCGCGAAGTGAATCTCATCTTCGGCACGATCCGCAGTCGGTTGATCGCGGGCCTTTCGCTCGTCGTGGTGCTGCTGCTCGTCGCGGGCGCGGTGGGGCGCAGCGCGATCTCCGGGTTGAGCGCCGACCTGGCGCGCACACTCGACGGCGTCCGACGCGAGACCTCGTCCACCGCGGCGCTGACCACGAACATCGCCCTTGAGCTCGCGGCGGCGGGTCGGTATCTCGACCGCGGCGCGGCTGCCGATCTCGAATCGTTCCGAAATACCGGCTGGGCGGCGCACGAAGCCCAGCGCGCACTGAATGCGAGCGAAGGACTCAGCGCCTCGGAGATCGCCCTCGTCGCGACGATCGACGCGCAACTCTCGTCGATCGAGGCCGGGCTCGCGGCCGCCCATCGCCTCCGCGACCTCGGACGCCAAGCGGCGGCGGAGTCACGTGCGGCCGCCGTGCGAGCGCAGGAGATCGCCCTTACCGCAGAAATCGAACAGCTCGCTGAGATGCGGGCGCAGCAACTCGAACGGGCCACGACGGCACTGCAGGACACCGCCACGCGTCGCCAGCGTTTCCTCCTCGCCGTCATCATCGGCGCGATCCTCATTGGCGTGGCAATCGTCGTCACCACCGTGCGCGGGATTTCCGGCCCCTTGAGCCTGCTCGTGGCCCACGCCCGCGCACTCAGCCGCGGCCATCTCGACTTTCGCACGGACACGGACCTCCCCGGCGAGTTCCGTGAACTCGCCGAAGCCATGAACTCCTCGGCGGCGAATCTTGCCCGCGTGGCAGCCGCGGCCACGGGAACCGCCGAAGAAGTCGCGACCTCGGCGCATCAGCTCACGAGTGCCGCCGAACAGGTCTCCCTCGCGGCGGCGCAGACGGCAAGCGCGATGTCCGAGGTCACTTCGGGGGCCGAGTTGCAGGTCTCCTCGCTCCGTGAGGCCGATGCCGCGCTGCAGGGCGTCCGACAGCGCGCCCACGAAGTACGCGCCGGTGCAGAAGAAGTCGCGGATCTCGCGAGTGGTATCGAGCGACAGGCCCGCGAGAAGCGCGCCGAGATTGTCCTCGCGCGCGAGATGTTGGCCGACATTCGCTCGTCGGTCGATTCCGCGGCCATCGAAGTACAGGCGCTGACCGAGACCGCCGAGAGCATCAATCGCTTTGTCGGAATCGTGAGCCGGATCGCCGAGCAGACGAACCTCCTCTCGCTGAATGCAGCGATCGAAGCGGCCCGAGCGGGGTCCGCCGGACGGGGCTTTGCCGTTGTCGCCGATGAAGTGCGGAAGCTAGCCGATCAGGCGCAGCAGGCGGCCGAGGATGTCGTCCAACTCACCGCGGTGGTCACGCGACGCGTCGGGACGACCACGCAGGCGATGGCGATCGGCGCCGCGCGGGTGGGCGAGATCGAGTCGGTCTCGAAGGGAATCGACACCGCGCTGACGTCCATCACGACCGCGGCCGAACAGACGCGCGCCGCGGCGATGGGGCTCGGCGAGGCCGCCGATCTCAACGTCGCGTCGGTAGGGGCCGCAGCCCTGGGCATCAGCTCCGCCGCGCGCGCCGCGGAGGGACATGCGGCGGCGGCCGAACAGGTCAGCGCGTCGACCCAAGAGCAGAGCGCGGCGTGCGAGGAGATGTCCTCGGCGGCCAACGCCCTGTTGCAGGGTTCGGTGCATCTGAAGGAGATTGTCGCGAGCCTGCGGGCGGAGTAGGCGCTTCTCGACGCTTCTATATTGAAGGCATCGTGCCCTCCGACGCTTCCCTCTCGCTGCCTATTGTCGTCCCGGGCACTCCCGCCGTGGTGCTGCTGAGCGGCGGCCTCGACTCGGCCACCGTCCTCGCCCTCGCCACCCAGGCGGGCTACGCCGTGAATGCGCTGACCTTCCGCTACGGCCAGCGCCATGGGGTGGAGATCGCCCGGGCGGCGGCGCTCGCGACCCACTGGAAGGTGGCGCGGCATGTGGTTGCGGACATCGACCTGCGCCTCTTTGGCGGCTCCGCGTTGACCGCGGACATCGAGGTGCCGAAGGACCGGGCGGCCGCCGCCATGGCCGACGGGATTCCGGTGACCTACGTGCCGGCGCGCAACACCATCTTCCTCTCGTTTTGTCTCGCGTGGGCCGAGACGCTCGGGGCGAGCGACATCTTGATCGGGGTGAATGCGCTGGACTACAGCGGCTATCCCGACTGCCGGCCGGAGTACATCGCGGCCTTTGAGCGGATGGCGAATCTCGCGACACGCGCGGGAGTCGAGGGGACGGCGCGCACGCGGATCCTCACGCCGCTGATCGCCCTGTCGAAGGCGGAGATCATCCGGACCGGGCGCGCCCTCGGCGTGGACTACACCATGACCGTGTCGTGCTACGATCCCGCGCCGGATGGCACGCCGTGCGACCGCTGCGATGCCTGTCACCTGCGCGCGAAAGGATTCGCCGAAGCATGACATATACCGTGAAGGAGATTTTTTACACGTTGCAGGGCGAAGGCTTTCATGCGGGGCGCCCGGCAGTGTTCTGTCGGTTCTCGGGGTGCAACCTCTGGAGCGGGCGCGAGGAGGATCGTGCCGCGGCGGTCTGCACCTTCTGCGACACGGACTTTGTTGGCGTCGGGCCGGATGGCGGGAAGTTCGCGACGCCGGAGGCGCTCGCGGAAGCCGTTGCGGCACGCTGGCCGACGGGGGCCGGGGGACGCCCGTTTGTGGTCTGCACGGGGGGGGAGCCCCTGCTGCAGCTGGACGAACCGGCGGTCGCGGCGCTTCACGCCCGCGGGTTCGAGGTGGCCGTGGAGACGAACGGCACCCAGGCGCCGCCGCCGGGGCTTGATTGGATCTGTGTGAGCCCGAAGGCCGGGGCGGCGCTTGCCGTGACGGGCGGCGACGAACTCAAGCTCGTCTTCCCGCAGGAGCACGAGCAGGCGCGGCCAGAACGGTTCGCGGGAATGGCCTTTGCCCATTTTTTCCTGCAGCCGATGGACGGCCCGGAGGCTGCGGAGACGACCGCCGGTGCGGTGGCGTATTGCTTGGCGCACCCGCAGTGGAGACTCTCCGTGCAGACGCATAAAGCGCTCGGAATCCGCTGACGACCAGGGGGGCTCCTGCGGAACAGCGGGGGCAGCAGAAAGTCAACTGGCGAAAATCCCTGTGACGAAGCATTGACGGGGGACCCCTTATGCGGGAAGTTTGAGCGTCCTCAACGGGCGTGACTTCGGTCACGTTCGCGAGGCGTGGTCCCGTCCGGGGCCCAATACCCCACGCGCTTCGAGGTATGTCTCGTATGCGAATCCGTTTCGTCAGCAGGATGCTCGCGGTCGTCAGTTTCTTCGCGGCCGTAAGCGCCGCCGACGCCCAGTCCGGCACGATTGCCGGCAAAGTCACTCAGTCCGATGGTGGAACAGCGATCGCCGGTGCCTCAGTCATGGTGCAGTCGGGTGCGACGGATGTCGCACGCGGCACGTCCGGCGCAGATGGCAGCTTCCGCATCGCGAATGTTCCCGCCGGGACTTACGCGGTGAGAATCACGCGTATCGGATTCTCCGCGCGCACCACGCCGAATGTGGTGGTCTCCGCGGGCGGCACCGCGACCGTCAACGTCGCGCTCGTCGAGGTCGCTGCCCAACTGAATCAGGTCGTCACGACCGGGACGCGCGGCGCCGAGCCCGAGAAGATTCTCGACTCGCCGAACTCGATCTCCCTCGTGACTTCAGAGGCCATCTCGCGGCGTCCGTCCGCGACGGTGACAGATCACCTCAAGAGCACGCCGGGTCTCTCGATCTCGAGCGGCGGTATCGTGCAGGCGAACATCGTCTCGCGCGGCTTCAACAATGCCTTCTCCGGCTCGATGCTGATGCTGCAGGACTACCGGTTCGCCGGCGTCCCGTCGCTCCGCGTCAACGTGCCCTTCCTGTTCACCGGCGCCAGCGAGGACATCGATCGTATTGAAGTCCTGCAGGGTCCGGCCTCGGCGCTCTACGGCCCGAACTCCGGCGCCGGCGTGCTCCACGTCATCACCAAGTCGCCGTTCCAGAGCCAGGGCACGACCCTGACGCTCGACGGCGGCGAGCGCTCGATGGTCCGCATGGCGGGCCGCCACGCCGGGGTCTTCGGCGGCGGCAAGCTCGGCTACAAGTTCTCGGGTGAGTACTTCCAGGCCAGCGATTGGCAGTATCGTGATCCCAATGAGCCGGCCACGTACAGCACGACCGATACGCGCGTCCCGGCCTCGCGCCGCGGTCAGCCGGTCGCCCGTGACTTCGGCCTCTCGAAGTACAGCATGGAAGGCCGCCTCGACTGGCGTCCGAACGACGATACCGAAGCCATCACGACCTTCGGCTACACGATGGCCGGCACCGCGCTCGAGATCACCACGACCTTCGGCGCGACCCAAGTGCAGAACTGGAGCTACATGAACTTCCAGCAGCGCTTCCGGCACAAGCAGTTCTTCGCGCAGGTGTTCTATAATCAGTCGAACGCCGGCAACGACGGCCCAGGCGACACGAACGGCACGTACTACCTGCGTACCGGCATTCCGGTGGTGGACCAGTCCTCAGTCCTCGTCGGTCAGTTACAGCAGGGCTTCCGGCTCGGCAACACGAAGTTCACGGCCGGCCTCGACCTGATCCAGACGACCCCAGTGACCGAGGGGACGATCAACGGCCGCAACGAGCAAGACGATAACATCAGCGAGGCGGGTGGCTACCTGCAGGTGACGCAGCCGCTGACCGAGAAGTTCGATTTCCTCGGCGCCGTGCGCTTGGATTACAACTCGCGCATCGACGGCGAGCAGTTCTCGCCCCGCGCCGCGATCCTCTACAAGGCGTCGCCGACGCAGAACTTCCGATTCACGTTCAACCGCGCGTTCAACTCGCCGGCGTCATTCGCCTTCGCGCTCGACCAGTTCTCTGGTTCGAGGGCGAACCTCGGTCCGGCAATCAGCCCGGTGGGTGGCACCGAAGTCCGCATCTTCGGCAACCCGTCGCAGCGTGGGTGGGATTATGACCGCAGCTGCGCCGGCACGCAGACGGATGCCGCCGGTCTCTGCATGCGTTCCAACTTCACGGGCGGTGGTCCGACGCCGGTCGCCGGCTCCACGATGTTCCCCGCCACGATGAACGCGCTGGCTGGCCAGCTTGCGGGTGGCCTTGCCGCACTCGGCGTGAGCCCCGCACAGCAGGCGACCATCGCGGCTGCGCTCCGCGCGCTGACTCCGACCAACGCGCAGATCCCGCTCATCCTGCGCAATGTCGCGCCGGGTGCGGGAAGCGCGATCGTGCCCTTCTCGGGCGTGCAGGACTTCGATCCCCTCGGGGCGAACTTCTCCAACACCTGGGAGCTCGGCTACAAGGGAATCATCGGCAACCGCCTTCGTCTTTCGGCGGACTTCTGGTATCAGATCCGTCCGGCGGAGCCGACGACGCAGGTCATCAACTTCGATGACATCGTCTTCTTCAACCCGGCGACGCTTGGTGCCTATCTTGGCAACCCGGCCACTGGCATCACGGCCACGCTCGCTGGCAACGGCGTGCCGGGCGCCGCGATCGGCACCGTCCTCACGAACTGGGTGACCACGCTCGCCGGCCTCCCGACGGGCGCACTCAACTTCGACAACCCGATCTACGACAAGACCTACCTCGTGTTCACGTACCAGAACGCGCAGGGTCAGGTGGACGTCCGCGGCATCGACCTCGCCGCCGACTACATCATGAACGACACGTACACCATCGAGGCGACGTACTCGCAGCTCTCGCGTAACGTCTTCGCCGATGCCACTGGCGCGACCGCGGCCAACCCGCTGACCGCCAACACCCCGAAGCACCGCGCCTCGCTCACCGTTCGTCGGACGGACGAAGCGCGCGGCATGACCCTTGAGGCCCGCGGCCGTTATGCGGATGCCATGACGGTCAACTCGGGCGTCTTCAACACGTACAACATCGGGACGCCGGTGCGCTATCCGAACATCCCGGTGAACGCCTTCCTCGACCTCGGCTTCTCCTGGAAGCTCCCGGTCGCGCAGAACGTCCGCTGGTCGCTCAACATCCAGAACGTGCTGGGCAACGAAGTGCAGTCGTTCGTCGGCGTGGCCCCAGTGGGCCGCTTCGGCACGACCCGCGTCTCGTACACCTTCTAAACGGCACGGCAGGAACAGCAGGCCGCTTCGGCGGGACAAAGGGGGGCGGACCGCAAGGTCCGCCCCCCTTTGTTTATCTTCCGGTGTGCATCTCCTCGACCACTCACGCCGCCTTGTTATCGGGCACCGCGGCGACCGCGCCAATGCCCCAGAGAATACGCTTCACGCGCTGACGCAGGCGGCGGCACTCGGCGTCGATGGGCTGGAGTTCGATCTCCGGCTCTCCAAGGACGGGGTCCCCGTTGTCATGCATGATCCGACCCTCGACCGCACCACGGCGGCAACAGGACCCGTTGGCGACTACACGGTCGAGGCGCTCCGACGGGTCGACGCCGGCGCGCGATTCACGCCGGACCAGGGGCGGTCCTTTCCCTTCCTCGGCGCGGGAATCCACATCCCGACGCTCGAGGAGGTCCTGGCGATCATTCCCGATCTCCCGCTCATTATCGAGCTGAAGACGGCCGAGGTCGCGGGACCCGCCTACGAGGTCCTGCGCCGCACGGGGAACCTCGGTCGAGTGATCATCGGGAGTTTTGTGGACGCGGCGCTGATTCCTTTTCAGAAGGAGGGGGTGCCGGTCAGTCCCGGGGTCCGACTCATGGCGGGACATTTGCTCCCCGCCCTCGTCGGTCGTCGGCGCGCCGCGCTCCCCTTTCAGGCGCTCTGCATCCCGCGATTCCACAGTGGATTGCCTCTGCCGGTGCAGGGCTACGCCGCGATGATGCGGGCCGCCGGTGGTCCCACCCACGTGTGGACCGTGAACGACGTCGCCGTTGCGCGCCGCCTGTGGCTGGGCGGGGTGAGCGGTATCATTTCCGATGACCCGGGGCGTATGCTCCGCCTCCGAGAGAGCCTCGTATGACCAGTCAAACCATCCCGGCGAAAGCCAGCTCCGCCCCCGACAAGCCGGCGAAGAAGCCCACCAACTACAAAGCGGCGTGGGCCGAAACGCGGAAGCTGATGTGGCAGCATCGGCGCACACTTGGCATCGGCCTCGCGCTGATGCTGGTGAACCGACTCGCCGGCCTCGTGCTGCCGGGGAGCGTGAAGTGGATCGTCGACGAAGTGCTGGGGAAGGGCCGCACAGAGCTGCTCACTCCGATCGCCATCGCCACGGCGGCCGCCACGATCCTCCAGGCCGGAAGCTCGTTCGCGTTGTCGCAGGTGATCTCCGTGGCGGCGCAGCGCGCGATCACGGACCTGCGACGCCGCGTCCAGGCACGCATCCTCCGGCTTCCGGTAAGCTTCTTTGACGCCACGCAGAGCGGCGTGCTGATCTCGCGGGTGATGAACGATGCCGAAGGGATCCGGAATCTGATCGGCACCGGGAT
>ENA-ORBV01007400-ORBV01007400.1-microbial-mat-metagenome-genome-assembly--contig:-NODE-7400-length-18868-cov-4.748869_pt1 | contig 18868 bp, 15 predicted proteins | sample MGYA00237777_ERZ505514 | MGnify/ENA primary metagenome ERZ505514 (study PRJEB26160, sample SAMN06269048) | microbial mat metagenome | isolation source: Oligotrophic lake microbial mat | place... | reverse complement strand
CGCAACGCCCCGCGCGCCATCGATCTCGGTCTCCTGTATTTTGGCAATCGGACCTTCAGTTCGCCGGAACTCCTGATCCCCCACCCCCGACTGGCGCTGCGCCGGTTCGTACTCGAGCCGCTTGCAGAAATCCGGCCTGACCTGATTCTGCCCGGCCAGCCAGTCCCGGTTTCCGCCCTGCTCGATGCGTGCGCCGACCCCACGCGCCCGATCCGCATCGAGGCGTCCCTGCATTTCTCATGACACCCGCCGACCTCACCGCAGCCATGGCAGCGCGCAAGGCACAGGGCCAGCGGATCGCCGCCCTGACCGCTTACGATTATCCGACGGCCCGCCTCCTGGATGAGGCGGGGCTGGACGTGATCCTTGTGGGCGATTCGCTCGGCATGGTGGTGCTGGGCCTGCCGAACACCACGGAAGTGACGCTCGACATGATCGTGCACCACACGCGAGCCGTCCGCCGCGGGGTTCAACGCGCACTCCTGCTCGCCGATCTGCCCATCCACACCTACGACACCCCGGAGATGGCCCGCGCATCGGCGCGTTGCCTGATCGAGGCGGGAGCGGATGCCGTGAAACTCGAGGGCGGAACACCCGCGCAATGTGAAGTGATCCGCGGACTGGTGAGCGCCGGAATTCCCGTCAGCGCCCATCTCGGCATGCTCCCGCAGCACGTGATCGAGGAAGGAGGCTACCGGCGCAAGGGAAAGACCCCCGAGGATGCCGACCGGCTTCTGCACGAGGCGCTGGCCACCGAGGCAGCGGGGGCCTCCCTGGTCGTGCTTGAGATCGTTGAGAAGGCGGCTGCCGGAAGCATCACCGCCGCCCTGCGAATCCCCACCATCGGCATTGGATCCGGCGATGCCTGCGACGGTCAGATCCTCGTGACCCACGATCTCACCGGCGCGTTTCCGTGGTTTCGTCCGCCTTTCGCAAAAGCCCTCGGCGACGTGGCTGGAGAAATGCAAAAGGCGGCTGCGGCCTACATCGGGGCGGTGCGGAGATGACCCACGCCCCCATGGCCGGTCCGACCCCAATGGAACTAACATAAGGCGCGTTTGGGATGCGGTCTGTACGGGGGCGGCACCCAAGCCGGGATTCGCGGAGACGTGTAGGTGTCCCCGGAGGAGCCCTTCGGAGACAATTTGTGCCGATGCGGCGGTTGCGGCATCCTGGGCTAGCGGCCGGAGTTTGACAACGCCCTGTAACGGAGGCGGGCAGGCATGCGCTCCAGGCGGAGAGCATAGGGGTCTTCCCCCCGCTGTTTTGCCTCGATCTGGCGGATCATTTCCGCAAGGACTGCCTTCGCATCTGGCAAGGCCACTCGGTCATGGCCGTTCATTCACTCCGTTATCGCCCGATCTGGCAAAGTGAACCGCCGTCCGACCCGGCGAATCGAGCGGCGGGCGTTCCGTGCAAATCGCCCCGCAGCCACCGCGTCAATGTTGCGCGGCCCGTCACCGCAAATTTGTGCGGATCGACTCAATTCGGGAAATTCCTCACCGAAGCGACGGACCGGTAGGGACGACCTCATCGCTTCACCCGAGTGTAACAATGCCTGACGACCTCCCATCAACCGATTCCCCTTTGCATCGAAGCCGCTCTTCACACCGGTTCATCTGTGCAGCTGACATACCAGTGGCATCTTTTGGTAGGCAGTAGGCAAATTAGGCGCATGCTTTTTACCTGGTAATCGTAGTCGTGGCGCTCGACGAGGATATGGACGAATTCTGAAAGTCCGCAAGCGCATCATTCATCTCCGTGCCATCAACAACGGGTGTCGTTGAGACCTCGCTGACTCTCTGCGAAAAACTGGCACTGCCGCCGGAATCACTTGAGACACCCATCGTCTGTCCCTCTGTCGGTCAGCGAGCAATTCGCAGCCTGAGGCGCGCCGGGAGTCGCGCCCTCCAGCGAACGACTGGCGGCACCGCTTCGGGCTTCGGGGGTCGCGCGTGCATCGATGCATCCGCGCACCGCCGGCGGTGGAGGGTGCGACTCCCGGCGCACCCCGACTCCTGGCGCACCCCGGCGTGCGAGGACGCCCGCCCTCCATCCCGCAGCGCCACCCCAGCGTGCGAGGACGCCCGCCCTCCATCCCGCAGATCGGCGTAGCCGGCTGCCCTGGAGGGTGCGCGTCCCCGCGCACCGGGCACACGCACCGGGGTTTTGAAGAACTGCGGGCCGCGGCGTTGACGTCTGTCGCCCAGGCGCAAAGCCTTCCGTTACGGGCCCCAATCCAAGAACGCCTTGGGAGAAAGAATGGGGATTTCCAGGAAAGGATGCAGGGCAGGCAGATCGGCGTCCCCGGTCACCACGGCATCGGCACGACCGTTGACTGCCAATTCGAGGAATTGATCATCCTTCGGATCCCGGCAGGCGGTGACAGTCCGGAGGATTTCGATGCGGATGGCCACCCGGCTTAGTAACTGGAAAAACTCGCGGCGCTCTTCATCGGAGAGGTAGTTGCGGAATTTGGGCCGGCCGAGCACATCCGCCAGTTCCCCCAGGGTGGACGTCGAAACCAGAAGATCTCCGGTCCCCAGCGCTTTTCTGACCGCGAGGGCAGGGATAGAATCGGGCAGCAGCAGATTGCTGATCAGGGTGTTCGAGTCCACCACCCAGCGTCGCTGAGAGATCATTCCCCGCCCAGCATCCCCGCCAGTTCTTGCTCGGTCAGTCCCCTCTGCCCGGCGCGGGCACCGATCCGGTCACAAAACGCGATGAACTCCGCGGCATTGAGGCCCCTGAGCCGTTCGTATTCGTGAGCGGAAAGCAGGACCGCCGCGGGGCGATTGTGCTTTTGTATGAGCACCGGCTCGCGCTGTGCAGAATCCAAGACCCTGCCGAAATTCTGTTTGGCTTCATTCGCGGGGACAGTGATCATGATTCATCCAAAATGGACGTTTCGGACGGATTGTCAATTCTACCCCAGGCGAGACGCCAGAGACCTTCCCGAACACCGGTCGCTTCGATTGGCTTTTAGCGGACCGGTGGCGAGACCGCGGCCATCGGCCGTTCCGATCCCGCATAAAATGTCTTTCACCTGTCCGTCTAAAGCGCCCTCCAGAGGGCAATCCGCAGTTTGGGGCGCGCCGGGAGTCGCGCCCTCCAGAGGGCAATCCGCAGTCTGGGGCGCGCCGGGAGTCGCGCCCTCCAAGGGAACGGCTCGCTGCGCGGTCTGAGGCGCGCCGGGAGTCGCGCCCTCCAAGGAACGGCTCGCTGCGCGGTCTGGGGCGCGCCGGGAGTCGCTCCCTCCAAAGGAACGGCTCGCTGCGCAGCCTGGGGCGCGCCGGGAGTCGCTCCCTCCAGCGAACGGATCGCTACGGAGGTCCTGGTCGATCGCCTAGGCGTGGCCTGATTGGCAGGATTCCCCTGCACCGTCCGGGGGATCCCTTCCTCGACGATCTGCGCTTTACGTCTTCTCTTCAAACTGCCCCATCCGGCGGAACTTGGCGTAGCGGGCTTCGAGGAGCTGGTCGGTCGGGATGCGGCTGACTTCGCCGAGGTTGCGGGCCAGGGCGTCGGCGAGGGTTTCTGCGGCGGCCTGTTGGTCGTGGTGTGCGCCGCCGGTCGGCTCGGGAACGACTTCCTCGATCAGATCGAGCTTTCGGAGCTGGCCGGCCGTGAGGTTCAAGGCCTCGGCCGCGTCGGGGGCGTGGCTCCGGTGTTTCCAAAGGATCGCCGCGCATCCCTCGGGACTGATCACGGAGTAATAGGCGTTCTCCATCATCAGGACGCGATCCGCCACGGCCACACCGAGGGCCCCGCCCGATCCCCCCTCCCCGATCACCGCCGCCACAATCGTGGTGCGCAGCGTCATCATCTCCCGCAGATTGACCGCAATCGCCTCGGCGATGTGGCGTTCCTCGGCGCCCACGCCCGGGAAGGCGCCGGGCGTGTCCACCAGCGAAACCACCGGCAGCCCGAACTTTTCCGCGAGCCGCATCAGGCGGAGCGCTTTCCGGTAACCCTCGGGATGGGCGCTGCCGAAGTTGCGATGGAGGTTCTCCTTGGTGTTGCGCCCTTTCTGATGCCCGACCACCACGCACCGGACCCCGCGCAATGTGGCCAGACCGCCGGGCATGGCGGGATCATCCCCAAAAAGCCGGTCGCCTTTCAGCTCCACAAACTCCGTGAAACAGAGCGCCAGATAATCGAGCATGAACGGCCGGGCGGTGTGCCGTGCGATCTGCACCCGCTGCCATGCCGTGAGGTTCTCGTAAATCTCGAGCCGCGTCTCCTCGATCTTCGTCCGCATCCGCCGCACCTCGGGATCCAGATCGATCTCCTGGGCTTCCGACTGGCGCAGCACCTCCTCGAGCTGTTTCTCCAGTTCAACGATCGGTTTTTCAAATTCGAGCGGGGCGGCTTTCATGAAGTGGGGGTCATTCGATCCGGACCGGAGTGCCCCGGGTGACGAGCACAAACAGCTCGTCGATGGCCTCGGGAAGCAGCCCGACCCCGGCACCCGGCCGACGCGAGTCATTGCGATCCGTGATCCCGGCAGCCTGCCAATCCGTGTAAAGCGTCAGGGGCGGCTGCTTGATCACAATCCACCGCGTGGCATCCGGGTATTCCTTGGAACCGAACGCCACCCGCTGGGCCGTTCGCCAGGAAATCCGCTCGGTTACCTGGCCGGCGGCGGTCCCGGCTGCGGGCACTTTGTGATCGGTCGGGACATACTCGCGGAAAAACCGGTCCCCCCGATAGAGCCGCACCGCTCCGGTGGCCTGGACGATGCCGATGCTGAACTCGGGCTTTGGCAGCCGGAGCTTCTGACCGATCTGGAGCACCGTGTTTTCGAGGTTGTTGGCGCGGAAGATCAGCTCGGCATTGGTCCGGTGTTTGCCGGCAATGCCCGCGAGGGTGTCCCCTCGCCCCACCACATACGGCTCTCCCTCGGTCGTGAGGAAGGTTTGCACCTGCATCTCGCCCAGCCAGCGCCGCGCATCGGCGGCTTTTCCCGACTGCGGATAATCGCGGATGATTTCGTGCAGGGAGGCGAGCAGGTCGGCCGTGCGGCCGGCGCTCTGCGCCTCGCGAGCCCGTTCGAAGAGCGGTGCGGCAGGATCGGGTGGGATGTAGGGGGCCGAGGAGGGCGGCAGTGTTTCAGCCACTCCGACCTGACGCGGGGCGAACCAGGTGCGCCATGCCCAGTAAGCCCCACCGCCGAACACGCCGACGGCGAGCGCGAGCACGACCAGCACCTTGAGTAGCTTCACGATCATGGGTCCAGTCCGGATTGTAGCGGGACGCCCCCCGGGTGCGACCCCTTTTTCGAGAGGCGCATTGCCGCGAGCACCCGGAGCCCCCAGGGCCAGTGGGAAGTGAACCGCCGCATGTCGAGTCCGCGAAACCGATCAAATTATCGCGATTCGAATCGCGGGGGAAATCCGAGCGCTGGAGAGGATGGAAATCGTTCCCATGGAAAAACCGTTGCACCACGCTGCGCGCTGCGGCTACGTCTGCAAGGGATGCAACCACGCCCACGCTGTCGCACGGCTCTGCTCGCCCTGGTGGGTCTGCTCGCCGCGGGGGCGGGTCCGGTCGTCCGGGCGCAGCAGAGCGTGTCGGCGGAGATCCGTCCGCCGTTCGGCCTGGGCTGGGGCGAAAGTGCGAGCCGCCTCGACGGACTGCTCGCCGCAGCCAAGGCAAGCGTGGTTGAACGCCGCCTCGTCGGCGCGCGCGAATGCTGGGTGGTCGAGGGCCTGGAGCAACCCAATCTCAAGCGCACCCTTTTTTATTTCGCGGGCGGCACGCTCGCCGAGGTCGAGCTCCAATACCAGAACCGAGATTGGCAGGCGACCCAATACGAAGCGTTCCTGTCCCAGGTCCGAACCCGGATCGAGCAACGTTACGGTACCGGCAAGTTGATCGCCCGCTCGAAGGCACCGGAGAAGGAGGTCATGCAGACCGTGATCGGATATCAGTGGAACCAGCCCGGCACGGCCCTCCAGATATTCTACTACTCCGCGGAAGCCGGCGTCCGTTCGTGGCGCACCGTGAGCCTCCACTACAAACGCACCTAGTCCCCTCCCCTGCGGATTCCCGAATGACCCCGTCCGAGGCACTCCTCGCACGCGCGGCGCAGCTTCTGCCCCGCAACGCCCCGGTGATCGACCACGTGATCCCGGCGGCGCAGGGGTTGGTGACGGCCGCCCTCGCCCGCAGGACCCAGGCGCGTTGCTGGATCATCTGCCAGGGAACCCGCGCCCAGGAAGAGCTCTTCAACGATCTGGTCCATTGGTGCCCGGGCGCGATTTTCATGCCGGAGCAGGAGCTGGCCGCCCCGGCCGATGCGGTGCCGGATCCGGAAATCGGCGCCGAGCGACTCGCCGCGCTGGAACGCCTGCTGACACCCGGCGGCGTGGTCGTGGCCACGGTCGCCGCTCTCGGGCAGCCCGCTCCGCCGCGCAGCCGGCTCGGGGAGCTGCGAACCCTTCTCGCCCGCGGGGCCGCAACCCCCCGCGATGCGCTCCTCGCCCGGCTCGTGGAGGCCGGATTCGAGCGTGTGGAAACCGTCGCCGTCCGCGGTCAGTTTGCCGTCCGGGGCGGGATTCTGGATGTGTTCTCCGCACAGCACGAGCAACCGGTCCGGATCGAGTTTTTCGGGGACCTTATCGAGTCGATCCGTGCGTTCGATCCCGACACCCAGCTCTCGCAGGGCGAGTTGGAACGCTGCGAGCTTCTGATCGGCGAGGTGACCGGCGCCGCGCACCCCCTCGCCCGCTGGATCCGGTCCGCCGACCGGGTGATCACCGTCGAGTGCGATCCGCCGGAGGGAGTGCGGCCGACCCACCGGCTCATCGAGGGAAGCGCCTCCACGGAGCGCATTGGGCAATGGGAAGGGGCGTTTGCAGATCCCGGGTTCGGCGGGTTCGAGGCGGGCGATTTCGTGATCGATGGGGCGAAGCGCGGGATGGTTGCGAGCCAGATCCGCGAATGGCTCCGGGCCGACTGGCTGGTGGTGCTGCACTGCGTGAACGAGGGGGAACAGGAGCGCGTGCGCGGCCTGTTGGCGGAGGCCGGGGTCGAGGTCGACCGGCTTCGGTGCGAAACCGGCCCCCTGACCCGCAGCTTCATCCAGGCGGAAGCGCGGGTCGCGCTGGTGGCCGACGCCGAGATTTTCGGCCGCTACCGGGGGACGGCCGCACAGCGCCTGCGCCACACCCGGGCCGCCCGCCGGGCGACCCGCGTCCAGATGGATTTCGGGGAACTGACCGAGGGGGGTCATGTGGTGCATGTCGAGCACGGGATCGCGCTGTATCATGGCCTGAAGAGTCTGCCGCAGGCGGGCGGGGCAAACGAAGAGTTTCTGGAACTTGAGTTCGCGGATGCCGCGCGGCTGTACGTCCCGCTCGACCATGCCTACCTTGTGGCGCGGTATGTGGGGACGGGCCGCAAAGCGCCGCCGCTCAGCACGCTGGGCGACGCCCGCTGGCGCAAGGCCCGGGCGGGTGCGGAACGGGCGGTTGAGGACTATGCCGCCGGGCTGCTTGCGGTGCAGGCCGAGCGGGCGACCCGGCGTGGGCATGCGTTCAAGCCCGACACCCGGTGGCAGCGTGAGTTCGAGCGCGCCTTTCTCCACAGCGAAACCGCCGATCAGCTCAAGGCCATCAGCGATGCGAAAACCGACATGGAATCCGACCGGCCCATGGACCGCCTGATCTGCGGCGATGTCGGGTTCGGAAAGACCGAGGTGGCGATTCGCGCGGCCTTCAAGGCGGTGATGGAAGGACGACAGGCGGCGGTGCTGGTGCCCACGACGGTGCTGGCCCAGCAACATTTTCAGACCTTTCGGGAACGGATGTCGGACTACCCGATCCGGGTGGAGGTTCTCAGCCGGTTCCGCTCCGCCCGTCAACAACGGGAAACCCTCGACGGGCTGAGGGAAGGATCGGTCGACATCGTGATCGGGACGCATCGGCTGTTGTCGGCGGATGTCGCATTCAAATCACTCGGGTTGGTGGTGGTGGACGAGGAGCAGCGTTTCGGTGTGAAACACAAGGAACGGCTCAAATCGCTGTTCCGTCTGGTTGATGTGCTGACCCTCTCGGCGACGCCCATCCCGCGGACGCTTTATCTTTCGCTCATGGGGGCCCGGGATCTCTCCACGCTCGAGACCCCGCCGGCGAACCGTTTGCCGGTGGAAACGGTGATCTGCGCTCACGACGAGCGGGTGATCCGCGACGCGATCCGCCGTGAACTGGCACGCCAGGGCCAGGTCTATTACCTGCACAACCGGATCGAGGACATCGAACGGGTGCGTGACCGCGTCCTTCATCTCTGCCCGGAGGCGCGGGTCGAAATCGGGCATGGCCAGATGGACGAGGAGCAACTCGAACAGGTGATGCGCCGATTCGTCGACGGCGCCTCCGACGTGCTCGTATCCACCACCATCATCGAGAGCGGCCTCGATATCCCGAACGCGAACACCATCCTCATCGACCGGGCCGACCGGTTCGGGCTGGCCGATCTCTATCAGTTGCGCGGGCGCGTCGGGCGGTCGGGCCACAAAGCCTACGCCTACCTCCTGCTTCCCCGCGATCTCATCACCCGCACCGAGGCGCGCAAGCGGATCGAGGCGATCCGCCAATACTCGTCCCTTGGCGCGGGGTTGCGGATCGCGATGCGCGACCTCGAGATCCGCGGCGCCGGCAATCTGCTGGGCACGGCGCAGAGCGGGCACATCAGCGCCATCGGGTTCGATCTTTACTGCCAACTGCTCCGGCAGGCCGTGGAGCGGCTGAAGGGCCGGCGCCCGACCCGGCGCACCGACATCCCCGTCGACCTGGATTTTGTGGTGAACCGCGAGGCGGCCTGGGTCACCGCAGCCGACCCGGCCCGGCTCCCCGCGTTCCTCCCCTCCGGCTACATCCGGGATCCCGCCCTGCGGATCCACGCCTACCGCTCCCTCGCCCTCGCGCCGGATCCCAAAGGGCTCGAAACGCTCCGGGCGGAATGGCGGGACCGTTTCGGGCCCCTCCCCGAACCGGCATCCAACGCCCTCGATCTGGCCCGCATCCGACTCGAAGCGGCGCGCCGCAAGATTTCGAGGGTCGAGGTGCGCGATACGAAGTTGATGCTCACGCGCAACGGCGATTTCCTGCTGCTCGGCGGGAGGTTTCCCCGCTTGACACCCCCCGACCCCGTCCATAACGTCCGCCAGATTTTGGATTTCATCTGCGCACTCTGAAAATGTCCCGGCTCCGCGGCCATGCCCTGGCCCTCCTCCTTCTCGCATCCCTTTTGCACCCCGGGCTCGTTCGCGGCGAAGGCGAACTCGTCGACGGGGTCGCCGCGGTGGTCAACACCGAGGTGATCACGTTCTCCCAGGTGCGCGAGCTGACCGCCGCCCGCGAACGCGCACTGTTCACCGCCGCGCGTGACCGCAACTCCGGCCAGACCCTCAGCAACGAGGAGTTGGTCAGTCAGGTGAAGGAAGCCCGGCTGGGGGCGCTCAAGGACCTGATCGACCGTCAGATCATCCTCCAGGAATTCAAGAAACAGGGCTACAAGATCCCGGATCGCGTGGTGGAAGAGCGCATTCAGACGATCATCCGCGAGGAGTTTGGCGGGGACCGCTCGGCCTTCATCAAAACGCTCGAGGCGCAGGGTTACACCATTGGAAAATTCCGCGAGGTCGAGCGCGAGAAGATCATGGTCCAGGCGCTCCGGCAAAAAAACATGCGGGCGGATGTCGTCATCCCGCCGCAGAAGATCGAGGAATATTACCAGGCCAACCGCGAGGAATGGTCGTCGCCCGAGCAGATCAAGCTCCGCATGCTGGTGCTTCGCGGCAAGGAAGACGACACCGGCTCAAGCCAGAAAGCCGTCGCGGAAGAGATCCGGCAGAAGGTGCTTGGCGGCGCCCCGTTTGATCGGATGGCGCAGATGTATTCGGAGGACGACACGCGCGACCGGGGCGGCGACTGGGGCTGGATCGACCGGAAGACCCTCAACCCCGAGTTGACCTCGACCGCGTTCAAATTGAAGGCCGGTGCGGTGAGCGAGCCGCTCGAGATCGGCAACAGCGTTTATCTCCTCTACGTCGAGGCCCGCAAAAACCAGGCCTACAAACCACTGGTCGAGGTGCGGGCGGAAATCGAAAATCGTCTTCGGCAGGTGGAACGGCAGCGCTCGCAGGAGCGCTGGCTCAATTCGCTCCGCCAAAAGGCGTATGTGAAGATGTTCTGAGCGCGGGCGCGCCCCCCATGTCCCCGCGCCGCACCGTGCTCGGCCTGACCCTCGGCGACCCCGCCGGCATCGGGCCCGAGATCATCCAACAGGCACTCGCCTCCCCCGATCTCCCGGAAGCCATCGAACTCCGCGTGATCGGCTCGGCCCCGCCCGAAACCCGTCCGGGCCACCCGACCCGGGCCACCGCCACCGCCGCCCTGGCTGCGCTCGACGAATCGGTCACCCTGCTTCGCACGGGAGCCATCGATGGGGTTGTCACGGGCCCCGTTTCCAAGCGGGCGCTCCACGACGCCGGTTTCCCGTTCCCCGGTCAGAGCGAGTTTTTTGCGGAGCGCTTCGGCGTGAAGGATTGGACGATGATCCTGACAGGCGGCGGGCTCACCGTCGCGCTGGCGACGGTGCACATCCCGATCTCCGGGGTGGCGGACCGGTTGACGGCGACCGGCATCCTCCGTGCGGGCCGTCATTTACATGCCTTGCAGACCCGCCGGCTCCGGCGCCCGGTCCGCCTCGCGGTGGCGGGGCTGAACCCACACGCCGGCGAGGGAGGCCTCTTTGGCACGGAGGAAGCAGGCATTCTGCAGCCCGCCATCGAGGCCCTCGACGCGTTCGCACCCGGCTCGTTCTCGGGACCGCACCCGCCCGACACGGTCTTCCTGCGAGCGCTCCGGGGAGAATTCGATGGAGTGGTCTGCATGTACCACGATCAGGGACTGATCCCTCTTAAACTGATCGGGTTCGACTCCGGCGTAAACATCACCGCCGGGTTGCCGGTGGTGCGAACCAGTCCGGACCACGGCACCGCCTTCGACATCGCGGGCCGCGGAGCAGCAAGTCCGTCGAGCCTGCTGGCGGCGATCCGGGTGGCTGCGGAACTTGCCGCGGCGTGATCGATGGGGGGACGATTGGCAGTCGCGCGTGGGCGCGGCCGTCGCCCGGGGATCAGCCTCCCGGCGGCAGCCGTTTGCGGGCCCGATGCCGCGGCGGCTGGATGTAGCGCCGGGCGACCGGGGCATGCTGAGTATCGTCGATCTCCGGGGGGGCGGCGGGGAATGCCCGGGACTTGCCATGGATGCCTTCGTGATCCGCGGCGAGGATCCGGTAGAAGTAAAAGCCGGACAGCAGGAACGCCACGCTGCCGGCACCGGCGGCCCAGAGCCGCCGACGCACCGCCCCCTCGGGCAGATCGAGGTAGGCCAGCAACATGATCGCCGCGGCCACGAACGAAACAATGGCGACTCCCCAGTCGGTGAATCGACCCACTTTACGATTGTAGTTGCCGATTCGCATTCCCATTCGCATTCGCATTCGCGCAATACCCGCCCCGCGCCGGGGAGTCAACCCTTCTACCGCCCCTTTTCACGATTCGAGCAGATGCCTTGAGCCGGGCGGCGGGGACGGTTACATTCCCGCTCCGATGAAATCGTTGCTCGCGGAAGCCCAGGTCCTCAGCATCCTCACCGCCTCGCACGACGACCCGTTCGCCGTGCTCGGACGGCACGAAGAACCCGGGGACAATCCGCGAACGCTCTACCGCTGTTTCCGACCCCACACGATGCAGGCCACCCTGGTGGATTCCTCCAACCCCGAGGGACGCTGGGAAGCGGTCCGGATCCACGACGAAGGATTGTTCGAGGTGGATCTGCCCGGCTCCGGCCCGGGCGACTACCATTGGGTCCTCAAAAGCTGGCGGGGGGCCGAGGAACGCGTCGAGGACCCGTTCCGTTTCGGACGGATCATCGGGCCGCTCGACGAGTATTTGTGGTGCGAAGGCAATCATCTGGAGATCCATCATAAATTCGGGGCGCACCCGTTGACCCTCGACGGCGTTGCCGGAGTCCACTTCGCCGTTTGGGCCCCGAACGCACTCCGGATGAGCGTGGTGGGCGACTTCAACCGGTGGGACGGACGGATCCACCCGATGCGCAAGCTCATCGGCAGCGGTATCTGGGAGATCTTTGTCCCCGGCGTGCCGCCCGGTGCCCATTACAAGTTCGAGCTTCGGGACGCCACGGGCTCCATCGTGCTCAAGACCGATCCGTTCGCATTCTTCGCGCAGCACGGACTGCAGACGGCCGCGCTGGTGTATGATCTGCGAAACTACCGTTGGAACGACGCCGGATGGATGGAAGCCCGGGCCCGGCGGGATCCGCTGCGCTCGCCGATGTCGATCTACGAGGTTCATCTGGGTTCCTGGGCCCGGATTCCGGAGGAAGGCAATCGGATGCTGAGCTACCTCGAACTGGCCGACCGCCTGATCCCCTACGTCAAGGACCTCGGTTACACGCACATCGAACTGATGCCGGTGATGGAACATCCGTTCGACGGGTCGTGGGGGTATCAGGTGACCGGCTATTTTGCCCCAACCAGCCGATTCGGTACGCCGGACGAGTTCCGCACGTTCGTGGACCGATGCCATCAGGAGGGCATCGGCGTCCTTTTGGACTGGGTGCCCGCCCACTTCCCCAAGGACGCGCACGGCCTCGCCCGGTTCGACGGGACCTGCCTGTACGAGCATGCGGACCCGCGCCAGGGGGAGCACACGGACTGGGGGACGCTCATCTTCAATTTCGGACGGCACGAGGTGAAGAATTTCCTCCTGGCGAATGCGCTGTTCTGGCTCGAGGAATACCACATTGACGGCCTCCGCGTGGATGCCGTCGCGTCGATCCTCTACCTCGACTACTCCCGCCAGCCGGGAGAATGGATCCCGAACCCGCATGGCGGGCGGGAGAACCTGGATGCGATTGATTTCATCCGCCGGCTCAACGAGGTCTGTTACGGGCGCTGCCCGGGAATCGTCACCATTGCCGAGGAATCGACCGCGTGGCCGATGGTCTCCCGGCCGACCTGGCTGGGCGGGCTGGGGTTCGGTTTCAAGTGGAACATGGGCTGGATGAACGATTCGCTCCGCTACATCTCAAAAGACCCGGTCCATCGCCGTTTTCATCAGGGCGAAATCACGTTCTCGTTGCTCTACGCGTTCCACGAACATTTCGTGCTCGTGCTCAGCCATGATGAGGTCGTCCACGGAAAGGGATCGTTGCTCGGGAAGATGCCGGGCGACCGGTGGCAGCAGCTCGCGAACCTCCGGATGTTTCTCGCCTGGATGTATGGACATCCGGGCCGGAAACTCCTGTTCATGGGCATCGAGTTCGGGCAACCCGACGAATGGAACCACGCCCGCAGCCTGGACTGGACGCTGGCCGCGCAACCGGAGCACGACGGCGTGCGCAAACTGGTCCGCCAAATCAACCGCCTCTACCGCGATGAACCGGCGCTGCACGACCTCGACGACAGCTTCGAGGGATTCGAGTGGATCGATTTCCAGGACGCCGATTCGAGCGTGATCTCGTTCCTGCGCAAGTCGCCCCGCGGCCCGTCGATCCTCTTCGTCGTGAACGCCACGCCGGTGGTCCGCACGGGCTATCGGATCGGCGCGCCGGGCCTCGGGTTCTACGAGGAAATCTTGAACACCGATGCGCTCGATTACGGAGGCTGCAACGAGGGCAACTTCGGCGGCGTGTATGCGGCGGCGATCCCGTGGCAGGGCCGGGCGCATTCGCTCCCGATCACGCTCCCGCCCCTCGCCACCGTCGCGTTCAAATGGCACCCGCAATGAAGCTCGCGGCCCACGTCCGGAAGCCCGGCAGGTGAACCCCGGCATCCACGACATCAAGCCCCGCCAGTTGCACGCGCTGGTGCTGTTGCTTGTCCTGCTCCCCGTGGTTCCCGTCCTGCTCCTGGTGCACAGCCTGCAGCAGAACCAACGCCTGGCCCGGGAAACCGCCCTCGCGCAGCTATCGAACCTCTACGGGCCCTACCTCAAACAGCTCGGGGCCTCGGGCGCACGCGCCCTCGCCCGCGACCAGAACGAGGGAGTGGATCCGCGACCTGAACGGATCCGCGTGCAGGAACACCTGCAGGCCGCCCTGGGCAGCGCGGTCACCGTCCGCGTCCTTCCCAAATCCAGCGCAGGGGATGGGGCGGAACTCGATCCGGGCAGCGTCCTGATCTCATCCACCACCCTGGATCCGCCGTTGGAGGGGTGGCAGGTCCGGCTGGCGATCTCCGGAGAGGAATTCGCCCGCCTCACGACCGATCCGGGAGAGACGGCGGAGTTGTTCCCGCACCGGTTATTGGTTGCTCTGGTGCTGGCCATCGCGGCCACCACGGGGTGGACGGTCACCCGGCAAATCCGACTGAACGAACTGCGCAACTCCGCCATCGCCGCCGTCGCCCACGAACTCAAAACACCGGTGGCTTCCAGCCGGCTGCTCCTCGAAACACTCGAGGCCCACCGGCATCGCAACCCTGACCTGGTCGGCGAATACCTCGGTCTGCTGGGCGGTGAGAACCGGCGGATCGGAGGCATCATCGAGGATTTCCTGACGCTGGCCCGGATGGAACAGCGCCAATATCCGTTCCATTTCAGCGCGACCCCGCTCGGGGAGGTCATCGCCGATGCCATCGACCATCTCGGCATCCAACTCGCCCCGCCCCGGTGCCGGTTCGACGCCCAACTGCCGGAACGCCTGCCCATCCTCCGGGCGGACCGCGATGCCCTCCGAATGGTCTTCTCCAACCTGCTCGAAAACGCCGTCAAATACTCGGGGCCCAGCCCCGACATCACCCTGGAAGCCCGGCGGATGTCGGGCCACGTCCTCATCCAGATCGCCGACCGCGGAATCGGCATCCCCCCGGACGAAATGCACGAGATCTTCCGCCCCTTCCGCCAAGCCGACAACCGTCTCAGCCGGACCCGCGAAGGCTGCGGGCTCGGTTTGAGCATCGTGCGTCACATCGTCCGCGCCCACGGCGGGCGAGTCTGGGCCGAGAACCGTCCGGGCGGCGGCTCACTCTTCTGCGTCTCGATTCCAGTGCCCCGCGGCAGCAAGTTGGAGCCGGTCGAGCGCCCTCAGATCCCCGGCGCCACCCCAGCCGCGTAGAAGTCACCTTCCACCCGCCCCAGCTCTCAGCTCTCAGGTTTCAACGCCCAGGTTTCAGCTCTCCATTTTCTATGAAGTCCATCCTCATCATTGAAGACGACGCGAGCATGCGCCGCGGGTTGAAGGACAATTTCTCCTTCGCGGGCTATGCCGTCACCACCGCAGCGGATGGCGATGAGGGGCTCAAAGAGGCGATGTCCCGCCGGGCTGACTTGATCGTGCTCGACGTCATGCTTCCCAAAATCAACGGATTCGAGCTGTGCCGGTACCTCCGGAACGAAGGCATCGACACCCCGATCCTCATGCTGACCGCCAAGGGGCAGGAGGAGGATGTGGTGCTCGGACTCAAGACCGGAGCGGATGATTACCTGACCAAACCGTTCGGGATGCGGGAACTCCTCGCGCGATGCGAGGCCATGCTCCGGCGACGCGGACCCGACAAATCGCAGACCCACTCCTTCGGGACCTGCCGCCTCGACCTGGGCTCGCGCACCTTCACCCGCGACGGGCAAGCGGTGAAGCTTTCCCCCAAGGAGTTCGAGTTGCTGGTGTTCTTCCTTGAGAATGACGGCAAAGCGCTCTCCCGGGATCGGATCATGGATGCGGTCTGGGGATGGGAAAGCGCCGTGACGCCCAGGAGCATCGACCGGTTCGTGACCGCCCTGAGGGCGAAAATCGAGCCCGATCCGCAGGAACCCACCCACCTGCTGACCGTCCGGGAATTCGGATACAAATTCCTGAAGGAACCGGGTTCTGCCCAGTGAACCGACAATTTTCCCACTTTTCCCACGAAAAGAACCATCCCGTAACAAATCGGTAACAATTGAAGCTCTATATTGGCCGCGTAAGAACCACCACCCTCCACCCCAACCAGAAGGCAATCCCATGAAAAAACTGCTCCGCACGCACGGGTTCACGCTCATCGAGCTGCTCGTCGTCATCACCATCATCGCCATCCTGGCGAGCATCGCGCTGCCCGTTTACGGCACCATTCAGGAAAAAGGTCTGCAAACCAAGGCACTCGCGCAAGGCAAACAGGTCGGTCTCGGCCTGCGCCTCTTTGCCAGCGACAACGATGGCAACTATCCCAAGGCCGGTCAGAAATATGACGACGATACCAACATGGGCACCACAACTTCGAACGATTTTCTGAAGGCTCTCATCCCAACTTACGTGCCTTCGGAGAACGTGTTCTACGTCGGCAAATCGAAGTGGAGCACGAACAAGCCCGACGAAAACACCGCGACGGTTGCGGTCCGATTGGCGGCGGGTGAGAATCACTGGGCCTATACACGGAACCTCACCGACACCTCCAATCCCCGCTTCCCCCTCATCGCGGACGGCTTCACCACCACAGTCGGCACCTACTCCACCGATGAAACGCTGCCCGGCGGCACTTGGAAGGGCAAGAAAGCCGTTGTGCTTCGGAACGATCAAAGTGCCGAGCTCATGGTCTGCACCCTCAGTGGCAACACCTCCATCGTGAAAGACTCGGTCGGATCGGGAAACACCACCGCCAACATCTTCACCCCGGCGGCTGGCTGGCTGAGCTCCGCAGGCGGACAAACGGCAGTCAATCCGCTCGCGCCTTAAGCACGGCGGTCACCAAAACATTTCCCCCCAAGGAAGGGAAGGGTCCCGGGCGAGAGCTCGGGACCCTTTCTGCTTTATGAAGGGGCAACCGAGTCCGGACAGATGTCGGAGGGCAGGGCCCAATCAGCCGCTCATGATGGCCCGGGCTACGAATGCTCGGACCCGTAGGTCAGCAGTTCCCGAATCCTTCCGCAAACTCCCCGGCCACCGTCCAGGAGATTGTCGCCTCAGCCGGCAAACATCGCCTCATCAAGAGGAACTGGACGCGCCCCTCGATTCAGGCTCCATTTCCAATCTCCGACGCGTGCGCCGACCGATGGAATCGCCCGATCCAATTCCCCCAAGCCTGAACGATCCCCCAACCGAGAAGGGGCCGAAGCTGAGCCCGCGTCAAAACCCGCACAAGTCGCAGGACCTGCTGGCCGCCCCGGTCAAGGGCGGGCTGCCCGCGGGCAAAGTGGAACTGCCACGCCTTTCGCGCAGCCCGAGCCAGGTGCCCCTCACCCCGCCGCCCGAGGCGATTGAACTTCCCCGGCGATTCCGAACCGTTCCCGGCCTGGCCGCCCAAACCCCGAAGTTCGAGGCCATTCGGCTCAAGGACTACATCCCGATCCACAAAAGATCCGAGTTCCGTTCGCTCTGCGCGCTGGTGGTCGTGCTGGGTGTTGCCGGGACAGGCACGGCCCTCTTCCTCAAGCGGCACGCGAAACCCGTTGCTCAAAGCCCTGCGGAAACCCTCGTCGTCGAAGCCACCGGGGACGACTCCAGCGCCGCGGGAATCGACAAAAGTCCCGTGCCGGGTCAGGACATCCTCAGGCAACTGGCCACCGCCTCGCAATTCGGCAACGTCCAGACGTTCGAGGCCCTTGTCGGCGGCGCCCTCACCGCCCCCGCCGCCTCCGATCTGCGCTTTCTCGCCGAACTGGCTCGGGGTTATCGATCGTTTCTATTGAGCGTCGACCTCGGGCCCGGACAGCGATTGCGCCTCCTGCAGCCGGTGGTGGACGCATTGAGCAAAGCGGCGGGCGACGACGCAACCAAACTGGAGACGGCGGGAACCTGTCTCCTTGAACTCGGCCTGAACAACGAGGCGGCGACGCTCCTCGAACAGGCGGCGGCGGCGGCTCCCGGACGCCTCAGCACACTGCGCACGTTCGCGACGGCTCTGGTTGCACAAGGTGAGCGGCGGCGAGCGGTCAAAGTCCTCCGGGAACTCACCGAGGCGCGACCCGGCAACATCCCCGCCCGCCTCGCGCTTGCCGCACTCTACGAGGAGATCGACGATGCGGGCAGCGCCATCTCCGCGTACGAAGCCGTGCTACGCATCGACCCCGATCACGTCGGCGCCCTGGACCGCAAGTTGGAGTTGCTCCGCGTCAGCGGTCGCGTGCACGAGGCACTCGAAGCCTCCACCGAAAATTTGGCCCGCCATGGGGAAACCCCACGGATCCTGATGCGCCGGGGCGAGGCCCTGCTGGCGGCAGGTCGCTTCGGGGATGCACGGACCACCCTCGAGCGCGCCCGCGATCTGACCACCGACCCCGCCACTCTGGAGGTCGGTTTCTACCAGAACCTCGGCCTCGCGTACCTCCAGGTGGGCGCCGGAACCGATGCCGAACGTGCCTTCCGAAAAGCCATCGAACGGGACCCGGCTGGAAGTCACGCGGCACAAAATAATCTGGCATTCCTGCTCCTGCGCGACCGGCGCACGCTCAAGGAAGCCCGGGAGCTTGCCATGTCGGCCTCCGACCAGCGCCCCAACGACCCGGATTACGCCGATACCTACGGGCTCGCGCTGTTCCTGACCGGGGAGCCAGCCAGGGCTCGCGACCAGATTAACCGGGCGATCAAACTGTCCCAACGACCACACCCCGACTACTACGAGCACCTCGGCGATGCCGAGCAGGCCTTGGGAAACCTCGCCGCGGCGTCCGCCGCATGGCAGCGCGCCCTTGCGCTGGACCCAAATCGCACGCACCTCAAGCCGCGCATCGAACCGTGACGCGACCACAAATCTGTCTTTGGATCCCAATTTAGGCCCATGCGGATCAACAATCTTCTGCGAACCCTGCTCGCCCGAATACGCTCCCGAACGGGTGGAGAGCCCGCCGCCCCCTCCGCTC
>ENA-ORBV01007398-ORBV01007398.1-microbial-mat-metagenome-genome-assembly--contig:-NODE-7398-length-18869-cov-7.264740_pt1 | contig 18869 bp, 10 predicted proteins | sample MGYA00237777_ERZ505514 | MGnify/ENA primary metagenome ERZ505514 (study PRJEB26160, sample SAMN06269048) | microbial mat metagenome | isolation source: Oligotrophic lake microbial mat | place... | reverse complement strand
GGCACCCTCCTATGTTCACCAGCTTGAATTTCTTTGGGTCTTTCAAGCACTGAATGCAGCAAGAATAAAGGGACCCAAGACTGTTCTATATCAAAGGCAAGCCCGCAGTGAAGCACTGAAGCCTATATCATCTTTAACAGGAATACTACTGTTTTGTGGTGGTGCAACATTTCTTCTTTGGCGACTGAATATCTGTACTTGGAGTCTCTCTCCTCTTCCATTTAACTAAATACTAGTACAGATGCATCCTCTTCCAGCCACAAATATACCAAAAGACTCTTCTTGTGAAAACGACACCAACAACATTCGCAAGCATATCCACACTAATATGAACAGCTTTAGCAGCAGTCTGGGCAGTTCTAACAGTTTTCAACACGATGATACCGACAATGACTCCAATATTACCGACGCCAGTGGATTCGTGCATGATGATGGAAATGATCAACACGACAATGACTGCTCTTCCTTTGCCAGTAGCATAAACAGTGCTGGCCCTGGCAGTTATGTTCCGGATGATGTCAGCAGTACTGGGCGAGGAGGAGGAGGAGACAATCACAACGAGGGATCCTATCACCACGATGAAAGTAATGTCTACTACAATGAAGCTGAAGAATTTGAAAAAATGCGAACCTTGGAGAGCATCAATAGACTGGAAAATCACGTGCCACGGATTGTCCTGGAACAACTCATGGCGGATATCCAACAACGAAAAGAAGATGCCAAAGCGGCGCTATCGGCACCCTCTCCTTTGGGGAATATTACCTTGGAAGTTCCCATGAACATAGGTGGTGGTGTAAATGACAGTCTTCACGCCAGTTCCAATAGCATCGGAGATGTTGCCTATAATTCAGGCCAGTCAGTCAAATCGGCAGGATCGGGTCATTCCTTGCAACGTATTGGGGCGAGAAGCAATGGACCCATGAATGAACTTTTGAATACTCTGACGTCTTTGGATGAATTGTTAGAAGAAGAATTTTCGTCCGATGAGGATACTTCTTCGGGTGATGACGAGGATGAGTCTGAAGGTGATTCGGATGATGACGATTCCGATGAGGATTCAGATGATGATGACGACGACGATGATACATCCTCAGAAGAGGGAGAGAACCTCTTGGATACATCCGGATTAACTTTTGAAGTAGACCCAGGTGAACTCCATGAGGATCATAGTGGCGATGGTGGTATGTCTGACCTGGGAGAATCAGACTCAGATTCTGCTCCGGAATCGGATGATGATGATGATGATGATGACGATGATGAAGATGACCATCAATCAGGTGGTGCACTGAGTGCACCTATGGCATTCGGTTGCCCGCCGAGAGGCGCAACTTCTTCCATCGGAGGCGGATCGTCTCAAATGGCCATGTCTATGCCGGCAGATCCGTTAACAGCTCTTGGTCCTTCAATCCATCGGAGAAATACACCAGCACGATCCCACAGTAATATTGAACCCGGTATGCGGGTTGCTCCCGTCCCACGGAAGAAACCACCGATGCGATCCAAAAGCTTTGGATCGGAGGGGGGAAGAAATAGCATCAACAGTCAGGATATGAACAGCATAGGAAGTGGAGACAGTGCACAGCGAATGGGGGCTCCCTCCAATGACAAAATGGCAGTGGGAAAACTACGACAGGGCCGGCTCAACAATCGCCGGATGGAATCAGATGCCAACGCGGCAGATGATACGAAATCCATGGGCATGAGTGTTGATCAGACTACCCTTTCCGCGTCTTCAAAATCATCTGATCACTATATGAGTCTCGTATCACAGGTCAAGAGTTCCAAACATGACAGCACAATTCTATTTATTGATATCAGTGGATTTACCAAATTATCGAGATCCCTTGAAGTCGAAGCACTTTCCGAGGTATGTGCTTTTTCCCTTTTTAATTTGCGATGTTTTATTGTTCGCCTTTTGTACTTCGTTCTTGTTGAAACTATTGGTTTTACTCACTTTATGCTCGTGCGTGCCTACCTGCCGGCCTCACCCATCCTTGGCGACATCCTCTGCAAACTTTGTAGATTATCAACTCCTATTTCCAAATGATTGTCGACGAAATTAAAAAGTATGGTGGAGATATTCTGAAATTCGCTGGAGATGCACTCATTGTGGAATGGTCTCAAAGTATGCTGCCCGAAGGTCAGAAACACCTCAACGTGACACTTTTGGCCGCCATGTGTTCCTCGGAGCTTGTCAGAAAGTGTTCCGATTTTCAGGTGACCCGAAATGGAAAAGACATATGTACACTCAACTTGCATGGGGCCCTTGGACACGGCGAAGTTGTCGGCATTCATGTTGGAGATATGGATCGCATGGAGTACCTTATTTTGGGAGATTCGATTCGTCAAATTGCTGATGCTATGGATTTGGCGCAGCTAGGGGAAGTCGTTGCTTCTCCAGAAGCAGGTAGGATACTTGCAGATACAGTCGTCTTTAACGAGGGGTTTAAGGAGGATGAGCACCAGACTGTAGCATTCAAGGATGACCAGAAATTCCAGCCCAAAGGCGCATTTAAATTGCCAGGCATGATGCGCATCCCGGTAAACGAGCTAGTTGAGGATTGGCCAGCGGATGAGCTAGAAGATTTACAATCAAAGATGGCACGGTACGTGCACTCTGTGGTGTACTCCGATGAATTCACCAACAACGAAGACGCCCGAGCATCTGCGTCATCGCGGAGACCGAGCATGGGGAAGAATTCTCGAAGATCTGCAAATAAGAACGACCGGACACAAAGTGAATTGAGGGATGTGTGCACGGTTTTCCTGCAGCCCAAGATTGACTTTGATCTGAATGGAGAGCGTGCGGGCGACGAAGATACCATCCAACTCCTCAATTCTATTATGTTCATCGTCAACAGTGAAGTCGTGCATCACAAAGCTCATATGCGGCAGTTCATTGTGGATGACAAAGGACTTGTTGTCATTTTCAATTTCGGTTTAAGAGGTTCTACATTCCCTAACATGATTGAAGAACGTCTCATCCCATGCATCTCCAATATCAGAACTTTGCTGAAGACCGAATTGGACTTGGAATGTACAATGGGGGCAACCGCCGGAAAAGCATACTGTGGAGTTGTTGGGGGCGTTGATCGCCACGAGTATGCCATCTTAGGCCCCTCTGTCAATCTAGCAGCGCGTTTGATGGCCAGTAAATCAAATCCTGGAATTCTTGTTGACGAGGAAGTCAAGCTGAAAGCTGGAGAGCGTCCCTTCCGTGCGCTGGAACCCGTCAAAGCGAAAGGCTACGACGACCCGGTCAAAATTTATAACCCGGAAGAGAATGTGAGGAAGCCGTGGGTAAATATCGCAGAGGAATTCGTGGGTCGCGATGAAGAAATAGAGTGCCTGGTATCAACAGCACGTTCTGTCATGGAAGACGCTTTCTCGGCTAAAACGGTGTTTATTTCCGGGCCTTATGGCATTGGCAAATCGTATGCCATATCCAAAGCGACTCACGACATTGAGATGAACTGCGTCAACAAAGAGATGCCCTATCATATATCGCGTCTTGTCTTTTGTGCCGATGACTCATTCAGACCCTTCAGGTATGCTCTTTCATCTTCTAATCTGCGATACGCAGCCTTCCTTTTTCCTCGACTTATCTCACTTTTTTTGTACCTTGTGGTGGTGCAGTATGGTTCGACCTCTCTTTTTGGACCTCTTGAGACGCAAACAGCACATTCCCAGTTTCGGGGGCGTCGAGAGTGCGGGACACGCCGAAGATATAGGTCAAAAGGCAGAAGTAGAGGAAGCCCAGCTTTATGTTTCCCTTCTTCAGATATGCCTCGAGGCTAGAATCCCCATGCAATATATTGAAATGTTTGGTGGTCTTATTTTTTCTACCAAGCTGTCGGACATTGGGACTTGGAGCGACCGTTCTCGAAAGGTAGGTTGGTGCAGCCTACGCTTAACTTCATTTGGCGCTGAATCTTTTTGATAGTATCGCTGACCAAGTTCGTTTGATTTTGCAGATGTCTGAATGGAATTCAATCGCACGGCATCTGGTCACTGCTTTCATTCATTGCACGGCCGAATATGGATTGGTCCTTTTGGCAATGGACGATGTTTCTGGCATTGACGGTGAGTCCACCTTGGCGAAGCAAATCACTGTTGAAACACAATAGGTTGAATGGCTAAATAACTCATCTTGCTTCGTACTCGAACTTCCAGAAATGTCATGGAAGATTCTCCAGAAACTCTTTGAGCGGGCTAGCAATATGTGTGTTGTGATGACAGCGAGAAATGAGTTTGACTTGAACATCAATGCTGAGTTCTGGGCGATGCTGACAGAAGAAGGAATCGATACGGGTCGTTTTCGGCACTTGCGAATAGAGCCTATGAGCGAGGAGGATGTTGGACATCTTGCGTGCAAGCGACTGGGAAAGTCTGCTTCAGAATTAGACGGAAGAATCAGTAAGACTGTGCACAGTCAATCCCGTGGCAATCCTTTGCTGGCTTGCCAGTTTTTAGATGTCATGTACAAGGAGACATCCGAGGTGGCTGTCTCCGGTGCGGCACTGAACAAGATCGAGGAGCTTCTTCTGAACCGCTTGGACGAATTGGCGCCTATTGACCGATCGCACTTGAATCTTGGGGCAATTTTAGGCTTCTCATTCCAAGAAAAGGATGTCGTGGCCGTGATGGAGAAGTACAACGACGTCGCGGCAGAGGACAGAGCCAGACACGCTCAGACGGTACATTCCAGCCTGCAGGGATCAGTCGAGTTTGGGATCTTGAAGTGCAACGGAGAGGGTGAAGAAATTACTTATACATTCGCTCATGTCTTGTGGTCGAAAACCATTTCGCAACACATTCTTGATGCATGGAAAGACAAAATGCGAGCTCTGATTGACATCGTGAAAGGTGATGACGCTGTCAATCTTTTATCAAGCTGCGCCAGTGTGACAACAGCATCTGTTACGCAACCGCCCTCATCAACAACCGTGTCAATTGAAACTATTGAAAGTCTGATCAATTCGGCAACTCAGTTAGCAACAGAGGAGTTAGCAACAGATTCTGCTCCACAACCGCCCTCATCCAATAGCGTGAATCATAAAGCCATTGAAAGTATTATCGCTTCGACAAGTGAGTTTGCAACAGATTCTGCCACAGAGCTGGCCTCAGATTCTGCTCCACACCCGCCCTCATCCAATAGCGTGAAACTTGAAGGCATTGAAAGTACCATCGCTTCGACAAGTCAGTTTGCAACAGATTCTGCCACAGAACCGGCCTCAGCTACAAGCGTGTCAATCGACGCTATTGAAAGTCTGCTCGCTTCAACGACCCAGTTTGAAAATTTCGCCACGCCAACGAAGACGACAGAACCATGCACTGCTTCAAATATTTCCACTTCCTCCCCTTCCATGTCTCTTGGTTCTCTGTTTGCTAATACGAGCACGTCGCCCCACACGTCGCCCCACTCCCAGTCACTGCCAGCCACACCAAGCAATGCTTTGTTGACTGACGGAGATTTTTCGATAAAGTATGATTGGGATGAGCTGGCACAAGTCAGGGCCAAGTTTTCCTCTATGCGAGAGCAGAACGTTGGCATACAACAGTCAATCAATGAGCTTCGGGCGCTGATTAACCACACACGTTAGACTGCTTAGTATTCCTACAAACGAATGTGCATAAGTATTATAATGAATGTAAATACTATATATTTTGAAGGTCTAATAGAAATAAATAGGAAACATAGCTAGCTAGTTGTTGTTGTTCAGCGAATAACGTTGCGTGAAGAAAGAAACTATGAAGTTATGCTAAAGTTGACTTTAATCGATAGTGGTAGACAATGAATTGTGCAAGTGCACTACTGCCTGCCTCGAAGCCAAAGACTCCTTATAGCGAGCCATGATTGCTTTGTTTCAAATCCATGTCGTCATTAGCAGCGGAACCTCTGCCACGGTACCCTCTAAAATCTTTACTTGCTTCCGATATTCGTCGAGATGGTGCACGCGGGGCAAGATCAGCGGCATCCAAATTTGACAGAGCCGTCCCTAGTAGTGGCTGTTCGTTGCCTTCGCAATCATTGCCCGCACCGCCAGCGTAACTCACACTGTCTAGTGAGTGACGCCTAACCATTCTTGGAATTCCATCCTTCGTATATTCGCTTTCGGCAAGCATTGTGCTTTTTACGCCCGTCATCCATCGAGCCAGACTTCCTTGTCTTTCACTAGCGTCAAGATAGTCTGTACCCGCAAAGCTAGCGTCGTGTGTAATTTCTGAAACAATACCTCCAGGCGTCATTTCGTAGTTGCCACAATGGATCGACACACCGGGTGTCTCTGGGATCTGCTGTAAAGTGTCACTTAACTTGTTCTTGCTTACCAGCGGTGTCCTCAATGCCATTCCAGTTGCATGCATAGAGGGTGGTAACTTTTGCAACCTCGAGTGGAGAGAGGATCCGTGGCTACTCCCAGGTGTTGTCAGGCCGCTGACTTCACCAGTTGACCGAGTTGGGGTGTTGGGCATGTGAATTTCGGGGTATCGCTGGTTCTTGCTATCGTGAAGATGTTGGCTATTTCCACCCAAAGGAGGAGATAGCCAATTTCCGCTCAACAAAGAGCTGCCGGCTGCATGCGAATGATGCGTCAATGTGCTTGGCGTCGTAATTTCGCTACCATGCACCGACCCCGGCATTGGAGAGACAAACCGGGCGACAGGATTTGCATTCAAATTGCTCTTGTGAGAGGAGTGCAGAGTATTTCCAGGGGAGCACATGCTCGAAAGATCGTGTGTTGGACGTTGGGGGATATCATCAGAAGAAGCGTTCTGGCTCTTTTTTGATTTCGTTTGCCATCGTGCCGATGACGACCGTGGTGGTAACGCGGCGGGCCCAGCGCTAGACTTGAGAGCATAAGGTGACGGTAAACTAAAGTCGTCCCTGCTCCCGATTCCTGTTGAAACGGTAATACTGCTGATGCTGCCAGAGATACTATTTTGTTGTACCAAAGCTTGGTCTGGTCCAACATCTTTCACGAGATGCCGGCGAGATCTTCGGTCAATTTTGGGAAGTTCCATGCGCTTTTGGGTTACAAATTTGGAACGAGTAATGTGCGCAGCATCCTTGCTACTTCCATGGTTACTGCTTGCGTCACCGCCGCTGCCTGCACTTTTTGCAGAGCGTTTGCTGCCTGAAGATACTTTACTGCCTGTAGACAGGCTGCGCTTGAATCTCCGTGGCTTCCTTCGCTTCTCTTTAGTACTGTCAGTATTATGGGTTGCATCGTACTCGGACATGTCTACAACTTCAACATCATCACCAGATTCGACGCCTTTTTTAGAGGGTTGCATTTCGCCTGGTCTCATTATCTTCTCGGTAAGATCATCCTTCATGATGGATCCAGTGCTACCGCGTCGCCTAATTTTCCTTCCCGAAGACAAGTGGCTCAGTAACGACGTCTTTTGTTCTCCGTCACTAGTTTTCTCTCCACCTTCTTTTGTCCGTATCGTGCGGATCGACCCTGGGGAAACCCGATGAAGTTGGGCAACTTCTCCGTGTCCGAGAGCTTTCTGATTTTGTGCAATAGCCAGTATGCCAGCAGTTCCAGCTCCAGTGTTCTTTCCTTCTGGAGATACAGGATGAGGTTGGGCAACACCTTCCTCTTCACACCCAAGATCTCGCTGGCTTTTTGCAACAATAGCAAGTATACCACTGAGACCAGCACCACCACCCGTGCTGCTTCTTCTTGAATGTAGTCGACGTGGGGCGGCTACGTCTGGAGATACAGGATGAGGAGGGTAGGCAACACCTTCCTCGTCGCACGCAAGATCTTGTTGGGCATTCCCAACAAAAGCAAGTATACCACTGAGACCAGCACCACCACCCGTGCTGCTTCTTCTTGAATGTAGTCGCCGTGGGGCGGCACTACTTTTGGGGGTTGGAAGCGTTCCGGTTCTCCGCAATGACTTCTCGTCCTCGCTATTCGTAGCCGAATGAGCCCCAGAAGTCGCCTGTTGCCTCTTGTGTCTGGCTGTTTCTTTTCCCGGACTTTGAACACCTTTTAGTCCATGTCCATGTCCGTGTCCGTGCCGTTTGGGGCCTGCTGCGCCAGGAGACGAAGAGGAAGATGGGCTTCTCGTTTCGACGCAATCTACTTCTCCGTATCCCAACTCTTCGGCCGTGGGAACAGCGGATTGTAGGTTCTTCCTGCTTGCGGATTTGGCAGGCACTCTCACACCCGTAGAAGCGTTAGCGCTAGCGCTAGAGGAGGAAGCTTGTGACTTGTGAGACCTGTCCACACTTTTGACGCTTTTGGATTTCGTTTTGGATGTTTGCTTGGACGGCGATTTGCTGCTGTGCGTGTTGTTGTTGTTGTTGTTGTTGTTACTCTTGCTGCTGCCGCTGCTGCTCGTGACACCCTGAGCAAAGGCGGTCTTGCTTCCGTCAACCACACTGGCGGGGCTTCTTGGAGAAGGACACTTGTTTCCGCTCCTATTCTCGTCTGCTTCGCCAGCGGCAACAACGCCTTCCTCCTCGGAGCTACTACTGCAGCTCACATCGTCATCAATGTCATCATCATTGTCGGGTTTGTCAGAGCCTGTTCCTCCCAACTGATACGGTGCCACAACACTTCGTAAACTCTTGACTTTGCTGCTCAATTCCAAGGCTTTCAGCCTTGCCAACGATTCTTTTTTGCTGCTGCTTGTACCAGTGGAACACGAGGACATGACGGAAACGCTCGTTGTCATTTCTGTTTGGTCAGTCTAGATAGCTAAAATGTAGTTGGTAGCTTGCTGATTGAATCAAAGCTGCTACAAGGTTAATGGCCTAATTGCTTTCAAATCTCGTTATTCACAGATTGCCGGGAGGGAGTAACAGTAATAAATAGTGATAGCCAGTGAGTGATAGTACTAGTATTACGATGGGTACGGTGATAATTCATAGATTCTTCGATTGATTGATTCCATTCAATGGATTCATTCAATCGATTTGTTCGTCTCCCTTGCGGCTTAGTCTTTCTACGGTAGGGGCAGTACCGGGAACCGCGTGGGAATTTTTTTTGTACAGTACCAGTCAATACTGGTACCAGTCATCAACGACCAGGTGTTTCAAGATTCCCTTCGTTGAACTTGAAACCCAGTTACCGGCCATTAAAGTCATTACGAATACTTAACTATCAAGTTTTGTACTAATTCATTCGTCATTCGCTGCCCCTAGAGCAGAATTGGAGTTCGTCTCATTCTGACGCAATGCCGATTTCCGTTCTGTGCTACAAAGGGCAGATGTAACATGAAGAAGTATTTAACTAATGTCCCGGTGGTAGCTGTGACAGTCAACGCATGTTTAGGTAGTAAAAGTCATTATTGAATCCCGTTATTTTCGTTGTGTTTCAGTAAGCCAGCAGCTTCTTTTGCGTTAAATAAAAAAGAGTCATTGTCGAATAGTCTTACCCCACCTGGTAACTATCCTAATTCAGTACTGCGAAGTAATTCGAAAGTCACAGTTTCAATCCTCAAGTTCCTTCTTTGGCTGTGCAACGATTTTCGCAGAAGAAACATCAGGTCCAAGGCTCCTACAATACTAGCTAGCATCAGCACACCACAGTGTGGCATCTGAGGTCTTTGTTCATGAAAGGATGATTAAAATATCAATGATTTCAATGATTTATTGACCATGATGAGAAAACTGGGTGCTCTGGCAAGAGCTCCTGTCAGCCCTGCAATCAAAGTTGGCGGTCTTAAGACACGATGTGTCATGCTTGAAAGTTTGGCTTTTGCATTTGTCGATCACTGGAGCACATTGAACTGGATGAACAACAGGTTGTGCTTTCAAGCTTAGCCACACTTCTCTCTGAAAATCCCCTGTTCTTGGTTTAATGGGAAGGAGAATTCAGTTCCCCATCTTTTTCACTTCTCAACATCCAGCAAACTGAAGTTTGGAGAAGTTGCGTGGTGGTGACAAAAAAGGAACAGGGGGAACCCTTCTCATGAGTGGATCAGATTTTAGATTGTTTGAGTTATGATTGATCAAGCTCTCCACAATTCTCATTTCTTGTCAATTTCAACATAGACATCTTCATTGCAAATCAAAAGAGTTTGTGTTGTTCATCTTGTTCTTCTCTAGTGATGGTGCATGGAATGTTGCTGCTGCTAACCATGACACTTGTCCAGTCCAAATGCCAGTCTGTGCCAAAGTCAAAAAACTTCATTTGCTACAAACTTTTAGGAGACTTCCCTCCTTTTCAGGGCAACGTAGCCTGTCACTTCCTGGGGAAGCAAAACTGGTCCCGATTCTTCCCTCAGTGTCCTTCTTGTGGAAAGCATTCCAGTTAAATGTGAAAAACATGAAAGAACAAAAAACATTGCAAAGGGGGCCTTTGCGCATGATCTGGCATGACTTCAGCACACTGTTGCAGCATGAAAAACAGAAGCCTGGCTGGTCGAAATCAGCCCATTGTCACACTTTTCTATGTTTGTTGCAATGAAAAACAATGATTAGGAGGCGTGGGGGCTGATTCTCATAATGAAGACATCATGTCCTGAGTGATTCATCTTAGCAAGACAATTTTGTAGTAGGTGTTTCTTTGAGTTTTCTTATGTGTCACAGGCTGCATGGGCCTGCTCATTGGCAATCTTGCTTGCCAAGTCACCAATTTTTGGTTACCAAAAAAAAAAATGTCTTTCTTCTTCTCCTTTTAGCAATTTTAACAAGTGATGCATTGACCTCCATCATTGGCATCATGCACCCCACCACATCCTATGAGACATTTTCCTTCACTCTGATGTTGAAAATGTCGCATCAACAAGATGGAGGCTGTCATGTGGCACAAGGATTTAAAACAAAGCTGCCAAGTTGTCATCTTAAATTTTCTTTGCCTTTAATCTGTTTCATCTTTGGCCTCATTGAGCTTTACAATGGAATTGTAACATTTCTAATACATTTTTAACAGTTAGGGTGCCCTGGATTCTCACAATTGAACTTTCACTCAACGGCCAACTCGGAGGCTAAGCTTTTATGTTCTTCATTCGACTTCACATTTCTCCATGGGCTTGGATCATCTTCTATCACTTCACGAGGGAATATATAATTGGTTTTCTTAGTTAGCTCGTTGGTTCTACTACAGTGGTGGTTACAAAAGTGTGCTCTTCAAAAGTTTAGCGAAGAGTGTTCACTTCGGGTGCCTACACCAGCACCCGTCCAAAGTTTTTTCAGTTTTCGCTTCGTTCTTTTGTACAGGCCTAGTTCCCTGGCAAGCTCCTGATGGAAGGCGGACCCGAGATCCTGATTCCACCAATCTTCAAATTCTTCCAAACTGATTCTGCCATCTGCATTTTTATCAAGCTTGATGAACGCCTTCGTAAGATCTTCTGCAGAAAGATTGATTCCAAGAATCTGAGCAATCTGCACAATCTCTCGAGGCTCCAAATATCCGTTTCGGTTCGTGTCGATTGCATCAAATGCCTTTTTGGAAGGGTCGCGTAAACGTTTCCCGATCCGTCGCTTGAATGCTTCGAGCCTTATGCGTGATTTAGAAGAAAAGTAGATTGCATAGGCAAGTGCCGCGATGCCCGATGCTGCGATACCATTTGCTAGCCAATGCCATGTAGCAACGAATGAAATTGTTCCGGTTGCCAGGCCCTGCTGAATGAGCCCGGCTGCGAAGCCAAGTCCGCCACCAGCCAAAATGAGCGTCAGCTCATCTTCTTCAAAAATAGGATGGAGGACGCGCTCGAACTGTTGTGAGGTCATTGCAATCATTCGGGTACGCAAGGTGGTTTCAATATCTAAGGCATCGTCAACATAGGGGTGCAAATCTTTCAAGAAAGGAAACAGCCTGTCTGTCGCTTTTTGCGAAGCAGTTTGCAGTTCTGCTGCATCGAATTTTCCCCTTAGATCAATGAACCCATTGCTTTGCTCCTTCGCTACCTTGATCAAGTTTTCGCCCCAGACAGTAGCAAAGGCTGGTGCAGTGCTGCTATCCGTCAATATGGAATTCCACAATTGCTCCGAAGTTAATATTTTTTCACCAAAAAAATGACTAAAATCTGTAGCAACCTCTTTTTGCCGCCTCAAAAACAAGCCTTGCAAGACAATGTTGCCAATAATTGGAGTTGGATTGACGGGCTCAAATATCCATTTCAGCGCCAACCAGTTGGTGGCCAACCCCACTATCATTCCCCCAAAGCTTAGCGTCCTACGTGAGAGGGAAAACATGATGATGAGCAAGGCATACTTATTGCCGTGAGTCATCAAGATTAATCAAAATTCGGTATGCAGTGAAGATAGAATGATGCCATCGCAATCAATTCCTTTTGACTGGACCTACCATGGATTATCCCATACCAATGCCACCGCAAGCTGGATTATCCCCAACAAGAAACCAAACCAAAGACCGCTGTCCGTGAGAAAGGTAAGCTCTTTGCGACCAGCAATCTGAAAGAGCTTCCCCAAGAGAGACCTAATAGATCCAGCATCGAGAGAGAGAAATATAACAAGTTGTTAGATCCCCCAACCTTTGATGACATCGACTATAATATCCTCCTCCTCAACTCATGCATGCAAGGCAGTTCAAAACAAAACTTACCTATCCGCTAGCATTTGCTTCACAACACAATTTTTCAGATTGAGCAGAGTATCAACTTGCTTTTGTACGTCTTGTGTGACGGATACCAAAAAGCTGCGACAAAACTGATCTTGCCAGGGTCCTGGCGTCTTGGCCACCTTCACCACCCAATCACGAAGAAAATTGTTGTTGTCTGTATTGGTGTCGTTGACGTGAAACAAGTCATCGACCATGGGTCCCACAATATTGGATGCTTGGGGGAGCAATATATCAGCCACAACGTTTGGGTCAAGACGTTGTACAATTTCTTCCATTTGAATCAATTGCGTGACAGTGGCATTGACCATGGCTATACTCATCTTTTTGGTCTTGGCGGGGACAATGCCTTGCCACCCTAAACCAATCCAAGTCGAATCTCCAGGACTTTCCACAGTCTTCCGCCTCTTCAATGGTATTCCTCTCCAAGAAATGGGATAGAAGACTGTTCCATAAACATGAAAGATAAGTAGCAGAGAGAGTGGATGTGAGTGTGATGAGCGTAAGCAGACAAGATGGCACAACAGGGCATCAACGCCACACAGAATGATACAAAACACATGCTATATGAAAGGTAACGCAAAACGTACTCATTTTGACGGCCAGATAATTGGTGAACCATCCCACAAGGGCTGCAATGACTGGTATCAAGCTATAAGTCCTCCACTGCGACAAAAACTTGACAGCGCAGGCCGCCATTATGGTATTCAACGCTTGGTGCGGCCGTAGGACGACATCTAAAATGGCATGATGACTTTGTTGTAAAGAAATATCTCTTCTTCTGGGATGGTTGAAATGGTAATGTCGGTGCTGCTGCTGCTGTACAGGGTAGTCATTGTGACGGACAGTCCGTCTTGACGTACGAACATGACTGTGCGCCTCTGAGTTGGACACTTTGTGTGGGCGTGTCACCACAACCCTGTGATGTCTTGCTGGAACATTGAAGGCAGTACAAAAAGATCCGGCACCAGGACCAGAGGATTGTCGATGTGGAATCAAGACGAGCACCAGGGCGAGGAGGCAAGATGAAAATCTACGTGCCCAACGAGGCCCAACAGCCGACGAAAAATGGTGTTGTTGCATAGCCATCAGCAAAGATTTCTGCTTCATTTCATCGTCGTCGAATCGGACAGTCGAGTCTACTACTTCAGTAGCTCTCTACTACTAGCCGTCTGGTAGCTCGTTGAATTGGAAATGGTGTAGTCTGGAGCAAGGATATCGACAGTTGTACAAGAGTTGTTATTCTAGCTAGCTCTAGCTCACTCGCTCACTGACTGCAGCAGCTGCAGCCCTCCGATGATGTTTGTGACACCATCATCATGCAGTGAAGTGAAGTCAGCGATCTTCACCCAAGGTGCTCAGTTTGAAAGAAGGAGCATGTGTGTGACCAAACTTAGTGAGTCGTGATTTATTCAGGACTGAATAACGACGAATCAAAGCCAATGAATATGAATCTGGGAGATCCATCTTCTTTGGCTTCGAATTCAAGCTGCAACCCGACCGTGCCAACAACATCGTGAGAGGAACAAAGACCATCGCTCATTACATGCACTACAGTAGCTGGAAAGAACACCCAGAAAAGGCGCACAACATCAACAGGTTTTAGCTCTGGCCATCTCAAAAAGCAAGGAAAGAAAGAACTGCTTAGGGCAACTAATTATTGGAATATACATAATTCGACAATTCAAAAATGACTTCCATAGCCGCAGCAGCCGAAGAAGATGCCTCCTCGAAACTCAAGGCACGGAAACGCCACACCACTGGCCAAACAACTGGGACTGTCAAATCCACACCACAAACTTCTACCAGTACTGGTGCCGGCAGTACTAGTAATAGCTCCCGTCTGCGACAAAGCATTGTGCAACACACCAAAAAAGAAAAACTCGAACACCTTCGCATTGCCCGCATGTCCGCGCAGTCCCAAAATTCGGTTCAAAAAATGTACCTTGCTCTCATTATGAACATTCTATTGGTCGCCATGGGGACTCTTATTTACTTTGATCCCGAATTCTTTTTTGAACGAATCGCGCACAGTGGCAACAACCGTAATAATCCAAAACGAGAATGGCCACCCCACCATTTGGCCCTGTTGTATCCTCCCAATATTTCTCCTGCCCACGATTTGCCACGTTTTTTCGATCAATATTCCATTGCCACGACGGAAAATCAAGGAGCACGAGATGCTTTGCGACGTTTGATGACAGTACAAGCACGATTACGGCCGTTTAAAATACAAGTCAAGGCATGGGAACGAGAGAATTTATTAAAATTCAGTTCCATCGACGATTATTGTGGTAAGGGATTCCAACAAACCTATGAAGGAGCCGTTCAAAATCGATCCCTTCGGCATGCTGAGGATTTGTTGTTGTGGTGTTTGTTGCAAACCTATCAAAATGATGGATTTATTGCACATTGGAATGTCACGGTCCAACGAGCGCCCATTAGTGCAGCACGAGGTGTTCAATATACGGAGGAAGATACCTTGAAGGGAATCATTCCAAAGCACGTCCTTCACAATCGCATGCATCCCTCCTTTTTGTGGTTGCCCAAAAAACGAGAGAGACAACCACTGGACACAAACAATGAAAGCAACAATGACAGCAATAACAAGGGCACCAAATTAGTTTTTGACATGGATTCCCAGGTTCCCGCGAAAATGCTGTTTTGGCTCATTCAAAAGGCTGCCACTTTGAATGTCTGGCAATATGGCCAAGCCATGGAAGAACACTTGTATGAACTCATCATGGAGGAAAAGGATCGTTGGATGATGTTAGATGTCGTCTGTGATGATCCAAGTATGGACGGCGATGACCCGAAAACCAACAAGAAATTGTTTGAGAATCGTCGGGTCATGGCACACGACTGCCAAGTACCATCTTCGGCCACATTATTGTCTCCGTCATCATCTTTGGAGTCCACAACACAACAACCATCATCCTGTTGTACTGTCTTTTTGCCACCGGAAGCTGCCAGCAATCGAACCAGGAGACTACGAATAAGTTCCGACTCCAAAGACTAAAAAGAAAATCAACGAGAAACGGGGAATTAGTTTTGGCTACTGAATTTAGTTGTAGAAGGATTCTTGTTATAGACATTTTTTGCTGCACAAATATATCAGGGAGCTTCCACAAATCGAACAAAAGAGTCTAGCCCACACCTCAAGGGCACAGTGCACAGCGCCGACAGTGAATCCATTGGACGAGATAAATTGGAAAGTGTTCATTCAAGTTATTACTTCCAAAAGCGGATTAGCCACCCAGTTCTGAGGGAAGACTGATTTTGTAGTGGGCATATTAATTCTCTTGAACTACTAGTAGTATCAATTCTTATTTTATAGAACTTGCTTTCTTTGGCAAGCTTACACTGCCAACATTATCCAACATACAGTCATTTGAATTCAATATCGATACAATATCGAGCAGGATTAGGGAGATGCCCTACTTAATTTGACGCTTTCCATGCTCTATTCCTAAACGTTCATACTTACTTGCCGTTAGACTTGGCAACCGCTACCTCCGCCTCTCCGTCAACCCCAACAATCATGTCATCGTCTGTGATGCTGTCCATGGAAGGGTCCACGTAAATTTTGTTGATATTGACACTGATCGAACTAGTGAACGGATAGTTATAGTTACTAACAGCATTCTGCCACATGGGAACGACCAGCACGAGTTCCTCAATCGTGTTGGCCATTTTCATCAGCATCTCCAAGCCCTTCTGCTGGCCCAGCATGTTTGGCACGTAGTTGGTATTAAGGTTGTTCGAAAAGGACGTGGATGTAGGTTTAGCACGCATGACTGTATCGACCATAACTTTCCAGGCCGCGTCGTAGGGGTCATACGTCTCGTTTTTATCGAAACGACAATTCAAGCTGAAGCTTTGCATTTCTCCAGTTTGACTGTCAGAATTGCTGTTCGAATACTCGATACGACCTAGCTGGATGCACGTATCACTAATATCTTTAGAGAGGGGAGCCATGAATTCACCTTTGACCTCGGCATTGAAGGATCCATCCCTCTGGATGATGGGGTGGTGGTCGTCGGGATCGGTGGCATTGGCGACGGCCTCCAAAAAGAGTTCGCCAAGGGTTTCTTCATTTATACGGCGAATTCCAGCGGCCGCAGTCGACGAAAGCAGAAGGGCCAACGAGAGGCTCTTGAGGATCATCATATTAAGAAATTGATTTATTTTTATTTTTCGCTTGCTTGATTTTGTGAGACTTGAGATCGATAGCACTCCTCCCTCGTCAACAGCTACCATGTACTAATAGCTACTAGCTAGCTAGCTAGCTAGCTAGTAGCGAGGAGGATCCATTGTGTCGTGAGTGTACTATTCTCTATGTACGTCTGGAAAACTGCTTTTACGCCAAATCAATCGTGTCCGTGAAATCGCAAGCAAGCCTTAAAGATATGTTGTGACCAGTCTTGAGACTGACTGCAGTCTTAAGATTGACCACAGTCCAAGTTCAGACCAATCAGTCTTAAGACTGACTGCAGTCAGTCTTGAGACTGAAAAATACCCCTCATGACCCATGTCATGACCCAGTCAGTCCCAAGACTGACAGGCCCAACATTGGTGACCCAAGTTGTGACTGGCACCACTAAAAATCGTAGCCCTCTATTCTCATAATAACAAAACAACAACAACAACAACAACAACAACAAACAAACTAAACCAGGTAGCTAAAAGGATGAACGATTTTAATGAAAGCAAGCCAGTTGAAGCCCAGGATAGCTACTTGGATTCCCTGCCCAATGAAATGAAAGAGGAAGCTAAAAAGAAGTTCAACATGATTTGCTTTGGCTGCACTTTTTCGGGGGAGGATAGAGCAAGCTTCAAGGAGAGGGGGACAAACGGTTCCTCTGCAGTTGCCATCAACACTGTGTCCTTCAATGAAAGCAAGCACAACTTATTTGTTGAGATGACACTTGCATTCCATGCTCTTGGGCCCCCAGGGGAAAACGATTCCTCTGCAGTGAAGAGGGAGAGAGGACTGTTGAAAAAGAAGTATGGTTCTGTGTTTTACACCATGAAAGACTATGATGTTGTAGTCTGCACTGAGCCTGATGGTTCTACCAACTTGCTTCTAAAAAAAAAGGGAAAGACTATAGTGAAAGAAGAGGATGTGTTTGATGCAATAGATGATGTGCATTATGACTCAATGGGCCACAAGAAAAGGGCACAAACATTCAATGAACTGAACAGGAGACACAGCAACATCACCAAGGACCATGTCATAGTTTGCATTAAAGTGTGCCCTGTTTGCACTAAGGAGCAACCAGTCAAGAAGAAACTCAAGGGGGCTAGCCACCCAATGCAATCTTTGTCCTTCAGAGACAGATTCCAAGCTGATTTGGTAGACATGCAATCCAATCCCCAGAAGAACTGGCATGGTGTGCTCATGAAGTGGATCATTGCTCTCAAGGACCACTTTACAAAAATCGTTTATTTAATTCCTTCCCCAAGCAAAGAAGCTCACATTGTAGCTGCTGAGCTCAATCACATTTGTGGATTTATGGGCTACCCCTTGGTCTATCATACAGACAATGGTGGGGAAGTGTCAGGCAAGGATGTTGTGGAAGTGATGAGAGCCCTAAATCCAACTGTTCTGACTGTGACTGGCAGACCTAGGACCCCTTCTGATCAAGGTTCTGTAGAAAGAAGCAACAGGACATCCAAAGCTATCCTGTCCTGCTTGGAGGAAGTCCAGAGACAACAAGGCAAAAAGGATCCCAACTGGGTCATGCTTCTTGGACAGGTCATGTCTGCTTTGAACTCTGGGAGAAACTCCAATAAAAATTCCCAGTCTCCTTACTATCATGTGTTTGGAATGGAGATGCATGAAATGGCTGACAGGAGCATCAAGCAGCTGAGGAAGGCCAAGACAGTAAGTGAGATGGATGCTTTGATGTCTAATGCCAACTACCACAAGAAAATGGTTGCCCTGGGAGAGATTGGATCCCCTAGTCTGTTTGGTCCAAAACTGGCTTTAAAAAAAAGGGAAGACTCTGTGATGGGTGACCTCCAAAAGAATCTCTTTGGGGACTCTGAGCCCTCAGGTTTGTACTCCATTGACCTGCACCGAGCTTTAGCCAGGGGTCGGGACAGGACCATAGATGATTATGCCCAGAAGTTCAAGTTTGTGTACCCAATGCTGGGCTGTGAAGCTTGCTGCTATGACTGCTCGGGCCCAGCCATGCTCAGCTTAGGAGACAAGATCTTTTGGGATCACCTTTCTGGGTCCACCTGCTGGTGGTTATCAGATACGATTTTTACTTTTGCCAGGCTAGTGGCCCACTCTGAGCACCATCCCAACAACCTCTT
>ENA-ORBV01007397-ORBV01007397.1-microbial-mat-metagenome-genome-assembly--contig:-NODE-7397-length-18871-cov-5.557039_pt1 | contig 18871 bp, 26 predicted proteins | sample MGYA00237777_ERZ505514 | MGnify/ENA primary metagenome ERZ505514 (study PRJEB26160, sample SAMN06269048) | microbial mat metagenome | isolation source: Oligotrophic lake microbial mat | place... | reverse complement strand
CTTTGCGCTCAGAAGCCCGTAGCGTCGTCGGCCTCGCAGGCCGCAGCCGAGCCAGAGGCTTGCCTTCTTCGCGCTGCCCAAGTGTGCGCGAGCACACTGGGAGCCGCAGCGCTCAGACTTGCCAGCGCACCCCACCGCAGCCCTCTCGGGCGCGTCCAACTGCGGTTTCTAGGTCGAAGCATTGTGCTGCAGACAGCGCCGACTTTAATCGGGAAGCGAACCCCACAAACCGTCAGGACGCTCACGTAGTGGCCCATTCTTCATTTTCAATTGGTGGTTTTCTTCTCCCCATGTTTTTGCGGCCCGTTGTTAGAATTTGTGGGTGGTTTCCTGCAGCTTGTTCCTGCTCGTGGCGCCGTTTGACTGGCCGCTCGACCGGGGTTTGCTGTCGGAATGACTCTTGTCCCCCTTTGAATCATTTCCGGTAAATTTCCCGCCCCCTGGGGCGCTTCCTCTTTGGTGTTGCATGCCCCGGTACCCCACTGCTTGCGGAGGGATTGTTCATTTGGTGCACCCAGCATGGGCGCGCTTTTGGATTGAGGACTTGTGCATCCCTTATCTCTGAATGGGCCTAACAGGGCGAGCCGGCATCCGGTTCCGGCGAACGGGCTGATGGGTGCGGTGTGCTGTACGGGTTTTCACTTGGGTCAACAATTCCGTAATTGCCGTACCGCTCATGACTTGCAGGGTTTTTTACCCCGGGATTTGACCTCGTCGTGATTTCGAGCGTGTGGACTATCCGAGTCGACGCGTATGTCGTCGGGACCCCGTGACATGCCGATACTTTGTGTGGGTCAGCCGCGATATCGGCAATCGCTCACCGCCTCAAGGCGGCTCGCGATTTTGGCGCCCCATGAATCATCTGAAAAAGAAATAGGCAACCACCAGCACGATGGCCGGTACGCCCAGAATCCAACCGATCACATATTTGCCCATGAGAATTCTCCGATAGGTTTTGAAGGTTCCTATGCTGCATCAATTGGCACGATTCGATTGCAGGCGCTCACCTTGAAAAGATGTAGGACCAGCGCCCAATCGACAGCACGGAAGTCCATCGGCATGAGCGGTCCGGTGACCCGCGTAGTGGGGTTACGTAATGCCAGCGGCCGTTACGCTAGCAACTGGACGCCAGCGATTGTCGGCAGCCATACGCGCGTGTTTGGCCGCGTCGTGCACGGTGAGGATATTGATGCCAGCGACCTCAACTGGCTGATCGAGCCGGCCTCGGACACAACTCTGATGGATCTCACTGGTATTCAGGTCGCGTGGGAATACTTGTTGGGCGTGAAGGTAGAGGTCCTGCCGCCCTACTGTTTTGCACCGCCCGGGCATGGGCGCAGTCTGGCTTGCTCAATGTGATTTGGCGTTCTCCGGTTGCCTTGTGGGGCCAGCGTAGGGCACCGTATTCGCGCCGTCCTGCCAGAGTCGATGCCGCACAGCGCGGTCGCAGGACAGGCGGCGAGAGTGGACCAGACCATCCTGGATCGGTCCGTGTCAGCGGCTTCCTACGCCACCATCTGCACTAAGCCGACAAGGCTACGGCAACGCAACCTATCGCAGGAAACCGACCTGCATTCCACACTCGTCGCATAGCAGCGAAACCAGGATGCTGATCTTTTACACCGCGCTATGAGACCTCTTCTAACCGAAACCCGAAGGAAAAATCATGTCTGAAATGAATATCGCCGAGCAGCAAGCCAAAACCCTGGCCGACTATGCAGCCAATACGGCGGACAGCGCCATCAAGTCGACGCAGCGTGCGACCAACAACGCGTTGGACGGCCTCGTTGGCGGCGTACAGAACCTGCGTCAGCAGGCGGCACCCGCGATCAACCGCGTTGGTGCGCTCGCCCAGCAAGGCGTCGACAGCGTACGCGACACCGCTCAGCACATGCGCGAACGTGCGCTGCACGCCACCGACAGCACGGTCAGCTACATCAAGGATGAGCCGGTCAAGTCCATGCTCATTGCAGCGGCCACGGGCGCCGGCTTGATAGCGCTGTTGAGCCTGCTGACCCGCTCCAGCAACCGCGGCTGAAATAGAACGAGGGAGAACCAGTCCCCATGTCGCACCCTTTGCTGCATCTGATAGCAACCCGTCCGCAGCTATTGCTGGAGCATCTGGAAGCGTATGTGGAACTGGCTGGCGCCGAAACTGGCGAAGCTGCCTCGACCTTGAAGCGCGGTGCCTTGTTCGGCGCGGTGGGGCTAGGTTGCCTTGGGATAGGCTTCGTGCTGGCCGGCGTTGCGCTGCTGCTGTGCGCAGTGGTTCCGGTAAATCAGATGCCCGCGCCCTGGGCGCTGTGGGCGGTGCCGCTGCCGCCAATCGTGCTGGCGATAGGGTGCTTGTTGGCGGCGCGCAAGCCGCCGGTTTCGGCAGCCTTCCAACACCTGCGCCGCCAGATCAAATCAGACGTGGCGATGTTTCGGCAGGAAGCTGTATAAACCGCTCCTGGCTTCACGTCGGTCCCGGCTCCCCGCCAAACAAAGAGAGTACAAAATGAGCGATTTGTTGACCGCGTCCGAACGCCTGACACTCTCACGCGAACGCATGCGACTGGTGCTGGCCGAAACCGCCGCTGCACCGCACGGAGGCGACAACCCATTGGTGGTGGCCGGCACTTTCGCCAAAGAGGCGGTGGAGACGGCGGTGCACCCGTTCGCGCAACGCAATCCGCTGGGCCTGGTGGCCGTCGCTGCGCTGGTCGGCGGAGTGCTGGCCTGGAGCCGCCCATGGCGATGGCTGTTGACGCCAGTCGTAGTATCCATGCTTCCGGTCCTCGTCACCAAGGTGGTGCGAGGTGCGCCAGCGGGAACCTGGATGAAAGCCCTTACCGCGCTGACGCGACCACGCCAACCTGAAGCCTTGCGCAAGCGGCCCTTGAGCCCCCATGTTTGACCATCACACAGCTCACCCCGGAAGCCTGTGCGGCCTCAACGAAGCCTACGTCACACAGACCCTGCGTCTGATCGAGCTTGAAGTGGCGGCGACGACCAACATGAACATGATCAACCGCTTCATGCAGCGTATGGCACCGTTTATGGTCGAACAACAATCGGCGCCATGCGGACTGGAATGCGCCGCGTAATCTGAAAAGGTGCGGTCAATTGCATGCTTGTGGACGTGCTGGTGTGCAAATTTCCGGCGTTGCAGGAATTGCGCGTCGACTTCGACTGGATCGGCATCGGAAGCGTGGTCAAGACCAGCGGCTTTCTTTGATTGGGCTTGAGCGACCCTATTTTCTGAGTGATGCAAGGACAGCTTCGCCGATCGGTTTCGCGCGTTGGGTAATCAGAAGGAGCGCAGGCTGCAAACCCGCAAGGCCCCGCGAAGGGCCTGTCGTCAGACAAGCCGGAGTCAGGGCGCAGCGGAAGAAGACCTTAAGGATCTTTCTTTGCCGTCCTCTGACTCTCCGGGTGTGGCGGCGTATTCTGCTGCGTCGCTCATACGGTCATCGTAGTCGCGCGGCGCGCTTTTGGCGTTCTCCCACTCCAGCGGGAACTTGCCGCGCGGCTCGTTCCAGCCGCGCGCCAGATCTCCTTTGACATCCTCGAACTTGCTGCCCGCATACTTTTGGTACGCGCGCGGCTAGGACGTGCGCTTGCAGGTTGGATGCTTCAAGGGCGTGACGGGGCTGTCGGGCTTGGGCAAGTCCAGCCCGGTCAGCTACGCACCGGTCGAGTTGGTCGCGACCGAGCTGTGCAGCCGGACGACCGAACAGGACGATGCGTTGCCGGATGTGGCGGAGCTGTCCGCGCGGCGCCGACGCTACGGCGCGGGACGATTCCCGTTCAACCTGCCCAAGGGCCGCTACGAAACCTGCGACGGCGAGGGCTTCGTGTCGGTCGAGCTGCTGTTCATGCCGGGCGCGTATTCGCGGTGCAAGCTGTGCCACGGCGCGCGCTACAACCCCGCAGACGCTCTAGATCGCCGCCCGGCCGCGCGTCGCGACGGCGCGCAGCGGTTCCATTTCGTGTCGCGCGGGGTTACGATGGCGCCATGAAAAAAACCAAAGACGAGAAAAGCGGTGACGCCGGGAAACTCGAAAAGGCCGCGTACCTGCAGGAGCTGGCGGGGCTGCAGGTCGAGCTCAACGATGTCGCGCGCTGGATGATGATTGCCAGCAAGCGCCTGGTGGTGGTCGTCGAGGGGCGCGACACGGCTGGCAAGGGCGGCGTCATCTCGGCCTTCTCGGAGCGTATGAACCCGCGCCAATGCCGCACCGTGGCGCTGTCCAAACCCGGCGAACGCGAGCTGAGCCAGTGGTACTTCCAGCGCTACCTGCCTTACCTGCCCGCAGCCGGGGAGATCGTGCTGTTCGACCGCAGCTGGTACAACCGCGCGGGGGTCGAGCGCGTGATGGGGTTCTGTTCGCCCGAGCAGACCAAGGCCTTCCTCAAGCAGGCGCCGGTGTTCGAAAAGATGCTAACCGACGATGGCTTGCTGCTCTTCAAGTACTGGCTGACCGTGGACCAGGAGGAGCAGGAGAAGCGCTTTGCCGAACGTCTGGCCGACCCGCTCAAGCGCTGGAAACTCAGCCCGATCGACCTCCAGGCACGCGCCAGGTATGCCGACTATGGCGTTGCACGTGGCGCGATGCTCAAGGCTACCCACACTACCAATGCGCCCTGGACGCTGGTGGACTTCAACGACCAGCGCCGCGGGCGGCTGACCATGATCCGCCACATCCTGGACCGCATTCCGAACCGTAAGGTCACCGAGACGCGGCTGGTGTTCCCGCCGCTGGACCACAAGCCTCTGAGGGAGCGCTTCGGTACCGGGCTCAGGCCTGTCAAGGCGTTTCGCTAGGGAAATGGGAATGGGGTCAGGTCCAAGTCGGGTAAGCCCACGGTATTCACGCCCACCCATCGGGCTCTGGCCGTCTCAGGCGCAGCCAGTCACCTCAGCCCGGGGCGCCGGGCTGCCCTCAGGCAGCTTCTTGCAGGTGGCCGCGCGCCAGGGAGCGTGACGCTGCGCCATTGACAGCGCCTGGCAGGCGCACTCGCCATGGCGAAAGACCGCCCAGACCGTGCCACATGTCGCGCCATGAACTGTGTTCAGGCATCACCTGCACAATGCCGCGCCCACGCCCCGGAACGGGGCCCCAGTCACACGATCGTAAAAGCCTCGGGCACCACGAGGCAGCCGGTCGAGGCACGCACGTCGCTGACTTTGACCGAGGCCAACCGCAGCGCCCGGTGTGTTCTGGTCGCTCCATGGCGCAGCCTGTGGATGGCCAGGGCATTTTGTAACCGATCCAGACTACCGGTTCTTTGCTCGGATTGTGCCCGGGTTCGGATTCGAATCTGCCAGCCGGCGAGGTGAGATCCTACCTGCGCAAAGTCGCATTCCTGGTACGCTCGCCCACGCCCGCATCCGCCAGGTCGCCGACGGTTAAACCGGGCAGCACACGGGAGGCGCCTGCCAATCTCCCGTCCGCGTGCTACTCCAGGCCCAGGCCCGTCCACTTGTGGACGATCAACAAACGGCAAGCCCGCGTGATCGACGGTTCCAATAGGCGCCGGGCCACTTCGTACGCCGCCTGCGGCGCAGATTCTGAATCTTCATGGTGCGTCACCTCATTGGACGTATGAACGCTTTGTTGGCCCAAGCAAGCAACAACAAGGATCGAGGGCGCGAGAGAGCGAACCACCGCGTGTTACATGCCGTCGCTATGTGAACGGCGACTGGTCTCCAGCGCCCGGTTTGATTCGCAGCCGCTCTTGTGCATGGTGCTCGCAGGCGACGCCCGGCTCATCGAGAAACTGCGCCGGGAGGAGTTGATTCCACACTGCAGCCGCATTCGTACCCGTTCGACCACCGAGGTTGCCAGCCGCGGGGAGTTGCTGGCGTGTCTGGAGCATTTGTCGGCTCAGGCGGGTAACACCAGTTTGATGACGCAGCAGTTGCGCCATACCCTGTGTGACCACGCCGCTGGCAACTACCGCATGCTGACCCCCTTGGCGGCCGAGTTGCTGGCCGTTGCTGCGCAGCGTGAGGTGGCTCAGCTCGATGAGAAGCTGTATCTGCAGGTTTTTTCGCCGCCCGATTGCAAGCCGCAGCGCCGTGTTGGTAGCTGCTGACTATTGAGGCACGGCTACCCACGCACACGGATCAACATCCCTGTGAATTTGAACTCCCCATGCGCAGCGATGGGGAAAATGCGCAGATCCAAAACTTCCTTGAAGTCGCTACCCATATCTTTGCGGCACGTTATGTCCGCCAGATTACTCGCCACTACGAAAGTCTGTCGGTGCACAATATCGTTCATATCGGTTCATATCGGTTCCCGCCCCAAGGCTGACGGCCCACCGTTTTGAACCTGTAAAACACGCCTGACCACCATACCCCGCCAGCAGCACCGCAGTTGACAGGGTGTGGCTTTGTTGGGCGATTGATTTTTCAAGAATGGCTGTTGGCAAGCGAAACGCGTCAGGCCGTAGGCATCTAACGGAGATCGGTGGGCAACTGACGCAACCGGCGTACTCGCCGGCGGCCCACACCCTTGTGGTGTGGGCAGGTCAGTTATCCTCGGCGGGCGCGAATAGCAATTGCTTTTTACCCTGGTGCGACCATCACCGATCTTGAATATCGCACCACCGGATTCGTTGACCACACTCAGCCCGTCACGCCGCTGCAGGAGACGCCGTCCGGGAAAGGCTGCGGCAATGTTGTTGACATGACCGAATTGCTGGGCGGGGCTCTTGCGAATCGCAAGCCTGGGAGCAAGGCCGAACGCGGCGAAGGCCTTGGCGCGGTTGCGGCCCGCAAGCCTGCCGCAAAGTTCGCCCCCAAGAATCGGGCGTTACCGCCCGGATTCACCTACGCCAGCTTGCTGTGTTGCCTTGCGCACAGACAGGGCTCAACGATCCGGGCGAAATCGCATGTGTTGTTGCGACCTGCTGGCGACCAAGGTTTGCCGGTACGTCGGCGCAACGAATCTGAAACCCTTGACCATAGAAACAGGATGAACCCAATATGTTGAGCTATCTCGCCGCGTATGGCGCCACTGCGGTGGTGCTGTTGGCCGTGGATGTACTTTGGCTGGGCTTCATCGCGAAGTCTTTTTACCGTGATGGCATAGGACATCTGATGGCAGATTCTCCCAATTTGGTGGCGGGCGGCGTCTTTTACTTGCTGTACCCGGTCGGCATCATGCTTTTTGCAGTGGCGCCCGCTGCGTTATACGGGGGTCTCGCGGCGCCCGCGGATGCGCAGTGGTCGCGCGCGCTGTTGGCCGGTGCACTGTTTGGCTTTTTTGCCTATGCCACCTACGACCTCAGCAACCTGGCCACGCTGAGGGATTGGCCGTTGCGCTTGGCTCTGGTCGATATCGTTTGGGGCACCGCGCTCACCGCAGCCGCAGCCGTGGCGGGCCGCTGGGTGCTGGGGCGGATGGCATGAGCCCGCAGGGCCGCCCCAAGGGCGAATTCCGGAGTGCGCAGCACGAAGGTACCTGAGTCATTCCGCAGGGCCGCCCCAAGGGCGAATTCCGGAGTGCGCAGCACGAAGGTACCTAAGTCATTCCGCAGGGCCGCCCCAAGGGCGAATTCCGGAATGCGCAGCACGAAGGTACCTAAGTCATTCCGCCGGGCCGCCCCAAGGGCGAATTCCGGAGTGCGCAGCACGAAGGTCTTCCCGGCCGGTCGCATGCTGGACATGCAGACCGCCACCAGCCGCCACCTACGCGATGATCTGGGGCGTGGGCGCAGCGTTGGATGAAGAAGCGATGGTCGACCCGCTCCCCGGCTACTTCGTCAATAACGATCTGGCGGGCTATCAAGTGCCTTGACACGCCGACATCCCGGCTATCGAGGCGGTGTTTTTCGATGAGGTCGACGGCAAGGCCAACCCGCTGAAGACCAAGGGCGCCGGTGAACCCGGCATCAACGCTGTCGGCGCAATACTGGCAAACGCCGCTTACAAAGCCTGCCGTGTGCGGGTGTACGGGACTACCCGATTACGCTGGACAAGGCGTTTGCGGGCATGGCCTGAATCGGACCGGAGCGCAGGCGCCGCCCCTGCCCGGTTCCTCGTGATCCGCGCCTGAGTGAACCACGTAAGCATGTCTGCATTGAATGGACGCGTGGTAAGCGACTTGCTGGTCGCCTGTTCGTGTTCCCCTGGTTCCTTTTTGGCGGCTTTGCCCACTTCGTCGCCATCGACACCGGAGTCCGTCTGGTGCCGCCGGAAATTCCGTTTCCCTATGCAGCGGTCCGGGTGAGCGGTGGTTGAGAGCTCCTGGGCGCTGGCGGCTTGCTCTTTGCCACGACGCGACGAGCGGCAGGCATGCGGCTGTTCGTGCTGACGATCCTTGTCAAGAGGTTCACATCGATATGCTGCAGCAGCCCGAGTTGTTCGCGCCACCCTACCGGTTGCTGGTTCTGCGACTGCCCGTCCAGATGGCGCTGCGGGCGCCGATTGCATGGAGCACGTTCCCCGGAACGGCGCGATAGGGCGGGCGTCTCGGCACGCCGTCCTACGGCCGTCGGCGTCGCTTGACCATAGTTCTTCCGGTTCGCATGAACGACGATTGCTTCATCTTCTCGCATGGACGGTCAATGACCAGTAATTCTGCCCCGACAGTGCAACGCCCCTCTCTCCACCTGCCTGGTGCGGAGCCCTTGTCGGGAGTGCTTGAATTTGCGAGAAAAAAATTGGGTAGAACTGGCCAATACCGCCCGGCCATGGAGATCAGCATGCCTTACAAAGCGACTAACAAACCGTACCACTCCCGCAAATACGAGCGCGAAGACGCCATGGACTGGTTGCCGCCAGAACCGGACGAGGGTCCGATGCCGTTCGGCATTCAGGAAGACGCGGAAGAGCAACGTGTCGTCATGCCCGAAGGCTGATTGCGCCAGCACATCTCATACTAACTTTCATGATGCCCACTCTTCACCCCGCATCATGAAAGTTATTTCACGTTAAAGGAAGCCCAATGAAGGTATTGATTGTTTTGACGTCGCACGACCAGCTGGGGGACACCGGCAAGAAGACTGGCTTCTGGTTGGAGGAATTTGCCGCTCCGTACTATATTTTCAAGGACGCCGGGGCAGAGGTGGTGCTTGCATCCCCCAAGGGTGGCCAGCCGCCGCTGGATCCGAAGAGCGATGAAGCGGATGCGCAGACCGAGGCCACCCATCGCTTCAAGGGGGACCCGGTGGCCCAGGCGGCGCTGGCCCACACCGTCATGCTGTCCGAGGTTTCCGGGCAAGGCGTCGACGTGCTGTTTTATCCCGGCGGCCATGGACCGATGTGGGACCTGGCCGAAGACACCAACTCGATCAAGTTGATCGAGTCGGTGGCGGCGGCTGGCAAGACGGTGGCGGCGGTATGCCACGCGCCGGGCGTGCTGCGACGTGCCAAGACGGCTGACGGAACGCCGCTGGTCAAGGGCAGGAAGGTCACGGGCTTTACCAACACCGAAGAAGCGGCCGCGCAGTTGACCAAGATCGTTCCTTTCCTGGTCGAAGACATGCTGATTTCGAACGGCGGCGTTTACAGCAAGGGACCCGACTGGCAGTCCCACGTCGTCGTCGATGGCAAGCTGATCACCGGTCAGAACCCCGCATCTTCAGCCGAAGCCGCGCATGCAGCACTGGCGCAACTGCGCGGCGCTTGACGGATCAGATCCGTCGAAACCACGACAGGCAAGCCCGCCTTCATCGAGCGCGCTTGGGTCCGTTTGGTTGGTTCGCCACCGCACAGACTGCCATTCGTCCGGATGCAACGATAACCGATGTCGATCCCTGTTGCAGTACAACAAATAACCGCTCAGCCGTCGGTGGCTGGAATGTTCATTCGCGGGGTCGGTACGGCAACGCCCCCGACACGGTACACCAAGGCTGAGTGCCTGGCAGCTTTTGAGCAGTCCGACTGGTTCGGCCGTCTCGATGCGCGGTCCCACCTCATCGCGCGAACAGTGCTTCAACGCGACAACGGTATCGACGCGCGCCGCCTGGCAGTGGCCACGCTGGCCGAAGTCTTCTGCATCGACCCCGACACGCTGGCACAGCGTTTTCTGGCCCACGCTCCCGCCTTGGCAGCCACCGCCGCCACGCGTGCGCTGACAGCCGCGGGTGTGGCAGCACAGGACATCGACGCCGTGGTCGTGAGCACTTGCACGGGCTACCTGTGTCCAGGGCTATCTGGCTACGTCGCCGAGCGACTGGGCTTGCGCGCGGACGTGCAAGCCTTCGACCTGGTCGGACAGGGCTGTGCTGCGGCCCTGCCCAACCTGCAGCTCGGGCGCGCGCTGCTGGCGTCGCTCACCTGCGAGCATGTCCTGTCGGTCTGCGTGGAGGTCAGCAGCGCGGCGATGTACCTCGACAACGACCCGGGCGTGCTGATCAGTGCCTGCCTGTTCGGCGACGGCGCTGGCGCGGCCGTGCTGTCGGGCGCGCCCGTCCCGGTGGGCTCTGCCGACCGGCACATCGAGTGGATCGACCACAGCTCGCTATTGGACCCGTCGCAGCGCGACGCGCTCAAGTTCGAGACGCGCAGCGGCATGCTGCGCAACGTGCTGACGCGTACGGTACCGGCGCTGGCGGCAGACCACGCCCTGCGTGTCTTGCACACCGTGTTGGCGCGGGCGGGCCTGCACAGCGGCGACATCAAGACCTGGATCCTGCACGCTGGCGGGCGCGATGTGTTGCAGGCGGTGGAGCGTCGCTTCGAGTTGCAGGCTGGGGATCTGCGCTACAGCGCAGCCATGCTGCGCGAATACGGCAACCTTTCCAGCGCCTTCGTTTACTTCGTGCTTCAGGCCGCGCTGGCCGACGATGCGCCTGAGGGCTGGTGGTGGCTGTCGGCCTTCGGTGCCGGCTTCAGCTGCCACGGCGCCTTGCTGCGTGTGCATTGATGATCCTGGAAACCGCAGTTGACCGCTTTTTTCCACTGGATACGCCCTATGAACTCCAGCCTTCGTGCTCACGAACAAGGTCACCTCAATGGTCACAACGCACCGCACCCGATTGGGCCGCGCCGTCGCACGCCGGCGGCGTTGCTTCTCCTTGCGCGCCGGAGCCCGCAGCGTCGTCGCCTTGCAGGCCGCAGTCAAGCCAGAGGCTTGCCTTCTTCGCGCTGTCCCGGTGTGCGCGGGCACACCTGGAGCCGCAGCGCTCGCCTTGCAGGCCGCAGTCAAGCCAGAGGCTTGCCTTCTTCGCGCTGTCCAGGTGTGCGCGGGCACACCTGGAGCCGCAGCGCTCAGCCTTGCCAGCGCACCCCACTTCAGCCCACTCGGGCGCGTCGAACTGCGGTTTTTAGGATGATCCGAACTGCGCCGAGCCTCATCGAATGCATATGACCCTGCCCCGCGTCGTCGCGCCCGAATTGCTGGACAACCTGCCTGCGCAGGATCCGGTGGCGCAGCGCTCGCGCCGCGACCTGCAGCGTGTGCACCGCGCGATGGGCACACGCGCTACGCTGTTGCGCGCGCTGCGGGCACTGCCGATGCGGCGCGCCCAGGCCACGCCATTGCCACCCCTGAGCGTGCTGGAACTCGGCGCCGGCGACGGTCGCCTGATGCTTGGCATCGCCCGTTCACTGCACGGGGAGTGCCCTGCGGTGGCGATGACGCTGCTGGACCGCCAGCCGTTGCTGACGCCAGCCACCGTGTCCGAGTATGCCGCTTCGGGTTGGGCTGTGACGGCCCGGATCGGCGACGTGTTTGACTGGGCGAGTGCCGCCAACGCCGATCGCTTGACGCAACAGGCTGCACCGCGCTGGGACCTCATCGTGGCCAACCTGTTCCTGCACCACTTCAAGAGCGCAGAGTTGGCATCGCTGCTGGCGGCCGTGGCAGCAAGCAGCGACCACTTCGTGGCCTGCGAGCCGCGCCGCGCCTGGCTGGCGTGGGCAGGCAGCCATTTGATCGGGGCATTGGGCGTCAACGCGGTCACGCGACAGGATGCCGTGGTGAGCGTGCATGCCGGCTTTCGGGACCACGAGCTGCGTTCCCTGTGGCCCGCCTCGGCACCCGGTTGGACCCTGGCGGAGTACCCGGCCGGTCTATTCAGCCATTGTTTCGTCGCCTCGCGGGCACCGACCGTAACTGCGGGAGCGCTCTGATGCAGACCCGGTTTGACGCGCTCATCGTCGGTGCGGGCCCCGCCGGGTCCAGTGCCGCAATCCTGCTGGCGAACGCAGGGTGGTCTGTCGCCTTGATCGAGAAGCAGGGCTTCCCGCGCCGCAAGGTCTGCGGCGAGTGCGTTGCCGCGAGCAACCTGCCGTTGCTGGACGCTCTGGGCATCGGCGACGACTTTGGGCGACAGGCAGGGCCCGAGTTGAAGCGCGTCGCGCTGATGCGGGGACGGCAAAGTGTCTGGGCCGATTTGCCACCCGCTGCGGATCCGGGGCATCGATGGGGCCGGGCGTTGGGGCGCGAGACCCTGGACACGCTGTTGCTGGAGCGTGCGCGCGCTTTGGGCGCTTTGGTGTTGCAGCCGTGGACGGTGCAGGAGGTTCGCGGTGCAGCCGGAGACCACCATTGCACGGTGCGTGAGGCAGCGTCCGGTCAACTGATGACTCTGCACGCGCCGGTCGCGATCCTCGCCCATGGCTCGTGGGAACCCTTGCCCGCCGAACGCGCAGCCAAACGCGCGGTTCGCAGCGGCAGTGATCTGCTCGCGTTCAAAGCCAATTTCTCCGACGCCCGGCTGGCGGCCGGGCTGTTGCCGGTGCTCGCCTTTGACGGCGGTTATGGCGGCATGGTGCAGGCCGATGGTGGCCTCGTCACGTTGGCCTGTTGCATACGCGCAGACCGTCTGGACAGCCTGCGCCGCGCCGCGCCCGGCAAAGCAGCCGGCGAAGTGCTGGAACGCATGCTCAAGCGTGAATGCACTGGTGTGGGCGAAGCCGTGGACGGTGCGCTGCGTTGCGGGCCCTGGTTGGCTTCAGGGCCTCTGCGCCCGGGTGTGCGGCTTCGCCGTGGCGACCAGGCGTTCCGCATCGGCAACGCTGCGGGCGAGGCGCATCCGATCATTGGCGAAGGCATGAGCATGGCATTGCAGTCGGCATGGCTGCTGTGCTCCCACCTGGAGTGCGCGCGCCGGCAGCGCGCTGGTGCCGCGCAAGCGACCTGGCAGCGCGAGGCTCACAAGTGCTACGCGGCCGAGTGGCGCCACCACTTTGGTCCCCGCCTGCGCCTGGCGGCCGGGCTGGCCAACCTGGCCATGCGCCCCGCCGGCGCGGCCTCCATGATGGCCATGTTCAAGCACTTTCCGAATCTGCTGACCCGCGGTGCCATCTGGAGCGGCAAGGTCCGTGATGTCACGGACGCCCGGACTCTTGCCGCAGGCCTTCATCGCCGATTAGAACAAACGGCATTTCGGCCCCTTCACAAACCGTTGACCGGAGATCATCCATGACATCCATGACATTGACCGACACTACGAACCGCATACGGGCGCTGCTGGCGCAAGATTTCAAGCTCGACCCCGACCAGCTGACGCTTGATGCGCGACTCGAAGATCTGGGCGTCGACTCCATCGGCATGGCGGAGTTGATTTTCAACGTCGAGGACGAGTTCCTGCTGAAGCTGCCCGATGTGGCCGTGCAGTTATCGACGTTCGGCGAAGTGGTCCAGTACATTGACGATGCCGTGGCGGCCCAGCGCAGCGCGGCGGCTGCCCCGTCAGTCATGGGCGGCGCCCAGACCGCGACATGAGGCGTGTGGCGGTTACCGGCATCGGGCTGGTATCGCCCTTGGGCTGCACTGCGAGCGAAGTTTTCGAGGCTGCGCGTGCTGGCCGTTCCGGTGTGCGCCGACTCGACATCGCAGGTGCACATCGGCTCGCCGCACCATTGGCCGCCACCGTGCAGTTCGACGGCACCGAACACTTCGAGCCGCCGCAGTTCCGTCTGCTCGACCGCGTAAGTCAATTCGCCGTAGTAGGGGCGCGGCGTGCCTTGGCCGACGCCCGCTGCGAACTGTCAGATCGCGAGCGGGAGCGCGCCGGCATTTTCCTGGGCACCGGCATGGGCGGCACGCTGAGCATCGACGACGGCTACCAGACGCTGTACGGCGAAAACTCCGACCGCATCAAACCGATGATGATCCTCAAGGGGATGCACAACGCACCTGCCGCCTGGATCGGCATCGAGAACAACTGGCGCGGCCCCAATCTGACCTATTCCACGGCCTGCTCGTCATCCAGCGTGGCGATCGGCGAGGCCTGGCTGCGCCTGGCCTGCGGTGCCATGGACATCGCGATCGCCGGCGGCTCCGAGGCGCCGCTGTCGCTGGGTTCGTTGAAGGCTTGGGAAGCGATGCACACGCTGGCCAGCGAGGACGCCGCAGACCCGGCCCGCTCTTGCAAGCCTTTCTCGCGCAGCCGCAGTGGCATGGTGCTGGGTGAGGGGGCGGCGTTCGTGGTGCTTGAATCCTGGGAGCGCGCCCTGGCACGCGGTGCCGCCATCCACGGCGAACTCCTGGGCTACGGTCTGACCACCGACGCAGGCCCTGTCTCTTATACACATCTGACGCTGCCGACGAATAGAGAGGTGTAGATCTCGGTGGTCGCCGTGTCTGCAGCGCTGGCTGCCGCCGGGATTGCCGCCGCCGAGGTGGACGCCATCAACGCCCACGGCACCGGCACCCAGGCCAACGACGTTGCGGAGACCGCCGCGATCAAGCGCGTCTTCGGCGCTCGCGCCAGCCAGATACCGATCAGCGCGACCAAGGCCCTGCACGGGCACCTGCTGGGCGCGGCGGGCGCCCTGGAGTTCGTGCTCGCGCTGCTGGCTTTGAAGCACGGCGTTGCTTTGCCGACCATGCATCTGGACCTGCCCGATCCTGACTGCGATCTGGACTATGTTGCCGAAGGCGCGCGCGTGGGCGCCGCGGGCCGGACCATGTTGTCGAACTCGTTCGCCTTCGGCGGTACCAACGCCGTGCTGGCGTTGCGTGCCGTGGCCTGACCCACAGGGCCATCTTGATTCAGCTCGACCCGAACGGCAGCGCCGTCCCGGCGATTACACAGGACAACACCGCCAAGCGCATTTCGCGCTGACGCGTACGCCACCGCACAGACGCAGCCCTCGTCGCTGCCTAAATTGGTGCCTCCCATCCATCCACAGCCGGCCGGCGACAGGAGAACGGCCATGACCCCCCTTGCTCCTTCGCTCACGTACGCAGTGCGCATCTCCCGCGTAGCGCGCACTGCATCGATACCTCTCTTTTACCCTTGGAGATGACATGAAAACATTGATGACTGCGGTAATCACCGCCACGCTCTTTGGCTCCGGCTTGAATGCCGCAGCGCAAACCGCGCCCATGCCCGCCAACGCCCCCAAGCCAGGCACGGTGACACGCGACGAAATGACCCGGAAAGACGGCACGCCGCCGGCTTCGGCTGCAGACCAATCCATGGTGATGCGCAAGGATATGCTGATGGGCATGGGCATGACGCCGACCCTGCGCAGGGGCAGCATGAAGGCGATGGACGCGAACGGCGACGGCATGATCTCGAAGGATGAGTACATGAAGTGGCACGAAGTCCGATTCGACCGCATGAGCAAGAGCGCGATGATCAGCATGAAGGACCTGGACGACATCAACAAGTAACCGGCAGTACACGTGCATCGCCAGTCCGAGGACCAGTTGCTCAGTCGGGGTCTGCGCGAAGGCCTTGCGCAACCGCTGAAACCGACGGACGACCGCTGCATCGGCATCCTCCGATTCGAAGGCGGGCGGGCCAATGCCGCAGTGCATTACGACCGCGAGAACCCTGATCAGCTTTCGGCCTCGGAGATCTCCGAGTCGGTCACTGACTGTTGCTTCGTTCGCGACCGGCGGGGTTCATCCACGACCGTCAACGCGAGGTTGGATGAGCGATTGGAAGGGTATGCCGCCCGGCAAGTGGTACTGGCATATTGCGGAGTTCCGGTGATGGATGCCGAGGGCGTTCTCATTGGAACCCTCTGCCACGACGACCTCGTGCCGGGCGATCCGGATCAGGTCGATCTGGAACTCTTGATTCAAGTGGCGAGCACCGCCGCCCAACGCGGACGCGTGTTGCTGACGTTTACGACACGCTCTGCCGCGCCGTGAATTAACAGCAGGGGTGCTCTGGATGCGGCCGTGAGCGACGGTGCCGCCTGCACTGCTGGCGATGGCAACATTGACGAAGGGATGCGCCACCCACGCATGGCGAGCATTGCCGTGAGCGCCGAGTGTGCCGCTCGCGGGGGAATTTTGGAGAGCATCACCAGTCCCTTGAGGTGCCCCGGATACCGCGTGACCAACAACGCTGCCATACTGGCGCCGGCCGACAACCCCGCAACGACGATGCGTTCCCGGTCCACCGCGTGACGCAAGCAGACCTGCTCGACGGCGGCCATTACCAACGCCGCTCCACCCTACGCACGCTCGGATCTAGTGTCGAACCAGTTTCAGCAGCCTTGTGAATTGGCGATGCGATCCTGCTCGGAGTAGAGCAGGACAAAACGCTCATGCGCGGCAAGCTGGCGCGCGCTGGCGGCGAATGCTCGGGCGTCCTGCCCCCGTGTCTCGCCTGCACTGACTGGCTGCGGGCGACGGCCGTCCCAGGTGCAGGTTCGTGCGTGCACTGTTGCGATCGTGGTTGTGCTCGCTTTTGCGCCGTCTTGTCGGCCTTTCGCAACTCCGCGAAACTGCGCGCCACGCCCTTTGGATAAAGTGCCGTGCAGTCAATGCACGAATATTGCGCTCCAAAAAGAAGTCAGTCGTCGGGCAGGACCATGCGTTGCTGTTCCGGGTCCTCCGGAATCGCAGCTGGCACCGGCCCTTCGTCGGGCTCGACAGGCAACATGTCCAGCTCGTCCGACGGATCGTTCTCGCCGGGGTAGGTGGCTTGGTGGGAAGGTATGTCGATCATGTCGATCTCCAAGTTCGTTCAGGTGGGGGGATGGATTCAGGCGCAGCCGTGCCCTCATTGCGGTCCGACATAACGGCGCCATGGACCCGTGTGTTGGCCCAAGCGGTCGGTAACGGCCGCCAGGACACTCCGGTTCCAGCCCATGCCAATGTGGCTGCTGTCCACTTCGATGTCGTGGACCCACCGGTAGCGCTTGTCATGGCAGCAGTTTTGCCAAGCCACGACGCCGTCCGTCTTGCTGTAGATGGCGGTCGTGCGAACGGGAGGCGGTGTGCGCAGTCGCAGGCTCAAGACCGGGTCGATTTCGGCCGGGCTTCCACTGAGCAGTCGAAAGAGCCAGCCTGCATGGGAGTGATCGGCGTCGGCATTGAACGGCGTGCCGATCGTGATCACCTGCCGGATGCGCGGCGCCATCAGCTTGGCGAGTTCGCGTGCGTAAAGTCCGCCCAGGCTCCACCCGATCAACGTTGCCGGCTTGGCGTGGTGCGCCAGCATGTCCGACACCCGCGATTTCAGATTCGCAAGCCAGGTGTCGAGATCGCCCTGCGGCCCGGTATTGAATCCCTGACCCCAATCGAAGGCCTCGTACCCAAGCGATTGACAGTGCTTGCGCAGGGTGGCCACTGAAGACCCGTGCGCGCCCAGGCCCGGAAAGATGACGACGGGATGTCCGTCCCCGGAACGCTGGAGGCGACTCTTGCTCAACTTGTTCGATGCAAATTCAAGCGCGGCGCGAAAGGGTTCTGTGCCGAGCAGAGCAAGAGTGGGGCGTCGCACGGACAGGGCTGGGATGGGGGTCATGGGGCGGAGCATTCAAATGGGCGGGCAGATCGTCGCCTGAGGCAAGCTTGCGTTCGATCAGCGATGACCGCCGAAAGTCGTAGGACTTCAAGCCGTCAAACACATCGAGCTCAGCAAGCAACAACAAGCTCCGGCTCGTCCGCCAAGGACAGATTTGGGGGCCATCACGAATGCTGATCTGTCCAGGCCGTATCAGTGAGCTGCCCCGCATGTAGCGAGTGCTCAGGGTGCCCGGCGCGTGGTCTGCTCGGGTGTTGCTCACGGAGAACCCGGCAGCGGCGTCGCGGGCCCCAAGACGGCTGGTGCTTCGGCCGGCAGGCGGATGGCATCCGGACGAGACCATCGCTGCTGCCCGGGCGCCGAGCCGGCTTCGATGAACAGGCGCCTGATCATCGGGAAGCGGTCTCGAACCTGCCGCTCGACGTTGCCGATGGCAGCGGCCGCTTCGGCTGCACCGGTACCCGCGTCGAAGTCCAGATCCATCGTCACCAGCACATCGTCCGGCCCGATGTACATTGACAGCACGCGCCCCACGTCGCGCACGCCGGGCTGCGCCAATGCGAGTTCGCGGATGGCCTGCGCCGTCTCCGGGCGGATGCCCTCACCGATGAGCAAGCCGCGCGACTCCCAGGTCAGCAGCGTGGCCACGCCGGCCAGCAGCAGGCCGATGAGCACGGACGCTGCGCCGTCCAGCACCGGCATGTCCAGGCTGTGGCTGAGCCCGATGCCGACGGCGGCGATGGCCAGTCCCGCCAGCGCTGCGGCGTCTTCTGCCAACACGGTGTAAGTGGTTGGGTCCTTGCTCCGGTGGACCGCCTCCCAGAAGGGTGTGGTGCCCGCCTGCTTCAAGAACTGGCGCAGCGCGATGGTGAAGCTGATGCTCTCGAACAGCGCGGCCGCGGCCAGCACCACGTAGTTCCAGGTCGGGTCGCGCATCGGTTCGGGATGCCGGATGTGCTGCACGCCCTCGAAGAAGGACACGCCGCCACCGAGGCCGAAGATCAGCACGGCGACGATCAAACTCCAGAAGTACAACTCCTTGCCGTGACCGAACGGATGCTCCGGGGTGGCGGGCCGCTGACTGAGCCGGATGCCCACCAGCAGGAGCACGCCGTTGAAGGTGTCCACTGCGGAGTGCACGCCTTCGGACAGCATGGCCGAACTGCCGGTGATGCCGGCCCTGTCTCTTATACACATCTCCGAGCCCACG
>ENA-ORBV01007396-ORBV01007396.1-microbial-mat-metagenome-genome-assembly--contig:-NODE-7396-length-18872-cov-4.279170_pt1 | contig 18872 bp, 8 predicted proteins | sample MGYA00237777_ERZ505514 | MGnify/ENA primary metagenome ERZ505514 (study PRJEB26160, sample SAMN06269048) | microbial mat metagenome | isolation source: Oligotrophic lake microbial mat | place... | reverse complement strand
CTACACCTCTCTATTCGTCGGCAGCGTCAGATGTGTATAAGAGACAGGTCTCACTCGTCCACACACACGCGCTCACGTTCGCCAGCGGCCCGCCGCCGAGGTAGCCCACAACGAACGTCCCATCCGAACTGATCGAAAGCGCATTCAAATCGCGCCCGAAATCGGTATCCGCGATGTTCGTGCGCGTTCCGGTCTGCAAATCAAGAATGTAACCGAAGAGCGGATCGCGCGGAATCGAGTTCTGCAATGACACCAGCACAAACCGACCATTCCGCGACACATCCTGCACAACGGCGTAGTCGTACCCGACATCCGGCGCGATGGTCATGAAACTAGGCTGGGCAAGCGCCAAGCCGGGCAGAGCAGCACACAAAGACGCGCCCAGAATCACACGAGCGGCAGTTTTCATCTCTTCTCCTCCGGAACAAGGAACGGGATTGAAATACAAAACGACGAACCCACCGGTCGAATGACTCGGCAGGTTCACCCGCCCCCCTGCAACCTCACAACGACTTGCAGGTCAACACGCGAAGACCCTGCGCATTGTTTCAAGAGTTGCGGGCTGAATCTGGTCTTAACAGACCTTTGTTGAGATCGACCCGTTTGATCTCCGGTGGACTGAATCGTGGCGCGCACTTCGCGCCCGACCCGGCTCAGCAGCCCCCGTTCTCCCACGCGGCGAAAAACGTCTGCACGTCAGCCCCATCCACTCCGCCGTCCTGATTGGTGTCCGCGGCGGCGTTGCCGGCTTCCCATTCCTGGAAGAACGAATCCACATCCGCGCCGTCGATGCCACCATCTTGATTGAAGTCCGCGGGGCAATACGCCCCGACGGTCAAGTTACCCGTTTGGCCATAGGTCGCGCACACGACCAGGTGTGAGAAAGTAACCTCGGGTGAGCCGGGGTTCTGCGCGACGGGCAGATCCGTGACGATGATCGAAGCATCGGCATCAGTATTCTGCTGAGCGATGACAACGGTATAAGTATCGGGGGTCACGGGGCCGTCGGGCGTCCAAGAGGTGTCGCCCGGAGTAAAACCAGGAGAGCCGTAGTAGTTCCCTGGGATTTGACCCAGCAGGAATGCATATCCGTTGTCGTATTCACTGCCCGGATCCTGCGCGGGGTCAAGGCTCAGCCCGAAAGTGGGGTTGCTCGAGATCACATCCCCCGGCGCGACATCCAGCGTAATGGGCCGAACCAAATCCGCCGAAATTCCCGGGGTGGTGACGTTGATCGAGTACAGGTGTTCCAAGCCCGTCGCGCCATCATTGAGCGTCAAAGTCCAAGCCCCCAGCGAGTTGATCGTCGAAGCCAGATCCTCCACGGAAAACAAACCGATCGAGCCTCCACTGCCCGCGCCGGTCGCGGGGTGAAACTCGCCGCTGAAGAAACCATCGGGCGAAGCGAGCCGAACGAAGTTGTCCAAGTTGCCCTCGTCGGTGAATCCCGATGCCTGCATTCCCAACGTCATGATGTAGATCGGCAAATCCAACGGCGAGAACAAGAGCGCCGAGATATCGAAACTCGTTGTCACCGTAAACTGGGCAGGAGGCGTGATTCCAACCTGCAGCGCGCTCGCCTGGCTTTCACTCCCCACGGCCACGAACTGATCGAACGAAGCCAGTTCGGGCGCGTTATCCACCGCTACGGGAAAGGTCGCCTGCACCAGCGACGGGTCCGAACTGAAGTTGTGCATCTGAACATCCAGAAGGTACGTGCCGTCGGCCAACGGGCCATCGGGCGTCCACGATGTATCCTGCGGCGTGATCCCGGGTGTAAAGTACGAGTTGATGTTGCCGAAGAGGCCCGCAAAGCCGAAGGAGTATTCCGCCGCGGGGTTGGCGGTCGGCTCGATACTGAATGGGAAGGTGGGAAACTCCGAGATCATCGAGTTGGGTTGCACGTCGAGCACGATCGGCCGCAGGAACTCCGCGGGAATGCCCGGTGAGGACACGCTCAGCGTGTAGTCGCTCACGCCGCCCGTCAGGCCGTCGGTAAGGGTCAGCGTCCATGAGCCGCTGTTGTTAATCACATCCGCCAACTCCGCAGCCGATAAGAACCCGCTCGAACTGCTGCCGCCGGTGCCTTGCCCGGGGTGCGCATCACCGTTGAACGAGTTGTCGCCAGAGCCCAGTTGAATGTGGTTGCCGATATTGGTGTCATCGGCAAAGCCGCTCGCGTACAGTTCCATGAACATCACGTAAACCGGCGGATCAAGCGGCGAGAATGAGACCACGTAGGGTCTGAATGTGGCCCGCGCACTGACTTGAGCGTAGGCCGAGGAACTCAGCGCTCCCAAGCCTGAGATGGCCAGGGCCGACAAGGCTGCGGGTGAAAACCGGAACGAAGACAGTCGGTTCATCATGGAAAATCTCTCTCGCTAAGGTGCCGGGATAATCTGAAATACCGGCCTGCAATGCAGGCCGCACGTGTCATCGAACTGGGACGAAATCAGAGAAAACAACGCCAACGTCCACGAGTAGGCCTCGGTGGATTCATGGCAAGTATACGCCGAAACGGAAAGTGAAGTTCAAGGTTTTCGGACTTTGCGCAGGAGTAACGACTACGACCGTGATCAATCAGTTCCGCGTTGAAGGCTCGTTTGGCTGCGCAACACCGAGTTCTGGACAACTCATTGATTGCCTCATGGTCCGAGTGTATCGATCCGAGCAAAGCGGCGTGAACGTTCGCGGGCATGACCGGCGCGCTTCGCAACGGCTTTGAGCCAAGGACCCCAGATTCGGCCAACACGATGCTCCAAACATCCGATAGAGCATCCGGGGCATCGCCGCTTGCGCATTCCCCCGACTCAGTGTCACACACCACCCTCACATCGCCCTCTACTCAGGCGCTCTTTTTCGACGGTAAGCGTGCCGGCCTTACCCATCGTGCGGCCCCTGCGCTTCCACCAAGCCACGCCCTTCTTCGCCCCTTGCGATTGCTTATGGGGTCGATCGATCGCCGAGTCTTCGCTGGCCAAATCCCTTTCACAGGTGTGCTGGGGCGAGAGGGGCTTTTCACCGTCGAGCAGATCGCCCCCGATGCCCCGCAATCACTCCTGCATAAGCGCGTAGTGGTGGATGCGGTCATCTCCTGTAACACCTGCGACCTCTGCCGCGGCGGACTCTCCCACCTTTGCGAAGCCCGCACCGTGCCGGGCGCCTACCGAGCCGATGGTTACGCCGCCCCGGTCGTGTGCGCTCCCATCAGGTCGCTCATCGCCGTGCCGCGCTTAATCCCCGATGACATCGCGGTATTCGCCCAATCCATCGCGGCGGCGATGCACATCACCAACACCGCGCTGCGGGACGCCCGCGGTTTCATCACTGTTCTGGGCGACGGCCTCATGGCGCTGCTGGTGGCGCAACTCGCCGCGGCCCAATACCCCAACGTGCGACTGCTTGGCAAGCACCCCGACCGCTTTACACGCTGCGAGCGCTGGGGGATCAAGCACCGCCACATCGTGGAAGCCGGGAAGCGAAACGATCAATCCGTTGTCATCGACTGCACCGGCGATGCATCGAACAGCGGCTTTCCAACCGCGGTATCGCTCGTGCGCCCGCGCGGGAAGATCTTCATCAAAGCCCCGCCGTTTCCCATCGCCGCCGCCAACGAGACTGCCACAGGTCATGCCGTCGCCATGGCGCAGGCAGCCTCCCAGGAAGTCGCTGTCATCGGCGCGGGCGCGGGGCACATTCGCGATGCCATAAGCGCGCTTTCTTCGCGCCGGGTTGACGTCGCGGGACTGGTCGCTCGGTCGTATCCGCTCGGTCGCGCCGTCGAGGCCCTCCAGTCGCTTCACGATCGAAGTGTCATCGGGTGCGAACTGTCTCTCGCGTAACGCCGAGATAAGCGGCGGCCTTGACCGGAATTGTGGTTCGAGCATTACTTGGTGCAGCGCATCGCCCACAAAAAACGCCCACGAACATCGTGGGCGTTTACCGGTTTTGCGATACTTGCCTGAGACTCACCTCAGACGCGCTCAATACTGAGCGGTGCCGCTGGAATCGGGCCAGCGCCATTCCCAGGATTCAAAGTCGATGCCCTTAAGTCCGCCGCGGGTCCAGCGGTAGAAACCGGGGGCGGCGTAGTCCACCTCGCCGTTGAGGATCGGCTCCCAAGTGGCTTCCGGGGTATACCGGATGATGAAGGCGAAGGGACTGGCGGCGTTGGCGGGATCAACACCGTCGTTGGCGTCAATCCATTTGCCGCCCTTGTTCCAGGCCGGACCCGTCTTCTTCAACGCGACGTGCGCATCGAAGAAGAGGCAAGTAGAAGAGGCGTTAGGATAGGTGTAGAAGAAAGGCTGCTTGCCGCGGTGGCGGCAGACCGAGTCGTACTGGAGCACCTTCTTATCAGTGAACTGCACCTCGGAGAGCTTGCGCCTGCCGATTTCCTGTTCCAGCGTGCGGGTCGGCGTTCCGCCGCCGACGACCTGCTGGTAAAACCTGTGACTCGGACCCTGCGTAATGCCGGGCGCGGCAATTTGCCCTGGCCCCGCGGTCCCGCAACGGTCGTTTGCGTAGGTGAAGGCGACCGTCTCGTAACTGGAACTATAGGGCCAGCGGAAACTGCGCTCAACGGGTGCGGGCATCGGAACGCCGTCGGCAAATCCCAGCGGATCGGATTGCCAGATCGCGCGGACCCTGTCTTCCGGGCACATCACGAGTTTCTCGGGCAGACGAGAAGCCAGGTAATCCTGCAGCACCAAATGGCTGTAAAGAACATGCGGGATCCAGCCGTCAATTTGAGGCATCGTCCCCTGATCGCGCCCAGTCCGCCGACGCATGATGTCGACGGCCTGCGCGGACGCCGCGGGCAGAGCGCCCCCCGCGGCCTGACTCTGGAGATCGTTATCTCGGAGCAGCGCGTACGCGTTCTCCGGGGTAACGGTGAACGAATACAGTTTGTCCAGATAATCTGCCGCGTAACTCTGGCTGGCAGTGCCCAACTGCTTCATGTTGGCAAAGCAGATGGTGAGGCGACCGCTCTTGCGGGCCTCACCCAACGCTGGCAGCAGGATACCGATGAGCAGCGCGATGATTGCGATCACCACCAGCAGCTCGATCAGTGTGAAACCGGATCGACGAACAACCTTCTGACCGCACTTCATGTGGGCCTCCTTGACGGTACTTCCAACCTTGCAGGAATGAAACATACTCTTTGACACAAACCCGCTCTTGCCGCGAGTGCGGACTTTTTAGCCGTGAAACCCAAAGCGAACCTAGAACAGGGCGCAAATTGACTTCAGGCTAACCAAGATAATACCACACCTTGGGCCGCCTGTCGAGCAAAATTGTGCACTTTCCAGGAAAAATCGCAACGTTCAAACAATAAAAACCGCTTAACCACAATTGTCATCGCATACACGACGCTCCCTACACCAGAATGGTACCCCCGAAAATGGCGAGAGGTTGCATCGGTTTCAACATCTTCTCGCTTAACTTACGGCGAACATATCGCACATTTCACGCGCCTTATGCCCGGTAACTACGATTTGTACCCACAAAACTGGATCCAATTTTCCCTCTCGGCTTCAACGAATCGGCCATTTTCGGGGCGTTTGCCGCAACTTTGCAATCGAACCGCAGCGCAACCCCACATTCGAGCGGAGGCGGCAACGGCACGCACGGCGAAACGGCGTACATGCCAACGGGCAGTCTCTCCGTAGAGGGCCGCCCCATGCCCAGCCCCCATCGATCAGTTGTTCGAGACTTTCTCCGCGTCCTGCGGCGCCTCGGCAAGTTCTCGCATTGCAGTCAGCGCTTGGCGGAGGGTGCCCGGACTGGCGTTCACGGGTTTAAGTGCGCTTTTTCTGCCGCGCGGCTTGGTCTGGTTCCCACCGACCTCAATCGGCGCCGACGGTACGACCACAATCGGTGGATCGTTAAGCTCAGAGTGGGCGTGCGGGTGCATGTGGGGTCTGCTCAGCGTTCCCTCCGCCGTGCCTGCGGTCTTGATCTCACCGTTCTTGCCCACCTGGTCGAAGCGGACGCTGACGCGAGTGCTTACGCCGCGTTCCTGCATGGTGACGCCGTAGAGCCTGTCGGCGCTCTGCATCGTGCGCTTGTTGTGGGTGATGACGATGAAACTGGAGCGGTCGGTGTATTCGCGGACGACAGAGTTGAAGCGACCGACGTTTCCCTCATCCAAAGCGGCATCCACTTCATCCAAAATGCAGAAGCAGCTGGGCTTGCTGCGGAAGATGCTCATCAGCAGGGCTACGGCGGTGAGGGTCTTCTCGCCGCCGGAGAGTTGGTTGATGCTGCGCGGCTCCTTGCCCGGCGGCTTGGCGATGACTTCCACGCCGCTTTCAAGCATGTCAACCACGTCGGTCTCGACCTTGCGAACCGTTCCATCGGTGTCTTCTACTTCCTTCATCAGAGGCATAAGGCGGACCTCGGCCCTGCCGCCGTTGAAGAGTTTGCGGAACATGCCCGCCTCGCCGCCAAAGTTCTCTTGAATTCTCTTGAAGACATCGCCAAAGAGCACGCGGCTGACTTCGTTGAGCCGCGTAATCAGTTCCGCGAGTTGGGCGCAGGCGGAGTCGATGTCGGCGACCTGCTTGACGAGGTCATCGTTCTGGCGTTCGAGGGTTGTCTCTTCTTCAATGGCCTCGAGGTTGACGCTGCCGAGTTTCTTCACGCCGTCGCGCAGCGTATCGATCCGCAGGGCGGCTTCCGCGGTGTCAATCCGGGCGACATCGCCCCCGGCCATCACCTGCTGGTATTCGGGATACTCCGCCTGCAAATCCAGGTTCATGTCTTCGCTGGCGCGTTCCTGGGCGTTCTCACGCTTGACTTCCAGTTCGCGTTTGGCGAGTTCCAGTGAGTGCCATTCGCGCTCAATGCCGCCGAACGCGGTGCGGGCTTCGAGCACCGCAAGGCCCAGTTCACTCACCTGCTTGTCCGCCGCGGCGGTTTCCGCCGCCGCCGCCGTGGAATCCGCCGAAAGGCGAATCGACAAGGCCTGCGCCTCTGTGATCTGGGTGACGGCTTCCTCAATGGTGTGCTGATGCTCGGCGACGCGGGCATCGAGCCGCTGAACCTGGGTATCAAGGTCGCGGGCCTGGCGGGCAAGGTCATCGCGGGACATTTCGAGGCGGCTGAGCTCGCGCCGGGTGGCGTTGAGTTGCTCGGAGACTTTGCTGACTTCGATTTTCGCGGCGGTGGATTGCTCCAGCGCCGCATCGGCCCGCAACTGGATCGTCTTGACTTCGGCATCGAGCAGGTGGGCCGCGGAAGTCTCCTCCTCCTGAAGACGGCCGAGACTGTCGGCGCGTTCCTGGAGTTTGGCGCGATCATCCTCGAGTTTCTTGAATCGCTCGAGCAACTGGCGAGTCTCGCCATCAAGACCGGTGCGCTCGCGGGCAAGGCGGGCGGCGTCGGCGTGAAGGCGGTCGAGTTTGTTCTGCTCCTGCAGCGAGCCGCGCTGAGATTGAGCCAGTGCGTTGCGGGTCTGCCCGGCTTCGGCGCTCATCGAGCCGGCCTCGGCATCAACGGCCTTGAGCTGCAAGCGCTGAGCCTGCAACTCGAGCGACAACGCCGCGACCTTGGTGCGAAGTCCCTCGAGTTCGGTTCGGCGGCGCAGAATCCCCGTGGCCTCATCGGCGGCGCCGGCGCCGGCGAAGACGCGGCCATCGGCGTCGATCACGCTCGCGCCGTCGCGGGTAACGAACTTGCAGCGCTGACCGGCGAACGGCCCCGCCGCGAGCAAGAGGGCGGTATCGACATCGGCGACGAGAAAGGTGTGGCCGAGGAGGCGGTCGAGCAGATCGTGCAGGCCCGGGTCATCCTGGAGTTCACCGCGGGGCTTCACCAAGGCTCGCAGCGCAACCACACGCGAACTTGCATTTTCGGTTGACAAACCCCCGCCCGGTTGAAAGCTCGGAACCGCTCCGCCGTTGCCGGTATGCAGGCCGACCTTGGGCAGAAACGCGACGCGGCCCTTGATCCGGCCCATGTCTTCCCGCGAAGGAAGCGACGCGAGCGATTCCACCACCAACCCCTGCAGGTCGGCGCCCAATGCAGTTTCGACAGCCGCTCCGGCGTCGGCGTCGGTATCTGCGCGGGTTTCGATCAGGTCGGCCAAGGGGGCAATCACGCCCGCGAAACCCTTGCCCGCATCGCGGATTGAAAGCACCTGCCGCACCGCCTCGGCAAAGCCCGCGCGGCTTTCGACCATTTCGTGCAGCGTGGCGCGGCGGCTGTCGTTGCGGACCAGTTCCTGATCCATTTGGGCCACGCGCTCGGCGCGCTCTCGCCGGTCGGCGCTGAGTTTACCCACTTGGGCCTCGAGGCGGGCGAGAGTTTGCTCTAGTTCGGTGGCGCGCGCCGCGGCGGCTTTCGTGGTCGCCTGGGTGGTTGCGATCTGACTCTGCAACTGCGTTTCATCCGAGGCGATCCGGCCCGCCTTTTCATTCAGCCGCTCGATCTGCTCCTTCACAGCTTCGGCCCGTTTGGCGTCGGAGGTGATCGAGGCGAGCAAACCAACTCGTTCGCGGTCGATGCGCGTGGCCGCGGCGGTCTTTGCAGAGGCGGCTTGGCGCTTATCGTTGAGTTCCTCGAGCACCGCCGCCCGCTGCTCGCCAGAGGTGAGGAGCCTGCGCTCGGCTTGGGCGACCTGGGCGGCCATCGCGCCGGTGGTTTCGCGATATTGCGTGATGGAGGCGTCGGTCTCCTGTCGGCGCAGTTCAGCGGTGACGAGGCGGTCGCGATCGGCCGAGGCCTGGCGCTGCGCATCCTGGATCGAGCGTTCGAGCATCGTCCGCCGCTGCGTGGCTTGTTGCTCGGCGTGTACCGCTGTCATGCGTTCCTGCTCGATGCCCTTGTGCTTGGATGAGGCCTCTTGACGGGCAAGTTCGGCGGCCTGCTTACCGGTCTCGAGTTCGGTCAGCCGGGCGGCGGCGGTTTCGCGCCGTGCGCCAAACTCCGAGTGCTTCGAGGCCAGCCCCACAATCCGCTGCTCGAGTTCATCATACTGCTCAAAGGCAAGGGCCATTCGCCATGCCTGGAGTTCGGAATCGAACTCCTTGAACTTGCGGGCCTTGGCGGCCTGACCGCGGACCAGACGCAGGCGGCGTTCGGTTGAATCCAGCTCTTCGCGGGCGCTCTGAAGGTTGGTCTGGGATCGGTCGAGTTTCCGCTGAGCCTCAACGCGGCGCTGCTTGTATTTGGCGATCCCCGCGGCTTCCTCGAAAATGATTCGCCGCTCCTGCGGGCTTGCCAGGAGCATTGCATCGACCTTCCCCTGCTCGATGATCGAGTAAGCATCGGCACCGACGCCGGTATCGAGGAAGAGTTCGCGGATGTCTTTGAGGCGCGCCTTCTTCCCGTTGATCAGGTACGCGCTCTCCCCATCGCGATAAAGCCGCCGCTCGACTTCGACGGTGTCGGCGTCAATCGGCAGCACACGCTTTTGGCGCACGGCTGAATCCACAATCGAAGGCCCCTGCGCGTCAGCAACTTCCGCGGCGATTGGATCGGTGATGACCACGATGCCGTTCGAGGATGGATCGCCGTCGTGAGGCAGCGCGCCGTTCTCGTGATGCTTCCGATCGGTCGTATGCTCGCCATTCTGGTTTCCCGCGGCCGTCGGCTCTTCTCCCGGCACGACAATCGTGATGGGTTCGCCCAACTCATCGAACTGGCGGGAAACGAGCGGGTTCTCGAAGGTGAGCGCGACGCTGGCCATGCCGCCGGCTTTTCGGCCCGCAGAGCCGGCGAAGATGACATCGAGCATCTCGGTGCCGCGGAGGCTCTTGCTTGAGCGCTCGCCCAGCACCCATTTGATGGCATCGACAATGTTCGATTTGCCGCATCCGTTGGGCCCAACCACGCCCGTGATCGGGTGGTCGAACGAGAACTCGGTTCGGTCGGCGAAACTTTTGAAACCGGTGACGGTCAACTTGGCCAAGCGCATTGCGAGGAGCCTCCATGCTTCGTGCCGCGCTATCCATAGCACGGTTTTCGCGCAAGACTATAACCCGAAATTTGTGGGTTTGGGGGATTGCCGGCTTATTTTACTCAGATTTGCGGCAAGCGACAGGGTGTCCACAGGAGAGGAGGAGGTCGGACCGTCGGTTTCTGAGGCCGGCCTTTTTTCCGTCGCCGGGAAATCGTTGGCAACGGCCCCACGCACAATGGATCGCACATTGGAAAGATTCGGCGGTGCCGCGACCAGCAAACTCGTTGCTATCGGTCAAAGAAAAACTCTGAAAGTTTCCGCCAAACGTTGCTCCCCTCGTAATGCACCGAGCAAGACGCAGCCAAAGCCTTCCCCCAATCATCTTACTTCTTCACCGGCGGTTTGATGGGAACAATCTCGATCTTGTCGGCGGTGGGGCCTTGTGGAACCGCTGTGGGTTCCATCGAACTGGGCTTGCTGAGCACAATAAGCTCCTTATCGCCAGGCGTTTCAGGCCGTTCCACCACACTGAGCGAGGAGGCGGCGATGAGGAGTTGGGCCTTGAGTTTGTCGGTCTCGGTGGCGAAAGCGGCGCGGGTGGCGCCGCCCTTGAAGATCGCGTGCAGGGCACCGACAACCTCGGAGTAGGACATGTTGAGGCCGGGGCGCGGGTCCGCAGGGTTGGTCTTTTTCGCGAAGAACATCGTCATTTCGGCCAGGCCGGGGCGCGACTGCTGCTTCACGGGCACATCGGCCAGGGGCGCTTTGTAGTACACGCGGACATAATCGCTCCCCTCTTCGGAAGTCATCATCAGGCGATCCGACCAAGCGGCGACGACCGCGGGCTTGGTGAACGAAAGGTCTTTACCAAAGAGCACGATCCGGGGCCTTCCCTGCTGGGCGATGTAAATCATCGGTTCGCCGAAAGGAACGATGTCGAGCAGGAACTTGTCTTCGATCAGGCGCCGCTCGATTCCTTGGAGGGTGTTTCCGGGGAATGCCATTTCCGAGAGCATTTCAAGTTGCGTGGGTGAATACTTCTCGCCGATCCGATCGCGGGCGGCCCTCTGTGCGTTTTTGAGACGATTGAGCTGCACCCTTTCGGAGCGCTGCGCGAGGGCTTCGTACGCAGCGACGCGGATCACCAGGTCGTTTTCGTTGAGCAGATCCCGCAGGGCGCTATCGACCATCGGGCCGGCATCGATCCGACCGAGCAGTTCAATCGCGTCGCCCCGCAGACCGCTTTGGCCTTTGAGCGCGAGTTCCTTGAGCGCGGGCGCTGCCCGCGGATCATCCAATCTCGCCCCCGCTCGCAGCCCGGCCAGGCGCGGGGCCAGTTCGGGATAGTCGTAAAGTTCACGGACGAATGGCAATGCTTTTTGACCCAAGGCTTCGAGGCACCACGCCATGTTTTCGGCCATGACCGGCTCGGCTTTCGCCCCTTCCACGTACCGGCGGGCATACTGCTCGGGCACGTTCTGGTCGATCCGCAGATGTCGGATGAGTTGGAGAAACTCGCCGGGGTTCTTTCGATACCGATCGGGCACGCGCAGCGCGATGCTGCCCCCCGTGCCGCTTTCCGCGTTGGGTCCGCTGCGCCCGCGCGCTGTCTGGCCGGGATCGCCGGGACCCTCGGGGAAGCGGCTGTTGATGGCCGAAGTCAGCGATCGCACCAGTTGGAAACTCGGGGTGTTGAGCACCATTTCAATCTGAAGCGGGTTGGTCACAAACCCGCCATCGAGCACGCGCCCCACGGTGCGGGTCACGCCGCTGTCCTCCTTGCCCGGTTCGGCGAAGGGGTTGATGAAAATCGCGCCCTTGGCTTTGGCCAAACTCCTTGCTTGGATTTGCCCGAAGGTGTTCGCGTCGCCCACGCGAAGATCGGCGGTCCAGAGTGTGCCGCCTTCGAGGCTGGTCGCGTTGATCGCCCGCACGTATACATCGAAGGTCGCGCCGGCGGGCGATCCGGGCGGAATCGCGGCCTGAATCAGCACGACCGCCACGTTCTTGTCCCGCAACAACTGCCGCGGCGACTTGCCCTCAATGGCCGTTCCCGTATATGAACCGGATTTGCCGATTCCCAACAGGCCCATTTCCCGTTCCATGGTTGAGGCGATGCTATCCGGCAGGACATCGCCGCCAGTTCCGTTCAGGCCCACGACCAAGCCATAGCCGGAGACGAGTACCGGCTCGATACCGAGAAAGGTGACTTCGGCGCCGACCGTGCCGCGGAGGAGGGGGGCAACATCGCGGGCGGGGACCACGGAGGTGCGAATCGGCTTGCGAGGTGTGGAATCGCAGGCGGAAATCCCAGCGCACAGCGAGAGAGCCAAAGTCGAGAGCAGACCCAAGTTTTGGCGACACGTAGCCTTCATGCAGTAGGACTCCAAGTTTCGTCACTTCTTCCGCTTGCGCCCACATCCGCGGCGGGTGGCGGCGGTTCGTGGCGATTTGTTCAGTTCCGGGAGAGTCAATGTACGTTCGCGGCGGGCGGGGAGTGGCAGTGAAGTCGGAATTGTGGCGTTGGCGCGTGTGCGGGGTGCAATGTGTAAGTTCAACAACTGTTGAACAACGATTTGTGCGTGGGATTGCGTTGACTGGTTTCTGTCGGAATGCGTGTGCGATTGGCTCTTTGGGCGGTGGAGGCTTTGGAGCGAGAATGATCGATGCACAAATGACTGGAAATGCAGTGAACATTGGCAAGTGGGGGTACTCGCGATTGCTGGCCAAGTGGCGAAGGGCATCGGGCGGAGGTCTGCCACAAAAGGTGCGCGCGGGCGATGAGCGTAATTACCTGAATTTACAGTGTCAACAGCGTGCTGGGCGGTGGCTCGCACCTTTTGTGGCAAAACCGGGTTCGGGGTATTGCCACAAAAGATGCGCGGGGGTGAGTTTTGTAAGTGGTTGTTTTTCAAGGGTTTATGACTCGGTTTTGAAGGGTGCGCAGTTTAAGTGGCAAACGTTTCCCGCATTTTGTGAAGTTCGGTAGTTATTGAGACCTTTGTAGGGAGAACAAGTGGGTGGAAGTACAGAGGTGCGGGAGTAAATGCCGAGTTTGTTAGCAATACGATTGGTACTAGTGGAAGTTGCGCGGCTTGGAAGTGAAACGTCTGATCCGGAGCAAGGCTTGCGTAACTTTTTAGCACTGCAAACGAGTTTGCTGCAAGGGACAGAAGGCGAATTTGGTTCAAGAGCGAGGCCGAGACAGGAAAGGGCGCGTGAGGCTTGGAGGTGTCGGGCTGAATTGTCGGGGCGCGAAGTCACTGGCCGCGAATGGCGGGTTGGGCGGTGCGATGGTTGGGAATTGACCTTCATCACGATATTGGATTATACGGATACCTAACGGACAGGTTCAAGAAATTGACAGGGATTTTTGACGGCTTCCGTGGAGCAGGTTTTTTTGAATCTGAAAGGCCCGTGGTGGCCAAGGAGCACTGGGGCTGAGTTTAGCAGGAAATCGAACTGGCCAGGCCAAGCCGGAGTGGGCTTTTATTCTGAAGCTTTGGGGCGAAGTTCCCTGTAGGTTGGGGCGTTCGGGCGGCTGTTTCCACGAATGTCGGCTCCCATGTTTCGCCAAAGCTCGAAACATGCCACTGCGGGGTTTTGGGTTGTTTGGGAGGTTTGTTTCGTGAACTGATGCCCAAGATGCCACGTTCGTGCTAGGCAAAGACCACTATTCAGATCAGGTTTATCGCCTAAGTGCTTGTCAAACAAAGACTTGCGATCAACCGACAATCTGCCAACAAAAAACCCCCCGCATTTTGTATAAAGCGCGCTTGAACCTACGATAGGTTGTGGTATCCTATAGATTGTTAGAGTGAGTGTGCGTTCCCAATCGCACTGCGGACGGGGATATGATAGCAATGTGTTTGGTGTGTGAGGTTCAGCCGACGTGGCGAGTGGGCCGCGTTGACGGCTGAAAGTACCCAGCGGTGGATGTGGCATGGCGGGTTGGATGTGTTGAAGGCATGGCAAACGAAGGGTGATGCAGTTGGGCGTTCTGAGTGATGGACAAATCCGCCGACACGTGAAGATCGTTCCTTTCGAGGAATCGATCAAGCGTCCGGGCCGTATTTCGTACGGCGTCTCTTCCTACGGCTACGACGTTCGCGTGGGCACGCGGTTCAAGGTTTTTTCAGCGACGACCCGGAGCGGGGACATCGCGGTGGTTGATCCCAAGTCGTTCAACGATGACATGATGGTTGAGGTGGATGTCGCCGGCCGTCCGGCTGACAAGCAATACGTGATCATCCCGCCCAACTCGTTCGCGTTGTGCGAAACGGTCGAGTACCTTGAAATCCCCCGCGATGTGCTGGCGATTTGCGTTGGGAAAAGCACGTACGCCCGCTGCGGATTGATCGTGAATGTGACGCCGCTGGAACCCGAGTGGCGGGGCAAGGTGACGCTGGAGATCAGCAATACCACGCCGCTGCCCGCCCGCGTGTACGCGAATGAAGGGGTGGCGCAGTTGATTTTCCTGCAAGCCGAGGAACTTTGTGAGAAGAGTTACGCGGATAAAGGCGGCAAGTATCAGGATCAGAGCGGATTGACGATGCCCAAGGTTGATTGACGTTGCTGATGGTGTGAGTTTTAAGTGACCGCGTAGGAAAACAGACAAGTTAGTTCGAGCAGGAACGCCCGATGAAGATTGCCCGCAAGTTCACCACCGCCGGAACCGACCCCTTCGCCTCAGTCGCGTGGGTGAAACGCTCCTCCAAGATCTCTAATCCCGATGGCTCGGTGGTCTTCCAGATGGATGATGCCGAAGTGCCCGAGACATGGTCCCAACTCGCCACCGACATCATGGTGAGCAAGTACTTCCGCAAGGCAGGGATTCCCCAGGCCGATGGCACGACCGGCCCGGAAAAATCCGCGCGTCAGGTGATTCACCGGCTCGCCGGGTGCTGGCGGCACTGGGGCGAGCAGCACAAGTATTTCGACACCAAGGATGATGCGCAGGCGTTTTACGATGAACTCGCCTACATGATGACGCACCAGATGTGCGCCCCCAACAGCCCGCAGTGGTTCAATACGGGGCTGAACTTCGCATACGGGATTACCGGCCCCGCGCAGGGGCACTGGATCGCCGACCCGAAGACGGGTGAGCCTTCGCTCGCCGACGATGCGTACACGCACCCTCAGCCGCACGCTTGCCAGCCGTTCGATGCGCTTATCTCGACTCCCCAAGGGTCCATCAAGATCGGCGACATCGTCGCCAAAAACCTTGTCGGCCTCGAAGTCTTCGATGGCTCTGCGGAGGGCGCGGGCCTGACCAGCGTCGTCGCGACAAAGTCCAATGGCGATAAGCCCGTGTTCCGCATCGTCCTTAAGAATGGTGCGTGCGTCGATGCCACCGGCGATCACCTCGTGTGGGCCGCGGACGAGCGGCGCAAGGCGGGTGACTGGGTTCGCGTGGATTCCCTCGCTCCCGGCGCAAAGATGAGGCTCTCGACGGTTACGTCCGTCACCAAGCCCAGCAGCGAGGGCGAGGCCGAAGAAGCCTCGCTGGCCGGATGGCTCCAGGGCGACGGCTTCGTCGGTCAGTACACCGAGGGCTCCAACCGCAGCCTGACCGTCGAGTTCATGACCATCAACGAAGATGAGCACGCGTTCGTCATGGAGCGCATCGGGCGAGTCTTCGAGGGTGTGCATTATCACGTTCGCGCGGTCGAATCCGCCGATCCCGAACTGGATATCCGCCGCATTCGCCTGTACGGCGAAAAACTCCGTGCGTTCGTCGAGAAGTACGACCTGATTCGGGGCGATAGCGAACTCGCCGTCCCCGCCGCGATCCGATCAGCCGGCGGCGCGGCCCAGTCCGCGTATCTGCGCTCGCTCTTTCAGGCCGATGGGTGCGTCCGACTCCGCCGCCGCGCCACGCACACCAGCGACGTGGTCCTGACCACTGTCTCCCGCGAGTTGGCCGCCGGGGTGCAGGCTCTGCTTCTCAACTTGGGTGTCTACTCGCGCGTGCAGACCGGCAGCGACAAGCGGTCCAACCGCCGCACGCCGTACTTCGTATCCATTGGCTACGCGCAGGCCCGCGCCAGGTTCCGCGACCTGATCGGGTTCGTGAGCGAGGAAAAGCGGTCCAAACTCGCCGCGGCGTGCAACGAAGAGTTCGCCGGCAAGGCCCTCCCCGCCATTCGAGAAGAGACGGTCCTGCGTATCGAGGCGCTGGGCACGATGCCCGTCTTCGATATCCAGACCAAGAGCGGCCAGTACCTGTGCAACAACGCGCTTGTGCATAACTGCTTCATCCAGAGCGTTTCCGATGACCTCGTGAACGATGGCGGCATCATGGATCTGTGGGTGCGCGAGGCTCGCCTCTTCAAATACGGCAGCGGCACGGGCACCAACTTCTCCACGCTCCGCGGTGAGGGTGAAAAACTTTCCGGCGGCGGCAAGAGTTCCGGCCTGATGTCCTGGCTCAAGATCGGCGACCGGGCCGCATCGGCGATCAAATCCGGCGGCACGACGCGGCGGGCCGCGAAGATGGTCTGCCTCGACATGGACCACCCGGACATCTCCGAGTTCATCAACTGGAAAGTGCGCGAAGAGATCAAGGTGCAGGCCCTGGTCGAGGGCTTCCGCGTGATGAAGAAGGACAAGAAACTCGCCGACCAAGCCAAGGAACTCAAACTCGAACTCGATTACGACTACAACGGCGAGGCGTATCAGACCGTCAGCGGCCAGAACAGCAACAACTCGGTGCGCATTCCCGATGCGTTCTTCGATGCTTTGGACAGAAACTCCGATTGGCAGACGATCAATCGGATCACGCGCAAGCCGGCGAACTCGTTCAAGGCCGGGAAGTTGTGGGATGAGATCGCGTACGCGGCGTGGCGGTGCGCGGACCCGGGTGTTCAGTACGACACGACGATCAACGCTTGGCATACGTGCCCGAGTGCGGGGCGGATTAATGCAAGCAATCCGTGTTCTGAGTATGTTTTCGTCGATAACACAGCCTGCAACCTTGCTTCGTTGAACATTCTCAAGTTCTACGACTCTACAAATCGCGTTTTTGATGTCGCTGCGTACGAGCACGGCATTGATCTTTGGACGACCGTGCTCGAAATCAGTGTGCTGATGGCCGCGTTTCCAAGCCGCGAAATCGCGGAGCGTTCGTTCAGGTTCCGCACCGTGGGGCTTGGCTACGCCAACCTCGGCGCGATGCTCATGCAGGCCGGCATTCCCTACGACAGCGATGAGGCTCGCGCGGTGTGCGGCTGCCTTACTTCGATCCTCACCGGGCGCGCCTATCGCACTTCGGCGGAGCTCGCCCGCGAACACGGTGCGTTTGCAGGATACGCCGCGGACAAGGAAAACATGCTCCGCGTCGTGCGGAATCACCGCCGCGCGGCCCAGGGCATGAGCCGGAGCAGTGGGGAATACGAAAGCCTGCGCATCCGCCCTGTTCCGATCGATCACGCCATCATCAAGAGCGGCACAATTCGCATCGCTAACGCGAACGCCCTGCTGGGCCGCGCCGTCAAGGCATGGGATGAGGCCCTGTCGCTGGGGGAGAAGCACGGCTACCGCAACGCGCAGACGACGGTCATCGCGCCCACCGGCACCATCGGCCTGCTGATGGATTGCGACACCACCGGGGTCGAGCCCGACTTCGCGCTCGTCAAGTTCAAGAAACTCGCCGGGGGCGGCTATTTCAAGATCGCCAATGAATCGGTGCGGCCGGCGTTGAAAGCCCTGGGTTACACCGATGCTCAGATTCGCGACATCATGACGTTTATTCTGGGCACGCTTTCGCTGGATGTACCGGCCCCGGCTTCGTGCCGCGGCGTAGGTACGGGAGACACGCTCGCCCAGCACCTGAAGTCCAAGGGCCTCTCCGATGCGGAGCTTGCGAAGATCACCGCAACCCTGCCCGGCACATTTGATCTTTCGTTTGCCTTCTCGGCGTGGGCGATTTCGCCGGAGGGTTTGAAAGCGTGCGGAGTCGAGCCGGCCGCGGCGCAGACGGATTCTTCGTTCAACCTCCTCAGGCACCTTGGCATGAGTGCCTCCGACATCGATGCACTGAATGTCGCCATCTGTGGCGCCGCGACGATCGAGGGCGCGCCCCACCTCAAGCCCGAGCACCTGCCCGTGTTCGACTGCGCCAGCAAGTGCGGGCGGCTGGGCAAGCGATTCATCGCGCCATCGGGACATATCCACATGATGGCGGCGGCGCAGCCGTTCGTCAGCGGGGCCATTTCCAAGACCATCAATCTTCCCAACGAAGCGACGCTGGATGATGTGAAGGATTGCTATCGGCAATCGTGGGAACTGGGCCTGAAGGCCAACGCGCTCTATCGCGATGGCTGCAAGCAAAGCCAGCCTCTCTCTTCCACTTCGGATGAGGCCAAGAAGGAGTCGAACAAGGAAGAGGCGCCGGCGCCCGCAGTTGTTACAAAAGCCGCTCCGCCCGCCGCGGCCGTTGCGGGAGTTGAAGTTGATTCCCACCCGGCTCCTCCCCGTGCTGCCCGTCGCCGCCTGGCGGATACGCGCCGCTCGGTCACGCACAAGTTCAACGTGGCCGGACATGAGGGATACCTCACGGTGGGGCTGTACGATGACGGCCAGCCGGGCGAACTCTTCATCACGATGAGCAAGGAAGGCTCGACCATCGGCGGTCTGATGGATTCGCTCGGGACCGCGACGAGCGTGGCCCTGCAATACGGTGTGCCAGTCAAGAGTCTGGTGGACAAGTTCAGCCACCAGCGGTTTGAGCCGGCTGGCATGACCGAAAACCCGGACATCCCCATCGCAAAGAGCCTGGTCGACTACATTTACAGGTGGCTGGGAATGCAGTTCGTGCAGGGATACCGCGACGCCCACGCGCCCCGGCGCGGGAGTGCCATTCACGGGGGCCACCTGGATCACGACGACCACGCGGGGCCCCTCGCCCCCGTGTCCGCGCCGGACTGGGCGGGGTCGCCGCGGATCACCGCCGCTCCGATGCAGG
>ENA-ORBV01007395-ORBV01007395.1-microbial-mat-metagenome-genome-assembly--contig:-NODE-7395-length-18878-cov-5.499335_pt1 | contig 18878 bp, 15 predicted proteins | sample MGYA00237777_ERZ505514 | MGnify/ENA primary metagenome ERZ505514 (study PRJEB26160, sample SAMN06269048) | microbial mat metagenome | isolation source: Oligotrophic lake microbial mat | place... | reverse complement strand
TCTCTATTCGTCGGCAGCGTCAGATGTGTATAAGAGACAGGTAGAAGCGTATCCGACGGCTGGCGAGTAGATGTTCCACTGTTTCTTGTCGCCCGCAGTGATGGTGATGGTTGCGCCGACTTGGTTGGATGGGACTTTCACATCCAGCCAGGCATTCGCGCTTTCGGCGACATTTCGCCAGAGTTCCGCTGGCTCGCCCAGCACCGAGACTACGACATCGATGCGACCGTCGTTGTCGAAATCCGCGAACGCCGCGCCGCGGTGAGCAGCTTTGGCCGCAGCCAGGGCGGGGCACTGCGAATCCACAAACGTCTTGCCATTCTGATTGACGAAGACGCTGTTGGCCTGCTTGTAGGTGACGCCCGGCTCGAACTGCTCGACGAGATCGTTGACGTGCGCGTTCGCGGAAAACAGATCTTTCCAGCCGTCGTTGTTGAAGTCAATCCACGCGTTGGCCCAACCGGCTCGCTGCGTCGACAAAGGTCCGATTTTGCTGGCAAACGTCGCGTCGTGGAACATGCCGCCACCATCGTTGCGAAAGAAGGGAAACGTCTCGCCCGATAACGCCGTGACCGTGATATCCGGACGCCCGTCGTTGTCGGCATCGCGGAAGTCCGCACCCATGCTGGCGATGGGCTTGCCGTGATCGAGCAGTGCGACGCCAGCGAGCAGGGCGGTCTCTTCGAACTTGCCATTGCCGAGATTGCGAAAGAGAAAGTTCGCGAGGTTGTCATTGGTGACAAAGATGTCGATCCAACCGTCGGCGTCGTAGTCCGCAAAAGCGATGCTCATGCCTCGGCCCTTGTGCGCGCCGATGCCGGATTTCATGGTGACGTCCTCAAACTTGCCGCCGCCGAGATTGCGATACAGCTGATTGGGCCGGGGGGCGAAGTACTTCGGATGGCAGTAAATCCGCAGCTTTTTTGCGGCATCGCCGCAGTAGCGGGTCTCTTGCGTATCGCGTCCGTAGTTGGCGATGAATAGGTCCAGCAAGCCGTCGGCGTCGTAATCGAACCATCCACCGGCGATGCTCCATTCATCGCTCTTGATGCCTGACTTCGCGGTGATGTCCTCGAACTTGCCGTGGCCCGAGTTGCGGTAGAGCAAGTTGTGACGATCGCCGGCAACGAAAAGATCGGTGAGTCCGTCGTTGTCGAAGTCTCCAGCCACCGCGCCGATTGCGTAGCCTTCGCCTGAGAGTCCCGCGGTGGCAGTGACGTCGCGGAACTTCAGCCCACCTTCGTTTTTGAAAAGTCTGTTGGCGCTTTTCTTCAGACCCGCACCGTTGGCAAAAAAGATATCGATGAGTCCGTCGTTATCGAAGTCGAACGCGGCAATGCCTCCGGGCATCGTCTCGATCATGCGCTTTTCCGCAGTCGGCGAGTTGGCTAGCGTGAAGCGCAGGCCGGAGTCTGAGGCGGGAATCTTCTGAAATCGCGGCATCTCCGCCAACGCGGATCCGGTGGCCAGACAGAGGGCGATTGAGAGGCGAAACATCCATCCGACAATTAACACGAAACAGCACGACCGACAGCGCACGATTTTGTCGCCTTACTGTTCCCTTCAAGCTTTCCATCGATGGAGCGGTCGATTTCGTCGTCGCCTCCACGGCCTGGACGTCAGAAGCCAACACGATCATCAACGGTCAACCACTCGGCGTAGCATCGCTGTTTGCGAAATGGATCCCACTAGCCAGGCCATTACCATCGTTCGTAAACTCCGCAACGGTCACCGACGGCAACCTTGTGGTTTGGGCACACTCCCAACGGAGGGACCGCTGGGCTTTCTATAATAGAAGGTATCAGCGGCCGTTTCCTCCCCCTGTTGCCCAAGCTCGATGTCGAATACGCCTTTCGTCCACCTACACTGCCACACCGATTACTCGCTGCTTGACGGCGCCTGCGAGATTTCGCAGATGATGGATACCGTAGCAAAACAGCAGATGCCCGCTGTTGCGATGACCGATCACGGAAATCTCTTTGGCGCTGTGGAATTCTACAATGCGGCCAAGGCCACGGGCGTTCACGGAGTGATCGGGTGCGAACTCTACGTCGCTCAGACGAGCCGCATGGAAAAGACGGAAGCGAATCGTTACAACCATCTGGTGCTGTTGTGCGAAAACCAGGAAGGCTATCGCAATCTCATCAAACTGGTTTCCACCGGCTATCTGGAAGGCTTTTATTACAAGCCACGTGTCGACAAAGACGTGCTGGCGCAGCATTCGAAGGGGCTTGTGTGTTTGTCGGCGTGCTTGCGCGGCGACGTCAACGAAGCGTTGACATCCGACCGTTACGATGACGCCAAGCGCATCGCCAGCGAGTATTCGGACATGTTCGGCAAAGAAAACTTCTTTCTCGAAATGCAGGAACACGGCCTCGATCAGGATAGGATTCTGATGCCTGGCGTCCAGCGGCTTGCCGCCGATCTCGGCATCCCCACCGTGGTCACCAACGACGCGCATTACTTGCACCGTTCGAGTGCGAAAGCGCATGAAGTCATGCTTTGCATCCAGACCGGCAAGACGATGTCGGATGTGAATCGCATGAAGTTCAATGCCCCTGAATACTATCTAAAGACCAAGCCGGAGATGATGCAGCTCTTCGGCGACTACGAGCCGGCACTCGATCGCGCCTATGACATCGCGATGCGCTGCAACGTGAAGCTCGAAAGCGTTGTGAATCCGTTTCCGAAGTTCGATGTTCCCGAGGGCGAATCGATCGATTCATACTTTGCTTGGGTCGCGCGGCAAGGCTTTGAGAAGCGCCGCGGCAGGCTCGAGGCGATGGCGAAAGCTGGATCGTTACGTACGCCGATGCCCGCGTATTTCGAGCGGCTCGAGCGCGAGATCAAGATGATTCAGGAAATGAAGTTCTCGGGCTACTTCCTGATCGTCTGGGATTTCATTCGCTATTCCAAGTCGAACGGGATTCCAGTAGGACCGGGGCGCGGATCGGCAGCCGGATCGCTGGTGTCGTATGCGATGCAAATCACCGATATCGACCCTCTGCAGTACGGCCTTCTGTTCGAGCGATTCCTCAATCCTGAACGTGTCAGCATGCCCGATATCGACATTGACTTCTGCACGCACCGCCGCGGAGAAGTGATTCAATATGTCACAGAAAAGTACGGTCGCGAGCAGGTCGCGCAGATCATCACATTCGGAACATTGGCGGCGCGCGCCGCAATTAAGGACGTGGGTCGCGCTTTAGAAATGCAGTTCGGCGACGTCGAGAAGATCACCAAGCTGATCCCGACACAGCCGCTCAACATCAAGCTCAAACAGGCGCTGGAACTCGAACCGAATCTGCCGATTCTGGCCAAGAGCGATCCACGGGTACAGGAAGTGCTCGACATCTCGATTGAGCTCGAAGGCATGGCCCGCAACGCTGGCATCCACGCTGCGGGTGTCGTGATTTCGCCGCAACCGCTGCGCGAGCTCGTCCCGTTGTACAAAACGAACCGGGATGAAATTGTCACCCAGTACGACATGGTGGGGCTCGAGAAACTCGGGCTTCTCAAGATGGATTTTCTGGGTCTCACGACGCTGACGATCATCGTAGACGCGCTGAGGCTGGTGGAAAAGTTCAGGGGGGTGAAGATCGAAATCGAAGACATCCCGATCGACGAGCAGAAGACCTTCGACATCTTTGGCAAGGGTTACACGAGCGGCGTGTTCCAGTTTGAATCGGCTGGCATGCGGGACATTTTGCGCCGCTACAAGCCCGATCGTATTGAAGATCTGATTGCGCTGAACGCGCTCTATCGTCCAGGCCCGATGGACATGATCGATGACTTTATCGATCGTAAGCACGGCAAAAAAGAAGTCACCTACGAAATGCCCGAGATGAAGCAGGTTTTGGAAGAGACCTACGGCGTCATGGTGTATCAGGAACAGGTGATGCAGATGTCGAACATCATCGCGGGCTACTCGCTGGGCGATGCCGACATCCTGCGCCGTGCGATGGGCAAGAAGAACAAAGACGAGATGGATAGTCAGCGCGTGCGGTTTGTGGCCGGCGCGTTGCAGCTGGGATTTAAACAGAAGAAGATCGAGCGCGTGTTCGACACCATGGCCAAGTTTGCAGGCTATGGATTCAATAAGAGCCATTCCGCCGCGTATGCGTATCTGGCCTACGTTACCGCCTATCTCAAGGCAAACTATCCAATCGAGTTCATGAGTGCGCTTCTGACTTCGGAAACGGGTAACACGGCGAAGGTCGTGAAATACATCGCCGAGTGCCGCGACATGGGCATCAAGGTGTTGCCCGCGGATGTGAATGAGTCATTGTTCAGCTTCGCGCCAGCGGGGGAGGCGATCCGCTTCGGACTCGGTGCGATCAAGAACGTCGGTGCGAATGCCGTCGAAGCGGTGATTAAGGCGCGCGAGGAAAAAGGCCGGTTCAAGACCGTTTACGAATTCTGCGAGCAAGTCGACATGACCGCGGTGAACCGCCGCGTGATCGAGAGTTTTATCAAAGCGGGGGCGATGGATACGCTCGAAGGGACTCGTTCGCAAAAGTATGCGATTCTCGACGGCGCCATCGAGACCGGCGTCAAGGCTCTGCGCGATCGCGAAAGCGGACAAGGTGGCCTGTTTGGCGATCTCTTTGCCGACGATGCGGGATCGCAAGATACGCCTCTACCGAACGTCAAGGATTGGACCGACAAAGAGAAGCTAACCGGTGAGAAGGAGATGATCGGCTTCTATGTGAGCGGACATCCGCTCGATCACTATGCCGACAAGATTTCAGAATTGAACAGCCACTCGTCGGACGAGTTGGAAGGCTTGGAAAAAGGCGCGGAAGTCAAGATTTGCTGCATCCTGACATCGGTTGCTCGACGGCGTACAAAAGAAGGCAAGCCTTGGGCTTCGATGACGATCGAAGATCGCGTCGGCGCGGTGGAAGGGATGCTGTTCAGCACCAACTACGAGCGACTGCAGCCATTGCTCGAAGAAGATCGGGGATTGTTGATCCGCGCGACTGTGCTGCCGGAAGAAGGCGCGCCACCGAAGCTTTCTGTGCAGGACATCACTCCGCTCGACAACGCGCGAGTGAACTTTCCAACGGTGATTTCGATCAAGTGTTTTGTGGGCGTTCACAACGCGCATACGGGCTTAGAAGATAAGGCTGAGGAACTGAGCAAGCTGTTGCGGCGCAAGGAAGGTCCGACGCAAGTACGGTTGCGTATCGAGAAACCGAAGGATTTTTCACTGGTGATGGATCTTCCGTTCAAGGTCCGCCCGGATCGCGAGTTTCTTGCGGAGATCGCGCGGGTTTGCGGCGTGGATACCTACGAGATTCTCTCGGGCTAATTCGGCACTTTCCGGTACCTGAGTTCTGTTGCTTGACAGCTTGATTCTGCTTTCGCTGTGAAGGCAATGCGACTTTTCCTTTTCACGACGGTTGCCTTGGCATAGATTGTGCTTGCCAGCCCGGTTACTTACGACATCAATTTCAATGTTACCGGCCCCGTTCAGCCGGGCTTGACTCAAATCGCAACGACACCAGCCGGAAGTCTCGTTTGCGATCAGACGACCCAGCAGTTCTCGACTTCATTGTGAGCTGGAACGGAACGGCGGCAGAGTTCACTTTCGCGGCAAATCAGTACACGCCGCCGGCCTCCCCATGCAGTCCGGTGAGTGGCGTGGCGGTGCCTTCGGCATGCTCAACCGAGCGCTAACCGGATGCACAAACTACGGCTGGACGCTGACACAGCAGAACATCCTCGGCATCACTTTCTTTGCCGACAATGGATTGGATGGTACGGTGTTTGGCGCATCGGGAACACCGTCAACGAGCATCGGATTGCAAACGGGCCGGGGAACGTACTCGATCGCCGAGCGTGCTTCAGGTGACGGCGGCGATGGCCTCGGGACCGGAGTTCCTGAGCCGTCGACTTGGGCTCTGATGTGCTGCGGCATTCCTTCGCCGGAAGGGCTGGGCGGCCTAGATATAGATAGATAGATAGCTCAACGGCCAAAAATGATCGCCTCGCGCTTGAGCATCTTGGTCGTCAACATTACCAGTCCAAAGGAAGCGATGGTAATTGCGACGGCGGCCAACAGCAACCAACCCACATGCGGCGTCTTGCCGGCGATCACATCGGCCGCCAACGCATACTGGCCCGCGATCGGAATCGGTGCCAGCCAAGGCTTACCGTCCATCGGATACAACATCGTCAACATACCCGGCAGCGTGGGAATCATCACGACCACGCCGAGGTAGCTCTGGGCCTCTTTGTACGACCGCGCGAACATCGCGATGAAGATCACCAACGCCGCGCCGAACAGTGCCAGCGGCATCGCAATGGCGACCAGACTGAAGAACTGCTCCGGACCAAAGCGGAACCGCGCACCGAGTTCGTGAATCGGGATCCTTCGTATTGCCGCGATGGATAGAAACGATGAGAACAACACGGCGGCCGCGCCAAACGTCGCGGCCGCTAGCCATTTGCCCGCGACCAGCGCTTCCCGCGGGACTGGATTCAGCAACAGCGATTCGAGCGAACCGCGTTCGCGCTCACCCGCTGTGGAATCCGACGCGATCTGCAGGCCGCCAACAAAGGCCGCCATGATCACGAACATTGAGAGAAAACCCAGCAGTTTTGCGGCCCGCTGCTGTGAACTCGAGACTTCCACCTCTTCGATACGAACCGGTGACGCCACCGCGGGACTCACTCCTCGCGCGACCAAACGAAGGCTTCCGATTTGCGACGAATAGGCATTGATGAGCCGGCGGATTCGCGCAACCTTGGGTCGCGCTTCATCGCGTGTTGCGTCTCCGACGACCTTCACGACGCCCGGCAACGAGCGATTGAAATTGCGAGTGAAATCTTTGTCGATGACGACAACGACCTCTTCTTTGGCTTGACGGACCGCCGTTTCCGGATCCGCTGGAGCCGGAACAACTTCGATTCCGCTTTGCTGTTTCAACCAATCCACCAAGGCAGGAGCGTGTTCCGCACCGGAGATGGGAATTTTGATATCTTCCGCGGTCTTTTGACGTTCCGCTAGGCTGGTGAAGAGAAATCCGACGATGAGGGGGCCGAAGAGCGACGAGAACACCAGCGAATAGATCGACCTGCGGTCGCGCAGACCGTCCTTTAATTCCTTACGAAACACCACACCGGTGCGCAGAAAGCGATTCATTAGTGCTGCTCCTCCAACCCGACCATTGCTACAAAAGCGTCTTCGAGATTCTCGCAGCCCGTTTGCTGACGAAGATCGTCGGGAGTGCCCTCTGAGAGGACGCGCCCGTGCGCGATCACCACAATGCGATCGCAGAGCGCCGAGACTTCTTGCATGATATGGCTCGAAAACACTACACAACAGCCCTCTTCGCGCAGCTTACGGATGAGTTCGCGCATCGCGCGCGTGCTCATGACGTCGAGTCCGTTGGTGGGTTCATCGAGAATCACATTGCGCGGATTGTGGACGATCGCTCGCGCCAATGCGACCTTCGTGCGCTCGCCTTGCGAGAAGCCTTCGACCTTGCGATCGGCGATGCCGCCGAGTCCGAGCAATTCGATCAGTTGATTCGCTCTAGACTTCAATTGCTTCGTATCCATGCCGCGCAACTCGCCGAAGTAATGGATGTGCTCGCGCGGTGTGAGTCGCGGATACAGGCCTCTTGAATCGGGAAGCAAGCCCATGTGCGCCTGCGCGCCGATTGGATCGGCGACCACATTGATGCCGTCCACGTGGATGCTGCCGCCATCTGGCCGCATCAATCCCGAAAGCATGCGCAGCGACGTGGTCTTACCCGCGCCATTGGGGCCGAGCAATCCAGTGACGCAAGCGTCCGTGGCTTGGAACGTCACCTCTTTGACAGCCTGAACGGTGCCAAAGCTCTTCTTGAGCGAGCGGATGTCGATCACCTGCCAGCCTCCGGACCCGAGTAGTTCACAAAGAAAGGCGGCCGTTGCTGCGTCTTCACGCAAGTGGCGTCGAGCCCGCCGGTGCTGGCTTCGTCGAGAAACTTCATCATGATCTTCGGCATACATCCGAGAGACGAAACCCCATGTCCGGCACCGGGCACGACGATGTGCTTCGAGTTCTTGAGATGCTTCCGCACGTGTTCGCCCCACTCGGGTGGCGTCACGGGATCGGCCTCGCCGGATAGGATCAGCACTGGCTTGTCCGAAACAACTGGCTTGTAGTAGTCATCGCCGATCTCGCCTTTCGGCCAGAATTCACAGGCTTTCATGCGGGTTTCGAACATGGTTTTGCCAAAAAATCCTTTGGCGGACTCGCGATCGATGTCCGCTTGCGTGATCTTGGGCATGTCTTCGGCACAGGCAACGGAAAGGAACATACCTTGACTGATACCGTCGCCGTTGCCGCCCTCGCCGACAAAGCCCATCGCGAAAAGTCCTTGAAAATCGCCCTGCGAGGCATCCTTCAGCAAGCGCGGAAGCAGTGCCGCAACTGTGGGCGCGTAGAGACTGCTGAAAATCACGCTGCGAATCGCGTCGGGCGAGAGCGGGACATCGAAGTGTTCACCCGTGCGCGGATGGATGACTTTGATCCTGGTTTTGGAATCAGCGCGATTGAGAACGGCTTGCACCGTCGTCTTCAATGCAGGGAACTTCGCTTGGCAGGTCTTATCTTTCTCGCAGGCGTCGAGAAGTAGATCGAGAGAACGCTGACTGTCGCGCGTCATGTACAGTGGCAGTCGCATATCCGGGGGCGCGACGCCGTCAATGATGACAGCACGAACACTGTCGGGATGCTGGCGCAGATACACCAAGGCTGCGCGCGTTCCGTAGGATGCTCCCCAGAGATTGATCTGCTTGTAACCCAAATACTGCCGGATCTCGTCGATGTCGTCCATCGCGATCGGCGTCGTGTATTGGCTCGCATCGGCCTTGTATTCAGCAAGGCACTTGCGAAAGCGCGCCATGGAATCGGCGCTGGAAATCTCGGCGAGATCGTCTTTTTCCTGGCCTTTTTCCACCATTTCGCAGTTCAGCGGATTCGAGTCTCCCGTGCCGCGCTGATCGATCATCACCAAGTCGCGACTGTTCTGAAAGCGCCGAAACATCATCCCCAGTTGCTCGGCCAGCTTCGCGGCACCTTGGCCCGGACCGCCGGCAAAGAAGAAGATGGGGTCGGCTTTGGGATCTCTGCGCAAAGCTGGCATCACAACGATCTTGAGATCGATCTTGCGTCCTTGCTTGGTCTTGCGGTTTTCAAAGACGTTCAGTTTGCCGCAATAGGCATCGGTCGGGCCTTGGTCGATCTTGCACGGCTGCAAGCGGTCGATTGCCATCGGTCCTGGACCGCTGCTGTTGCAGGCGGTGAGCAGTAGCGTTGCCAGCAAGGCCGCAAAAAAGCGCATAAGAGTTAGTACAGCACAGTTCCTTGTGCTGGCGGATTTCACGGATCCGCGGCAAGCGATGTGTTATCGGCGATGACGACCAGCCGGTTATCCAGGTTGCGCCGATCCCTCTTGTCGATTGGCTCGGACAAAGTCATGGATATAGTCAGGCGACAGTGTTCCGAACAATCGATCCCAGATCACGGTATAGAAGCCGAAGTTATGTTCCCGATCATGATGATGTTCCGCGTGGAACGTGCTGGTCGAAATAGCGCGCAGAACCGGCACGTAGAGCCAGGATGGCGGCGCGGGTTCCACGCCCAGGTGTCCGATCAGGCCGAAGATCAGATTGAACGTGGGATAGATCGGAATGGCGGCTTGGGAGGCGTGCGACGCCCAAATGACGGCGATCAGCAGGGCACCGAAACCCAGCACTTCGAAGGGATGCAACACAAACAGCGTCAGCGGGCGGGGATTCTCGTAGTATTGATGTGTCCGGTGGAAGATCGGAGTATGGTCACGTCGAGCAGCAACGGCAACAAGTCAGCGTCGGGTCGCAATCGAATGATCCTGGCGCGCCACAGGAACAGGCCTGCTACCGCCACGAGCGAGTTCAGCATGACGCAGATCAGTGCCAACGAGATTTCGTGGCGACTGACGGGTTCCGGCGAGGGTGAGTTCGACTTGAGCCGGTACCGCAACACCAACACTTCGCCAAGCACCAGCGCAGCGGCGAACATCGCAACATTGCCGATCACCGACCACAAGGCCGCGTGTTCGAGTGGCATTGTGTACAGCTCTCGGAAGGTATCGTCGAATGCGCTCACTTTGGCCCCCAAAGAGAAACGCTGGCCCTTTGCAGGAGGCCAGCGTTTCGATTGCCAACCTAGCTCTGCAGCGTATCGGCCATGTTTTGCAGCATGCGGTTGAGCGTCATATCGCTTTGCTTCAGGGCTTCGATCTTGGTGACCGAGTGGAGCACGGTGGTGTGATGCTTGCCGCCGAAGAACCGTCCGATTTCCGGTAGTGACGCCTGCGTCAGGTCGCGAACCAGATACATCGCGATCTGCCGGGGATACGAAATCTGGCGCGCGTTGGTTTTCATCTTCAATTGACCAGGGGTCAGATTGAAGCGCTCTGCCACGATCTTGATCACCGATTCCATAGTGACGCGCTTTTCCGGACCAGCGGTCAGATGTTTGAGCACCTGCTGCGCCATCCCCAAACTGATGGCGACGCCGCTCACCGAAGAGTAGGCGATCAACTTTACCAGCGCCCCTTCCAGTTCGCGGACGCTCGACTTGGTCTTGGTAGCGATGAAGATGCGGACGTCTTCGGGCAGTTCAATGCCCTCTTCGCCAGCCTTCTTGTCGAGAATTGCCATCTTCGTTTCGAGATCCGGCGGCTGAATGTCCACCATCAGACCCCACTCGAAGCGCGAGCGAAGGCGATCGACCAGACCGGGCGTGTTTTTGGGCGCCGAATCGGACGAAATCACGATCTGCTTCTGGTGATCGTAGAGTTCGTTGAACGTATGAAAGAACTCTTCCTGGGTGCGTTCCTTGCCAGCGATGACATGGATGTCGTCCACCAGCAGCACATCCGCTGAGCGGTAGTGCTTCTGAAAGTGATTCATGCGATCGGTTCGGATGCAGTGAATCATCTCATTCATGAAGCGTTCGGCCGTCGTGTAAACGATGCGCATCGAAGGGAAGTTCGTCTGCAGCGTCCGCCCGATGGCATGCATCAGGTGGGTCTTGCCGAGTCCGGTGCCGCCATAGAAAAAGAGCGGATTATAGGATCGGGAAGGTGACTGGGCCACGGCATGAGCCGCTGCGTGTGCGAACTGATTCGAAGACCCGACGACGAAGTTCTCAAAAGAAAACTTGGGATTGAGGCTCAGCGCGGGTTTTGCGAAATCGAGCGTATCCTGGTTCTGCTGCTGCTGTTGATTGTCGGGCGAGAGAGAAGTCTCGAAGACAATGCCTTGGTAGGGAAGCCCGGCCAGAGCATCGCGCAACATCGGAGCATACTCTTGCTCGATCCATGTCTTAGTTACGGTATCGGGCGCTAGCACCCGGATCATGCCGCCCTCTTCGTTCAAAAATCGAGTGCGCGCAAACCAGTTTTCAAAAGCCTCCTGACTAACTTTTTCTTTTACTCTCAGTCTGACAACTTCCCACGAATCCATGATCTTTAGGCTCCTTCGAAACGTCCGCCTACACGTCTTCCACATGTTTTCAACAAGATGTGGAAAACCAGTGACTTCCGCTAATTTGTTCCCCTGAGGGACACCCCTGTCCCGCGCTTGCAATAAGTCCGGGTGCGCGTCCATCTCGCCGCATCCTTACCCCCATTCGGGTGACCTAGCCACTCCCATTTGCGGAGGTTACTGTCTTGCAGAGCTTTTAAAGAGTAGCAGCATACAGCGCGCTTTGGAAAGAGGAAAAACGACAAAAACATCTCCCTCTGTTTCAACACTTTGCAAGCCTTCGGCGGAAGGCAAAACATTTCATTGCGAGGTTGTCTCAAGATTGTGAATCTCCGATGAATTTGACTTTTGAGCCAGTCTCTGAGAGAATCGAGATGTCGCACGAACAGTGCACCCAGCCTCTCCAAATGCGGGAGTAACTCAGCTGGTAGAGTGCAACCTTGCCAAGGTTGATGTCGCCGGTTCGAATCCGGTCTCCCGCTCCATCCTTAATTAGCCTCATTCTGTCACTTCTTTTGCTATGCCGCATCTAGCAAGATGAGATGATTCATAAGTTGAAGTCTTCCAAGTCGCTTGCCGAGATTGATCGGCTATTGCGAGAATCCGCTGCTCGACATCAGTTTGGCGTGATCGCGGTGCACGATCTGCAGCAGACTATGCGAAACAAAGGCGTGGAGATGTCCACGGCATGCCTAGTCTACGAAGTTTGCAATCCGCAACAAGCGCGCACAGTGCTGGAGGCAGATGGTTCGTTGTCCGCCGCCCTGCCATGCAGGATCAGCGTCTATGAGACCGAAGGTGACGGTATCTATCTTGCGACGATTCTGCCGGAGGCGATGATGGGGATGTTTGACAAGCCAGAACTCAAGGTGGTCGCCACGCAAGTGCAGCAAGTAGTGCTGGATATGATGCAATCGGCGTCTTAAGTCGCCTCCGACCCATTCCCCATCATCAAGCGGGTGCGAGCAGCGGAGACGAATGAGCGAAACCGGCTGGCGGTAGATCGGCGAGAGATTCTGGAGTTGGCGAAAGGCAAGAAGTGGCTGGGAGACAGGGATTCGAACCCCGATACGCGGCTCCAGAGGCCGCAGTCTTACCGTTAGACGATCTCCCAGTGACTTCTTGAATATACCACAACCTCGCGCTACATCATGGCAGTTGGAGGAGCCGGTTCATCGGGGCTTCCGGCTGCGCCTAGTGGCATCTGTATCATGACCACTGCGAGCAGTCCAATCACGGCGGCTCCGATCATGTAATTCTCGTTGCCGAAGTCTGGAATCCACTTGGGCCGGAACTGCAAACCCGCCCATACCAAGCCAACCATGGCTTCGCCGGCGATCAATCCAGACGCGGTCAAAACACCGGCGTTTTCGACACGCGCCTTTTGTGCTTCGTTGTAGCCTCGCCGTTCGGCCAAGCGTTCCGCGATCCAACGGACGATGCCCCCCACCATGATCGTGGCCGTGGTGCTGAACGGCAGATACATTCCCACCGAAACCAGCATCGGGCTCTTTACGTTGGCCATCACCAGGGTGAGGCCGAAGAACATGCCGCAGACCACCAGGGGCCACGCCATTTCACCGCCCACGATACCCTGGGCAAGCATCGCCATCAGCCCAGCCTGCGGGGCGGGCAACTCTTTGTCGCCGAACCCGGTTCCGCCGGCTTCGATGTTGCCCTGATGCAGAAGCCACAGTGGGAAATACATCACTAGACTCGCCAGCACTACCGCGATGAGTTCCACGATTTGAATCGTGCGAGGCGTGCCTCCAAGAATGTAGCCGACTTTAAAATCCTGCAGGAGTTCGCCCGCCACAGCACTGGATACACACACAACGGCGGCCACGCCGAGCACCACCGCGACGCCTGCGGGTCCGGTCGCGCCGAGTGCGACCATGAGCAGGCCGGCGATGAGAAGCGTGGAGATGGTCAGGCCCGAAATAGGGTTGTTCGAGGATCCGATGAAGCCGACGAGACTGCCGGAGATGGCTGCGAAGAAGAACCCGACGACGATCATGACGATGGCGGCCACGAGTGAGGCCACGGCGTTGCCGGAGAGGAAATAATAGAGTCCGATCATCGCCAGGAACATAGCTCCGATCATGGCAATCACGAGCTTCGAACTCATGTACTTTTCCGTGCGATCCATTTGCGATTCATCCGGTGCGCCGCTCTTGATTTCGTCGATGGCGCGCTTGATGCCGGTCCCGAGATTCTTGCGCATCTTGAACAGTGTCGTGGCTGCGCCGACAAGCATGCCGCCAACCGCGATCGGGCGGACGATGAACTTCCAAACAGCAACCGACATCGCGTTCCAGTTCGCCGTATCCGTGCCCGCTGGAAAGAACTTGGTGAGGTCTTTGCCCAGGAAATAGATGAAAAGCGGGACCAGCACGCACCAGGCGAGGACGCCGCCGGAAAACTGCAGCGCCGCGAGTTTTGGACCAATGACATAGCCAACGCCCATGTAGGCCGGACTGACGTCGGGCGCGGGGATCGATGTAAGTCCGCCGCCAGCCAGATAGACATCCGGATTGTCGCTACTCAGCCGGACACGGCTGCCTCCACCGCCTATGGGGATGTTCTGAAAGGTGTGTTCCAAGGCGAAGAACTTGAACTTGCCGAGCAGGTACAAGATACCGCCGATGAACATGTTGTAGAAGAGAAACTTCACGGCTTCTGCACCGCGGGCACCGGCTTTGTGGACTTCCGCGGCGGCCGTCGATTCCGGAAACGGAAGTTCGGGATCTTCCACCATTCCACGGCGGATTAGCGAAACGAACAAGACTCCGACGATGCTTCCGACGATCATCAGTGCAGTGGACTTGATATAGGCGTCTCCGAAACCGAAGGAGGGCCAAGCCCGGGTGAGGACAAATGCTGGGATTGTAAAAATCGCTCCGGCGGCCACGCTTTCACCGATGGATCCCGCAGTGCGGCAGAGATTCTCTTCGAGAATTGAGCCTTTCCAAATTCGCAGCACGGCCATGCCGATGACGGCGGCAGGATACGTGGCGGCGATCGTAACTCCGGCCTTCAATCCCAGATAGGCATTGGCCGCACCCAGCACGATGGTGAGGACAAGGCCGAGGATGACGGCGCGGAGCGTGAACTCCGACATTTGCATCGACTGCGGTACGAATGGCTTGTAGATAGGCTTTTCGCTCATGAATCGGCCATCATAGCAGTTATGGATGAGCGGGACCAACTGCGCACACTCGTTGCCGAAGACGAGCGAGTGCGTGCCGAACCAACTGCGACGGGTGAACTGTTTGAGGGCTATCATCCGCGAATGCAAGCGGTGCATGACCGCAATGCGGTTTTCTTGGAATCGTTGATTGACGCTCGCGGCGGAACTTGGCCCTGTTCACCCGAAGCCTGGCTGATCGCGCAGCACGCCATCGCGCGGCCTGGCTTTCAACGGCGGTTCCGTTGAAAGAGATCGCAATGCTTGAAGACAGGATTCGCTGCTTCGAGGGCCACGAGCCGATCTACGGGACGCAATTCGATTGGGATGCCGATCGCGGATTCGGCGGACGTGGACGAAAGGCGCCACGCCGTGGGCTTGGATTCTCTGGCGGAGCGCACGGCGGCGATGGCTGGCCAGAAGTGTCCTGCCGATTGGCGTCGCGACGGCGGGGGGCCGAGGAGTGGGCTCGCAAAGTACGCTGGCGGTGAGTGACTGTGGCGGATCCGCGACATCGAAGCGGATCTTGCTGTCGCTCGCCCACTTGCGATAGTTGGAAAATTCCATTTCACTGCGCACGATGGTTCTCTTACCGACGCGGGTTTGCATCAACGATTTCGACGGCAGCAGAAAGCTGTCTCCTCCGAGCCGCTGAAAGCTGTAGTCGATCTCGTGGGTGGCTTCCTGAAATGGGAATTTTTCGGAAATCCCGGCTGTCCGCAGGTTGATGCGGCGAACGTGCATCGTACCGATTTCCGCGAGAATCTGTCCGGAATAGGCGGGCTTGTGAGTGCGGAAAGGCGACTCTTGCGTGAGCTTGTACATCGAGTTTTCGTGCGTCACCTTGAACTCGAACACATGCACGCGCTGGCCGTCGAGTTCTGCATACGCCTTCCATTCCAATTGCGCGTCGGCCTCATGGCCGAGGACACTGCGCATGAGGCCGCCGAACTCGCCGAACGATCGAATGCCCTTGGGAACTACGGTGTCCTTGGTGTAGTTGGTGTTGCTGGTGTTGAGGCGCTCGTAGGTTTCTTTGCCGCCAACGTAGGTCACTATCTCGCGGAGAGTGTCCGCCTTTTGAAACTGGCCCTTGCCCTGGCGATCCACAGTGCGATCGGTGATTTGCAGGCAAACGAAGTCGATGAGCGAACGGCCCCATTCGGCGGCGCGCCGACGCAGTGCGTCGAGCAGCGCTTGCCGCTCCTGGTTGTTGGCTGGGCGGATGTGTCGGTCATCTTGAGTTCGCTAAATTGCAGCGTCACCCTAGGCGTCAGGTCGGGCGAAGGCACGGCCTCTTGGGGCGGAGGTTGGTATCCGGGTGCTGGAGTCAGTTCGAGCTTCAGCGCCGTTGCTGCCTGCATCGTGCCTTGTTTGGCACTGATGCGGATCTCATAACTGCCGGGGTGGAGTGCGCGCCAAGGCAGTGTGATCACGTAGTGCGATGTGTTCGCGATGCCGGGTAGGGTGGATGTGGCATCGATCGGCATCCTTGCTGCAAGTTCGCCGTTGCGGAAAATTTCGGCCTCGAGCGTTGGCGCGTCCCCGATGCTAGCTGCTCGATGCACGAGGAAATAAAGCGCATGCCCCCTTCCAGCGCGCCAGCCTGCGCGGACTTGCGCGCCACACGCGGCGTGAATTCGATATCCGCCACGCGCAGTGGTTCGAAGCCTTCGATTTTCGAGGAGGCGGGATCCGGGCGCACCCAACTGATGGTGCTCAACGCGAGTTCGTTCTCTGGAATGAAACTTGCGGACACCCATTTTGAGTCCGACTCGATCTTGTAGAGCGACCTCCACGGTATATTCGCCGGGCGGGAGCCGATAGGCGTATCGCCAATGAAACAGGCCTTGCTTTGCCGTCTCGAGCTTGTCGAGGGGACCCTGATAGTTCACTGGTTGGCTCTGCCGGTCGACCACTTCGCCTTGCGCGTTACGAAAGCGAGCACTGCGGCGCGATAGCGAAACAATGAGGCGGAAGCATCCTGCCCGGCTGCGAAGTGTTCGAGCGGCAGTTCGATGGTCATATCGCCCCTGGTGAGTGTGCCTTCGCGTATGAGGTCCGCTGTTAGGGCTTCGAACGGCAGCCCCTCGATCTTGTCTTTCGATTGGATTGCCGAGAGCAAAGGCACTTCGAACGGCGCGACTTGACCGCGAGTTCCTGGCGGGATGGCGAAGAAGCCTTTGCGGGCTTGCACCTTCGGTCTTGCGATTGACCTTGACGATGAGTGGATGAAACGATCCATCCCACACTTCGATATCCGGCCTGTACGTCACTTCCCAGTAGCTTGAGATGTCGTCGGCGATCATCTGGGCCATCTTGCGCGAGTCGTTGGAATCGGAAAGGACAAGTCCACCGGTGGCTCCGGCGAGTTCCGCGAGGAGGGTGCTGGGGTTGGCCATGGCGCTCTGCTCGGCAGTTTCGAAGGCCATCGCTTGTTCGCGCGTGACTGCTTGTGATCCGTCGCCTGAGGTTACTTCTCTTGACGCCTGTGCGGCGCGGGCAAGCATTTGCGCGGCTTCACGGGTGCGTTCGGAGGCTTCGAGTCCGGTGGCGTCGACGCCGTAGATACTGACGCCGGCAGCATTGGCGGCGTCGGTGAGATCTTGAAACGTTTGGCTGAGCGAAGGATGGCTGTTGTTGCCGCGACAAATGAAGACGATGGTTTGCGGCCAGGCATCGCGGCCATCGCACGTACAGCGGCACGCAGCGCGTTGAGCGAAGTTCGGCCTGCGTACTGTCGCTGCATGCTGTCGGAGATCGACTGCATATCGAGCAGGACCCGTGCCTGTTGCGCGCGAATGACATCTGTCGGGTCAGTGTTGTTTTGTCCCATCGTGTTGGCGGGCAATTGGCCGCGTAAAAGATGTTCGAGGTCTTGAGGGTCGACGGCGAGGCGCTCAAGCATCTTTTGGGCCTGGACAGAAAAATCGTCGGCCTGTTTGCATCCTGCAACCGAGGTGACTGCGCGAAGCGCCTTTGTGAGCTGTGCAGGATCGTTGGTGAAGGGATGGACGATGCGCAGCCGCTCGCGGGCCTGCATCACGTTGAAGAAGACGTTCGGCCCCGCGGCTTTGGTGACGAGTTCCTGCGCGGTGTCAAAGGTGGAGTGGTGCGGATTCGCGAGGGAGCGGTTCGAAGAGAAATGCGACAAGGCATACCTGTCGCAGCGCATCGGTGAGCGTGGGTGTTCCAGTTGGTTCTCCCAATTCGGCAATATTGGACGTGATGAGTCGCATCGCCGAGGGCCAGAAGGTTTTGCCGTTCTCTTGAATCGAGACGTCGGCGGGTGCAACGTCTTTGGCGGGGCGTCCGCTTTTATCCCGGACGATGAGATCGAGAATGACCTCGGTGGAGCTGGTTCTGATGTCCGCCTGTTGAGCCTTCACGCTGATTGCGATCGAGACGCAAGCGAGAAACTGCCGGTGACACATGATCTTTTGAGGCTATCCTAGTTTCTGTGATTCGTTCCGCTATCGTTCCTGTCGCCGGATATGGCACACGTTTGTTGCCGGCGACAAAGTCCCAACCCAAGGAGATGCTGCCGGTCGCGCGAAAGCCGATTGTGCAGTACGTTGCCGAAGAGTTGACGGCCAACGGACTCTCTCAGATTCTTTATGTCACTGGCCGAGGCAAGAATTCGATTGAGAATCATTTCGATATCTTCAGTCGAAGGAAATGGCACAAGCAGCTTGAAGAAAAAGCGATCGAGTTGTGCTTCTGGAAGTGGATAAGTACCTTCCATTTCAAGTGGGTTTTGTGTTGCCATCACGAAGAACAGTCCGTCGAGCTTATGCGAGATTCCGCCTACCGTGACACTTTTCTCTTGCATCGCTTCTAGCAACGCAGACTGAGTCTTAGGGGTCGCACGATTGATTTCATCGGCCAGCAGTATGTTTGAAAATACTGGCCCGCGTTCGAACTGAAATGACCTTGCTCCACCACCTTGCGAATCAAGCATCACGTTGGTGCCGATGATGTCCGCAGGCATCAAGTCGGGAGTGAACTGGATGCGCGAGAACTTCGCGTGCAGTACGCTCGCCAGAGTACGGACGAGCAGAGTCTTTCCCAACCCGGGAACTCCTTCGAGCAATATGTGACCACCTGAAATCAAACCCATTAATACGCCTTCAACAATTTTGTCTTGGCCGACAATCAC
>ENA-ORBV01007392-ORBV01007392.1-microbial-mat-metagenome-genome-assembly--contig:-NODE-7392-length-18883-cov-3.959960_pt1 | contig 18883 bp, 16 predicted proteins | sample MGYA00237777_ERZ505514 | MGnify/ENA primary metagenome ERZ505514 (study PRJEB26160, sample SAMN06269048) | microbial mat metagenome | isolation source: Oligotrophic lake microbial mat | place... | reverse complement strand
GATACGGCGACCACCGAGATCTACACCTCTCTATTCGTCGGCAGCGTCAGATGTGTATAAGAGACAGATGTACTGGGGATAGAAACTTCATGTGATGAAACATCCGTTGCAATCGTGGACTCCGAAAAAAATGTCCGTATCAATCTCGTTTCCTCTCAGATACTCAGGCATAAACCTTACGGCGGAGTTGTTCCCGAAATCGCTTCACGCGCCCACTTGGAAATGATCTCTCCCTTGGTAGCCAAAGCTTTCGAGGAAACACAAATGGAGCCTGGGCAAATTGATCTGGTGGCCGCGACACGGGGGCCAGGGCTGGCCAGCTCGCTGCTCATCGGATTATCCTTTGCCAAAGGACTGAGCCTGTCTCTCGGGAAACCATTTATCGGGATCAATCACTTACACGGGCATCTTTTATCCCCGCTTCTCTCGGGTCAGATACCAGCTGGGGCACTCTTCCCGAATATAAGCCTGATCGTGAGCGGAGGTCACACCCTCCTTCTTCATACGCGTTCGTCCGATGATTACACAAAAATCGGGTCGACTCTCGACGATGCCGCTGGAGAAGCTTTTGATAAAGTCGCAAAATTAATCGGCCTTGAATATCCCGGTGGGCCCATGGTCGATACAATCGGTGCCTCAGGAAATCCGCACGCGTTTGAATTTCCCCGGGGCCTGTCCAAACATCAAAATTATCATTTTAGTTTCAGTGGGCTCAAAACCGCCATCCGATATTTTCTTGAGAAACAACCGGCAGACTTTATCCAAAAGAACCTTGCCGACATTTGCGCCAGTGCCCAAGAAGCCATTTGCGAGGTATTAGTCTCGAAAACCATTCGTGCAGCAATGGATCACGGGGTCAAAGTCATTACAGTTTCCGGGGGAGTCTCCTGCAATACCCGCCTCCGCCACCTCTTTGAAGCAAATTGCGCCCGTGAAAATATCCGACTCTTCCTTTGCCCTCCCCTTTTCTCTACTGACAACGCTGCCATGATCGCCCTAGTGGCTTCATACTTGTCCGATAAAGGAATCAAACCGGGCCTGGATGAAGACATCGCTCCAAATCTAGGATTCTAGGCCTATTTTGATCAGTCTTTTTTGGCAATGGCGTAAAAGAAGAAACTCACTATACTCACGATGATAGAACCCAAAAATGCGTCGAGGAATCCCGCGACGTGGAATCCGGGCAGGTACCCGAGTAAATAAAAAATCACTGTATTAATAACCAGCAGGAAAAGCCCCAAAGTCACCAGGATAAATGGTAGGGTCAGAAGCATGAGAATGGGTTTTAAAACAGCATTCAGCACCCCCAAGATCAAGGCGGCTATCACGAGGGCCGTCGTGGAATCATAGGAAATCCCACGAACTAAGTAAGCAGCGACCCAGACCCCGACAGCCGTAACCAACCAATGAAATAATATTTTTACCATGCCTTGTTTTTTACAGGATGATGACGAGGAACACAATGCTTTCTCACCCTATTTGCGAGTATCGTCATTCTCGGGCATTTCAATTGTGATCGTTTTCGCACTGGGCATCTCGTCATCCACACGGATGACTTCGACATCGATCACATCCCCTTGCCCTTGGGTAGGACGGGACTGCCGGGAGGAATACAAATTACGCGGGCGACGGAAAAATGATGAGATTAAAAGGACAAGTCCTACCCCAAGTAAAACCAGAATAATGAGGGGCCAGAGGAAAAAAAGGAGGAGGCAACCCCAAGTGCCGTTGACCTTAATCATTTTACCGCCGAAAAGGCCATTGTTAGCATTTTGGGAAATACCCGGAAATTTTCTGAACCGTTGCACGAATTTCCTTCTAAACTGAATTGTTTTCCTTGAAAAGGTTTCTTGTAATAATATGTATTATTTACTCAACTCAATTTTACTCTGATCATTATGGAACGAGCGATTCAAACCACCCATCAAAAAGCATTGGATATCAACCTCGATCTGGCAAAATACGGTACGTTTGCGGAGATCGGTGCTGGCCAAGAAGTCGTCCGCTGGTTCTTCCAGGTCGGCGGGGCGGCAGGAACGGTCGCCAAGAGTATGTCAGCTTATGATATGACAGTCAGTGACGCTATCTATGGGAAAGCACAGCGTTACGTCTGTCGGGAACGCCTCGAAAAAATGCTGGACCATGAGTACGAGCTCAATATCGAACGCCTCAAAGCTAAACGCGGGGCAACCACCCAGTTTTTTGCTTTTGCTAATACCGTCGCGGCAAAGGGTTATAAAGGCAACAGCGAATGCCATGGCTGGATGGGGATCCGTTTTCAACCCATCCCCCAAGCTCCCCCCAGCCAGATCATCCTCCATGTCCGGATGTGGGACAAGGATAACCTCTCCCAGCAACAAGCCCTCGGGATCGTGGGCGTGAATCTCATCTATGCCGCTTTCTACTATACGATGTCACCGGACACTATCCTCGAAAGCCTTCTCGATAGCCTCTCCATCCGAAGGACCGAGGTGGACATGATCGAGTTCTCCGGACCGATCTTCGACGGTGTGGATCATCGCCTCTTGTCCTTGAAACTTGTTCAAATCGGCCTGACCAATGCCGCGATGTTCTCCCCCGATGGTAAAGTCCTCCAACCCTCAGAGGTCCTTTACAAAAAACCGATTATCTTGGAGCGTGGCAGTTTCCGCCCGGTCAGTCACACAAATATCGATATCCTCCACTCAGCCCACCAGCAATTCATCACCGACTTACAGGCGCATAATCAAGAGCAGGAACTCGTCCTCATGGAAATCACCATGAAGAACCTGATGTCCACATCGAATAATGGATCCATCGATTACCAGGATTTCCTTGCCCGTGCAGACATGCTTGCCTCAGTCGGCAAAACCGTCCTGATCTCGAATTATTTTGAATATTTCCGACTCGCTGGATACTTGCGCCGTTTCACAAAAGAACCCATCGGGATCACCCTTGGCGCAAAAAGCCTGAATGAACTCTTCGATGAAAAGTATTATGAAAATCTGGACGGGGGCATTCTAGAAAGTTTCGGACGCCTCTTCAAAAACGATATTAAAGTCTTTGTGTATCCCTACTTGGATGATGAAGGTAAACTCGTGACTGCAGCGAGCTTTGAGGCTCCTGCTGGTGTCCAAGACCTTTATAACCACCTCCTGAAAAAAGGGTGTATAGTCGGAATCGAGAAATATAACCCCGACTACCTGAAGATTTTCTCCCGCAACTTGCTCAAGGACATCCAATCAGGAAAGGATGGATGGGAAGAATCTGTCCCTCCAGAAGTCGCTAATATCATCAAGGAACGCGGTTATCTCGGATACCGGATCAACGAATAGGAATGTGAGGCATCACAGCCGCACCTACCCGTTGTATTTTTCGAAAATTGCTTGTTTTACATGGGCAGGTACAAAAGCACTTATATCACCACCCAACCGAGCAATTTCTTTAATAATACGGGAGCTCAAATAAGCATAAGTATCTTTTGGCATCAAAAACATGGTTTCAATGGCTGGTTGGATTTGGCGGTTCATTAACGCCATCTGGAATTCAAACTCGAAATCGCTGACCGCGCGTAACCCCCGGACCAAAGCGCAGGCACCCTTTTTCATCGCATAATCCACCAATAAACCGTCAAAACCATCAATCGAGACATTCGGCAAATGACGAGTTGATTCCAATACCATTTTTTTACGTTCTTCCATCGTAAAAAGTGGGTGTTTATCAGAATTCACCGCCACGGCAATAATCACTTCGTCAAAAAGACGGGAGGCCCGTTCGACTACATCAAGATGGCCGTTGGTAACAGGATCAAAACTTCCAGGATAAACTACGATTCTTTTCATCGGGGGCAATTTGCATGAATTTAGGCGGATTGCAAAATCAAAAAGCGCACCCTCACCTGTCCATAGACTTTCTCGCGGAAAATATTCCAGGGTGCCGGAACCTCGAAACGGTCATGATCATAACTATCCAATACAAAAAAGCCCCCAGGCTTCAGTATCTTCGGGAGAAATTTATTTTCCAAGAGCTCACGGGCAAAATGCCTCTGCTCGGGATTTGAGAGCAAATTGTTCTTCAGGTCGGTTCGTTTGGTAAAGGGTGGATCAGCAAAAACTAAATCGAATTTTGCCCCTTTTTCTGAAAAGCGCTCAAGCGAAGCCACCGCATCCGTTGGATAAACCATTCCTTCCAGTTTGGTCTTTTCCATATTTTTCTTGAGAAGCCCCAGACTCATCTTGTTTTTTTCGACAAATACACATGTACTCGCTCCCCGGCTGAGGGCTTCGAGGCCGATTGAGCCTGTCCCCGCAAAAAGGTCGAGGCATTCAGCCCCGACAACGGCATCACCGAGTGACGAAAAGATAGCTGCTCGAGTGGAGTCCATCGCGGGACGGACAGAATCATCCTTTGGGGTGAACAAGGGGATACTACGGGCGATTCCAGCGATAATTCTCATAAACTTTAAAATTACTGTTACTTAAAGAGTTCCTTAAGAAGATCACCCGCTTTTTCATTCAGCTTTTGGATTTGTTTTTTGGCGGCATCCTGCACAAGTAATTTGTCCAAGAGATCGGTTTTGAGTGAGTCCTGAGGGCCATACACACGGAATTCCGGCGTCGTAAAGGATCCATCCTCATTGGGTAAAAGTTTTTCACGGATATCATTGGGCATTTTCTCGTAAAGACCTTTGCTCATATTCATAACCAGCTTCAAGTCATACTGGTTATCGACCGTAATCGTCCCACCACCTTTAATCTGGATATCGGGAGTGGTCAGGATCAAGTTACTGAGGGTAATAACCCTTTCTGCAGCGGAAAAATCAGTATAAGCTTTTGTAAGATTCATTTCCTGGAATTCGGATATATTAAAAACCGACCCGATAAGCTGGAGCATGGGAACCCCAGTGACTTTTCCTTCTTTAATATCCAAATAACCTTTTCCCTGAAAATCCAACGGATGGGTCATCGGAGCCGTCAATTGTGCTTCTATATTGAGTTTCCCACTGAGCTGGTCTGTCTGGTTGCCTAATGCCGCCAAGAGTGATTTCATATCCAAACCATTCCCTTTGATATCCAAGGCAAGGGGCATTTGCTCCACTTGATTAATATCCAAAGTCCCATGGCCGGAGATCTGTCCCCCAAAACACGTGGCGGATGCCTCTGAAATCGTATACACCCCATCCTTGAGCTCAAAACGCGAATCCACTCCGGACACTTGTCCCAAGCGGATGATCTCAAGGTTGGATATCTTTAAGTCACCTTTTAAATCTGCTTTCCCCTTATCCACCGACACACTCGAATGTAATGTCATGCCTTTGAATGAAATCGGACTCACTCCGCTCATGTCATAAATCGATAAGGCCCCATCCTGGATCTCGAATTTTTTAACTGAAACTGGTATCCCCTTTGAATCCTGCGTTTGTATAGTCACCGGACTGGATTGAGGAGCTTGAGTCATTTGTGTATCCCCTGATCCTGAGGCTTGGCCTTCGGGAGCATGCGGCAGGCGGTTCATCCCTGGGAAAATCCATTGTCCTGAAGCAAGTTGCTCCACGCTAATGATTGGTTTTTGAACACTCACGTCATTAATCTCGAGTTTCTTATCCAGTAACGCCCGCCAATTATAATTAAGCTCGAAAGAATCAGCTTGAAAAAAATCTGGATTCCGAGAGCCCGGTGGATTGGCGATTTTAACTCCCTTAAGCTGGAACCCGCTGAAAATCGAAAACTTTAAGCTTTCCACCGTGACTTTGACACCCAGCGCCTCGCTGGTTTTATCCACAATCATTTGTTTAAACTGATTTGAGGTCAGGTAGGAATACGCCCACACTCCGAACCCCGCAATTGCGATCAGCAATACAAGAATAAGAATCGCAATAATTTTCAGTGCTTTTTTCATAAGACTTTATAACATAGCGTGCTCTGATATGGCTTCAAGCCTACACAACGAAATATTTATCATCCTAAATCCCATGGCTAAGGGGGAACGCGCACGGGCTTTAAAGAAAAATCTCGACCGTTTCTCTTCACAGGCCTTGGTCAAGCTCACCCGGGCAGCGGGGGATGCCACTGTCTTAGCAAGCCAAGCCGTCGAACAGGGATTTCGCACAATTGTGGCTGCTGGCGGGGATGGAACCCTTAATGAAGTCGTTAATGGCCTAGCTAATTCCCCTGCCCGCCTCGGCATTTTACCCTTAGGAACGGTGAATGTTTTTGCACGCGAGACAGGTATCCCCCTCGACCTCCATGCTGCTTGGAATGTCGTCGTCAAGGGCAAAACCCGCAAGATCGACCTCGCCCGCGCAAATGATAAATACTTTGTGCAGCTTGCCGGAGTCGGCCTCGACGCACAAACCATTAAAGAAACGACCTTTGGCTTTAAAAAAATATGGGGCCCGATGAGCTATATTTTTAACTCCATCCGGATCGCTTCCCAAGAAGCCCCACGGATTACCCTCACGCTCCCGGATGGTCAAAAACACGAAGGTTGTTTTGCCTTGGTAGGAAATGGCCGTTATTATGGGGGCTCGTTTGAATTCTTCCACGATGCTCGCCTCGACGATGGATTACTGGACATCTGCCTTTTTAAAAGCCAAAAACACCACGACTTGATCCGGTATTTTAACGGCGTTCTCTTTAAAACGCTCAAACACATGAAAGATGTCGTTACGGTTAAAGCCGAATCAGCTTCAATTACCGCCGAAAAAGAGACGGCCCTCGAAATCGACGGGGAATACTGCGGCACTTCACCGGTTCATTTCTCAGTCCAGAAATCCGCCCTCACCGTCATCGTGCCCTGAAGACAAACCCCTTTTGCCGACAGCCTATCATCTCTATGGATAGAGGCTGATTTATTTAATCGTGATCCACTTGTCCGTTTTCATAGATTGATGGATGGCCTCTATACATTTCTGCGCAGAAATCCCCGCATCAAACCCGGGTACATCGTTTTTATCCTTGGACCCGCGCAGTTTGCGTACGAAAGCCTCAAAACAGCTCTTCGGTTGTTTACCAGCAAATCCGGTGGGGATTTTGACTTTAGGGAATGACTCCACCCCCCATGTATCATAATGGGAAACCGTCTGGCTGGCGTAAAGGGTAATATGATCCCCGTCCTCACTCAGGACACGGATAAGTCCTTTACCGCCGGAAATCTCTATCTGGAAAAAATTTCCATATCCAGGAACGACTTGGCTGGTTTCAAATACACCAACGGCACCGGAGGCATACTGGATAATGAAGCTTGAGTTTGTGTCCGTCGTTACTTTCTGTTTTTTCCCCTGTGCATCCGTCTTATAGGGAATCAATGTCTGGGCGACACCCGCGACTTTTGCAGGTGTTTCCCCTGAAATAAATCCCGCGCCGTCAATCATGTGGACCCCGAGATCGCCAAGAGCACCGAAGCCTGCGATTTTGGAGTCATTACGCCAGGAATAAGGAACGGACTCTGCCCCGAGAAAACTTTGCAAATAACGGACATTCATGCGTTGGATCGTACCGAGCTCACCCGCAGCAACAATTTCCTTTGCTAAACGAAAAGCGGGAATGTAACGGTAACTAAAATTAATCGCACCCTCTTTACGTGCCGTTTTACGATTTTTCTCCATTTCGAGGGATTCAGCCACAGTCATCGCCATAGGTTTTTCACAAATCACGTGGCAACCAGCTTTATAAGCGAGGTTAGATAATTTTGCATGTGCGACATTCGGGCTGCAAATGAAGGCAATATCCGGTTTTGTCAGGGAGAGTAGTTTAGCCGGGTCTTTATGAATAATGATGGCAGGTTCCTTTTTTAGCCAAGACTCCATGGCCGCCTCTGACGGATCGTAAACTCCTACCAACTTTAAATCATCAATTTGTTTGGAACATTGATAATGATGGCCCGCGATACCGCCTGCCCCGAGAAGAACGTATGTGAGTTTTTGCATAAGATATCTAATTATTCCCTTTGTCAGATTCCGGCTCGTTTGCGAGATTTTTTGTATCCAAGGCATGCATATCCTTGACTGAAATCTTCCATAATAAAGGAAGCGCGACCAGCCAACCAATCACTAATGCAAATGGCAGGGGCATGACATGTCCGGCAAAACGGGTCACCACTATCAAGGCCAATATACAGAGGATCATCCGCGGGAATTGCCGGCTCATGGTCCAAAGGGAATGCCGCGATTCATACGCCCCGAGGATTCCCACCAGCGGAAAAGTCGTCATAAATCCTCCCAAGGTTTGTTTCATCCCCACAAGGATAGCCACAATAACGACAATCACGGGAATCTTGATATAAATCGGTAAAGTCGTCTTATGCCCAGGTTCATCTCGGTGCGGGTGGACTTGCATCATAATCGCGGCAATACCCGCCGTTGTCGCCAGAGCGATCAGGAATGTCGTCTGGTTATCGGGTAGGAGGGGATTGATCACACTCCCGGCGACTATATAAAAAACAGCGGATACAATGATGGAAACAGTGATATTCCAGCGCCAACTGATATGGAAAAGTCGGATCAAATGGATGTAGGCCAATAGAAGGAGCAATCCCAATACGTTAGTGGCATTAATCGGCTGATTCACCACGAATAGGCCGACACTAAAGGGAATAGGCAAAGCATAGATAAAAGCTTTCCACCGGGGAGAATAGGTATAAGAAATAGCTGCGACCTGTAGCGTCACGACAATGACCAATAACCATTCAGCCCAACCAAATGAGCCCATAAAATCCATAAAGAGTCTTTCTTAAAAATCCTTATTAAACTACTGCCGCCTTGATTTCTTTCACACGCACGTCAGTAGAGTCCAGCGGGACGAATTCCCATATCTCACGGTGCTCGGCAAATTGTCCGGGGGCGATTTTGCCTAATGCCCCAAGGGTTTCGAGCTCCAAAAATAGATTACAGGTATACAATTCCCAAGCGACATTATTATCCGGGTAAACAGCCGCTCCCGCTTCCAAAGACTGGACCGGGATAGTTTTAATAAACGCCTCATGCCCAAGCACGTAGGCTGCCCAACCGTAATTCGATGTCGCCCCAAATTTGCAAGGGCTTGTGGCCGCATCATCTTGTTTGAGGATAATCCCGTTCGAAGAGAATTTGAGCCTTTTATCCGACAAGTCGGTATAGGGCCACAAAGAGAGGATACGGTCATTAAGAAAGGTATTTGGCCGTGCTTTCCCGCCAAAAGGGACAAAACCGTACCCCCCGGGCGCACAAACACTCAAGCACCAAGGAGCCAGCTCGATATCGAAATGCGTGCGATTATAAACACGATGGATGAGCTCGGCTTTCGCCTCTTTTTCATCGAGGATAATGTCGATTTGTTTTTCGAGGCCAGTCGCCTTTTCGACATCTTGAATCGTGCGGACGCCGCCCTTGATTTCTTCTATCTTCACAGGGGCATTATCCGGGCAATATGTCCTTGGATCAGCCTCGGGTGAATGCCACAGGCGGTGCCCGCCATAAATCTGCCAGTCTTCCCCACCGGTTTTCCCTTGTTGGTCGGGATGATTCATCATGAAGTTTTCCCCCTGCGGTGTTTTTGCTGAGATGATACGCGGTCCGACCGATTGCGTGACGACGAGGCTCAAGGCGGGATTAGACACTTCGATGGCATCCCATCCGTTGTATTGGATCTTTTTGATCATAATTTTTTGTTAGCCTTGGATTATTAGTTTGATTTTGGAAGCTGCTTCTTTAGCTCGTAGCCGAGCGGTATCGGTATTCTCCGCTGTCGAGAGGGCTACAGCCATCCGGCGATTCTTCCGAGCATTAGGTTTACCAAAGACTCGGACTTGGGTTTCAGGAACCGCACAAGCCTCGTCGATGCCGGAATAAGAAACATGTGGGCCGTCTTTATCAGCGAGCACCACAGCACTGGCCCCGGGCCGGATCGTAAATATCCCGGGGAGTGGTAACCCGAGCAAGGCGCGGGCGTGAATGGCGAATTCACTCAGGTTCTGAGTCGCCATGGTCACCATTCCCGTATCATGCGGGCGAGGACTGACCTCACTGAACCAGACATCATCACCCTTAATAAAAAGTTCCACCCCGAAAATCCCGAATCCGCCAAGGGCTTTGACCACCGTCGAAGCAATTTGCTGTGAGGCGGCCAAGGCTTTAGCACTCATCGGGTGGGGTTGCCAGCTTTCACGGTAATCCCCGTCGATCTGGATATGGCCGATCGGGTCGCAAAAGAAAATACCATTCACCGCACTGACCGTCAGCAGGGTGATCTCATCATCAAAATCGACAGGGCTTTCGACAATAACCCGGGCCTGTCTTCCGCGGCCCCCTTTTATCGCGTAATCCCATGCTTCCGCAATTTGCTCCCGGCTCTTGACAAAAGACTGTCCCTTACCGCTTGAGCTCATGATCGGTTTCACGAAACATGGCACACCGATTTTTTTCACGGACGCTTGGTATTCCTCCCAGCTACTGGCAAACTCATAACGGCTCGTCGGTAGCTTGAGTTCTTCCGCAACCAACCGGCGAATCCCCTCACGATTCATGGTTAAAAAAGCAGCATTAGCTGTCGGAATGACTCTCAGGCCTTTTTTTTCGAGTTCCACCAGTGTCGGGGTACTGATCGCCTCGATTTCAGGCACCACAATCTGGGGTTTTTCCTTCTCAATAATATAACGTAAGGCTTCACCATCGAGCATGTCGATGACATGGTGGCGGTGGGCGACTTGGTGGGCAGGGGCTCCGCCGTAGCTGTCCACGGCTATGGTCTCCACACCGAGGCGTTGGAGCTCGATAATCACTTCCTTGCCGAGTTCGCCACTACCCAAGAGCATGACACGGAGGGAATTCTGTTTAAGGGGGGTGCCTATTTCAAAAGACATATCCTCTGGAAAATAGGGTTCCCCCGCCCTTTAGCAAGCATGCGTTTTGACAAAAACGAGGGAACATGGTTGATTCCAGTACTCTTTTGCATCCGAAAGACATATTCATACTCCGTGAAATCGCGAAGACACCATTGCTCCGGGACTGCCTGGATCACATCAGTGTCGGGAAGTCCTATGCCCTGACAGGCATATCCTCTTACTCAAAACCTGCCTTAGCCGGGGCCTTGAGCCTGCTCGTGCAGGATGACTCCCCCACCCCATCGACACTCTGTGTTATTGCGGCCACTGTGCGTGAGCAAGAGCATTTGGCCTCCGAACTCTCCGCCCTCTTTGAGGCCTGTGGCATCGATCGGAAAATCTTTCCTTATCCCGAAGTCACTGACATCGGGGACATGGATATCGACGAATCCGTCGCTCTCTTGGACTCTGACACTCAGGCGGAAAGACTGGCCATCCTTTCTGACTTGGCAAAAGCACCCTCTCCATCCGGCCACATCATCGTCGCTACGGCCGAGTCCTTTACGCAATTTGCCCCAGCACCGGATCGGCTCAAGGACAATTTGCTCTTGCTCAAAACCGGTCAGACTACAGACCAACAGTCTCTCTTTGAGGGGTTGATGGCATCCGGTTATGAGTCCGTCGCCAAGGTCGCCCACTCGGGACAAGTCGCACGGCGCGGGGGCATTCTTGATATCTTCGCCTATAATTCAGGGGTTCCTGTCCGGTTCGAGTTCTTCGGCAATGAAATCGAGTCGATCCGGACCTTCGATCCCGACAGCCAAGTCTCCTTGGGCAAATTACCCGAGTTCAGCCTGAGCCTCGTCTCCTACTCCGGCAACGATAAAGGGTCCAGCACTCAAGACCATGAATCTTGCCTGATGGATTACCTCGAAGCGGGCACTGTCCTCGTCATTGATGAGATCCAGACCCTCGACCAAATCATCTTAGAGTCCTCGGAGAAAAACGCCCGTTTCGCGCAATTTGCCCAAGTCTTCCTGACTTCGCAACCTTCCTTCGATAATACCGGGCCCTTGGCGGCATTCACCAGCTGTGGCGATGGCTTCCACTTCTTTAATAATGATTTCCTCTTGGACTCGGGCAATGATGAATTCCTCCTTGAGAAACGGCGGGAGACTTTTCTTAAAATACTCGGCGAATGGCTTAGAGACGGATGGAAAGTTACTATTTTCGGCAATAATGAAGGGGAATTACAACGCCTCCAGGAGATCCTCGACGAGGCGCAAATCGCGAGCACTGCCAAGAGCAATTTGCCCCGGATGTGTGTGGCACCCGTCACCCACGGATTTTCTTTTCCCTCCGCACAAATGGCTGTCCTGACCGACTCGGAGATTTTCGGGCGATACCAGAATGTCCGCAGGATCAAACGCATCGAGCGGTTGAATAAACTGCGCAAACAAACTTCGATCCTGGATTTTAGTGAATTAGCCGAAGGTGATTATGTCGTCCATCTCAGCCACGGCATCGGTATTTATGGAGGCCTCCAAAAAATGGATGTGGACGGCTCGGAAAAAGAGGTCATTTGTATCATCTTTGCCGACAGTGCAAAGCTCTTTGTACCCCTCGATCAGGCTTTCCTCATCACCAAATATGTCGGGGTCGGCAAACGCCATCCCAAACTCGACAACCTCGGCGGTGCACGCTGGGAAAAAGCCCGTATCTCCGCACAACGTTCCGTCCTTGATTACGCCGCCAAACTCTTAAAAATCCAGGCGGAGCGGCAAACGGTCGAGGGGTTCAGCTTTGGAAACGATACCAAATGGCAAAGAGAATTTGAAGATTCCTTCATCTACGAGGAAACCCCCGATCAGGAAAAAGCCATCCTCGAAAGCAAACGGGACATGGAGTCGAAACAACCCATGGACCGGCTCATCTGCGGGGACGTGGGGTTCGGAAAGACTGAGGTCGCCATCCGTGCGATTTTTAAATGCGCCATGGAAGGAAAACAGTCCGTCATGCTCGCCCCGACCACGGTTCTCTCAGAGCAACATTTTAAGACTCTTAAAGAGCGATTCGCCGATTACCCCATCCGGATCGAGGCTCTTAACCGGTTCAAGAAACCCGCCGAACAAAAACAAATCATCGCCGCGGTGCGCGAAGGCAGTGTCGATGTCTTAATCGGCACCCACAGGATCCTCTCCAGTGACGTGGAGTTTAAAAATCTCGGCCTCGTCGTCATTGATGAGGAGCAACGCTTCGGGGTGAAACAGAAAGAGAAATTCAAGGATAGATTCCGCCTCGTGGATATGCTCACCCTTTCGGCGACCCCGATTCCCCGCACCCTTTATCTTTCCCTGGCCGGAGTCAAAGACATGAGCCTGATCGAGACCCCACCGGTCAACCGCCAGTCCATCGAGACCTTTATCGGTGCCTATGACGAAAGGATCGTGAAAAAGGCCATTGAAAAAGAGCTCGCACGAGGTGGACAAGTCTATTTCCTGCATAACCGCGTCGGCAATATCCTCCATGTCCGTGACCGGATCAAGGAACTCGTCCCGCATGCCAAAATCGATGTCGGCCACGGACAAATGCACGAGGATGAACTCGAAACCGTCATGTACCATTTCGTCAGTGGTAAAACAGATGTCTTGGTTTCTACGACGATTATCGAAAGCGGTATCGACATCCCAAATGCTAACACCATCATCATAGACCGCGCTGACCGTTTCGGACTTGCCGACCTGTACCAGCTTCGCGGACGGGTGGGACGTTCCTCAAATAAAGCCTTTGCCTACCTTCTCCTGCCCCGACACATGCTCCTCCAGCAAAATGCCCGCAAACGGGTCAGCTCCATAAAACAATACAGCCAGCTCGGCAGCGGATTCAAAATAGCCATGCGCGACCTGGAGATCAGGGGATCGGGTAATATCCTTGGCACCGAACAAAGCGGGCACATCTCCGCCATCGGCTTTGACTTGTATTGTCACTTGCTCAAAACCACCGTGGCCCGACTCCGGGGAGAGGCTCCCCCGATCCGGCAAGATGTCCCCGTGCGTATTGATTTTGCTGTGACCGAGGAAAACGAAAAGGCGGCGGCTTACTCAGATAAATTCTCCTTTAATGCCTGGATCCCCAAAAAATATGTGTCCGAAACGGCTGAACGGGTCACCCTTTACCGGCGTTTCGCAGAGACTTTATCCTCGAAAGACCTCGAAAACCTGACCGATGAAATCCGCGATCGTTTCGGGAAATCACCTCCTGAAATCAATAACCTCAATGCTCTGACCCATGTCAAAATCCTCAGTGCCGAATGCAAATTGTCCGAGTTACTCATTAAAGAAGGAAAAATAATCGCCAAAAAATCTGGGGATTTTATCATGCTTGGAAATAAGTTTCCTCGCTTAAACGCAGTGAAAACCACTGACCAAGTCCAAGAAATCATTTCTTTCCTGAAATCCGTGAAATCGGGTGACCCGCGATAAAAGCATTATCAGATATTGAAATTTAATCTGATTTTGTCACAATCAGCGACTTGGAAACGAAACTTTTTTATTGCCTTAAGGGTTTAATCGCCAGCATGAAACCATTTTCAAAGCTGCCATCATTCATTCTGCCTATCGTACTGATAGTCATTTCATTTACTTGTCCTGCCGCAAAATCACAGGACGTCGTCGATGGGATTGCGGCCATTGTGAATGATTCCGTCATTACTTTTTCCCAAGTTAAACAACAGGTTGAACGACAGGAACAGGCCCTGCGCGATGGCCTCCGCGATAACCCTGAAGAAATGGTCAAACGCGTAAAAGCACTCCGCTTAGAGGCCCTGAACGCTTTGATCGAACGCCAGCTGATCTTACAGGAATTTAAATCCATGGGGTTTGATCTGCCCATGCGTTATATCGATGCCAAGCTCAAAGAGACCATCGATACCCAATACGACGGGAACCGCACGGCATTCATTAAAACCCTGGAAGCCCAAAATATGTCACTGGAAGAGTACAGGGAAGATTTAAAGAAAAATATGACCGTACAGGCCATGCGCCAGCAGAATGTAAATGCGGACAGTTACATCTCCCCCTACAAGGTGGAGCAATATTACCAAGAAAATATCGAGAAATTCGTCACTCCTGACCAGGTCAAGCTCAGGATGATCTTCCTCCGGAAAGGTCTTTTTAAAGAGGAATTTAAAACCGCTGACGGCAAAGTCGTCGAAAAAGACCCGCAGCTTGTGCTCGCCGAGGAAATCCTCAAAAAACTCAATACAGGCTCTGATTTTGCCAGCTTAGCCCAAGCTTATTCAGAAGATTCAAAAAAAGACCAAGGGGGAGATTGGGGCTGGGTGGACAGGAATACCCTCCGGAAAGAAATCTCTGATGTAGCTTTCCGCCTCCGCCCCGGCGAGATTAGCCACGTGATTATACTCGATGAAGGATATTACATCATCCAGATCGAAGGTTTCAAAAAAGGCGGTACCCAATCCCTCGAAGAAGTGCGTGCTCAGATCGAAGGACAAATTCTCCAAGAACAACGTCTCGAACAACAAAGAAAATGGATCGACCGCCTGAAACAAAAAGCATTTATCAAGATGTTTTAAGGAGATAATCCATCCCCTAAACACGAGTAAATATTTTTAAAAAGTATTTCTTGACTTTTGTATGAAAATTATAGAGGGTATATACATGAAGGCCTCAAAGAAAAATTTAGACAAGGTTTTTGATACCTTACCACTTAGTGATCATTCAGGCTTTACCCTAATCGAAGTAGTCATCTCGATTACTATTATGGCTATTGCTGCCATAAGTGTGACTGCAGGATTTATTTACACTCAAAAATCAGCGGTAAATGATGCCTACAATACGGGTGCTGTAAGAGTTCTTCAAATGCACGTAGAAAGAATCATGGCTATGTCTGTAGCAGATCTTGTAGCGCAAGAAATTATTACTTATAACTATAGCGGTCTGAGGGTTACGTCACTTTCCTCCACTGATGCCCAAAATCAACTCACAAATGCGACATTAAAGCCATTTATAATCTATTCAGGTTCACCCGCGGTAGCTTCTACCCTTTATGCTACAGAAGATGCGGTAATTGCTTATTCGACCCTGATAACCGTGGCTGTTGTGCCTGTTACCGGTACTTTTAATGGGGCTAGTTATACAAAAAACTTCAAAAAGGCTACTGTTACTACTTATTGGCAAAATATGCGCGGACAAACCATGTCAAGTTCAAATGTTATCATGAGGTCGGATGGAAAATAATATTATGAAACAATCATCATCCAAAGCCTTTACCTTGATTGAGGTGATTACCTCACTGAGTATTTTCTCGATCTGTATGGCTATGGCAGTGAGTGCATTTTTCGCCACTTCTAAAATATTCTTTTTTACTCGAGTTCTGGATCTGGCCCATAACCAAGTACGAGGTGCAGCAGATAAAATATCGACATTAAACCGTCAATCACTTTATTACCCCACTATTTACTCGAATACATCATTCGCCTACAATCCTGGTCTTGCTATTTCCGGCTTTACAACAAATGAGATATATACTTCAGGCACCGGAACAAATGCTGTAACAAGCGTAAATGTGCTCCGTTTCGGTAATGAAGTGCGCATCATGTATGAGGGGTATGGGTTGACTCTTTCCGGAGATGTCGCCATCGGGGCAACCCAAATCACCATTTCAAATACCGGCACCTTGGTATCTGTAGCCTCGGTTCCCACTGTGTTTTCTACAATAACAGCTTCTAATTCCGTGAGTAATCCAGATAATAATCTACGTCTCACACCTGCAACCTTCAATAATGCCGGGTATGATTCGTGTTATATTGTCATGAATAACTCCCTTGCAAATGCTGCTATTACGAACGTTATCTCGACTAACCCAAATGTAACGATTTTTCAATTAGGTGCTCCTTTTACAAACTCCGCAAATGCTCCTGCACCATCGGGTGCCCAAATTTACGTTGGGAAAACTGGCCGGTTTATTGTATTAAATCAAGAACTCCGTTTTTACCCTGCTTTAAACAGTTCTCAATATGACACTCTCATGGTAAATGTGACCAGTGAAAAACCATTTTATGTCACTCAAGGATCTGATACGAGTGAATCTCAAAATAGAGGACCTCTCCTGACCATTGATTTGGCTTATTCATCACCGGGGGATATTACCGGAAAAGGCGTTTACCGTATTGTTACTCGTTCATGCATGAGGACTGATCCTTCATCAAAAAACAGTAATACGATCGCAGCAGGTGGAATAAATTCTGAAGCGGATAACAATGACAATTAAGGAGGCGTTATGAAACAAATAAACTCGAATAATACTCATGGCTCAACACTAATCATTGTAATGGGAGCAGTCGTGTTACTCGCTGCGTTATTAGGAACTGCGGCTTCCCTGAACCAAAATTCAAAACTATTGGCAAGTCGTTCTACAGAAGTGATTGATACCACACTGGCTGCCGATACAGGAATGCAACGCATGTTTGGCGAAATGGATGCGCTATTATCAATTCCTGGTAGCTTACCTGATAATGTGACATTCACGACATTATACAATAAATTCAGCGCAACTAATGTTCCCCTCGATATCTTTCCTGTATCACAATATAGAGTACTTAATTATAATGTTATTCCATTAACAACTAATGGAATTCCAGCAAACATCCCTGATAGTAATATTGTTGATGGCAAGTCGTACCGGTTTTTAGGTGTTGTCTGGGTACAAAGTATAAAAAATCCCGCAGTTATATCTAAAATCCAGCAAGAAATGCAATTTATCTTCCGTCCACTGTACCAATATGCCATCTTTTATAATCCTGATTTAGAAATGTTTAACGGCCCAGCCATGGTCATAAGTGGAAAAGTACATGCAAACGGTGGAATCAATCAATTTAACTCTGGACAACTCACATTTAATGGAGGCGTTACCTCCGTGAATAGTGTAACGAATAGAGGACTTCCCTCTACGAGAGGTGCATCTAGAACGACCGAGGACACTACTCGGACATATAATAGCGGTCCTCCAAGTTTAACAACAAATAAAAAGCTACCAGGAACAGATGTACCGACAAATAGTGCATTTATGGGAGTGAACCCAAATATGAGCACAAATGGGGCAATAGAGTTGATCCAAAGACCGATATTAGGAAGTGTTAACGGCACAAACTTTACTCGTTATGGGGCATTAACAAATGCTGCTGAAGCGACTGATGACCCGTATGCTCCTATACTTGGGGTGCCGTTAACCGATGAATCCCAAGTAAATACAAGGTTATTTTATAAAGCTGATCTCAGGATACTTGTGGATAATGCGAGAATCCCTCAGTTTTATACGGGCACAGTGGATGATACGAATACTAATGGGGTATTAATCCCTATGCTCCTGACAAATACAGTCGTCTCGACTAATGGCGTCACTAATTTGGTTGTTCTCACAAATCAAACCTATTTGACACTCCTAAACTCTGTCACTACCACCAATAGAATCAGTGATTTCCGTTGGGCTGGAGGTATGACTTCAAACACGGGCTCTGCTGGGATTACAAATATTCGAACAACTGAGTTTGATATTTCACGGATAGTACATACAAATAATGGAAGTGTTCACTCAAATCTCACGAGTTATAATACAACGAACATATTAGGTACGACTATTGTTACGAATACCACTCCCATCCCAGAATTTAACGGCCTAGTATATATATCTAATACAGAAGGGAGTTCAACAAATAAACAGGGTGTCGTACTGAGGAATGGTACTTATCTACCAGATAAAGTGATTAATAACGGGGTTACAAATATTAACAGGATTAATCTTGGACTTTCTGTCGTAACTGATAATCCCTTATATATTATTGGTGATTATAATACCGGAAGGACTGGGACTCTTGTTGGATCAAACAATAATCCTAATAATAAGGACACCACATTTAATCTGACTAATTCCACATCTGTTGGTTATACGAGACGTCCGGCATCTGTCATGGCCGATGCGGTCACTATTCTCTCCCAGAACTACATATCAAAAATGACTCTGTCTCTTATACACATCTCCGAGCCCACGAGACTAAGGCGAATCTCGTATGCCGTCTTCTGCTTGAAAA
>ENA-ORBV01007390-ORBV01007390.1-microbial-mat-metagenome-genome-assembly--contig:-NODE-7390-length-18888-cov-14.068258_pt1 | contig 18888 bp, 19 predicted proteins | sample MGYA00237777_ERZ505514 | MGnify/ENA primary metagenome ERZ505514 (study PRJEB26160, sample SAMN06269048) | microbial mat metagenome | isolation source: Oligotrophic lake microbial mat | place... | reverse complement strand
TACAGGATTCTTGCCTTTGAAAGAGAGCGTTTGAGCAAATTGTAAAACCGTTTCAACACTATCAAGTAAACTACCATGTGGGCGTAGGAGTTGGGGTAGGAGTTGGAGTTGGGGTAGGAGTTGGAGCTACACAAACATCAGGCTGACCATCCTGTCTCGTAATGTTTGTGATAATCACATCTCTTGGTGCTTCTGGGCAAGATGATGTGACACCTAGTAAATACTCCAGCTCAGGAAATTGACAACTTGATGCTGCAACATAAATATCATAACGAATGTCGCCAGACGGACAAAAGCCACCAGGAACTCGTTTCACACCTCTAATTGGGCCACATAGATCGAATTTCGATCGTACGTCTGGCCAATCGGGAGTCATGTATTCAACTGTATAAAGAATCCCAGGGCATTGACCGTTAGGTGTTGTATTAGGAGTCGGGGTGGGTGTTGGTGGTGGAGTTGGCGTAGCGATCGATGAAGATATAGAAGGTGGGATCGCAGAAAATACATCTGGCACTGGGATTGGCGTTAATAAAGGAGATCCTTGGGCTGGAATTGGGTTGATCGTTCGTGAAACACTAGGCGTACCATCATCAAGACTGGTAATCTCGCCAGGGCTTGCAGCATTAACAACCCTGTTTGGGGCAAGATTCGTATTAGTTTGATTTGATGGGTTTTGGGCTTGATTAGAGGGTGGCACAAATACTCTGAGCGTGCCATCAGCTTCTTCGACATAGAGCGTAGACGAGACACGGTTTTTAAAGCCATCGACCAGATAGACAAATTTGATGCCGTAGTTTGGTTGAGTAGGATCTGGTTGGACTTGGTATTCTCTGCCACAGGCGGCAGAGTTAATTGTTTCCTGCCCTCGACTGAAATCATGAGAGCGGAAATATTGTTTACCGTCGAAGCCAGAGAATAATCCAGTTGTGGAGATTACGGCTCCTGACCCACAAAAACTTGCCTGCGCGATCAGAACTTTTGCTTGAGTGAAGTAGGTATAGGCTGAAGCATAGAGTGCAGGTACGAAAGAAAGAACTATGCCGAGTAAAACGAAAATAAAGACAGTTAAGATGCGTTTAAGAACATTAGAGGGGGGATTTAGGTTGCATTTAAGGGTTTAAAGTAAATTCTGCAAGATTTCCTTAAAATAATAGCTTTAGCGATTTGTTCTTCATATCAGCCATTTAGCGTAGGTTCAGGCAACCTGCGATCGATTTGTGACAGTAGTAGGAAATTTTGGAAAATTATTTGATGGTCGATTCTAGGCTTTAACCACTGGTTTTAGGCATTTTTAGTGATAATCCAGCTAATTGGCTTGCGAACTCTTGACTATGACTTGCTAATATATTGAGGAAATTTTTTGGTTTTAGTGAGTATGCGAAGGAGTAGCGTCGGATTATCTGTAGTTATAGCGATCGCAGGACTAACCCAAAGTCACGCGGCGATCGCATTTGAAACAGACAGTTGCTATATGCTGACATCATCGGGTCGGCGGATCGATCTAAATTCTTTGTGCAAAAAGAACCCACCGATGCCAAAGCCGAAACCGCCACAACAACAATCCAAAAAGAGAGCCGCACCCACAATTGCTTTTCCTGCCTCAGTGAATTTACAGGCATTTTTGATGACGATCCGCTACGCTGAAGGGACTGACAGTGGTGACGGCTATCAAATTCAGTTTACTGGCAGTAGATTTTTTAACTTTAACGATCATCCCCGTAATGTGATTTGTAGCGGCAGACTCTGTTCCTCCGCCGCAGGAGCGTATCAGTTTCTCGAAACTACTTGGGATGATGTTGCTAATTCGATCGGGGCGCGAGATTTTAGCCCTGTGTGGCAAGATCGGGGGGCGATCGAACTAATTCGACGAGCAGGGGCAATGGAAGATGTGGAGGCGGGTCGGGCCACGGATGCGATCTCAAAGCTCGCGCCGATTTGGGCGAGTTTCCCGCGTTGGAGTGGTGACTATCGCGGCTATTACGACCAATCAGTTGTGCCGATGGAAGAGTTAGCCGAAGTTTTCCGTCTCCAACAAATCCAAACAGCCAAGCAAGCCCAGATTGTCCGTAAATAGATGTACTCAGATCTCGCCGACTTAGCCTATGTCCACTTATGACAAGATCTATGAGGTCGTGAAACAGATTCCGCTAGGGCAGGTCGCAACTTATGGACAGGTGGCGGAGTTAGCAAACTTGGCAGGCAAAGCGCGGCTAGTTGGTTACGCCTTGTTTCAAGTCGATCTTCCAACCTCAGATATTCCTTGGCATCGGGTGATCAATGCCAAAGGTGAGATTTCTTACTCGCCTCTGCGGCGTGGCGCAGACTACTTGCAGAGATCGATCCTCGAACAAGAGGGGATCGAATTTAATCCTGAAGGGAAGGTTAACCTGCGCGTCTATCGTTGGCAACCATCGATCTAGCCCATCCGATCGGCGAGTTCTAACCATCTAGCAGTAGAAGATTCGATCGACTGATTTAATTCTGCTAAACGATCTGACAGCTTTTTGACCTCACTAAATCCACTAGGAGGATTATGATAGAGGGTTTTCTCAATTTGGGCTTTCTCTGCTTCCATTTGTGGAATCTGAGTTTCTAATGTCTCATATTCTCTTTTCTCCTTAAAAGAGAGCTTTTTTGAAGCTGGGGTCTTTGCCTTTGAGATTGGATTTGGATCTTGGATCTTACTCACAAACTGATTAGAGGTTGGGGCTGTTGTCGCACTTGTCGCAGATTCTCCTTTTTTTGCGGCCTCTTCATCAGCTTTGCGATAATCTAAATACACAGAATAGTTGCCGGGATATTGGCGGAGATTGCCTCCAGACTCTAGAGCAAAGATCTTATCCACAGTTCGATCGAGGAAATATCGATCGTGAGATACGGCAATCACACAGCCATTAAAGTCTTCTAAATAGTCTTCCAATACAGCTAAAGTTTGGACATCCAAATCGTTAGTCGGCTCATCTAAAATCAGGACATTGGGTTTGCTCATCAGCACGTTTAGCAGGAATAAACGCCGCTTTTCACCACCCGAAAGTAGATGAATTGGCGCATATTGCTGAATCGGTGGAAACAGAAATCGCTCCAGCATTTGGGAAGCAGTAATCACAGTGCCATCATTGGTTTCGATTAGTTCAGCGATGTTTTTGAGATATTCGATCACGCGCAGATTTTCATTCATCGCCACATCTTCCGAGTGCTGGTCGAAATAGCCAATGTGAATTGTCGAGCCGATATCCACCAGCCCAGTATCAGGTTGGATTCTGCCCGTAATCATATCCATTAGGGTCGATTTGCCCGAACCGTTGCTGCCAATGATCCCAACTCGATCTTCGGGCCCAAAGATGTATGAGAAATCTTTAATCAGAGTTCGATCGCCATAGCCTTTACAGATATCGGTGAGTTCGATTACTTTTTTACCAATCCGACGACCGACCGTGGTGACATCAACTTTGCCATTAGATTGCTTAAAGTCTTGGGCTTGCATGGCATGGACTCGATCGATCCGCGCTTTTTGCTTCGTGCTACGAGCTTTTGGTCCCTTTTTCAACCATTCTAATTCGCGGCGTAATACGCCTGAGTGTTTGCGTTGAGTACTGGCGGCAGATTCTTCAGCTTCGGCTTTTTTCCCTAGGTAGTAAGCGTAGTTGCCAGTATAGTTATAGAGGTCGCCTCGATCGATTTCCAGAATCCGATTGGTGACACGATCCAAAAAGTATCGATCGTGGGTAATTAGCAACAATGCCCCACGATAGCGGTTCAAATAACTCTGTAACCATTCTACCGACAAGGCATCGAGGTGGTTAGTCGGCTCATCCATCAACAACACATCGGGTTCAGATAACAGAGCTGCCGCTAGGGCAATCCGTTTACGATATCCCCCCGACAAGTCGCCAATCTTAGCTTCAAAATCCTCGATTCCCAGTTTGGTCAAAATGATTTTGGCGTTGGTTTCGACTTCCCAAGCATCGGTTGATTCCATCCGTTGCGAGACGCTAGACAATCGCGCCATCAGTTGGTCGGGATCACCATGCCCGTGAGCCATGAGATTGGAGATCTCTTCATACTCGCGCACTAAGGCCATCTGGTCGCCACTATCGGCAAATACTTGCTCTAAAACTGTGAGATTTTCGTCTAAGTCAGGCTGCTGCGGCAAGTAAACAATCTTTGCGCCCGAATTTACCCAAATTTCCCCACTATCGATCGACTCTAACCCCGCGATCATCTTCAGCAAGGTCGATTTGCCAGAGCCATTTGTGCCAATTAACCCCACCTTATCGCCTTCATCTAGGCTGAAGGCAGCATCTTTCAGGAGTTCCTTGATGCCAAAATCTTTCTTAACCGATCGCAACGTAAACAGAGTCATGTGTCAAAGGGATCTACTAGCTACCCTAGTCTATCGCAGTCTTTCCATAACTGTGAGATCGGTGCGCCGAAAATAGGAGAGGATATTGGCATCAGTTTTTGTTGTTCGATCGCTTCTCGATCGAACAACAAATAATGCGAATAATTTTATTTATTGGCTTTTACTAAAGGGACTCTTGACTTTGCCATAATTGCAACATCTCTATGCTTGGATGTTCTAAAGCTCCAAGGTTGTTCATGCATAATCGATTTGGCAAGGATATGACGATAGAGTTCGCTCAGTTGAATTGCCACGCCAGTCCAACTAAATCGCTGTGTAACATTTTCTGATGCTTGCCTTCTCATCTTTCTCGCCCACACATCATCTGAGATAATTCGATCGATCCCATTCGCAAACGCCTCAACATCTTGCGGTGGAACCAATAGCCCCGTCTCATCAGGAATCACGGTGAACTTTAAACCTCCAACATCAGAAGCCACTACAGGTGTGCCACAAGCCATTGCTTCGATCGCCACCAATCCAAACGGCTCATAGTGACTGGGAATCACGCAAACATCGGCAGCGGTGTAATAGAGTGGCAAGGCATCATGTCCAATTCTACCGACAAAAGTCGTCTGCTCTCTCATTCCTGCTTGATTGACAATCTGCTCGATTCGATCTCGTTCAATCCCATCCGTCATCCCAGGTGAACTACCACCGACAATCAGAAGTCTAAAATTCTCCACTCCTCTTGCTCTTAACAAAGCACACGCTCGTACTGCCGTTTCAATCCCTTTACGCGGATCGAATCTACCAACATACAGCACAATTTTTTCATCTAAGCTTAATCCCAACTTAGCCCTAGCTTCAGGTTTAGATGTAAGGCAGAAGTTAGTGGTATCTGTGCCACAGGGGATCACCTCAATTCGACCAGAAGATGAGACAAGCGATCGAAGAGATTGTTCCTCTTGAGGGCTAGTAGCAACTACACATTCAGCTTGTTCCAAGATTTGCCGTTCGATCGACTGACGAGTAGCAGCAATCGCAGGAAGCTCCACAGACTGATACTTCACCGCACCCAGTGAGTGATATGTGTGAACCAATTGGATGCCACTTGTTTTTTGTAACTGCAATCCCGCCCAAGCTGAGAGCCAGTAATTAGTATGAACTAATGGATAGCTGATCCCGTTTTTAGATTGGAACGTTTGGAATGAATTGACAAACTCAGGCATGTGATCGAACAGTTGATCTCTGGGCACAAATGACTCTGGACCAGCATTGAGGCGAATCGTACGGCAATGGGGTGAATGTTGCACAATAGTTTCGTCATTTGGGTTGACCTTGCGCGTAAACATATCTACTTGCCAACCTAAAGCGGCGAGATTCTCTCCCACATGACGCACATAAACATTCTGTCCTCCTGCTTCTTCTAATCCAATTACCGCAGCAGGATCGGCATGATCTGAAATTAATGCGATCGACTGTCTATTCAGACTAAGCATAATATTTACCTCCAAATTCTAGTTCTTGCCCTTTCTCCTGAATGAGAGAGATAAGCGTGATCATATCCTCACTAAAATCCGAACTGGGTCTATCTTTGGGTATATCTTACTTTTAGTACCCTATTCGATCTAAAGCTCTTTTGTGAGCAAACCTGTGGCTAAATTCTGTGCCGCCTTCTGTAAAGTCTTCTGTAACGCCGTAGTTTGGCAGTTGGATTCTGGTAGTGGAACTTTTTCCCACAAATGACTAATTTGAATAATCTGGGCAATCCTCATTACGAACCTCCTGAATAGCGAATCAAGGTGATTGGAATGGTTAGACTTAGATGGATATGAGAGACTAATTTTTACTGACAGCTAGCTTCTTTAAATTTAAGCTCTTGAAGAAACCTTAATAGGAAATTCATAATTTGGCAAATTGTCATTGGTTCGGTAATCCGTACTTCCCTATCCAAGACACTTATGAAGAGAGGCTATTGGTTATTTGTGACAAATTTATACGATCTGCTGGTTTTGCCGTAATCAATAGTCAATTTATTTTGAGGTATGATTTGTCTATTAGTGATCGAAACTAAAGCAATCTCAACCATATTGACGAAAGAATAGGAGAAAAACAATGGCAAAAGAGCAAAAGAGCAACAAAGAAACCAAAAAGCCTAAAAAAGATCCAAGTGAGAAAGGTTCTGAAGGCAAGAAAGATAAAAAAGATCCTAAGAGATATGACTAGTGTCAGCCTTGTGAACAAAACTAGGTGGACAAAACGCAACATTCCTAAACATTGGCTCGATCGATTGCTGTATATGCATCTAAAACTTGGATGATTCGATCGAGCAGTGCACATTTATTTGCAACATGTTGGTAAAGCAGACCAAGCCGTAAAATGGTGAGGTAGTTACACGGGCATAAATATTCATGGATGGTTTGTTGGCGATCGCCTATCTCTCAACTCTGGTGACAATTCTGGGAGTTATCGGCTGGCTAATTGCGCAGCAGGTGCTCAAAAATCGCAATATGGAAGCGGTGATTACTGAGCTTCAGCCTAAACTGCAAAAGGAAAAAGGTGAGCCAAGTGAGCACTATGAACTCGGTAGCGTTTTCTTACGCAAGAAGCTTTACGTCAAAGCGATCGCCGAATTTCAAAAAGCGATCAAAGCTGGTGGCGAGAATATGGCAGAAGTCTACAATGCAATCGGATTTGCTTACTTTGCTCAGCAACAGTACGATCTGGCAATCAAGAACTATAAAGAAGCCTACGAACTTCAGCCAAATTATGTGTTCGCCTTAAATAATCTCGGTCATGCTTACGAAAAAAAGAAACTCATCCCCCAAGCGATCGACGCTTACACCAAAGTACTAGAAATCGCCCCTGATAATGAAACCGCTAAACGCCGCGCTGCATCACTTGGCAAACGTGTTACCGCCGCTACCTAAACCTGAGTGATCGAAAAATTACCTTTAATTGGATGCAGCCTACTCTTTGGACTTGGAACATTAGTCTACATGGCTGCTTTTTCCATAAATATTTGGCTGGCGGCATTAATATCACTGCTTAATGTGATCGTGTGTATTTCGATCTACATATTTTGCCGATCGATCTTTCGATCGATCTCTGCTATGTTTCGGGATTAGGATTGTGCTCAAGATCGGGAGGAACGACAAAGGCAAATTCGTTGACGATCTGACCACCGATCATATGTTCTTGGAGAATACGTTCTAGCACTGGCTCTGTGGCGGAGTGATACCAGACAGCATCAGGATAAACCACCAGAATTGGACCATGCTCACAAACTCTGAGGCAATTGGTTTTGGTGCGAAATATCTGAGTTTCTAGATCGAGTTCCTTAATGCGGCGTTTAAGGTAGTCCCAAGCTTTTAAGCCGACTTCTTTCTGGCAACATATTGGTTTAGTCTGATCGGCACACAAAAAAATGTGCCGTTGGATATTTCGCAACGACAACTTTTTTACTTGAATTTCCAGACTTTGCTGAATTTCTGTGAGCGGTCGATCGATAGTAGGCAAGGTTTGCAATCCTCAAGTTAGTTCTTACGGATTTAGTTCATTGATTTGCTTGACATTGAGATCTCGCGGTCTGGCGTTGACATTAACTTTCAGCCCAGGAATCTGTTTTAAAGCCGCATCTAAAACTTCGAGGTCAGGTAAACCCTCTTGGTCAAATAAAATTTTGCCCTCAGCACTAATTAACACCGTCTGGGGCACAAAGCCTCTGTAGTAGTAGGCTGCTTCTGTCGCAGTGTGTTGAGCTTTTAGGTTTAAGCCATCGGCAGGAACCGTAATGATATTAATTGCGGGGCTGTAGAACGACTGAATTTGATTTAGGAATGGGGTGTAAAGCTTACAGTCAGAACTATCATCAACATAAAACGCCAGCAAGGCGGGACGATGCAGGTTTTGTAATGACTGAGCCAATGTGACTCTAGGCGGTACTAGCGAACCATTACCGCCATAGAGGGCAAAAATATTACCATCATAATGATCGTCATTCAAAGTGGCCTGAGCAGGCAGAGTGAGTGAGAAGAAAAGGCAGACCACTAGAGCGATCGACCCGATCCATGCGCGTAATCGCAAACGATCCAATAAACGTAACCAGTTTTTCATTTAATAATTACAAACGTTAACGACCGATTATTAATCACTAATTAATCGTGGAAACCATGACCGCGAATCAGGTCGAAAAATTCTTTTTTCATGTGTGGGTCAGTTCTAAACATGCCACGCACAATCGAGTTAGTCATTCTGGTGTCAGGCTCTTTGACTCCGCGCCAGGACATGCACATATGCTGCGCCTTGATCACAAACGCTAAACCTTTCGGCTTAATCAGCTCCTCAATGATATCAGCAACCATGACAGCAGCTTCTTCTTGAATATGTGGACGACTGAGAACCCAGTCGATAATGCGGTTGAATTTTGAAATGCCAATCACGCGATCGCTCGGCAAAATTCCCACCCAAGCTTGCCCTACAATCGGCACAAAGTGGTGTGAGCAGGCCGAGCGGACGGTAATTGGGCCGAGCGTATAAATTTCATCCAACTCTTTGGCATTGGGGAAGTCTGTGACTTTGGGCATTGGGTGATAGCGTCCCTTGAATACCTCATCAACATACATTTTTGCCACCCGTCGGGCTGTCTCGTTGGTGTTGTGATCGTTGGCAGTATCGATCAGCATGGAGCTAAATAGGCTTTGGAGCTTGCCTTCAATCTCTGATTTCAGTTCTTCTCGTTCTCGATCGTTGAAATGGTGAGCAATGGAGTCATTGGCAAAGTAGGGATCGCCTGCGGCTTCAATTCGATCGCGGATGATTTCAGAAATTGGGGTCTTTAAAGTTTCTTTAAACTCTTTAGACTTGATATCTCTGAGAGACTTTAAATCTTTAGGCTCATGATCGGGGTCAATAGCGTTTGAGCGATGGAAAGAGATGGTCATATTGATCCAAGTAGTTTGTTTAACACTAAAAAGTAATATTTTGATTTCTTCGCTAGCTGCCCAGTTCAACCGTTAGTTAAAACTGGATTAGGCTAGACACCTAGTGGGCTGATAAAGACCCCGATTTGAATATTGTCACCTACTCATGGCATCTGGGATTCCTATAGATTTTTGAAGTTATCATACAATTCTAAAACATTTGCTTAAGTATCGATCCCGTCGATCTGTTCGGTAATCCAGTCTGGAAATACTTTGCAAGGATCATGTCTGAGTATCTCATGATCCAAAAGCTACAACACCCCAGCATTTGGCATCAGCACGAAATCTGTGACTATTGCGCTAGATGGGAGCATCAGCATGGACATGATGCATTCAGCTACAGAGGCAGCCGTTAACATTGCGGTTCGATCGAAGTTAACCGAAATTTCAGGCGGTAGAGTGTCCCACAGGGGAGTATCGACTGAGCCAGGGCAGATCGCCATAACTTTGATCCCATTCGATCGCTCTTCTGCTGCCAAAGCCTGTGTTAGCCCCAGCAGAGCAAATTTGCTGGCACTGTAGGCTCCCCAACCAGGAAATGCCTGTTTTGCCGCGATCGAAGCGACATTAATAATCGTGCCACTTTTATTCGATCGCATTGTGGGCAAGACAGCCTGAATGCATTGAAACACACTAGTAAGGTTGAGGTCGATCGTGCGTTGCCACTCGGCTAGAGGAGTATCGATAATTTCGCCGACATAGCCGATACCTGCGCTGTTGATCAGAATATCAATCCCGCCAAAATCCGCCACGATTTCCCCGATCTTACCTGCAACCAGACTGAGATCGGCTAGGTCGAGTGGGTAGGCTTTGGCATCCGCTAAAAGCCCATAAGACAGCTTTTCGGCTAGATCGTCTGAGGCCCTGCGGCTGACCAGCGCAACATCCACGCCAGCCTGCAACAGTTGCAAAGCTATTTCTTTTCCAATACCGCTACTTGCGCCTGTGACCAACGCTTTTTTCTGGGCTAATTTAGATGTCATGAGTTATTTAGTGTGTTTACTCAACCCTTGCCATTCTCCTTGCCAAGGGCAGGATGGCAGGGGTGATTTATCCTACTTCTGTGCTGTGAGACGAGTTAGCAACTGGTTAGAACGTTCGAGAAATGTCTTCATGCTGTTGGCATCAAAACTCTTCTGGGCAAGCAAAGCCAGATCGTAAACATGATTGCAAATTAGGTCGCCCGTTTCAGCCGATTGCGATCGCTGTCCTGTAGCGGTCAAAATCGAGCCTTGTTCTAGATCCAACAGGTTTTGAATCAACGGATGAGCCGAGTTGATCAACAAGATGTGATCCTCTGGGAAAGCAGCGTTAGTCTGTTGCATCAATGCTGCCATCTCTTGCATCCGTCGTGCTGTTTCGGGGAGCAAAATCATCGCGGGTGGGGCAGAAGTAGCATCGTCAGCCTTCAGGGTTTCCACCCGAATCGCTAGCTGTGGTTTATTCAGGGCACGACGGAAGATTTCCTGAAGTTGATCGGTTCTGGTCTTGTTGGTTTTGGGATCGACAATCTCGGTTTTGGATTGATCGCTAATTAATCGATCGTCAATTTCCGAGTCTACCCGCGTGAACTTGACCTCGCTGAACTCACGTTCGAGAAAATGCACATAGTGGCTGTCAATCACTGAATCGAGCGTAATCACCTCTAAGTCCTGACTTTTGTGCAGGTTGATATAAGTCGATTGGGCAACAGGATCGGAAGTATAAAACACCCGATTTTCATGCCGCTCTTTGTTGCGTTCCAAGTAAGTTTGAAGCGTGGTGTAGTCACCAAATTCACTCGTACCTTCAGGATTACTCGCAGGATCGGCCGAGGTTGGGTAAACCAAAATCTCTTTGACCTGCTGATAAAACTTGTCGCTGTTCATTGAGCCAAATTTCATAAACAGGCTAATATCTTGCCAACAGCGCAAAAACTCCTCGCGTGAATCTGTATAAAGCTGATTGAGATAGTCCCCTACTTTTTTGGCGATGTATTCTTGGATCTTGCGAACCTTTCGATCGCCCTGCAAAAAGCTGCGTGATACGTTGAGCGGAATATCGGTACTGTCGATCGCGCCGCGCAATGGTAGTAAAAATCTGGGGATCACATCTTCGCAGTTATCGCTGACGAATACATGATTGCAGAACAGTTTGATCTGTCCTTTGTTGGGGTCAATATCGGCTTTAATTTTGGGGAAATAGAGAATGCCTTTGATAATGAACGGGTAGTCAGTATTCAGATGTATCCAGAACAGAGGATCTTCTTGGAACGGATAGAGATACCGATAAAACTCCAGATAATCTTCTTTGCTTACGGCTTTAGGCGACTGATCCCACAGAGCTTTTTGCTTGTTGACGACTTCGCCATTTAAGGAAATCGGTACAGGCATAAAGTCGCAGTAGTTACGAATGATCCGCTTGACCTCAGAAGATTCCAGAAATTCTGCCGCGTCCTCTTGGAGTGTGAGCGTAATCGTCGTGCCAATTGCCGTTCGATCGCTATCATCCAGTGTAAAAGTGGTCGAACCATCACATGACCAATGCACTGCTTGCGCCCCTGTCTGATATGACAGAGTATCGATCTCAACCTGACCCGCCACCATAAAAGCCGAGTAAAAGCCCAGTCCAAAGTGCCCAATGATTTGCTGATCGCTGTTGCCAGTGTTGCTACTATATTTCTGGATAAATTCTTCTGCACTAGAAAAAGCCACTTGGTTGATGTACTTCTTCACCTCGTCGGCGGTCATGCCAATGCCAGTATCTGTGACTGTGATCTGTTTTTTCTCTCGATCGACGGTGACGCTAATCGAAGGCTCTAGAATTTCACCACTGGGCTCTCCTGAAAAAGACACCATTTTAAATTTACTAATGGCATCAACACTATTAGAGATCAGCTCCCTCAAGAAAATATCTCGTTCCGAGTAAAGGGCTTTCTTGATAATGGGAAAGATATTTTCAGTATGGATGCTAATCGATCCCTGCTCAAGCATAATTCAGACTCCCAACGTAATTAACTAAATTCAAGCAAACTGATTATAATTATACCGACACAAAATATTTTGCTGAAATTACGCCGTTTCTAAGTTGAAATTTTTTAAGCGGTAAACTATTGTGGAACCGATATGTCCTAGACAGGTTCATTGACAAGTAAACAGACGCAGGTTATCGCAATGAGATCGGAGCTTCCTCACCTCGATTCCTCCTATGAAATTGATTTTGCTGCCCGCCGCAGCCAGATTAGACAAAAACGGCGGGTCAAGTTTTTTCAAAGGGTCTGGCAGCTACTATTTATCAGTGGTATGACAGGTGGCATGGTCTGGATCGCAACTTTGCCCGACTGGCTATTACGCAGCCCTAGTCAGATTGATATTCAGGGCAATCGTCTGTTGTCTCAAGAGACCCTGCAAAAGCTTGTACCTGTGACATATCCTGAGTCGATTTTTCAGGTGCAACCTCAGGCAATTATCACGAAGTTAGAAGCATCCGCTCCAGTGCGTGTCAGCAAAGTTACCCGCACACTTTTCCCCTCTAAGCTGACCGTGCAAGTCCAAGAGCGGACTCCGATCGCTAATGCCACACGGGGCGGACAAGCAGGACTGCTAGATGCTGAAGGAGCTTGGATACCATTACAGAGTTATCCGCCGCAGTTGAAGAAACCAGAGTTGACAGTTTTGGGTCTGACCGATCGAAATATCGTTTTATGGAACAGTCTCTATAAACAAGTTAAGCGCAGTAATGTCAAAATATCCCAGATTGACTGGCGTGATGAAACTAATCTAGTCCTAAGTAGTGAATTAGGCACTGTCCATGTCGGTACATATTCACCCACAGAATTTGTGAAGCAGTTAGAAACGCTGGATCAGCTAAGATTTCTATCTAAAAAAGTAGACCCAAAAACCGTTGCCTATATAGACTTAACCGATTCTAAATCACCTTTTCTTGGCATGACTTCTAGCTCTAGGATTGCAATTCCTCCTAGCAAGCCGTAGAATTATGTGCAAAATTTATATTTAAAACTATTCTTAAATAGACTTAGAATCACAACTTAGAATAATCATTTCTGACTAATGATTTATTCGCAGCAAAATTCTATATTTAGTAGCAATTAGCTCCTAGTTAGACATAATATGGATTTCTGTATAACTTCCCCATTTGACTTCCCCTCTATTTGTAGTCATGATGATACATAAGATCCATAAACAATGAGACATAATGACGAAGACTCTGAGTTTCTGAATAACTCTTGTGAGTCTAACCAGAGTAAACTGTCGGATATAGCGATCACTAATGCAATGACCAATGAAACATCAGGGCAAATGCACAACTCTGTAATCCATTTGGGTCACTCTCGTAATAACATTAGGCAACAAATGGGAATCGACTCAAACCAAGACAACATTATGCTTGGCAGCGTAGCAAGAATTAAAGTCATCGGTGTCGGTGGTGGCGGCGGCAATGCTGTCAACCGCATGATCGCTAGTGAAGTCACTGGTGTTGAGTTTTGGTCAGTGAATACAGATGCTCAAGCTCTGTTGCAATCTTGTGCTTCCAAGCGATTTCAGATGGGTCAAAAATTAACTAGAGGCTTAGGTGCGGGTGGAAATCCCGCGATCGGTCAGAAAGCCGCCGAAGAATCGCGAGATGAAATTGCCCATGCGCTTGAGGGTGCTGACTTAGTATTTATCACGGCAGGGATGGGTGGTGGTACTGGCACTGGTGCTGCACCGATTATTGCCGAAGTGGCAAAAGAGGCTGGGGCTTTAACCGTTGGCGTTGTGACTCGCCCATTTAACTTTGAGGGTAGACGGCGCACCCAACAAGCTGAAGAAGGGATTCAGGCCCTACAAAGCCGAGTTGATACCTTAATCATTATTCCGAATGACAAGCTTTTAACGGTGATATCCGAGCAAACCCCAATGCAGGAGGCATTTCGCGTTGCGGATGATATTCTGCGCCAAGGTGTTCAGGGGATCTCTGACATTATTACCATCCCTGGCTTAGTCAACGTCGATTTTGCCGATATCCGTGCCGTGATGGCAGATGCTGGTTCAGCCCTAATGGGAATTGGCATGGGTTCTGGCAAGTCCCGTGCGCGTGAAGCCGCAATGACTGCGATCTCTTCGCCACTGCTAGAGTCTTCGATCGAAGGGGCTAACGGTGTTGTGTTTAACATCACTGGTGGGCCAGATATGACTTTGCATGAAGTTAATGCGGCAGCCGAGACGATCTATGAAGTGGTCGATCAAAATGCCAATATTATCTTTGGTGCTGTAATTGATGAAAAAATGGAAGGTGAAATCAGAATTACCGTCATTGCGACGGGATTTGCACCGCATAAAGCTCCTGTGCAACAGCAATCGAGGAAACAGCAGGCAGTTGTTAAGGCTCCTGTAGTTGCACCTGCGCCTAATTATCCAGCTCCTTCGCCAGAGTCAAAACTGAGTAAGCCAGGATTAGATATTCCTGACTTTCTCCAACGCCGTCGCCCACCCAAATAGTTAATTTTTGTGATTCAATCAGCAACTAAGTTCAGATCGAAAGTACTGCCATTCTCTGGTGGTGATGACCGACTCAGGCTGTTTGCAGGCTCAGCTAATGTGCCGCTAGCGCAAGAGGTAGCTCGTTACCTTGGCTTAGGGCTAGGGCCAATGGTTCGGAAGAGCTTTGCCGATGGCGAAATCTATGTTCAGGTGCAGGAGTCAATTCGTGGTTGTGATGTTTATTTGATCCAGCCAACTTGTCGCCCTGTCAACGACCATTTGACCGAGCTGCTAATTATGATCGATGCCTGTCGTCGGGCTTCGGCGCGGCAGATTACGGCAGTGATGCCCTATTACGGCTATGCAAGGGCCGATCGAAAAACAGCAGGACGAGAATCGATTACCGCCAAGCTCGTAGCTAACTTGATAGTGCAGTCGGGCGCGAATCGGATTATTGCAATGGATCTGCATTCTGCCCAGATTCAGGGCTACTTTGATATTCCTTGCGATCATGTTTATGGTTCACCTGTGTTGTTTCAATATTTGCTAGAGAAACAACTGACTGACATGGTAGTGGTTTCGCCTGATGTTGGTGGGGTAGCAAGGGCACGAGCATTTGCCAAAAAACTGAATGATTCGCCGATCGCGATCGTGGATAAACGCCGCCAAAGTCATAATGTGGCGGAAGTAATGAATGTGGTGGGGGATGTTGCGGGTAAGACGGCGGTGCTGGTTGATGACATGATCGATACCGCAGGTACGATCTATGAAGCAGCGAAGTTATTACGGCAACAGGGTGCACGTCAAGTCTATGCCTGTGCGACTCATGCTGTGTTTTCGCCGCCCGCGATCGAGCGGCTGTCTAGTGGTGTATTTGAAGAAGTGATTGTCACAAATACTACACCTATGGATGAGGACAAGCAGTTTTCGCAGCTTAAAGTATTATCTGTCGCTAATCTGATTGGTGAAACGATCTGGCGGGTGCATGAGGATACTTCGGTTAGCAGTATGTTTAGGTAATTTTAGATATAGCAATCGCCATATCCGTTAGGAAGTCAAAGCAAGGACATGCCCCATTTCAGGTTTTGTCAGGCATCAATTTAGAGCTGTCAGCCGAACAGATTTTTACGTGGTTGCAGATCGGCAAAGCTGATTTCGCTAATTTCTAATTTATGGACGTAAGTAAAGAGTTTGAAATGGGAAAGTTGCGAATTTTATGAAAGCACAACATCCAGCCATTAATTTCGCTCAGACCGCTCAGATTACATACCCAGTAGTCGAAACATTCCATTCGTTTCAAGGCGAAGGAGCTTGGATGGGAGCGAGTGCCTTCTTTATACGCTTGGGTGGATGCGATGTCCATTGCTGGTTTTGCGACACCAAAGAATCATGGGATGCCAACAAGCATCCACACCAAAGTATCAAAATGCTGGCGGCCGAGGCAAGTGCTGCTAATCCCGCGATTACGGTGATCACAGGTGGCGAACCGTTGATGCACGATCTATATCCTTTAACCACAGTACTGCATCAACAAAAACTCCGAGTTCATCTCGAAACCTCTGGCGCACATCCATTTAGTGGTAAATTTGACTGGGTAACGCTCTCTCCCAAAAAGTTCAAGCCTCCCCACAGCAGTGCTTATGAACATGTCGATGAATTGAAAGTCGTCGTCGCTGACAAAAGCGATTTGATATGGGCAGAGTTACAGATCGATCGACTACCTGCGGATACTTTGAGTTACTTGCAGCCGGAATGGAACAGCCCAGCCAGTCAAGCTCTCATTTTTGATTACGTCAAGCAACATCCAAAATGGCGGTTTGGCTTGCAGACTCATAAGTTTATGGGAGTGAGATAGGATTTACTGTATCGACTCTGACAGAGGCAGTTTCGGTTTGGCGGATAATTTCGATCTGCTCAAATTCATTTAGGGATGAGTTATTCGTAAGAAAGTTTCCTTGATGTTTCAGCAACGCAAAGCCACGTCGTAAAGGAGCCAATGGATGCAAGGATTCCGTATGAGCTTCGATCGAATCTAATTTTGTTTGAGCAGCATTGAGATGAGCCCCGATCGCAGATTGGAGGTGAATTTCGGCTCGATCGACAGTTCGATCGTAGTTGTGCAGCCGATCCGTTAACCGTTGCCAGGCATAGCTATGTGACAATCGATCGATCTTGCGCTGGTGCTGAGCCAAAACCGTATTCATGTTTCGCGTCAGTAGTCGATCGAAACTAGCTAGGGACTCGGTTAGGGTGGCACGATCCTGCTGCGTCACCAGTTCGGCGGCAGCAGTGGGTGTAGCAGCTCTGACATCAGCAACAAAATCAGCCAGCGTAAAGTCAGTTTCATGCCCGATCGCCGCCACGACTGGAATTTGCGAGTCATAGATTGCCTGCACCACAGGCAAAGTATTAAAAGCCCAGAGATCTTCGATCGAACCACCACCCCGCGCTAGCACAATCACCTGACAATCAGTTTGGTCGATCGATCGTAATGCCGAGGCAATTTCCTCTGGTGCATTCACACCTTGCACGGTTGCGGCACAGAGATACACCTGACAAAATGGCGATCGACGCTTTAATGTACTCAAAATATCCTGAAGGACTGCACCTGTAGCCGATGTCACCACACCAATGCGAATCGGCAGTTGGGGAATCGATCGTTTTCTCGCCAGATCGAAGTAACCTTGTGCAGTCAAATCTCGTTTTAATGCCTCAAATGCCAGATATAAATCCCCTTTGCCCGCAGGAATCATATTCTGACAGTCGATTTGATATTTGCCCCGCGATGGATAGACGGTCAGCCGCCCTTCCACAATTACCCGCATCCCATCCACAGGCTTAAAGCTGACAAACTTGCTACTCCACATCACGCAATCAATTTGGGCAGACTCATCCTTAAGTGAGAAATAGCGATGCCCCGATCCAGCCGCCTTGAACCCAGACAACTCCCCTGCCACACGCACGTAGCCGATGCCTTCTCTTAACAAGGTCGCGATTGCCCCAGTTATGTCTGAAACACTCGCCGCCGAATTTTTAGATCGATCGATCATCATTAATAAATTTTAAGCTCTTTGATATTGATAATCGATTCAGGTATAAATACACTTGACGATATTCGCAAATTGCGAATATAATTAGCATGGTAATTCAAACTGTAGTAAGTACCTTAACCTACACTCTAGTGAAAATAAGATTTCAAATAGAAGCAGAAAAATTTTGGAGAGAACATCCCGATTCAAAAAAATTACTACAGTCATGGCATAAAAGAATAACGGTAATAAGTCCAAAGCATTTTGTTGAACTACGAAACTTCTTTCAACAGGCCGATCGAGTAGGAAATCTAACAGTATTTAACATAGGTCTTGACTATAGGTTAATTGCTCTAATAATTTATAAATCACAAGAGGTTTACATCCGTGCTGTCTGCACACATAAGGATTATGACAAAGGTAAATGGAAAGAATAAAAATTAAATAAGAAGAAGGGAGGAACTGTAAAAGTTTCTCCCTAATACTGGAGAAGATCATGAAGACAACACACAAACAAAAAAATCCTTATATCGAACTACTCCTAAAGTTTCCTCCTCGTCCCATATATTCAGATGAGCAGTTAGCATCAGTCCAAAAGGTTGTTTATGATCTTATCGATAAAGGTGAACTTAGCCCAGATGAGGAAGACTATATCAGTGTCTTAGGTACTCTAGTTGAACAGTACGAGGAAATTCATCACCAAATTCCTGATATTTACGGTGTTGAGTTGATCGAGGCTTTGCTTGAAGAGTTCGATCTAAAACAAAAAGACTTAGTACCAATCTTTAAGACCGAGTCCATCGTATCTGAGGTGTTAAATGGGCATCGTAAACTTATGACCGAGCATATCGAGAAACTGTCAGAGTTCTTTCATGTCTCACCTGCTGCATTTTTCCCTCTATCTTTGATGCAGGTTAATACAGAAGTATAAATAACACTACTTCCGTGAAGATCACTTCAATCCCCTGCACATTACCGTAGTATGATTAAGAGTGATAATTCCTGTCTCTTATACACATCTCCGAGCCCACGAGACTAAGGCGAATCTCGTATGCCGTCTTCTGCTTGAA
>ENA-ORBV01007389-ORBV01007389.1-microbial-mat-metagenome-genome-assembly--contig:-NODE-7389-length-18890-cov-4.097167_pt1 | contig 18890 bp, 14 predicted proteins | sample MGYA00237777_ERZ505514 | MGnify/ENA primary metagenome ERZ505514 (study PRJEB26160, sample SAMN06269048) | microbial mat metagenome | isolation source: Oligotrophic lake microbial mat | place... | reverse complement strand
GGGCTGAGCGTGCCATCGGCAGCCGCTTTATACGCGTAGCCACGGGGCTGAGAGAAGGGATAAGCGGGGTTGTCGGGCAGCGTCTTGTGCATGGGGACGATTTTGACGTTGCTTTGCCCGACGACTTGGTCGGCGATCGCATAGCTAATGCCATCTTGCCCCAAGGCGCTAACCGCTGTTGCCGTCTCGTCATCGGCCATCTGGGTTGTGGTTAATCCGGTCTCAAACGGGACACCCTGAAATACCTTATAGGTACCGAGCGAGAGGCGAGTATCGCTAGTATCGGGGCGATCGACAAACCGAATTTTGCCAGGGGCACCGCCTACTTCAGCCCAATCCGTAATTTTGCCGCGAAAAATTTTGGCAAACTGCTCAAAGGTCAAGTCCCCTGCATAGGGATTGTCTGGCCCGATGATAATGGCGATCTTCTCGCGGCTAATCGGAACTGCGACTAGCCCTTCTGCCTTTTCTGCAGCTGTCAATGGCCGACCAATAGCCGCCAAGTCAATGTCGCCCTTCACTAAAGCTGCAATTGCGGCGGCTGTACCCGCATCGGCCAATTTAACAGTGGTACCCGTAAGTTTTTGTTCAAACCGCCGCTTCAACGCTTCATTGATCAGCGTCATGCTGCTAGAGCCATCGACGGCTAACGTGGAGCCACTCGGGATCGCACTCGGCACCGGGAAAGAGGTGGGAATCGGCGCTTGAGCCAGCAGAGTCGGGGTTGCTGTTAATGAGGCAGCTAATGCCTCTGAGGTTGAAGCGAATGCCAACAGCAGTGCCGAATAGGTAATGAATATCTTGCTCGCGTTTAACATAATGCTAGTCGCTGAATGATTCCTGATTTTATGTCTGGAGATGCCGCTAAGATAGCGTTCAAGCTCGGTCAAATTAGCTAAATTCGAGCAATTGAAAGCTGCACTTCTCCGTCGTTGTCGCCCAAATGAGTATCAAAGAAAAATGCGCAGAGTGTTGCTTTTTCTTTAACGTCTAATACGAGCGAGTCACCATAGCCGTTGAGCGATGACCAAGTGGCACCGACGACAATTCCGGTCTGCTGATTGATTACCTTACCGCCATAAATCCAGAGCATGACTAAAGGCTCACCCGGATGCCCAGACGAATGCTGATAATCGAACGTACCACTCTTGATTTTGACAATATTAAGTCCTGGCTCTAGCGCTAAAGAGACTGCAACGTCTTGCTGCAATCGATTCATTTGCTCAGGGCTGAACCTGTAGCAGCTATTTTTACTATGAACATTGAGATTGGCAACAACGTTACGTTCCATCGCTTTCTGCTCTCCCCAAACCGTTACTGAATATTGCTACTGGATATTGCAGTGATGAATATTTTCTAAAAAACTGAACTTGCTGAGCTTGAGTAAGATTAAAAGACGATAAATCCGCAGGATTAACTCCAACTACAAAATCTAAACATTTGGCAACTCATTAACAAAAATCTGCTTAAAAAATTTCCTTTGCTGAACAAGAATATTAGCAGCTTGTGTTTTTCCTGTAAAGCTTTGATGGATACATCATTAGCCATTTTGGTGGGTTCTGCGCCCCATCATCTCCGAAATCCTAGGAGGGCGATCGCAGCACCTGACCTCAGCATCCTTGCTACCTTGTGCAACCGATTTCAGCTAGCTAGAACAAGTGCCAGATGCCAATGGCAATCCTCTTTTAACCACAGAATAATGCGCAAAATATCCGGCGCTACTCTAAGTCGCTAGCGACTGAGCCAGAACTATTAGCGATCGCCTGTCCCGTCCTTGGCTCGCAGGGTCTCAACCACGCTTTTGGTAAATCCCGCCATGGGTATTGCCATCAACAGCCCCAAGACACCACTCACTCTAGCTCCAATCAGCAGAGCAACAATTACCCAGGCTGGATTCAGCCCTGTAAAGCGACCCAAAAGACGAGGGGCGATCGCATTCTCGATAGTTTGGTTGACAAAAATACCCACGACCAGCATTTTCACCCCTAGCCAAAAGCTGCTGAGTCCCACCAAGAAACTGATTAAGCCAATGCTCAATGGGGCACCGAGGGGAATCAGCGTCATGATGCCTACTGCCAGCCCAAACAATAGCCCAAACGGCACCTGCAACACCACAAATACCACAATCATGGTGACGCCCATCAGCATCGCTAAGGTGGCTTGGCCGCTAAAGTAGTTATGAAAATTTTGTTGGAGCGATCGCCGTAGTTCACTACTCGAATGACTAGGCACCCACTGAAACACCCCATCCCAAAGGCGTTCGCCATGAACCAATAGATAAAAAGCGAGGGCAATGGTAATCACAAAATCCAGCGCACTCCCCGCCAGCCCGATGCCAAGTCCGACCACGCCGCTGCTCAACGGTTGCAGTTGTGTCAGCAACGTTTCTTGCAACCGAGCCACAAAATCCAACAAATCGACAGGCAAACGTCGAGCCAATGCCCAGCTTTGGAGCGACTGAAACTGGTCATTGCCAGACACCAGCCAAACCGGGAGTTTTTGGAACAACCCATTCACCTGATCCATCAAGACCGGAATCAGCGTCACCGTCAGAATAAAAAACAGCGATAGCGCCAATAGAAAAACCACCAAAATGGCGCGTGCCCGCGACAGCCCATGACGCTGGAGCCAGCGAACCGCATAGTTGAGGATAAACGCTAGCAAGTTGGCACCCACAAAAATGGCGAACAGCTGCCGAAAGTAATCGGTTACCAGCAGAATTGCCCAACCATTTAAAACAATAATTGGCAGAATTAGTCCCCAGACTAACCATTGGGGCAGGTTGTTGATCCATTTCATTAAATTCGTCCGGTGGAGCACCTAGGCGGAATGATCCTGTATTAACGCGATTAGGCTTGAACTGATAGTAAACAAGTTGCCAGCGCTGATGGAGAGAGGGGTGATGGTGATCCTGCCCTCTGCCGATCCTGCCCTGATTGCCCGTTTGAGCGTGCTCTGCCTCATAGACAGAAAGCCAGAAACAGAAAACCGACGTGATTAATTATGAAGCGGTTTGAAAAGTATCGTGGAAGATTGACGCTTTATTTACGAAAACTCAGCTTACGAAAACTCAACTTTTCAAAACTCAGTCTGCATAAAAATATAGTTCTCAGCAATTATTTGCCCCACCTTTCGCGGATTCTCATTTTTTGTCGGCCTAATCTGAGAACGGATTGGAGGTCTAACTGAGATCTGCGGTGGGGATGCCAACCGCAGGTGAAACGGGAATTACGCCATCTAATCCCTCTTTAGGTGAAGACGACAGACCTAATTCTCGCTATAATCTTCAACAACGATTCTGAAATACTGTTTCAAAACTTAACAAACTTTTTCATGTCCATTTAGGGGGCGATCGCATATGACCACTGAATCTACGACAACTCGACTGATCCGGTTCCTCCGGGAAGAGCTTTCCATCCCGGCGGCGGCGATCGCCCTAGCGCTCAAGCAACCCGAGCACGAATCTAATCTGCTGCCGATGGTGTTGTGGCAGTACGGCCTGATTACGCTAGAACAGGTTGACCGCATTTTTGACTGGCTTGAAACGGCTTGACGCCGACTCGACCCCGCAATGGACGGCAATTACCCTATCGATTAGGGGTAATCCCAACGCGTTTGGCATCAGTCTCAGCCGCCGGACTCTTAACAAACCTTTAAAATTGAGTTTTAATGAGAATTCTGTCAGAGACAGCAATTTTCCTGCTAGACGCCTCAAGGAGCATTCACTTCATGGCAATTAAAGACCAGCCCAAAGTCCCGCGCTCTCGCCGCATCGGCAACATTCTGTTGCTTGTATCAGGCTTGTTTCTGCTGGCCAATATTTTTCTACCTCGCCTATTAGGGCCTTCGATCCCTCAAGTTCCCTACAGCTTATTTATTCATCAGGTAAACGAACAAGAAGTGGTGCGGGCTTCTATTGGTCAAGACCAAATCCGCTATCAGCTCAAGGGCGAAGCCGTTGATGGCGCAGAGCAGCTTGGACAGGTGCTCGTCACTACTCCAATTTTTGATTTGAACTTGCCCAAGCTGCTAGAAGAAAAAGGCGTTGAGTTTGCCGCCATTTCTCCAGCTCGTGGCAATTGGTTCACTAGCCTGTTGGGCTGGGTGGTGCCACCCTTAATTTTTGTGGCAATCTGGCAATTTTTCCAGTCTCGTGGAGCAGGCGGTGGCCAGGGCGTCCTCTCCATCGGCAAAAGCCGCGCCAAAGTCTATGTAGAAAATGATGGCAATAAGGTCACCTTTGCCGATGTGGCGGGTGTCGAAGAAGCCAAGGCAGAGCTAGTGGAGGTGGTTGAGTTTCTCAAAAACCCCAAACGCTTTACTCAAATTGGCGCACGCATTCCCAAAGGTGTATTGCTGGTCGGCCCTCCCGGTACAGGTAAAACCCTGATGGCCAAGGCAGTGGCAGGGGAAGCTGGGGTGCCGTTTTTTAGCATCTCGGGTTCAGAATTTGTTGAAATGTTTGTCGGGGTGGGTTCGTCACGGGTGCGTGACCTGTTTGAGCAGGCCAAAAAACAGGCTCCCTGTATCGTCTTTATTGACGAGCTAGACGCGATTGGTAAGTCCCGAGCCTCCAACGGTTTTTATGGCGGCAACGATGAGCGAGAACAGACGCTGAACCAGCTGCTCACAGAAATGGATGGGTTTAGTGGCGGCGAGCAGACAGTGATCGTGCTGGCGGCCACCAATCGGCCTGAAACGCTTGACCCGGCTTTGCTGCGCCCCGGTCGATTTGATCGCCAAGTGCTGGTCGATCGCCCCGACTTACTCGGTCGCATGGCCATTTTGGAAATCCATGCCCAAGCCGTCAAGCTGGGAGCCGATGTGAATTTGAAGGCGATCGCCACCCGCACCCCTGGTTTTGCCGGAGCAGATTTGGCCAACTTGGTGAATGAAGCAGCCTTGCTAGCGGCTCGCAATGGCCGTGAAGCGGTAGCCCAAGAAGATTTTGCCGAGGCGGTTGAGCGCTTGGTAGCTGGGCTAGAGAAAAAAAGCCGCGTTCTCAACGAAACCGAAAAGAAAATCGTGGCCTATCACGAAGTGGGTCATGCCTTAGTGGGTGCCTTAATGCCCGGTAGCAGCAAGGTTGAAAAAATCTCGATCATTCCTCGCGGGATGGCTGCCTTGGGCTACACTCTACAACTGCCCACCGAAGATCGGTTTCTGATGAGTGAAACGGAGCTAGAGGGGCAAATTGCGACGCTGCTGGGCGGACGTTCGGCAGAAGAAGTAATTTTTGGCAGCATTACCACGGGTGCCTCCAATGACCTGCAACGCGCCACCGATCTGGCAGAACGCATGGTGACAACCTACGGCATGAGTAAGGTGCTGGGCCCCCTCGCCTACCAACAAGGTCAACAAAACACGTTTTTGGGTGGTGAGATGAACTCTCGCCGGATGCTGAGTGAACAAACGGCCGAAGCCATCGACCGCGAAGTCAAAGGCATCGTCGAAACGGCTCACAGTCGGGCGATCGCCATCCTCAAAGAAAATCGAGAACTGCTGGAGGCGATCGCGACCAAGCTGCTGGAAACTGAAGTGGTAGAAGGCGAAGCGTTAACCGCCATGCTAAACCAAGTCAAAGACTCAGCCAATCTCCTCGCTGAGGTTTAAATTTACACGGCAGCGATTCATTCCTGCCTGAGTCACTAAAAAGTGGTAAAAGTGGTGGGATTTATCTCCTACCACTTTTTGATTGGAGACACCATGCTCTGAGGGGCATCCCAATTTGATTTCTAACAGTATTCGTGATGGTTTCTGGGAGTCCGTGTGACTACGAGCACTAACGTAGTAGACGGATAAAGTTCGATAGAAATACCGTCACGCTTTATTCAAATTAAAGCAAGACTGGCAATGGTCTCTACCTGCCATGCCATGCCCGCTCCGCATCCTGTCGATTTCCATAGTCGGTTTTTTGATCCTGTAAAGCAGCTCAAGCTCTCTACTAGTACTGCCACTCAAGTTAGCCGAGTGGATCGCATTAACCCAATCGAATCGTTTCAGATTCGGCTCAATCGGCGCAGTAGCGTCACCCTGAATCTGTCTAGGTTAACGTCTCCTCTTCAAGTTAATCCCCTCAACCGTTCCGGTCAGTTGATCGAACGATCTAATTTCAATGGGGAATCCGGGCGCAATCCCTATAATTTGCCGAAATCAGGGGTTTACTATCTTCAGATTGCCCGCCAAAACGGAAATACGGGTTACCAGCTGGCCCTTGCAGTAGAGCGTCCGTCGGCTGCCTCACGGGCGACTAAGCGTCAATCTGTGGCGGCTTCTGGTGGCGATCGCCTGATTCGTCAAGTCTTAAAGCTAACTAACGGTTATCGCCAGCAAGCAGGACTACAGCCACTCCAGCTCAACCCGATATTAACCACAGCGGCCTATGGTCACAGCCTCGACATGGCGACCCAAGACTTTTTCGGCCATGTTGGCTCAAATGGCTCTACCGTATTCAACCGACTAGATACCGCAGGCTATAGCTACACAGCCGCTGGAGAAAATATTGCAGCTGGGTTTACTACTGCTAAGTCGGTCGTCCAAGCCTGGATGAACAGCCCCCTACATCGGCAAAATATTTTGACTCCCTTTCTCGAAGACGTTGGCATTGGGTTTGTTTTCTTACCCAGCGATTCTGGCAAATTAAAGATGCGCTACTACTGGACTCAAGACTTTGGGGTGCCCCAAGAGCCAGCCTCTTGACGCTGTTGGGAATCCAGACTTTATCGTTTTCTCAGCGGCACCACATCGGCCTCGTTACTTTCACGGGCAATCCGAATGAGCAACGCGGCTGATAGTAAGCTGGCAATCATAGAACTGCCGCCGTAGCTGAAGAACGGAAAGGGTAAACCAGTAGTGGGCAACGCTCCGGTTGCCACGGCAATGTTGAGTAAAGATTGTCCGATCAGCAGCACTACAATGCCAATGGCTACTAACTTATGGATAGGCTGACGAGCTTTGGTAGCAACTCGCACCCCCAACACGGCATAAGCTCCTAGCAATGCCAGTAAAAGTACACTGCCCGCAAAGCCAAATTCTTCAGCAAAGACAGCAAAGATAAAGTCGGTGTAATGAATCGGTAAATAAAACAATTTTTGTTGAGACAGCCCAAATCCGCTGCCCCAAAAACCACCAGAACCCACAGCTAATAAGCTTTGTATGAGTTGGTAGCCGTTTTGGGTTGGGTCTGCCCACGGGTTCAAGAATGACATGACTCGTTCTCGCTGGTATTCTCGGAGGCTAATGCTGAGCATAGCGGTGCCTAAACCCGCGATCGCAGTAGTACCCAACTGCCAGTAGGGCAGACCCGCCGCTAGGGCAATCAGCCACAGCAACATGCCGCACAGAGCCGCTGTACTTAAATTTGGCTGCAACAAAATACTCACAAGCAGCACTACAAAAATGCCGATCCAGCTGAGACGCGATCGCACCGTTAAGCGCTCCCAGCGGCCAAAAATCCGAGCACTTTGCAGCACCAAAAAAGGCTTAATTAACTCAGACGGTTGCAGAATCGGCAACGGGCCTAACGAGAGCCAGCGACTCGCTCCATTCACCGTCGTCCCTAATCCTGGCAGCAGCGTCAGAAAAATTAACCCGATACATAGCAACATCATCCAATCGGCAATGCCTAAGATGTAGCGAATCGGTAAGTTGACCAAAATGCCAAACCCGACCAGTCCCACAACGACCCAAACCAACTGCCGTTGCACATAATAAAGACCATTGCCAAAGTCTTCATCCGCAATCACATAGGAGGCTGAGAACAGAACTACTAGTCCCAAAACCAGCCACAAAAATGTCAGCCACCGTAACAGCCGAGCTTCCGATGCCCAACTTTCGACAGATGGATTTAGCAACGGCATCAACGAACGAAGATTCATACACTAATCAGCTAGCAGGAGGATCGACTCATTACAGCACTTCGCGCTGTAAATCACAGGATAAAAATCAAAAAAGAGGCCAGTCTGGCCTCCTCTTACTCTCAGTGAGCTGCCCGATATCGACGTTAATCACCAGCTAGCCTAAGAACCCAACGTGAGTGACAGAAACCCGATTAAATCAGTCACCCAAAATATATTTTTGAATGTGAAAGTGACGATCCACATTCAAAAACATATCTTTAGCTAAAGTAGTGCCGACATGCAATGTGAAGCGTTGATGCAGTGGCTGACGCCTTCAGTCCTAGGCCAAACCTGCATTAGCACCAGGCTTACCGGTGGCCAATTCCACTTTGACAATTTTCCCACCCATTTTTTGAATCCGCTGCTGTTCACGGAACCAGTTCTCGTAAGGAACAAGCTTGGTAAAATAGGTGTTTTGCAGTTCTCGTTGAGTCCGAATACGAGTTTGGCTGGGAACGCAGGCCGTAATTTTGAACATCCGCATGGGTTTAGTTCTCCTGACTGAGCGGGGAAGGATAAATTTTTAAGGAAGTTACAAGGAAATTACAACGAATGAAATTTCGATTGATTATAGTTTCGCTAGTACCTTAAAGGCTGGGAGTCCAAAGTCAATTCTAAAATGTTACAGCCGATAGGTACTTCAGCCCTTAACTTTCTAAAACTCCCTTCAGACTTCCCAGTCTAGTAAAGTTTTGAGAATTGAGGTGCGGGTTATTAGCTAACTCGACTCTCAGTTCTCTTCCTCATTAGATTACAACTAGCTGTCAGCCAACTAGCTCAAACCAGAGGAGATGTAGTCAAAGTAAACGCCCATTTCCTTGCCGGCATCAGAACCCACAAGACTTGCGGTGACTTCTTTCATCGCTTGAATCGCTTGAACTGTGGAAGAAATGGGTACACCTAGAGAGTTGTAGGTTTCTTTCAAACCATTTAACACGCGCTCGTCCAAGATGGAGGGGTCGCCTGCCAGCATGGCATAGGTGGAGTAGCGGAGGTAGTAGTCTAGATCGCGGATGCAAGCAGCATAGCGACGGGTGGTGTACATGTTGCCACCGGGACGGGTGACGTCAGAGTAAAGCAGTGACTTAGCAACAGCTTCCTTGACGATGGCAGCAGCGTTGGCACTGATAGCTGTGGCAGCCCGCACGCGCAGTTCACCCGTGGCAAAATAGCCTTTTAGCTTATCTAGAGCAGAGGAGTCCAGGTACTTGCCCTGAACATCGGAGGAGTTGATAACAGCAGTAATTGCGTCTTGCATCGTCTTGCTTCCTTAAAGTTGATCTTTAATTCATCGAGCTAGAGTGAGGGAACCAGGGGTTGCCCTACTGCATGGCACCGATCACGTAGTCGAAGTAAGAGCCTGCCTCAGCAGCATCTTCACCAGACATCAAGGAGGTGGCAACATTCTTCATGGCGCGGACGCCTTCGGCAACGGCATCAATGGGTGTGCCCAATGAGCGGTACATTTCGCGTACGCCAACGATTCCGATTTCTTCAATGGGTGTAACGTCGCCAGCAACTACTCCGTAGGTAACCAAGCGCAGGTAGTAGTCGAGATCACGCAGGCAGGTAGCCGTCATTTCTTCACCGTAGGCATTGCCGCCAGGAGAAACAACGTCAGGGCGCTTCTGGAATAATTGGTCGCCTGCTCCCTTCACGATGCGCTCGCGAGAGTCAGTCAAAACTTGAACAATCCGTAGACGACGCTCACCAGAGGTGACGAAGCCTTTGATCCGATCCAATTCACCGGGGCTAAGGTAACGTGCCTCAGCATCGGCATTCACGATTGACTTCGTGACAATACTCATTGATGGATTCCTCCGAAAAGCAAAATGTAACCATCTGTATCTAGATCGGCGCTCATCCCTGAACGTCACAGCTCCACAATTGAAAATCTCTGCAATCCCTGGCTTACGTTAAGAAACGTAAGGGAGATAGAGACTTAACAATAGGGGGCTGCTCATACTTTACCGCGAGTATTCCCGGTTCACACCTGTGTAACTAGAAACACACGAGCGGTGGGACTCAGCTACCTTCCGAGAATTATTTTGCGGCATTGCGTTGACATTATTAGACAGGTCGTAACATTTTTTAATCTTTCTCCTCATGATTCTGTTAACGACCTCCGTCAATAACCTATATCGATGGCAACGTTATCGATGGCAACGTTAAGAGTCAAACCCTGCGGTTTGGCTGCTGGTCATGAGATTTAAGTCTTGTAGTACCTAAAATCTTTCCTCAACCGAGCAGCTTGGTAGGGCAATTGTTCGATAGATTTGGTAGTGTAGCCTTTAATTGGGTCATGAAAAGGTTGAACGCGTGGATATTCAAATTGGCAGGGGCAAAACCGCCCGCAGAGCGTATGGAATTGATGAAATTGCACTCGTTCCGGGGCAACGAACCCTAGATCCATCACTGGCAGACACCCGTTGGAGAATTGGCGGCATCGAACGCGAAATTCCCATCATTGCTAGCGCTATGGACGGGGTGGTAGACGTACAAATGGCCGTCGCCTTATCGGAACTTGGAGCGCTGGGCGTGCTCAACCTAGAAGGGATTCAGACTCGCTATGCTGACCCAAATCCTGTGCTCGATCGCATCGCCTCGGTGGACAAGACAGCGTTTGTGCCGCTGATGCAAGAGCTATATGCAGAGCCAATTAAACCTGAACTGATCGAGCAACGAGTGCAAGAAATTAAGCAGCGAGGGGGAATTGCAGCCGTAAGTGCCACTCCGGTTGGGGCAACTCGTTTTAGCGAGGCGGTAGTAAAAGCCGGGGCAGACCTGTTTTTTATTCAAGCTACAGTCGTGTCTACCGCTCATCTGTCGCCCGAGTCGGTTACCCCGCTGGATTTAGCAGAATTTTGTCAAACGATGCCAATCCCAGTTGTGTTGGGCAATTGCGTCACCTATGAAGTGGCACTGAATCTCATGAAGGCGGGGGCTGCTGCTGTGTTGGTGGGAATTGGCCCAGGGGCTGCCTGTACCTCACGCGGGGTCTTGGGGATTGGCGTCCCTCAAGTGACTGCCGTGGCGGATTGTGCGGCGGCTCGAGATGACTACCATCGCGAAACGGGTAACTATGTGCCGATTATTGCTGACGGTGGCTTAATTACGGGTGGCGATATTTGCAAGTGCATTGCTTGTGGAGCGGATGGGGTGATGATTGGTTCTCCGTTTGCCAGAGCCGCTGAAGCGCCTGGACGAGGCTTCCACTGGGGCATGGCAACTCCTAGCCCTGTACTGCCCCGTGGGACGCGAATCCGGGTGGGTACGACAGGTACCCTACGGCAGATTTTGCGTGGACCGGCTCAACTAGATGACGGCACCCATAATTTTCTCGGAGCGATCCAAACCAGTATGGGCACATTGGGAGCTAAAAACATTCGAGAAATGCAGCAGGTTGAGGTCGTCGTTGCGCCTTCTCTGCTGACCGAAGGCAAGGTCTACCAAAAAGCTCAGCAGCTTGGCATGGGTAAATAGGCTAATGCTGTCTAGCCACAATACTCAGTAAATTTCCAGCCGATTCTGGGGATCGGCTGGAAATTTTGCGTTCGTCCTTTACAATTGAGTGAGCGGAGACGACAAGTTTCCGTTCACTCCTCACACCACACTCCGCCTAAACTGTTGTTTGGGCGGTTCCTTATTGAGTTCACAATTACGGCGACCAAACGCGGTCAAGCAATTCCCTCTTTGACAGGAAAACGATCGATTAGCAGAGCCGCGCGCGACGCATTGTCCTTGAGCCTGCGGGGCAAGTGCGGTACGTAAGGAATTTGGGTCAGTAAATCGAGTGTGCGGCGCAGCATCCGAACGATGTCTCCTTCGTCGAGGCTGGTACTCTCGCACAGTTCGATCCAGTCTAGCCCTAGTGCCCATTGTTCGATCAGGGCGATAAATTCAAATTCTAGCCAAATCGGGAGGACGATGTGATACTGGCGTTGCAGTTGGAACAGCTGACGACGGACGCCTCGCAATCCTTCTAGCGCTTCTACGATCTCTCCCGATACATCGAAACGGCTCCAGCTGTCGGGGCGCGAAACTTCGGTAGCGAGGGCGGCACAGGCCGCTGCAAGATGGTGAGGATCGAGGTCATCTAATGCACCTGAGGCCAATGCCAGACCCAGCCACAGCTCATTGTCTCCCCGAATGGCGGCGGTAGTCTGGCCTAAGTCGGTTGGCTCAACGCCGTCTAGACAGCCACAGCGCTGCAAAATCTGAATCAGATTGAGAAACTCTTGCCAATACCGTTGGGTGTGGCGGTTCAGCTTTTCCTGGCGATCGCCCAAATCGCGCTGGAGTTGCTCAACCTGTTTCTGGCGTTTTAGCAGCTGCCCCGGATTGCCGAAGGCTTGGATCGGATGGGATTGGAGCTGTCTGTCTGTATTCGCCACCCGCTCTTTTAGGTCTTGAATTTCACTGGGGGTCATTTCTGAGAGTGGAATCTGAGGAATTTGGCTGGCGATCGCCCTAGTTTCATCATTGCCTGAGCGGGTTTGTCCCAGTCTCATGGTGAGTTCGGGCGGCGGCAGCAGATGATCTACTTGGGCTATGCGAGGGAACTCAGCGTGCAGGCCAACCACATCGACTAGCGCCACAATATACCAGCGGTTGTCTTGGCCTAAACAGACTAAATAGGGGAATTGCCCTGATCCAGGGATTTTGGAGACTAGAGTGGCAGGCAGGGGTGTCGCTACCGGAACATGCTTGCCCTTGAGACTGAGAATGGTGCCAGCAGTGCTAAAAGACAGCGCCGTCATCAAATCATGGATCTGCGTCTCATAGAACTGCTGCTGCAACGTCTTGAGCAGGCGGCGTTCTTCCTTCAGCCGCTCGTGAATTTTTTCGTAGCTGGCCAGCTCCGCTAAATCAACATGTGCCACCTGGGTGAGCTGCTGGTCTAGCTCGGTGGTGAGGTCGGCGATCGCCTGCTGCTGGGGTCGCAGAGTCAGGGTAGACAAATACTGGCCAAAACTGCGCTCAATTAGCTCACGGGCTTGTTCTAGGGAGTGAGTTTGCAGCAAGTTCAGCACCATGCCATAGCTTGGGCTAAACTGACTGACTAACGGATCAGGCCCTTCTGTGGCCAGATAAGCCGCCTCGTTTGCGCCTTCAAACTGAGTTTGTGCCGTGACCACATGACCGAGGATGTCCATGCCTCGGCGTCCGGCACGCCCCGCCATCTGCAAAAATTCGGAGGCTGTCAGCAGGCGATGGCCTCGGTCGGTGCGTTTAGAGAGGCTAGAAATTACAGTGGTGCGAGCGGGCATATTAATCCCAGCGGCCAGGGTTTCGGTAGCAAACACCACCTTAATGAGTCCCTGCTGAAATAGCTCTTCGACCAACGATTTCCAGGCTGGTAAAATGCCCGCATGATGAGAGGCTACCCCACAATAGAGCGGCTCTACCTGTCCAGATCGGGCGGCTTCGGGATTGCGTTCCAAAAAGGTATCAATTTGCTGCTTGAGCTGGGCTGCTTCCTGCTCGTTCACCAATGAGAAGCTGCTCATTTCTTTGACCGCATGGTCGCAGCCCTTGCGGCTAAAAATGAAATAAATGGCAGGCAGCATATCGCGCTGCTGGAGCTGGCTGACGAGATAGGCAATGCTGGGCGTATCTTGTTTGCCTCTGGGTTTGCCCTTAGCGCGCTTGAGCTTGGGGTTGATGGCCTTTTTGGTGGGTGCCAGCAGCGGAAATAGCCCTTTAGGGCTGCAAAAGTGAAAATCTAGCGGTACGGGGCGAAAGTCGGAATAGATTAGTTCGGTGGGGCCGTGGACGCGGTTAATCCAATCGGTCAGCTGGTCGCTGTTGGCCACCGTGGCAGACAATGCCACTAACTGCACATCGGCAGGGCAATAAATGATCGACTCTTCCCAGACGGTGCCGCGCTGGCGATCGTTCATGTAGTGACATTCGTCGAGCACAACCGCTTCCACGCCTTCCATGGAGGTGCCCACCTCACCAATGGGGGTGCCGTAGAGCATATTGCGAAAGATTTCGGTGGTCATCACCAAAACTGGGGCATCGCGGTTAACCGATACGTCACCCGTCAATAGCCCGACTTGATCGTCGCCAAAGCGATCGCGAAAATCTCTGAGTTTTTGATTGGACAGGGCTTTTAACGGCGTCGTATAAAACACTCGCCGTTTTTGATCCAAGCCTGCATCGGCGAGCTGTTGGTTATGCTCCAAGGCTCGAATGATCGTATATTCTCCGACCAAGGTTTTGCCAGAGCCAGTGGGTACACAGACCACAACCGACTTTTTGGCGTCCAGGGCGGCGATCGCCTGCTGCTGGAACTCATCTAGTTCAAACGGAAACAGCGTCTTTAAATCTAGCCCAGAAGAAAAATCCACAGCGTCAGCTTTACATCCATGTTACGACTTACTATCACCTATAGACTTCTAGCAAAGTAGCTTTAGAGTGCTGCCAGTAGGATTCAGCCCCTACTGATACCTCCTGACAACACTCTGCAAGCCACCGGTTGCACGAGGTCTTATTCTATGCCGCCGATGACACTGACGATCAAACTGCTGACATGAACCTTGACAACGCTAGGTCTTCAAGGGCAGTTTTTGGTTCGAGTCTTTAACCCTGGTGAGGTTTTGTAGAATCGGCACCGGGGTCTTCAGTTCAACAACGGTCTGTAAACCCGAGAATTTAGGGAGCTGCGCTTGTCACTTCACTGAAACTTCACCTAAATCACACGCACCACTCCATTTATAGTAATTCACAAACCATTGACATCACGTTTCTGTCAAGGTATTGACTGGGGTATTGCTGATTTTTGAAATACCTTGTAAAGATGAAAGTAGGTTTGTGACTCGTACAGAACGGACTGTGAAGGTTGGGGTGATGCTGGCCTGCTGGTTGAGTAGAGTTGAGTAGAGTTGAGTAGAGCCGTTAGCTGAGTAGCGCCGCCTGAGTAATGCTCGACAGGGACACTTGGTGCTTCCTCCAAGAACTGTCCCATTTGGAGCCTATGGGCTGCAAAAATACGTAGAATCCTTCTGGGTGTGTAAGTTTTATTAGACGGTTCAGGCCAGTAGCATCCCTTAGGAGTTTTCCCATGTGAACTGCTCCTATAAAGACAGTTTTTATACCAAAGAGCAGGGTTCCACTTCCGTATTCAGAGCGTCTTTGGCCTGCCAATGGTGGTATTGTTGTCCTGGCAAAACCTGGGGAAACCGGGTAAGGATGCTGATTTCTTGCTCAGTCTTGGCCAGAAAAACTGTTCCAGTGCTGTCACCGCGCCGTCAAATCGTCGTAGGGCACTGCCTGATTGTATTGCCTGATTGTTTTGTTGCTGGATCCAACTGTTGCCCATGACAACTCGGTTGCCTCATGTCTTGACTACACCGATTGCGATTCAATTTACTCCGTCGATTAGCAAACTCTGGCAGCAGCTGCTGCCAGGGGCGATCGCCGCTTTGTTGCTCATGGGGCTGCTCAGGCTGGGGATTGGACAGTCGCTAGAGCATCTGGTGTACGATATGCTGTTTCAGCTGCGGGGAGCCATTCCTTGGAGTGCAGAAGTGGTTGTCATTGAGATCGATGAATTGAGCCTGCGGGGGGTGGGGCCGTTCCCTTGGCAGCGCGATCGCTACATCAATCTACTCAACAGCCTAGAACCGGCTAAACCTAAAGTTGTAGCGCTCGATATAGTGCTGTCGGAACCCGATGCAGCAGATCAAACGCTAGCCGCCACTATGCAACGCCTCAATCGAGTGGTGCTGGCTCAATCATGGGACGCGACGGGAGCCACTCTCTTGCCTGCCCCCTTACTGCGTGCCGCTGCCACGGCTAGCGGGCATACTCATCAACAAGCTGATCTAGACGGGTTAGTGCGTCAAGTTGATCTGCGGCGTCAGGGCGTTCCGGCGTTTAGTCTAGCCGTTGTCAACGTTTATGCAGGTGTACATCCACCTAAACTGCCTGATTTAGACAGTCCTCTGTGGATTAACTGGCTGGGTTCTGCCTATCAAGCGGCGCATTATTCCTATATAGATGTGGTGAATGGGCAAATTCCAGCGCAGGCTTTTCGCAACAAGATTGTGCTACTGGGCGTGACGACGACTGCCCTCGATTCGCTGCAAACCCCCTTCGACCGCAAGTCTCCTACCAGTAGCGTCTATCTCCAGGCCACGGTGATCAGTAATTTGTTGCAGCAAAACGCGCTGCAACGACCGAGCCGTGGATGGATGGTATTGCTGATCCTACTGGGAGGGCCAGGGTTGAGCTGTATGCTTTCCAGTTGGCGGTTTGAGCGACGCTTGCTGGCTTGGCTCAGCCTCTGTTTGGGTTGGGGACTGCTGGGAATTGGTTTGTTCCATTTGCGGTTTTGGATTCCAATTGCCACTCCCCTGATGCTGTTTAGCCTGACAGGTGCTGTGGTAGCGGTCAGAGAGCAAGCTCGAACCAATGCGCTGTTGCGGCAAAGTGAAGAACGCTATGCCCTGGCGGTGCGAGGCTCAAATGAAGGGCTATGGGATTGGAACTTAAAAACGGATGAGGTTTATTACTCGCCGCGTTGGCAAGAAATGCTGGGATTGCAGGACGAAGCGTTTGGCGATCGCCTCCAGGTTTGGTACGACCGGGTGCATCCCGATGACTTAGAAGCGCTCAAAGCCACGCTGAGCGATCACCTCCACGGTCGAACGGCGCATTTTGAGCATGAACATCGGATGATGCATCACGATGGCACCTATCATTGGATGCTCAGTCGCGGTGTGGCGGTGCAAAACCGCAGCGGCAATGCTTACCGCATGGCAGGGTCGCAAACAGATATTACCAAACGCAAAGCCGCTGAAGCACAGCTGTGGCACAATGCCTATTACGACGAGCTGACTGGGTTACCCAACCGGGCATTTTTCTTAGATCGGCTGCGGCAGGCGATCGCCCATGCAGCAGAGCACCCGCTCTACTTCTATGCGGTTTTATTGCTAGATCTAGATCGGTTTCAGGTCGTTAACAATAGTCTAGGCAATGCCATTGGCGATCAGCTATTAATTGCGTTTGCCCATCGAATCAAAGGGTTCTTACCCACAGAAGCCGTGCTGGCTCGCCTGCCGGGCGATGAATTTGCCATTCTGCTCAACAACATTGAAGATGTCCGCGATGCGATCCGAACCGCTGATCAGCTCCGGCAGATTTTAGCATTGCCGTTCAACTTAGACTCGCAAGAAGTTTATATCACCGTTAGCACAGGGATTGCCCTAGGGTCTACTCGCTACGCTCAGCCCGAGCATTTGCTCCAAGATGCCGACACGGCGTTGCACCGAGCTAAGTCTGCTGGCAAAAACCGCCATCAAGTGTTTGAACCCACCATGCACAATCGCATGTTGGCCAAGCTGAAGTTAGAAAACGATTTGCGTCGAGCCATTAGCCTAGAGCATCGGTCGAGTTTGGATGATCCAGAGGACGAGCGCCAAGAGCTGCTGCTTTACTACCAGCCAATTGTGCAACTCACAACGGGCAAAGTTGTCGGGTTTGAAGCCCTATGTCGCTGGCAACATCCCCGCAATGGCTTCCTCACTCCGGCTAAATTTATCACCATGGCTGAAGAAACCGGGCTAATTGTCCAACTGGGCTGGTGGATTCTGCGGCAAGCCTGTCGGCAAATGCGGCAATGGCAAACCCAATTCCCACACCTGATGCCTTTGACCATGAGCGTGAACCTATCGAGTCGGCAGTTCTCGCTACCCGACTTAACTCAACACACTCAGTCAATTTTGTATGAAACCGGCTTAGATGCTGCCTACCTCAAACTAGAGATCACCGAAGGCACCATTATGGAAACAGGTAAAGCAGTGATTGATTTGCTACATCAGCTGCGAGCCTTGGGCATTCAACTGGCGATCGATGACTTTGGCACGGGCTACTCGTCGTTAAACTACCTCTATCGGTTTCCAATTAATACGCTCAAGATCGATCGGTCGTTCATTATTAAAATGCATACCGATCAAGACAGTGCCGAGATAGTTCGTACCATTGTGACGCTAGCGCACAATCTTGGCATGAATGTGACCGCAGAAGGGGTAGAAACGCCTGAGCAAGCTGACCAACTGCAAACCTTACTGTGTGAATATGGGCAGGGGTATTATTTTGCTAGACCGCTTGATGCCCAAGCCGCTGAACTGCTGCTAGCCCAACAGACTTTTACGTCCGAGGTATCTAGTCTGTAGTCAGCATAGACGCTGCGTTCGGTAGGTTTTGCTAGGACAACCATCCCGAAACGGCAAAGGTAAAACAATACACTCAAAGCGTCAACGTTGGCGCGTCAACTTTGGCCAAAGTGATGCCGCAAGCGGGTAGTTAAATTGCGGGCAGCAATGAAGAATTCTAAGTCCAAAGAGCCAAGTTGGATCATATCGCCGTCTCGTAGCGATCGCCGTTCCATAGATGCTAACCGCCGCCGATTTAGCCAGGTGCCGTTGCTGCTGCCTAGATCGGCAATGTAAAAACCATTTTCGCCATATTGGCCAATCATGGCATGGCAGCGTGAAATTGAGCGATGACGAATGGCGATCGCGCAGTTTGAATTTCGCCCGATTGACCAAGCCAAGGCAATTGGCGTCACCTGAACCGCATCGCGAATCAAATTGGTTGATAAAAATGCTTGCTGACCGGATGTGACCGCCTGAATATAATGTGAACTCAATTGGCACCGTTTGCGGACATCTAAGATAGGATGACCAATCATTTTGGCCTGATCAAGACTAGAAATATCATCTGCAAGCATCGCCTTTTCAAGCAGCTCATGTTGGGCCAAGGAACGCTGTGAAGAAGTGGTTTGGTGTTTCAGTTTCGACATAGTTTTCAGCTTAAAGGGTTCTAGATAAGGAAGTCTAGATGCGAATTTTCTAGGTCGGAAATGTCCAAATTAGGGCAGGCTAGATCGAGGTGGGTTTGCGGCCAGTAAACTCAGCTTAACTCTGGCCACTGTTTGTAATGTGTTCGCCTAGCGTGCGTGTGGTACGACCGTCTCAGTTC
>ENA-ORBV01007388-ORBV01007388.1-microbial-mat-metagenome-genome-assembly--contig:-NODE-7388-length-18891-cov-7.479590_pt1 | contig 18891 bp, 14 predicted proteins | sample MGYA00237777_ERZ505514 | MGnify/ENA primary metagenome ERZ505514 (study PRJEB26160, sample SAMN06269048) | microbial mat metagenome | isolation source: Oligotrophic lake microbial mat | place... | reverse complement strand
CCATAGACATCGGCGTGGTCGAAGACGTCAATACCAGCGTCCCGCGCAGCAGTGACAAGAGTTCGGATCTCGTCGTCACTCTTCTCAGTGATGCGCATCAAACCAAGAACAACGTTTGGAGCGGTCAGGCCCATGAGGTCAGCAGAGACGGATTTCAAGGGATCCGTTACTGGATGAGAAGTTCGTCACAGCCGCACACGCGCCAGCTCGGCGCGCCTCGCGACTTCATCCTCACGCGAGTCGATTCGCTCCGCGGCTAGGTCGGACAAATAGGCGGGACCGCCAGCGGCGAGTGTCCCGAGCACGATCTGGGCTACCTTGCGGGCCATCACAGTGATGTTGAACGCCTCGTGCGCACTCTGCCCGAGAGCGAACATCCCATGGTTCTGCAGGTAGATCACTTTGGGAGTCGAGCCATGTGTCATGACATGGCCCTGAATGAATTGTCGAGCGAGCCTCGCCAGAGGGAGGCCAGGATCTGCATACGGCACCAGAAGCTGGTGATGGCCGAGCACGACGACTTGATCAGGGAAAAGCGCCCCGTCGACGAGGACAGTCGGTCGGGCAGAACATAAGAGGGCAGTCACTTCGACGGGGTGAGTGTGGGCGACGAAGTGCACGCCGTCAAGTTGCTGGCAGACGAGATGCAAGATGGTTTCGACCGAGGGCATCGCAGCGTCTTGGTCTATTCTCGCGTGGGCGAGCGCCGCTGCTACCGCCGCGTCATCGGCGCTTGCGTCATCGAGCAGCGTGAGCAGAGGGTCCATGCGAAGCTGGACGATGTCGCCTTCGGTAGCATTGGCCATACTGCGACCGGACGCCTTGACTGCAAATGTCGACTCACCCGTGCGTTCCGATACGTTGCCTTCGGCAAGCACGACGAGATTGAGGGAAGGCTCTCCGAGGGCGCGCGCGAGGTCGAGGAGCTCAGTGGTATTTCGTGGCATGGGCGCCTCCGCGCGAATAAGATAACTTCTGTGAAAAATAGCAGTCATTCGCAGAATGGGCAAACGTCCCATCTGCGCGAGGCGCGAACCCGGGGTAAGTTATATGCAACCCGGGGACGACTACGGCGAACCAGGGAGGCCTTGCGCATGACTGCGACATTGTCGGTTGAAGTGCGCCGCAAACAGTTGCTTGATCTTCTCCGCGACTCCGGGTCTCTCACCTATGATCACGCGTCGGAATTGCTTCAGGTGCATCCGATGACGATCCGGCGTGACCTTTTCGTGCTCGAAAGCGACGGGGTCGCACGTCGAGTGCGTGGCGGAGTGGTCTTCGTCGGTGCCGAGGATTTCCGACAGCGTCAGGGCAAGAACCTGCAGTCCAAGCGGCGAATCGCTCAGAAACTTCTTCCGCTGGTCCGCGAATCCACCTCTATCGCGCTCGACGGTTCCACCACGATTTTCCAGCTCGCTCAAGTGCTACGAGATGTCGATCGTCTTTCGGTCGTGACGAACGGACTCGCCGCTTTCGAAGAGATCAAGGGCCGCCAGGGTATCCGTATATTCCTCTCGGGGGGAGAGGCGGAGGAGCAGAATGTCAGCCTCGTAGGCCCCATCGCGGTCACGGCGATTCAAGGCTTCGCCTATGACGCGTGCTTCATGTCAGCGATGAGCCTCAACGTCATGAGCGGCTCGAGCGAATCGACGGTCGCCGAGGTGGAGATCAAGAAAGCGATGGCCAGCGCCTCTCGCAAGGTTGTGCTCGCGGTGGACTCGACGAAGATTGGTGCCAAAGCGATGGTCAGAGCGTTGCCGCTCTCGTCGATCGATGTCGTGGTGACCGAGCTCGATCCTGATGATCCGCGCCTCGAGGAGCTTCGCGTGCACACCACTGTGCTGTAGAGGCGATTTGTCTATCTGAGCACAATCCGTTACTTTTCACAGGAGATAACACGGACCGCACGGCGCCCCGGGTGCCGAGAGCAGAGGGTAGAGGAATGCCTCGCATCGCAGTGACAGGCGGAAGCGGCGGTATGGGCAGGTTCTGTGTCGAGGCACTTCTCGATGCTGGATGGGACGTCGTCGCCATCGATCGCGTGCGCGGGAGCGAGCCCCGTGCTCAATACGTTGAGATCGACCTCACCGACTTCGGCCAGACTCTCGAGGCCATGAGCGGTGTCGACGGGCTCTACTCGAGCGTCGACGCTATCGTGCATCTTGCGGCCATTCCAGCGCCAGGGATCACGACGAGTAGCGCTACATTCCAGAACAACATCACGGTGACCCACAATGTGTTCCTCGCCGCGAAGACGCTCGGGATCGATCGCGTGGTTTTCGCGTCGAGCGAGACGGTGCTCGGCCTCCCGTTCACCACCCCTCCGGTCGGAATCCCGATCACCGAGGAGTTCGCGCCTCGCCCGGAGTCGACCTATGCCATGGTGAAAGTCCTCGAGGAGACGATGGCGAAGATCTTTTGCCAGTGGAATCCAGTGCTAACGATGACAGCGCTGCGATTGTCCAACGTGATCAATCCAGACTGGTACCCCGAGTTTCCAAGCTACGATGCCGACCCTCAGTTGCGTCGATGGAATCTGTGGGGCTATGTCGACGCGCGCGACGCTGCTTCGGCGGTGATCGCGGCGCTGGACCGATCGGATCCCGGATTCGACGTGTTCATTATTGCCGCCGCCGACACCGTGATGAGTCGACCGAACTCCGAGCTCATTGCTGGCGAGTTCCCCGGGGTCCCCGTCGCATCAGGCCTCGCCGACCACGGGACGCTTTTGTCGATCGACAAGGCGCGACGCGTTCTCGGCTATCAGCCAAAGTACTCGTGGAGAGACCTCCAGACGGCGTCGACCGAAACAGATAAGAGAACGAATGAGTAACTCTGAGCTACCTGCGGACTACGACGAGCGCGTGTACGCGGGAGTACTTGGCAAGATCATCGGGGTCTACCTCGGACGCCCGGTCGAGGGCTGGCTCAACGAGCGAATCGAGCGCGAGCTCGGTGACATCGACTACTACGTTCACGACCGCGTTGGTGTGCCGCTCATCGTGGTTGATGACGACATCTCTGGAACCTTTGCCTTCCTTGAGGCGCTCCCGGACAACGGGAACACGCTGGCAATCACACCGGCAATGGTGGCTGAGACGTGGATGAACTGCCTCATCGAGGAGAAGAACATTCTGTGGTGGGGCGGCATGGGAAATTCGACCGAGCACACCGCGTTCCTTCGCCTGAAAGACGGTGTTGCCGCGCCGCTGAGCGGATCGATTCAACTCAACGGGCCCGTTGTGGCCGAGCAGATCGGCGCCCAGATCTTCATCGACGGGTTTGCTATGGTACTGCCGGGCCAGCCGAGCAAAGCCGCCGAGCTCGCGGCCCAAGCGGCCCGTGTCAGCCATGACGGTGAAGCGGTCTTCGCGGCGCAGGCTCTCGCCGCCATGGAGGCCCAGGCATTTCTCACCGCGGACATCAATGAGCTCTTGGAAACCGGGCTCTCCGTCATCCCGGCAGACTCGACGATCGCCGAGTTGATCCGCGACATCCGCACATGGCACGCGACCGAGCCGGACTGGAGACGCGGTTTTGCGCTTCTCGAAGCGAAGTACGGCTACCACACCTATGGCGGAAACGTGCACGTAGTACCGAATCACGGACTCATCATTCTTGCGCTCCTCTACGGAGCCGGCTCGTGGGACACGTCGATGATGATCGTGAATACCGCCGGCTGGGACACCGACTGCAACTCGGGCAATCTCGGGTGCCTGCTGGGCATCATGCTCGGCCTTGACGCCTTTACGAGCGCTCACGACTGGCGCGGCCCGGTTGCCGACCGGATGCTCGTCCCGACGGCCGAAGGCGGCCGCTGCATCACCGACGCGGTGAGAGAGGCCGTCATCGTTTCGGGCATCGGGCGCGCGATCGCCGGTCAGCCATCGTCGCATCCGAAGGGTGGAGCTCGCTTCCACTTCAGCTTTCCAGGGTCCGTTCAAGGCTTCGAGATCCGACGCGGCGTCGGAAAACTGAGCAACGTGCCAGATGCGCGGCCTGTGACCGGGGATGTCGCTGAGTCGTCCCGGGTGCTCCGACTCTCTTATTCGCCAGAGGGCGGCGAGTTCGTCGCGAGCACCTCAACGTTCATCCCGCCTGAGCTCTTGAATCAGCCGGGATACGGACTCATCGCTTCGCCGACGCTCTACGCCGGTCAGGAGATTACAGCGGCCCTCGCGGCGCCGTCGTCAAACACCGTTTCCGTCGCCGCCAAGATTGTGATCGCGCGCTACGAAGCGAACGACGAACTCGTCATGGTTGAGGGCCCGAGCGTAGTGATCGAATCAGGCCAATCGGTTTCAGCGAGCTGGGTGGTGCCCGGCTTGGGCAGCGATCCGATCGCCTACGTCGGTATCGTCATCGACGCGGCCAAGGCGGCCGACCTCGACCTCGACTGGCTGGGATGGACCGGCGATCCACTCCTTGAGCTCACCCGTGCCTCTCCGAACGCGAACGTGTGGCGACGAGCCTGGGTGAACTCGATGGATGGATTCACGGAAGGGTGGGGGCCCGGCTGGCCGGAGCCGATGCGGCTCATCCAAAACACCGGGCGAGGGTACATCTCGCAGGGCACTCGTGACTGGACCGATCTTGAGGTCGCTGCCACGTTGACTCCGCACATGGCACGCTCAACCGGCCTCGCGGTTCGCTATCAGGGGCTGCGCCGGCACTATCTCTTGCGGTGGGCGGATGACAGCAGCCTGAGCCTCATCCGGGTCAAGAATGGCGAGACGGTGTTGGGTGCGGCGTCACTGCCTTGGACGCTCTACGAGCCCCAGTTGCTTGCCGTGCGGATTGTTGGCTCCAGGCTCACCGTGACGGCGGGGGGCAAACAGCTGCTATCCGTCGACGACGCTGGCGGCGGTCTTGATGATGGCGGTGTGGCCGTCATGTGCGAGGCCGGGCGAATTGGTCTCGACGCAGTCCGAGTGGTTGGCGGGCGGCACCTCACGGGTGCAGAATCACAAACCTAGAAGACCGACGGCGGCGAGGTGCTTGACCGATGAGAGTCGCATACGGCGCAGTGGATCTCGGTGCGGGGTCGGGTCGCGTCATCCGAGTCGAGATTTCAGATGAGTCGATCTCGACGACCGAGTGCCGCCGGTTCTCCAACGAACCGGTTACCACCGCCTCGGGCCTTCACTGGGACTCGCGGGTGCTGTTCAATGAGGTTCTCACGGGTTTGCGGCAGCTCGCAGCCGCTGATCCTGACGTTCGGAGCGTCGGCATCGACTCGTGGGGGGCGGACTATGGTTTGCTGCGCGATGGCGAACTCGTTGACCTGCCGTTCTGTTATCGCGATCCGAGAACCGTGGAGGCGCAGACTGAGGTTCATGCGGCCATCAGCCCGCCTGAGCTCTATTCGCGCAACGGTCTTCAGTCCCTCCCGTTCAACACCGTGTACCAACTCGTCGCTGACCGGCAGGCTGGTCGGCTCGATCGAGCAGATGTTCTTCTCTTCACGCCCGACCTCATGGGGTTCTGGCTCACCGGCCAGGTAGGCACCGAGCGCACGATCGCCTCGACGAGCGGATTGCTCGACGCAAGCAGCGGTGAGTGGAGTGCCTCGATCATCCGCGATCTGGGTCTGCCTCTCGGACTGCTCCCGCCACTGAAGAGCGAAGGAGACGAACTCGGTGTGCTCGATTCGTCGGCCGGAGCGTTCACGCGCTGGACGCCTGTTCGAATGGTGGCGTCACATGACACCGCCTCCGCCGTGGTCGCAGCGCCGTTGAAGGATGTCGGATCGGTCTACATATCCTGCGGAACGTGGGCGTTGACCGGTACTGAACTTGAGCAACCTGTGCTGACTGAGGAAGCCAGACTGGCCGGGTTCACGAACGAACGGGGAGTCGACGGCCGCGTGCGCTTTCAGACCAACGTGATGGGTCTCGGCATCCTCATGGCGGTCCTGCGGGATAAGAGTGCGACCAGCGCCCACGTCTCGATTGAGGATGCATTGGCGATGTCACAACAAGTCACGCTGCCGGCGGGGATGGTTTTTGATGTTGAAGACCCGGTGTTCCTCCGTGTCGGCGGCGAGCGTCGCGCGATTCATGAGTGGTTCACGAGCCGCGGTCGACAGGCACCGCAAGGCCTCGCGGCGGTCCTGCGGTGCGTGCTCGAAAGCCTCGCAGAGTCTTTTACCCGGAGCGTTCGTTCACTCGCCGAACTGTGCGAGGTGCAGCCAACGACGATCCATCTTGTCGGGGGCGGCGCGCGTAACAGCCTCCTTTGTCAGCTCACCGCCGACCGGGCGGGGCTGCCGGTCTTGGCCGGACCGGTCGAGGCCGCCGCGATCGGGAACGCACTGGTGCAGTACCGCGCCGACCATGGTCAGCGCGAGTCGCTCGATTCCCTTCGTCGTCGGGTGGAGTCTTCGTCCCCTCCCGCCATCTATCACCCGTCCCTTCTTCAGAGACGATTGACGATCTAGGGGTTGCGGTTGGATGTTAAGTCGTGCGATAATTCACGGAATGTGTCACTTGCATTTCACTTCTCAAAGGAGAGCAAAATGATTAACAAACCACAGCGCACAAGGCGAATCGCTTTGGTGGCCGGCGTCGCGGCGCTGAGCGTTGTCGTGACTGGATGTACCGCTGGCGGTGCGTCACCCGAAGAGAGCGCCGTCCTCAACCTCTGGTACGGCTTCGAACCGGGCCAAGCAGACGCCATCACAGTACTCATTCAGCAGTGGGATGAGGCCAATCCGGACGTCACGGTGGAGATCACGGCGATGGGTCCGGAGCTCAACCCGCCAGCCCTGCTCCCCGCGCTCAGTGCGGGTGAAGGACCGGACATGTGGGTGGGCGACATCAGCCCGGGCCAGCCACAGGCGTTCATTCAGTCGGGTCTGGTTGCAGACCTCGCCACCCAGTACTGCGACCTCGGGTGGAACGACACTCTGCCCACTGACCTCGCATCGCTCGTCTCGTCGGACGGAAGCCTCTGGGCGATTCCGAACAGCATCGAGTCGACCGGCATGTTTTACCGCAAGTCGATCTTTGCGGACCTCGGCCTCGAGGTCCCGAAGACGTGGGACGAACTTCTCGCGATCATTGCGACCTTGCAGGAGAACGGGTACGACATTCCCATCGGCGCACCTGGTGCGGACGGGTGGCCGTTGACACAGATGCTTGGTGCCATGTGGGGCCTCTCGGCCGGGCCCGAGGGCATCCAGGAGACGTTGTTTGGTGACGGCACTTGGGACTCCCCGGACTATATCGCTGCGTCCGAGAAGTTCGTGGAGCTTCAAGGACTCGGTGCCTTCGGTCCCGAACCCCTTGCATACAATTACCAAGCCACCATGGCGGACTTCTACACCGGAGTGTCGCCCATGACGTATACCGGTGGATTCGTGATCCCTGGAGCCATCGAGGATGCAGGTGAAGCCTTCGATGACATCGGGATCTTCGCGCTTCCTAACCCGACCGGCGGACTCCAACTGGCAAACGCGAGCCCCGGTGAAGGTTGGTACGTCAATGCCAGCTCGTCGAAGATCGATCAGAGCGTCGACCTGCTCAACTTCCTGTTCTTTACGGATTCGAGCCGCACGTCGATCCTGGAAGGTGGCCTCATTCCGGTTGGGCCTGTAGACATCGACTCCGTTGAGTTGCCGTCGGCGCTTAAGGAGCTACTGGCCGCCATGAACGCCGTTCGCGACAATGGTGTGGTGCCAGCTTTCCTTGAGGGAGTCACGCCAGGGGGGCAGTTCGAGGTGACCATGTCATCGGTACAAGGAGTCCTGGCGGGCTCCGTTGATGCAACCCAGTTGAACGAGGCAATTCAGGCCGCATGGCAAACGGGGAAGGACTCAGGCGAGACGTTCGCCGCGGGCAACCCTCCCACGTGCGGATAGCCCTAGCAGGCGAATGACATGACTCGGCTCCGTGCGGCGACAGATCGCCGCACGGAGCCGAGTACATTAGGAAGGCAACACAGCATTGACTGACACGATCGAGTCGATCGCCACACCCGCCGACGGCAGCGGGGTTCGACCTCACCGGCACCAGCAGAATGTGCCGTCACTCCAGTCGCGGCGTCGACACAGGGCCGTCAAACGCAGCGTCGCTGCATACGCCTTCTTGGCGCCTGGTCTGCTGCTCTATCTGGTGTTCGTTGTTCGACCGACGATCGAATTGTTCGGAATGTCTGTCGTTGATTGGAACGGGCTTTCGCCCATTCGCGAGTTCGTCGGATTCGACAATTTCTCGAGGCTGTTCGTTGACCCGATCTTCTGGCGCTCACTCGCGAATAATCTCCTATTCCTTTCCATCTTGGTCACCTTCAACGTGTTGCTCGGACTGGTTACCGCCTCGGCGCTCGCGCGTGTCGGGAAAGGGCGGCTGATCTTCCAGCTCATATTCTTCCTTCCGGTCGTTCAGGCGTCGATCGTGACCGCTCTGGTATGGAAGTGGATCTACAACCCAGACGGGTTGGCCAACGCGGTGCTGTCCACCATTGGCTTGGACTCGATCACCCGAGGGTGGCTCGGCGATCCAAACACCGCGCTGGTGGCGCTAGCGCTCGCGGCTTCCTGGGCCGGGTTCGGGCTCTCGGTAGTAATCTTTCTGGCGGGGATTCAGGGGATTGATCACTCGCTGTACGACGCAGCGAAGGTCGATGGTGCCAATACGTTCCAGACGTTTGTCAACGTTACGGTCCCTCAGCTCAGGCCCGTAATCACGGTGGTGCTCCTCTTGGAAATAATCGGTGGGTTCCAAACATTCGACATCATTTGGGCGACAAACCGCGGTGGCCCGGTTGGCTCGACTGAAGTCCTCGCTACTTATATGTTCAAACGTGGCTTCACTAATGCTGATTTCGGCTATGGGGCCGCCATTGCCGTCGCGTTCATGGTGATCGTGCTCATTGCCGCCGTGATCTCGATCGTCATCCGGGAGAGGAACGATGACTAACCTGACTGTCGCTGAGACGACGTCGCCGGCGAAGACGCGTCCACCCGCCCGGCGGCGGAGGACGGCACGCCAGCGCCTCCCGGGGCTGGGTCTCTATGCCTACCTCACGATCGTCGCACTGTTTGCGATCGGGCCGTTGCTCCTCGCGTGGTCAACGGCCTTCAAGGACCGCCCCCAAGTCGTGGAGAACCCCTACGGCCTTCCGAATCCACCGACGTTCGACAACCTCATCGAAGCCTGGACGACGGGCCGGTTTAGCGTCTACTTCCTGAGCAGTGTGACTATCTCATTGGCTTCGGTCGTGGGGATGGTGATCATCGCATCACTCGCCGGCTACGGACTTGCGCGAATGAAGTTCTTAGGGCGGCGCTTTGTCATCTTGCTGCTGCTGCTCGGGCTCACCATCCCAATCACCGCGATTATCCTTCCGCTCTACTCGGTCATGCGGGACTTCGGGCTCTTGAACTCTTATGCCGCCGTTGTGATCACGCACATCGCCGTGGGCCTGCCATTCTTCGCCTTCCTCATGCGCGCCTTCTTTCTGCGCCTGCCAGACGCGCTTGAGGATGCCGCACGCGTTGACGGTGCGTCCGAGCTGAGGATCTTCTGGAGCGTGATGCTCCCGCTCGTTCGACCCGGTGTCCTGACGGTGGCTCTTCTTGAGTTCCTCTGGACATGGAACAACCTGCTCTTGCCTTTGGTCTTCCTGACAAGTGAGAGCGTGCGCACGCTCCCGATTGCGATGCTCCTCCTCAGTGGCCGGTTCAACACTGACTACGGTCTGCTCTCAGCCGCGGTCATCATCATCACCGTCCCGGTAATCCTCTTGTTCCTGTTCTTCCAACGAAACTTCGTTGCCGGTCTCGCGAGCGGCGCCGTCAAGGACTGAGTTTCGTCGGTGCCACCGGCACGCAATCTGAAAGGCATCGTGTGAATCACAAACTCTCCGTCCTCGTAGACATGTACGGTCGACGGGTCGACGAGGTGTTCTCGGCGGCGGATCGCGCTCGTCTTGGGGCACTCGTTGACATCACTTGGGCGCGTGACGAGCCAATGCCGACCGATCAGGCGATGGCCGCTCTTGAGTCAGCCGATGTGCTGATCTGCTCGCAGTGGCGACACGGGGAACTTGCCGGGCACTATCCGCGACTGAAGGCCATCATGGACGTTGGCGGCGGGATCCCACGCGGGCTCGACTATGACGAGGCCTTCGCGCGTGGGATTCACGTATTGACCGCAGCTCCGGGGTTCGCTCGTCAGGTGGCCGAGATGGCACTTGGACTCGCTCTCGCGTCGTGCCGTGAGATTCCCATTGGTGACCGCGCGATGCGAGAGCATCGTGAGGGGTGGATGCACGCCGGGAATGAGTCAACCTTCATGCTCTACGACAAGCCGGTCGGCTTCATCGGGTTTGGCGGGATCGCGACGGCCCTCAAGCCACTACTGATGCCGTTCGGGGTCACGATCAGTGCATACGATCCATGGCTCGGCGATGGATATCTTCGCAGCGTCGGGGTCGAACCGGTCGACTTGGAAATCCTCGTATCGAGCTCGCGGTTCATCTTTGTGCTTGCCGCGCCAAGCTCCGAGAATGCAGCCGTGCTTGATCGACGACTCCTCTCGACGATCCGCGAGGACGCGGTGCTCATTCTTGTCAGCCGCGCGCACGTGGTCGACTTTGATGCAATGACTGAGTTATTGCTCGATGGTCGATTTCGCGCAGCGATCGATGTCTTTCCCGACGAGCCCCTCCGAGCGGACCATCCAATCAGGCAAGCTGACGCGGCGGTGCTCTCGTCTCACCGCGCCGGTTCGGTACGGGAGGGAATGTGGGACCTCGGCCAACTGGTGGTCGACGACCTTGAGATGGTCGCGCGCGGCCTGCCACCGCGGCGCATGCAAGCGGCATCGCGAGAGCTCTTTTCACGAATCACCAACGCTTGACTCGGCTCAACAACCTGACGTAGCTATACAACCAGAGGAGACTACCGGGATGCGACTCGGATTCGTTACTGCATGCCTGCCAACCGCGACATTCAGTGAGCTGGCACACTGGGCTGCTGGCGATGGCTATGACTCGCTCGAGGTCTCGGCCTGGCCACGCAGCGGCAGGGGCGCGGGTCCCAGCCACATTGACCCATCGAACTTCAGCGTGGACGAAGAAGACGGTGTTCGGCAGGTCCTCGCTGAGACCGGTGTCGCGGTGTCAGCGCTTGGGTACTACGAGAACAACCTCCACCATGACCGCGATCGACGAAACGAGATACACGAGCACCTCAAACGTTGCGTCGACGTGGCAAAGCGGCTCGAGCTGGTAAATGTCGGAACATTCATTGGTCGGGATGTGACGAAATCCGTCTCTGAGAATCTTGCCGCCGCCGGGGGGATTCTCGCCCCGCTCGTCGACTACGCCGGCGAACGCGGGGTGACGCTGGCTGTGGAGAATTGTCCGATGGAGGGGTGGCATCCGGACGGCTACCCCGGAAACCTCGCGTACTCGCCCGAACTCTGGGACTGGATGTTCTCGCTCGGGTTCAGCCTGAATTACGACCCGTCTCACCTCGTGTGGCTCGGAATCGATCCAGCCGAAGCTCTGCGGCCTTATGTCTCACATCTCGCCCTGGTGCAAGCAAAAGACACCGAGATCAATACGACTGCGCGCAATCGGTACGGCGTGTTCGGCAAGACAATTGATCGCCGCGACGACTGGGATGTCGGATGGTGGAGGTATCGGGTGCCGGGACGCGGCAGCGTTGACTGGAGAAACGTCATCGATATTCTTCACGAGGGCGGATACACCGGCGACGTCTCCGTCGAACACGAGGACCCGGTGTGGGGTGGCGAAGTCCAGCGTGTCGAAGAGGGGCTGCGGATCGCTCGCGAGACGCTTCGCCCCCTGATACGAGGATGACGCGTTGAGTGCCCGAACCGCCCAATCCCCACTGACTCCGGTCGAACTCCGCGTCAATCGCGCCACCTCCCCGCTCGGAATCGACGACGCAAACTGCGCATTCTCGTGGCAGCTCGCCGGCGAGGGACGCTCGTTAGTCCAGTCCGCATACCGCGTCCTTGTCGCGAAAGGCGATGGTGTCGACCTAGAACATGCCGACATGTGGGATTCAGGATGGGTTAGCTCGGGTCGGCAACTTGACGTTGTCTACTCCGGCACTCCGCTCGAAAGTCGGCAACGGTATAGCTGGCTGGTTCAGGTAACCGATCAAGAGGGTCGCGAGGCATCCTCTCGCACTGACAGCTTTGAGACCGCGTTTCTGAATCCCGATGAGTGGACCGCTCGCTGGATAGGAAGCCATGACGCCAAGACCACGCCGGTCTCGCCGATGCTGCGGCGCTCGTTCGTTCTGGATCGGCCCGCCGTCAGCGCACGGGCCTATGTGACCGGTATTGGCTACTACGAGCTGCACCTCAACGGTGGGAAGGTTGGCCGGAGTGTGCTCGATCCTGGCTGGACCGACTACCGCACGCGGATTCTCTACTCGACGTACGATGTGACCGAGCACCTCACCGTCGGCCCCAATGTGGTCGGGGCCATGCTCGGTGCCGGATGGTTCACGTCTCCGGTGGAGGCCGTTCCCAGTCAGGTCGTTCCGCAACTTCTGCTCGAGCTTCACATCGAACTTGACGACGGTTCGACGGTGGTAATTCGCTCGGGCGAAGGCTCGGGCGAAGGCGAGTGGTCGGCGACGACCGATGGACCTCTCGTCGAGAACAGCATCTACGGCGGCGAAACCTACGATGCGCGTCGCGAGATCGCCGGGTGGAACAGTGCGCCATCGCTCGCGACCATCGACTCGCGGGCGCGCTGGTCCCGAGCGCTCGTGCTCGAGTCGCCCGGGGGTGTGTTGCAGGCTCAGCCGCTCGAGCCGATCGAGGTTATTGCCGAGCTCGCTCCCGTCTCGATCTCATCGCCCGCTGCGGGTGTCGCTGTTGTGGACTTCGGCCAGAACATTGCGGGCTGGATGAGAATCGCGTTCGATGCCGAGGAGGGCGAGCGAATCGTGATGCGTTTCGCCGAACTCATCGACGACGACGGCTTCGTGAACACCATCAACCTCAGGAGCGCGCGGGCGACCGATGTCTATGTAGCAGGAACCGGCGGCCGGGCGGAGTACGAGCCTCGCTTTACGTACCACGGGTTCCGTTACGTGCAGATCGAGGGGTATTCGCGAACGCCCGAGATGGATGAGTTGCGCGCCTGCGTGGTTCGCAGTGCCGTCGGGTCGACAGGAACGTTCGCCTGCGCTGATCCGCTGGTCAATGCCATCCACGACATTGCCGTTCGTACCGAGTCGAACAACCTCCACAGCGTGCCGACCGATTGCCCGCAGCGCGATGAGCGCCTGGCCTGGCTGAACGATATGACTGTGCGAGCCGAGGAGGCGGTGCACAACTTCGACCTCGTGCGGCTCTACCGCAAGTGGATTCAGGACATTGCGGATGCCCAAGGCGAGCAGACTGGTGCAATCACCGACACGGCGCCCTTCGTGCGATACGGCCGACGCCCCGCTGATCCGGTGTCGAGTAGCTACCTCGTGGTCCCATGGTTGCTCTATCGCCATTTCGGAGACACGCGCACGATGGAGCGTCACTACGACGGCATGGTTCGGTGGACCGAGTATCTCGATAGTCTCGCCGCTGACGACATTATCGAGCAATCCGCGATTGGCGACTGGGCCCCCCCGGTGAGCGAGTCGGTGTCTGGGAGCATCGGCGCTGGTGCCGTCTCGGCCACGACACCGGGTGGGCTGGTTTCGAGTTCGTTCCAGTTTCTCAACAAGACGCTATTGACGCGGATCGCGCGGGTGCTCGGGCGCGACAGTGACAGCGACGCCTTCGCTGCCGACGCCGATCGCATCCGAGACGCAATCAACAAGCGATTCCTCGATCCCATTGCCGGCAACTACGGCCCGGGAAACCAGGCGTCGAACGCGCTCGCGCTGTACCTGGATTTGCCACCAGCAGAAATTCGGCCAACGGTGCTTGCCAACCTTGTGGCCAACATCGAAGCGCACGACTTCCACCCGACAACGGGCAACTTGTGCACCAAGTTCATGATGGACGTTCTTGCTCGTGATGGCCGTGCGGATGTTGCCTACCGGCTCCTGACACAAGACACCTACCCGAGTTGGGGATACATGGTCGCGAACGGCGCGACGACCGTGTGGGAGCGATGGGAGCATGTGACCGGTGGACCCCTTGCCGGGATGGCCTCGCACGACCACCCGATGTACGGCGCCGTTGACTCGTGGATGTATCAGGTGCTCGCTGGAATTGGGGTTGACGACGATGCCGAGGGCTTCGGTCGCATCCAATTTTCACCGCACTTTCCGGCTGGGCTGGACTGGGTGACCTGCGAACTTGAGACGGTGCGTGGGACGGTGAAGTCGGCGTGGCGAATTGAGGACGGCGCTCGCATCCTCACCATCACGGTGCCACCGAACGCGCAAGGAACTCTTGTTCTCGATGCTGGCGTGAGTGGGCAGCTGCGGGTCAGCGAAGGCGGAAACTTGGTCTGGCAGGACGGCGTGTTCTCGGCCGCTTCCGGGATCACCGGTGGGATGCTACGCGACAACAAGGTGCACCTCACGTTCGGCTCCGGAGAATTCAGGTTCGCCACCAATGCTGTGGGAGGGGCGCCATGAAGACAACGGCCAACGTCTGGGTCGCACGGGGAATCGTTGAGCAGCAGGTGGTGACAATTCCCGACATCGCCGACGACGGCCTGCTCATCGAGGTCACCGCCAACGGTATCTGCGGCACTGACCTTCACCTCATTAACACCACGCCGAGCAATCCGCTCGTACTCGGTCATGAGATCGTCGGTCGCATCGTTGACTTCGGGTCGACTCACTCACGAATGGATGCCGCTGGCGCGCCACTGACCGAGGGTGACGGTATCGCACTCTTTCCCTGGCTGCCGTGCTTGGTTTGCTGGGGGTGCCGACGATTCGGGCCTGCAGCAACCACCTGCTCGAATCCGTTCGTGTATGGCATCCCGCCAGAGGCCCTTGGTTTGCCGCCCCTCGCGAGCACGCCAGACTCCGTCGAGCTCACCGGCGGATTCGGTGGACACCTCGTCGTGAAGCCAGGCACCTACTTCTGGAAAATACCGGAGAGCATGCCGCACGAGGTCGCGGCGCTGCTTGATCCGCTCGCTGTCGCTGTGCGCAGCGTCGACGTGATGAAGACCGCGCCGGGAACGTGGGACGAAGTGATCCGTCCCGACTCGACGGCCGTCGTCTTGGGAGCTGGGGCCATCGGCCTCCTCGCGGCGATGGTGCTGAGGTCGGCCGGTGTCACGAACATCATCATGTCCGGCTCAAGACCCTCCCGCTTGTCCCTCGCAAAGGACATCGCCGCGGAACACGTTCTCGACATTCACGAGACCGACATTGACGAGCGTCGACGATACGTTCTGAACCGAACCCGTGGTCGAGGTGCAGACCTCGTCATCGACGCGACCAACCAACCCTCGGCTCTCGGCGAGGCGCTCGGTCTCGTGCGGCGACTCGGCACCGTCGTCGAGGTCGGCAATATCGTCGGTACCGGGGAGAAGCTCGCCATCGATCCGGCGCAGGACATCTGCCAGAAAAATGTGCGTCTGCTCGGTGTCGCAGCGAACCCTCCGCAGTCGTATTCAGAAGCGATGGCTTTGCTCGCGCGGCACGATGAGCTGCCCTTTGGTCGGCTCATCACCGGCCGGCACTCGTTTTCTGAACTGCCCGCTGCGCTCGCCGACCTCGCCGGAGACTCGGTGAAGGTCATGCTCCTTGCCGACAGGAAGTAAGCCGTGACCAATCCCACCGCAGCAGACCTCATCGCTCGCTCCAACCGTCTTGGGGCCGACCCGCGCGTCACCAACTACGCCGGCGGCAATACCTCGGCAAAGGGTACGGAGCTCGACCCGGTGACGGGTGAGCCCGTCGAGCTTCTGTGGGTGAAGGGCTCTGGCGGTGACCTTGGCACGTTGACGGAGTCGGGGCTGGCGGTGTTGCGGCTCGATCGGTTGCGCGCGCTCGAGCAGGTGTACCCCGGCGTTGACCGCGAAGACGAGATGGTCGCAGCGCTTGATTACACGCTGCACGGCAAGGGCGGGGCCGCCCCCTCGATCGACACGGCCATGCACGCGCTCGTGGATGCGGCTCATGTTGATCACCTACACCCAGACTCCGGCATCGCGTTCGCGACCGCGAAGGACGGCGAGAGGCTCACCAAGAAGGCGTTCGGTGACAAGGTGGCTTGGGTCAATTGGCGCCGGCCTGGTTTCCAGCTCGGCCTCGACATTGCTTCCATCAAGCAGTCGAACCCGGCCGCGATCGGCTGCATCCTCGGCGGTCACGGTATCACCGCGTGGGGCGCGTCAAGCAAAGAGTCCGAGCGGAACAGTCTTTGGATTATCAATACCGCCGAGCGGTACATCGCGGAGAATGGCAAGAAGGCGCCGTTCGGGCGCACCGTCGCCAAGAGCGCCGCGCTCCCGACTGATCAGCGGCGCAGGAAGGCCGCCGCGCTTGCCGCGACCATCCGCGGCATCGCCTCGCATGACCGCCCAATGGTCGGCCACTTTACCGACGCGGATGCTGTTCTCGACTTTCTGGCGTCGGCCAGCGCCCCTAGGCTGGCGGCCCTAGGCACGAGCTGCCCGGACCACTTTCTGCGAACCAAGGTCAAGCCGCTGCTGCTCGACCTGCCAGCCGGGGCATCCGTCGAAGCGTCGATTGCGCGCCTGAAGGAGCTACACGAGCAGTACCGTGCCGAGTACACGGCGTACTACGAGAAGTACGCGACGAGCGAGTCACCCGAAATGCGCGGGGCGGACCCGCTCATCGTGCTCGTGCCGGGCGTCGGCATGTTCAGCTACGGTGCCACGAAGCAGACCGCGCGCGTCGCTGGCGAGTTCTACATCAACGCCATCAACGTCATGCGCGGCGCAGAAGCAATCTCGAGCTACGCTCCGATCGGCGATGCCGAGAAGTTTCGCATCGAGTACTGGGCTCTCGAAGAGGCGAAGCTCGCGCGCCTGCCGAAGCCGAAGTCGCACGCGACTCGAATTGCGCTGGTTACCGGCGCCGCCTCCGGAATCGGCAAGGCCATTGCGACCCGTCTCGCCGCCGACGGTGCGTGCGTGATCATCGCCGACCTTGACCTTGCCAAGGCGCAGGCCGCGGCTGCCGAGATCGGTACCACCGATGTTGCGATCGGCCTCCAAGTCGACGTCACCGACGCCGCTGCGATCGAGACGATGGTGCGGGATACACTGCTCGCCTTCGGCGGCATCGACATCATTGTCAACAACGCCGGTGTTTCACTGAGCAAGTCGCTGCTGGAAACCACCGAACAGGACTGGGACCTACAACACGACATTATGGCGAAAGGGTCGTTCTTGGTCTCGAAGGCCACCGCGCCGGTACTGATCGAGCAGGGCATGGGCGGTGACGTGATCTACATCTCGTCGAAGAACTCCGTCTTCGCAGGCCCGAATAACATCGCATACTCGGCGACCAAAGCTGACCAAGCCCATCAGGTTCGACTGCTCGCGGTTGAACTCGGCGAACACGGAATCAAGGTCAACGGAATCAACCCAGACGGGGTTGTGCGAGGCTCCGGAATTTTCGCCGCCGGATGGGGCGCCAATCGCGCCAAAACCTACGGGGTAGCGGAAGAAGACCTCGGAAAGTTCTACGCGCAGCGCACCATCCTCAAACGCGAAGTCCTCCCAGAGCACGTCGCCAACGCCGTCTCAGTGCTTACCGGACCGGATCTCTCCCACACCACCGGACTTCACATCCCGGTCGACGCGGGCGTCGCCGCCGCGTTCCTGCGATAGTGCGCGGCAACCAATGATGACCGCACTGGCCGAGGAATCAGGAGGTACCGGGACGAGCCGAACTGCGCTCGTCGTTCGTGGGGGATGGGAGGGCCATCATCCAGTCGAAGCCACCGAGTTGTTCATTCCATTCCTTCGGGAACATGGCTATGCCGTGCGAGTCGAGGAGTCACCGCAGGTCTACGCCGACGCGGCGGTCATGCGGTCCACCGATCTCATCGTGCAATCGATGACGATGTCCGAGATCACTCCCGAAGCACTCAAGGGACTTCGCGCGGCGATCGTTGCGGGCACTGGTCTTGTGGGGTGGCACGGCGGCATCGCCGATTCATACCGAAACTCCTCGGACTACCTGCAGCTTATCGGCGGGCAATTCGCCACCCACCCCTCGGTCGCTCCAGAGTTCGCCGTTGAGGGCGAAGCCAACAACTTCTTGGACTACACGGTGCAGTTCACCGAACTTGGCCGGTCGCATCCGCTGACTTTGGACCTCGACGACTTCGAACTGCACACCGAACAGTACTGGGTGTTGCACGACGACCTCATCGATGTACTCGCCACGACCACCCATCCGGCGCCGCACTGGCATCCGTGGCATCGACAGGTCGTTTCGCCCGTTGTCTGGACGCGGCAGTGGGGGGATGGCCGGATCGTTGTTGCGACTCCGGGTCACAGTCTTGACGTGCTCGAGCATCCGAGCGTTCGAACCATCATCGAAAGGGGGATGCTGTGGGCGAGCCGCACCGCGTCGGCATAGTCGGTCTCGGAGTGATTTCCGCGCAGTACCTGAATACGCTGCTTCCCCGCGACGACGTGCGGGTCGTAGCAGTGGCTGATCTCGACCGCGCGCGGGCTACTGCGGTCGCGGATTCGGTCCCTGGCGCGAACGCGCTGACCGTGGCCGAATTGCTCACGAGTAATGCAGTCGACATCGTGCTCAACCTCACCATTCCTGCGGCGCACGCGGAGATCGCGTTGGCAGCCATCGCCGCTGGCAAGGACGTGTACGGCGAGAAACCGCTCGCAGCGGCGTTTGCGGATGCGACGCACATTGTCGACCAAGCGGACGCTGCCGGAATCCGCTTGGGTTGCGCCCCGGACACGGTGCTCGGCACCGGAATACAG
>ENA-ORBV01007387-ORBV01007387.1-microbial-mat-metagenome-genome-assembly--contig:-NODE-7387-length-18892-cov-18.510816_pt1 | contig 18892 bp, 21 predicted proteins | sample MGYA00237777_ERZ505514 | MGnify/ENA primary metagenome ERZ505514 (study PRJEB26160, sample SAMN06269048) | microbial mat metagenome | isolation source: Oligotrophic lake microbial mat | place... | reverse complement strand
TGACCGACCTCGCCGAAATCGCCCGTCTCGGCCAGGTCACCCGCGCCCGAGTGACGCAGATCATGAACCTGCTGCACTTGGCCCCCGACATTCAAGAGGCCATCCTGCACCTCCCCCGGGTCGAAAGCGGCCGGGACCCCCTTACTGAACGCGATCTCCGACCCATTGCCGCCCTGTCTGACTGGCGAAAACAGCGCCGCCTGTGGTCCGCAATGCGGCCAGCTACGGGAATTTGACATGCCCGTGTCAGGTGGCGTATTCTTTCTCAGGTTTACGGAAAACTTGTCACGAACCGACAGCTGGGTGGTTGATGTTCGGTTCGTGGAGTGATACGCTGGTGAGAATGGTCGTCGTCCAAAATCAAGGAGAATACGCCGTGGCGACAAAAGATGCCGGAGTCCAGTCAGTCGCGTCCAACGGACCGCAGGCCGCCCCACAAGATGGGGCTGCATCCCAGGGGGGTCCGCCGAACGAGGGAGCCCAGGAGTCCGCGGAGCGGAAGAAGCACGGCAAGGGCTTCGTCTACATCGGCCTGAAGGAGTGCGACGAATCGCTTCGGAAGATCGATTCGCACGCCAAGGCGATGTCCGTTGGGCAGTTTGCGTCGGCACTTGGTCACACCGTGCCCAAGGGCCGCTTCGTGCAGAAGATCGAAGCGATCAAGGCGTTCGGGCTGATCGAACCTGACACGTCGGAGACCGTCACTCTCTCTCAACTTGGCGAAGACATGCTCTACGGGGCAGCCAAAAGCAAGGCGAGAACCACGGCCTTTCTGAACTACCGCGAGTTCAAGCGGCTCTACGTCGATTTCCCGAAGTCCCATGACAATCAGCGGACGGACATCGTCAACTTCATCAAGGCCAAGCTCGGCATCGTCAACGAGGTCGAACGGTTCCTGAAGTTGTTCCTCGAATCTGCTGAGCACGCGGGATTGCTCGAGGGTGCGGCAAATCCAGACGCAAAGGTCATTCGACTTCGCGCGGCCCCCATGTCCGCGAACGGAGCGCCAGCCGAACCGGGTGCAGGCGGCGCTCAGCCTGACACCTACTCAGTGCTGCCAGCGGACGAGGTCGATGATTTTCTCGACGCCGCTGGGCTCACCGAGTTTACGCAGCGCGCCGAAGTCCGCCGTCGCACCACAGGTCAGTACTCGCTGACTGTCGGTGAGGGCGGCAAGATCACCATCGAGATCAATCGGCCCATCCAGATCACAGTTCGCCCCGAGAATCTCGTCGCGGACATCCCGAGGATTCTGGAAGCCATGCAGCAGAAAGGGCTCAAGGCTTGATGAAGCCCCCGCCCAATCCGAAAGCCGCCTGCTCCAGCGCTACTGAAGCAGGCGGGCTCAGTCATGCTCCCGAGGCACCGCAAGGCGGCCCAACGGGAGGCCAGGAAGGACCCCGACTCAGGCTGGTACCTGAGAGTATCGCGGGAACCCGCTGGCGACAAGCGACTTTGCTCAGCACAAAGGAATTCCCCGTGAACAAGACCAACACCCGCCACTGATCAACGCATCGATCGACGACGCTCGCCGCGAAGTCGGGCGCGATGGCTACGCCACCGATGGTGGCGACGTGATCGCTCCGTCTCGAGTTGGTGTTCGTTGACCGGTCACCGCTCTCCTCGTTTCTGACCGTCTGTGGTTTCTCGCTTCAGCGTGCGCGATCACTGCGCGCCGTAACGGATCACCAGCCATGTCACTCGACCCCAATCGTCTCCAGGCCGCCACGCCGATCGTCCTCGCCAAGGCACGCAAACTCAGCCGAAAGCGCGGATTCAACCGTTCCGATGAGGAGGACATCCGACAGGACCTCTGGACACACCTGATCCGGAAGGCGCCGAAGTTCAATCCCGCGATCACAACGTGGGAGAAGTTCGTCTCCTACATCCTCGACAAGTACTGCATCTCGTTGCTGCGGCATCGCAGGGCGGAGAAGCGATCGCCAGACCGCGAGGCGTGCTCCTTGAACGATCCCGTTCTCGATGGCGATGGTCGCGTCGTGGATCGGCACCAGACCACGCCTGAGGCATCGAACGTGCCGCAGCGGTTACGGGAGCTCCAACGGGACGTGGCCGATGTGCTGGCCCGCCTGTCGGACCTGGACCGCGTGATCGCCCTTGGGCTGGTGACCGGCACGATCAACTCGGTGGCCAGCGAACTCGGTATCCCGCGCAGCGCTGTCGAGCGGCATATCGCCGAACTCCTCCGCGATGTTTGCGAGCATGCCGGACTTCGGGACTACCTGTGATCGCGCGCATCTCCGCGTCCCCGTCGCGTAGGTATCCAGTAGCCGACCACCCGAGATCAAGGAGGACATCGCATGCCGCGTGAAGTCTATCGCTACGTTCTCTGCCGACCGATTCCGTTCCCGGAGGTTCTCGCGACCCTGGACCTGGCCCTCATCGCTGTGCAGAGTCTGCACGGTGCAGAGCGCACCCGTCTGGACGCTCGCTTTGCGTCCGACCCCCGCCGACAAACGTTGGTCATCGACGCGGCGACGCCCGTGGGGCAGGCACTCAACCAAGTGTTCGTGGGCTTCGCACGGCGTGAGCTCGGCGATGACGCGTTCCGGGTCGAACGCCTCGATCGCATCCCCGCGCCCGCCGGAGCATTGGCCTAATCGTGAACACCGACGCGGCAGATCAGCCTGCGCTGACTGGCCAGGCTCCCACCGCGGACGCCAGCGCTCTGGCCATTGCGTTCGACCCGGTCCACGTCCCAGCGGCCCTGCGCGAGCGCCCGCAATGGGTGTGTTGGAAGTACATCACCCGGGGCGGCAAGCAGACCAAGTGCCCGCTGAACCCGATCGGCGGCGGCCGCGCCGACTCGACCGACCCCAAGACCTGGGCGTCGTTCGACGAGGCGGTGTCGGCATGGCGCACGGGGCGGTACGCGGGGATCGGGTTCGTGTTTGCCGAGGGTGATCCGTTCACAGGCGTTGATCTTGACGGCTGCATCGATGACGCGGGAAACCTTGTCCCGAGCGCCCGCGAGATCATCGCGTCGCTGAACTCCTACACCGAGGTCTCCCCCAGCGGGCAGGGCGTCAAGGTGTTCATTGCCGGGCGGAAGCCCGATGGCATCGGCTGCAGGTCCAAGGCCATCGCCGGGTTCAAGGAGACCGAGGTCTATTCCGACAAGCGATTCTTCACGCTGACCGGGCGGCATCTGGCGGGCACGCCGCTCACGGTCGAAGACCGCCAGCCCCAACTCGAAGCCCTCTGCCAGCGGCTGTGGCCGAAGAAGCGCTCGCCGCACCTTAACGGCACGGCAGCGTCGGTAGGGTTCACCGGCGACGACGAAGCCCTTATCCAGCGGGCCGGTGCGGCGAAGAACGGAGATCGGTTCAAGCGGCTCTGGGCCGGTGACACCTCGTTGCACGCCGACGATCACAGCGGGGCGGACCAGGCGCTGTGCAACCTGCTCGCATTCTGGACCGGCAAGGACGCCGCCCGCATGGACCGGATGTTCCGGCGCTCCGGACTGTTCCGCGAGAAGTGGGACGAGCGCCGCGGCGACCGCACCTACGGGCGGATGACCATCGACTGCGCGGTCACGGACTGCGCCGAGGTCTTCTCGCCCCGTGCCCGGCGCACGCGCACCGGCGAGGCGCCCGCATCGGACGGGGATGGTGAGCCGCTCGACGACGGCATCCAGGCCGTGCCGCTCGGCGAGCATGACCCGAAGACCAAGCGGCTCGTGCTCTCGCCCCGGCGCACGCTCCCGACCGCCGAGGCCTACGTCCGCGAGTTCAACCAGCGGACGGAGGGCCGCACGCTGCACGGCTACGGCGGCGTGCTCATGGAATGGCGCGGCAACCGCTACGGCCAGGTCGAGGAGGAGTGGATCAAGCAGCGGTTGCAGCCGTGGTTGCACGCGGCGCTGCGGTACGTGCTCAACAAGCAGACCGGGGAGATGGAGCTGGTGGACTTCGAGTCGAACCCGACGACGGTTCGGCAGGCGCTGGACACCATCCGCTCCTTCGTTCACCTGCCCGCAACGACTACCTCCCCTTCGTGGCTCGGCGACGGGGAGGACCGCCCGCCCGCGCTGGAAATCCTGCCGTGCAAGACGCTCAATCTGCACATCCCGACCGGGCGCGTGCTGTCCCCAACCCCGGCGCTGTTCACCATCAACGCGCTGGATTTCGACTACGCCCCCGACCCCGAACCGCCGGAGCGATGGGTCAAGTTCCTGGAGCAGTTGTTCGGCGACGACCTCGAATCGGTGGACCTGCTCCAGGAGTGGTTTGGGTATTGCCTCGTCAGCGACACCAGCCAGCAAAAGATGCTGCTCTTGGTCGGACCGCGCCGCTCGGGCAAGGGCACGATCGGCCGCATCCTGACTCGGCTGGTGGGCGCGGCCAATGTCGTGGGGCCGACGACCAGCAGCCTGGCCGGGAACTTCGGCCTCCAGCCACTCATCGAGAAGTCTCTGGCGATTGTCAGCGACGCCCGCTTCGGCGGCGAGAACGTCGGCACGGTGGTCGAGCGGCTCTTGTGCATCTCCGGCGAGGACACGCTGACCATCGACCGCAAGTTCCTCGGGTCGGTCAGCATGAAGCTGGCGACGCGGTTCATGTTCCTGACCAACGAGCTGCCGCGTCTCAACGACGCCAGCACGGCGCTCGCCGGGCGCTTCCTCGTTCTGCGGCTCACAAACACCTTCTACGGGACGGAGGATGTCACCCTCACCGATCAGCTTCTCGCTGAACTCCCCGGAATCCTGCTCTGGGCCATCGAAGGCTGGAAGCGCCTGAAGAAGCGCGGTCGGTTCGTGCAGCCCAAGAGCGCCGAGGAGGCCATCCGCGACCTCGAGGACCTCGCCTCGCCCGTCAGCGCCTTCGTCCGCGAGTGCTGCGTGGTCGGCCCAGGGCATCGGGCGTGGATCGATGAACTTTACAAGGCGTGGCAGACGTGGTGCGAGCAGGACGGCCGCACCGTTGTGACGCACAAGCAGACCTTCGGCCGCGACCTCGCCGCCGCCGTGCCCGGCATCCTGCGGCGGCGCGGAACCGGCATGGCGTCGTTCTACGAGGGCATCGGCTTTCAGGGGGCCAACCCATGACCACGAACGCTGCCGCGCACTGCCGCAGACTGACGCGACAGTTGGCATCGCGGCCAGCATCGTTCCGCGTGCGTGCGCGCCCGTGCGCCTGCGCGCCCGCGTGCATAGGTAACAATTGGAACTGTCGCGTCAGTGCGCGACAGTGCGCGTCAGTAACCCCCGCTCGCGGGCTCCCCGCCGTGGGGCACGACGTTGGCACGGGTCGCGGCCAGCCCGGCGCGGCGGGCGGTGATACACCGAGCGCCCTCGCGGCCCTCGGCCCAACGTCGCCCAACAGGGCGGGAGCGGGCGGATGGTGGGTAAGTGGGCAAGGTAGGGGTGGGTTAGGTACTCCCGGAGGGGGGACCGGCCTCCAACGCCCGCGGGAACAGCCGCGCTTGGCGACTGAGTTTGTTTCGCGTGTCCGAGCGCCGGGCGGGGGCGTGGCGGCGTGGTCCGCCTGGCCCGCCGAGGCCGCGACGTGGGCCAACGTGGGCGAACCCGTGGCCAACAACGGGCGGGCGCTGGAACCGGCGGCCCGACGCCCTTCCGACGCAGATCAAACAGCAACCCGACTGGTCCGGCCGCGCGTGCGGCGGGGCGTGAACGGAATCGCAATCGCCGCAAGGAGCGAGGCATGAAGATCGAAATGTGGCCGCTGGCCAAGATCAAGCCCTACGAGAAGAACCCCCGCAAGAACGAAGGCGCGATCGACGCGGTCGCCAAGAGCATCCAGGAGTTCGGGTTCCGCGTGCCGATCGTCGTCGATGGCGAGGGCGTGGTGATCGCGGGGCACACCCGTCTCAAGGCCGCCGAGAAACTCGGGCTCGACAAAGCGCCCGTGCATGTCGCGCGTGAACTCAGCCCCGACCAGGTGCGGGCGCTGCGGATCGCGGACAACAAACTCCACGAGTTGTCGTCGTGGGACATGAACCTGCTGCCCATCGAACTGGCCGACCTTCAGGGCGTCGACTTCGATCTGTCGCTCCTGGGCTTCAGCGATGAGGACCTGAGCGCCATCATGGCTCCGGCCGGAAGCGAGGGCCTCACCGACCCCGACGATGTGCCCGGGCCGCCCGACGCCGCGACGACCGTGCCCGGCGACATCTGGGTGCTGGGGAACCACCGACTCATGTGCGGGGACAGCAGCAAGCCCGCGGACGTGGACCGACTGCTCGGCGGACAGCAGATCCATCTGGTCAACACCGATCCGCCGTACAACGTGAAGGTCGAGCCACGCTCCAACAACGCCATCGTCGCCGGCCTGAGCTCGTTCGCCTTGCCGGGCAAGGCGGATCAGCACGACCAGCAGAGCGCCGACCTCAACCGGTATCCCGCCAAGAGTCGGGCCACGCACAAGAAGCTCCGCGCCAAGGACCGCCCGCTCATCAACGACTTCATGACCGACGAGGCGTTCGAGAAGATGCTCGACGCCTGGTTCGGCAACATCGCCCGCGTGCTCAAGCCGGGCGGGGGCTTCTACATCTGGGGCGGCCCCCCCATCTACGCCAACTGCGGCAACTACCCGCCCGTGCTCAAGCGGCACGAGCTGTACTTCGCGCAGGCGGTGATCTGGGTGAAGGAACACCCGGTCCTCACGCGCAAGGACTTCATGGGCAACCACGAGTGGTGCTTCTACGGCTGGAAGGAAGGCGCTGCGCACCGGTTCTTCGGCCCGGCCAACGTGCCGGACGTGTGGTCGATCAAGAAGGTCAACCCGCAGAGCATGGTCCACCTGACGGAGAAGCCCGTGGAGCTGGCCCGCCGCGCCATCGAGTTCTCATCGCGGCCAGGCGAGAACGTGCTCGACCTCTTCGGAGGCAGCGGGAGCACGCTCATCGGCGCGGAGATGACCGGGCGGCGCGCGTTCCTCATGGAGCTCGACACGCTCTACTGCGATGTGATCGTGCAGCGCTGGGAGAAGTTCACGGGGCGCAAGGCGGAGCGTCAGGAGGGCAAGGCTTGATCCGTCGCCCGTTCCCAAATGTTGGCGTCGATGCTCCTGGCTGTTCGGCCGAGAAGGACGCTCGCCCGCTCCATCGCGTAGACAGCTTGTACTTCGCGCTCGGGCCGTCCAGCGATCGTTCGGCCCAAGGCGTTCTGCACGTATCGGAGGATGTAAACATCGGGCTTGACGGTGTCTGCCCCGAAGTGCATGCGCAAGTACTGGAACCCTGCGAGTTTGAAGTTGGGCACATCCAGCAGCAGGTAGTCCGTGGGTCTCACCCATTGGGCCCACAGCGTCAGGCGCTCTTCTTCGGTCGGGGCATCGAACTGCTTTTGAGCGTCCAGAAGGTACTCCACGACTCCCAGAATCATGGTGGCCTTCCGGGGACTGTTCATCTGCAATGCGCCCGCGACGAACGCAGCTGCCGTGGTGTGCGTGCCGATGAGCGCGAGAAGGTCATCGCAGGTCCGTACCTTCGGGTGTTCATCCATGAATCGGGACACGCGTGGCACTACGACCGTGTTGTAAGGCTTTCGGAGCGACAGCACGCAATCGATGATCTTCGCAGCCGTGGTCAGGGGCCGTACTGGTGCTCTCGGCGATCTCGCTACCGGGAAGTCGCGGCGGATGGACTCGGCAATCACGGCGGCGTCGGCGTCAATCATGGCAACAAGCGTAGCGCCCTTCTGATCGGTGTAGAACGCTGTGGCCGAAGAGAAAGCCGCGACACCTGTCGCGGCTGGGAGCAAGGCGTGATGATCGCGTCAGCGTTCGTCGCTGGGGCCGGTGGGCAGCGGGCCGTCGGCCGCCTCGTCCCATTCAAGGGCGTAGCGCTCGGCGATGTCCTCGAGGTCATGCTCGGTCAGGTAGTCGGCTGTCTTGCGCTCTTGGCACGCGGCGACGGCTCGGGCGAGGTCCGTCCATTCCTCGATGGTCAGCATCCGATCCTGCCGTGCGCCGAGCAGGTACAGGGCGGCCTGCAGCACGGCTTCGAGTTGGGCTTGCGTGGGCGTGGGATGAGGGGCGGACATGGCTCAGGCTCCCTTCCCCGCGACGAACACGCCGCGCTCGTGCTTCTTGAACCGCGCCGCAGTGCCTTTGGCGGCGATCTCGCGGATGATCGCGGCGTAGAGCGTGGCCTCAGGGGTCTTGCCGCCGGGGCTGGTCCAGAGTTTCTTGGCCTCCATCGCGGCGATCATCTCTTTGGCCCGCATCGGGACCTCGGACGCGGCGAGCACCTGTGCCGCCGCGTCGAGGGCGCTGATGCGCTTGGGCTTCTTCTCCTTCGCGGGCTTCGGTGTCTTGGGGGCCTTCTCACCCTTCGCCTTGGCGGGATCGGACGCGCTGGCGGTGCCGTCGATCCGGTCCTTGATCTCGGCGAGCGCCGCCTTGCGGAGGCGGTCAGTCTTGACGGCCCCGTCGGCGCGGGCAGCGCTCTTGGACATCTTCGGGGTGCGGAGGGTGCGGGGCTTGGCGGGCTTCTTCGTCTTCGTGCTCATGGTGATCTCCAAACTCGTGGTGCGGAATCCCGCCGCACGCTGCGGCGGGGAAGCGTGGTCATCGCGGTTCCCCGCGATGCCGCGTGTGGGGGGTGGGATCTGTCAGCAGCCCGCGACCCGCTCGATCTCGTTCATCACGTCGTGGACCATCGAGTTGGTGGCGGCGGCTCGGCCCCGGCGGTCGGTCCCGTACACCACCTTGGCGACCTCGGAGGCCTTCGCGTAGCGGGCATCGCGGTCGTCGTCGCGGGCGATCTCCGCGATGACGTGGTCGTGCTTGCCGTTGCGCCGGGTGAAGCGATCAACGCTGACGGTGGCCCCCGTGGCGGTTCGGCTGATCTTGACGTCCTCGCTCTGGCCTTCGATCACGATCGTCTTGATGGTCATGGTTCTGCTCCTTTGGGTTGGTGCGTGCGTGGCGTGCGGTTACTCGGCGTCGTTCAGAAAGGCCTCGATGTGCTCGGGGTCCATGTTGCTCATGAACCCGACCAGGTTGATCAGGTCGCTGCGGACCTTGCCGAGGTCGCCCGCGTGGCCCCAGTTCTTCGGGTCGGCCTTCTGCTCCGCGTCGTGCTTGTCGAGTTCCATCTGCAGCACGTCCATCAGGCGGGCGATGTCGCTGCGGCGGGCGGCGTAGGTCTCGGCGGCGGTGGGTTCGGGCTTGGTGGTCTTGGGGGGGCGCTTGGTCATGGTCGTGCTCCTTCGGGTTGGTGGTCTCTGGTAAACAACGAAGCCCGCGTTACGCGGGCTTCAGGTCGTCAGGTCGGATGGGCGCGGGCTGCTGGGCGGGGCTTTGGGTTCGCCCACCGCGGCGAGGTAGTCCAGCAGGTCGCTGGCGGTCCAGATATCGCCGTCAACCGCATCGTGTTCGTCGGGGCCGCGGCGTCCGTCGCGGTCGATCTCGAAGAGGCGGAAGCCGCCCGCCGCCCCCGTCCTCGGTCCCCAATGCCCGTCCGGGTGGCGGCCGCGTCCGGCGGGCACCGAGGCGACTTCCCAAGTCCGGCCGTCGGGCGTGTGGACCTCGACGCTGGCGAGCGTAAACCCGCGGCGTCCCAGGGCGTGTGCGATCTCGATCGTGTTCTTCGTGGTGGCCTTCATCGTCGTGGTCTCCGTCGCGGGCGGGAATCCCGCTCGCACATGACACACATTGGCCGGCTGATGGCCAACAGGCAAGGCGTTAAACGCTCATTTCTCGATGATTCTGCGACATGTGGGCAACTGCGTCCGCGATGTGGGCAAGTTCGCGCGGGAGGTCCGCGATGACTCCCGAACACGCGCCTAGTTCCGGGCCAACATCGGCAGGACAGGGAATGTCCCGGCTCAACCCCGGCGCATTGCCCGTGGCCGATGCGGCTCGCGTGCTGACCCGGCTGGGCGGTAAACCCGTCACCGAGGAGATGCTCCGCGCCGACATCGATGCGGGTGCGCCGACGAACGCGGACGGGAGCGTGAACCTCGTGCATTACGCCGCGTGGCTCGTGAAGGAGATGTCAGCTGGTGGCGATTGACCCGCGCAAACTCAAGCCCGGCGAACTCGCGCGGTTGCTCAACAGCACGCCGCTAGGCGAGGTGGTCAGCGAGCGGCAGCTTCACCGCCATCGCACGCGCGCTGGGTTCCGCGTCGCGGCCGACGGCGACGCCGGCAAGGTTGATCTCTTCCGGTACGTCGCCTGGCTGGTAACCTCACGGCACGAGGCCATCGCGGAGGCAGAGAAGGAGGCGGGCGGACTCACGGGCTACGAAGCGCTGAAGGAACGCGCCCGGCTCCGCAACGCCACGCTCTCGCTGTCCGGACGGGACATCGGGGATCTGCCTGCGGTCGCCGACCCGGAGCGCCGGGCCAAGGCCGAGCGCGACTTCCGGTTCTTCTGCGAGGCGTATTTTCCGCTGACGTTCCACCTGCAGTGGTCGGGCGACCACCTCAAGGTCATCGCCAAGATCGAGCGGGCGGTGCTCGAAGGCGGTCTATTTGCGATGGCCATGCCCCGCGGGTCGGGCAAGACCTCCCTCTGCGAGATCGCGTGTCTGTGGGCGATGGTCTACGGCCACCGGGAGTTCGTAGCGCTGATCGGTTCGGACGAAGAACACGCCTCCAGCATGCTGGAGAGCATCAAGGCGGAGCTGGAGAACAGCGATCTGCTCGCCGCCGACTTCCCCGAGGTCTGCCACCCGATCCGATCGCTCGAAGGAATCCACCAGCGAGCCGCAGGGCAGCTCTACCTCGGGCGGCAGACGCACATCGGCTGGACGGCTAAAGAGATCGTGCTCCCCACCATCACGGACTCGAGAGCGTCGGGGGCGATCATCCGCGTCGCGGGGATCACAGGACGCATCCGTGGCATGAAGCACAAGCGGGCCGACGGTGCGAGTGTGCGCCCGTCGCTGGTGCTCATCGACGATCCGCAGACGGACGAGTCGGCGCGGTCGCTATCACAGTGCGCCACGCGCGAGCGCATCCTGGCCGGCGCGATCCTCGGGCTGGGTGGGCCGGGGAAGAAGATCGCCGGGTTGATGACGCTCACGGTCGTGCGGCCCGACGACATGGCCGACCGCATCCTTGACCGAGAGAAACACCCGCAATGGCAGGGTGAGCGCACGAAGATGGTGTACGCATTCCCCGCCCGCGAAGCGCTGTGGGCGCGATACGCCGAGCTCCGCGCCGAGGGGCTCCGCAACGACCGGGGGATCGCGGCGGCGACCGAGTTCTACGGCCAGCACCGAACCGCGATGGACGAGGGGGCGGTCATTGCGTGGCCGGAGCGGTTCAACTACGACGAACTCTCGGCCATCCAGCACGCGATGAACCTGCGGCTGCAGGACGAGCACGCGTTCTTCGCCGAGTACCAGAATGAACCGCTCCCCGAGGTGGCCGCCGAGGACGACCTGCTCAACGCCGACCAGATCGCGGCCAAGGTGAATGGTCAGGCCCGCGCCGAGGTACCCATCGGCTGCACGCGACTGACGATGTTCGTGGACGTGCAGGGCAAGGCCCTGTTCTACCTGGTCGCGGCCTGGGAGGACGACTTCACCGGGTACGTCATCGACTACGGCACGGAGCCCGACCAGAAGGCGGCGTACTTCACGCTGCGGGACATCCGGCGCACACTTGGATCGGCGGCTCCCCGTGCGGGTGTCGAGGGCGCGATCTACGCCGGGCTCGAACGGCTCACCGATGCGTACCTGGCCCGCGAGTGGCGGCGGGACGACGGCGCGATGGTCCGCATTGACCGCTGCCTGATCGATGCCAACTGGGGATCGTCCACCGATGTGGTCTACCAGTTCTGTCGCCAGTCCTCGCACGCCGGGGTCTTGATGCCGAGCCACGGGCGCTACGTCGGCGCGTCGAGCATTCCGTTCTCGGAGTACAAACGCAAGCGGGGTGACCGCGTCGGGCTCAACTGGCGTATCCCGGTCGTGACCGGCAAGCGGGCCGTGCGCCACATCGTATTCGACACGAACTACTGGAAGTCGTTCGCGCACGCGCGGCTCGCCGTCCCGATGGGTGATCCGGGATGCCTGTCGCTGTTCGGCAACAAGCCCGACCCGCACCGCCTGCTCTCCGAGCACCTGACCAGCGAGTACCGGGTCAAGACCGAGGGACGGGGCCGCACCGTGGACGAGTGGAAGGTCCGCGTCGATGGGCTGGACAACCACTGGCTCGACTGCGCTGTCGGCGCGGCGGTCGCGGCGTCCATGCAGGGCGCGATTCTCTTCGGCACCGACAGGCAGGTCGTGGCGCGGCCGCGCGTCCACCTCTCATCCATTCAAAGGGCAAAGCGATGAAGGCGCCACGATCGGACAAGCCGAAGGATGGGGAGGTGCGCGGCATCCGTTGTCCGACCTGTGGCTGCGGTCACTTCCGCGTCGTCTACACACGCCGGGCCTGGGGCGGGCGGGTCATGCGCCGGCGGGAGTGCCGTCACTGTGGGCGTCGGATCACGACTCACGAGCATTCAGGCTGATCGGATGTCTACCGGTGGAACAAACCGGCGCTCCGCGAGCCCGCCGCGCGCAACTTCATGCACGGCTGCGTAGGTATCCAGTAGACGACCAGTCCGGGCGACCGTCGCGCGGCTGAACACCCGCGACGCTTTCAGAACATGCGCGCCATGTCGGGCTGCATACCTGCGTGGCGTGTTTGAGGTGTCGCCCGGACTGACCGTCATTGGAGCACGCGATGCCGAACGACCTCGAACAAACGATCCGCGACAACGCTGCCGGGCCAGCAAAGGCCAGCGGCGACTCGGGGTCGGTCGAGCAGCATCCGCTGCGTGACCAGATCGATGCCGATCGGTATCTGGCTTCGAAGCAGGCATCGGCGTCGCCCGCCAAGGCCCTCCGTCTCACGCGGCTGATCCCGCCCGGCGCGGAGGGAGGCTGATGCTCGGACTGTTTCGCTCCAAACCGACCCCCGCCAAGCCCCTGGCCTCATCCAAGGGCGGCATCATCCGCCGCATGATCCGTGCCGGGTTCGACTCGGCCGTCACCAACGATGCCAACCGCAGGCACTGGGCAGGGGCGGACGGCCTCAGCGCTGATGCGGCCGCGTCGCCCGATGTGCGCCGCACCCTCCGCAACCGCGCCCGCTACGAGACAGCGAACAACTCCTACGCCAAAGGCATCGTCCTCACGCTCGCCAACGACGTCGTCGGCACCGGCCCCCGCCTGCAACTGCTCACCGACGACGATGAGGGCAACGAGCGCATCGAGCAGTCGTTTATGGCGTGGGCGAGAGCCATCGGCCTCCCCGAAACACTCCGCACCATGCGTGCGTCCCGCGCCACCGACGGCGAGGTCTTCGCCGTGCTGGTGAGCAACCCGCGCCTGGCGACGCCCGTCAAACTCGACCTTCGATTGGTTGAGGCCGACCAGGTCACGACGCCCGACCTCTGGGTCCTCGACGACCATGCCGTGGACGGCATCGTCTTTGACGACGCGGGCAACCCCGCCGAGTACCACATCCTCAAGGGCCATCCGGGCGACGCGCGCAGCGGATTCCTTGGGCTTGAGTATGACCGCGTTCCCGCCGAAGCGGTCATCCACTACTTCCGTGCGGATCGCCCGGGCCAGAGCCGTGGCATCCCAGACATCACTCCGGCGCTCCCGCTCTTTGCGCAGCTTCGACGCTTCACCCTGGCGGTCCTCGGCGCTGCGGAAACCGCCGCCGACTTCGCGGGCATCCTCTACACCGACACCCCCGCCAACGGCGAGGCCGAGAGCGTCGAACCGATGGACGCCATCGAACTCGAAGCCCGCTCGCTGCTCACCATGCCCGGCGGCTGGAAGATGGCGCAGGTCCACGCCGAGCAGCCCGCGACGACCTATGCCGAGTTCAAGCGGGAGGTCCTCAACGAGATCGCCCGCTGCCTGAACATGCCGTTCAACGTCGCGGCGTGCAACTCCTCGGGGTACAACTACGCCAGCGGTCGCCTCGATCATCAGGTGTACTTCAAGAGCATCCGCGTCGAACAGGACCAACTGGCGTGCGCGGTGCTCGACCGCCTCCTGCTGGCCTGGCTCCGCGAGGCGGTGCTGGTCTCCGACCTGCTGCCGCTCCGCGTCCGCACCCTCATCGCCACCGGCGAGGCCCTGCCCCACCAGTGGTTCTGGGATGGCAACGAGCATGTGGACCCGGCGAAGGAAGCAACGGCTCAGCAGACGCGGCTCGCCTCGCACACGACGACGCTGGCCAGCGAGTACGCGAAGCAAGGCCGCGACTGGGAAACCGAGCTCCGCCAGCGGGCCAAAGAGGTCGCGCTGATGAAGGAACTCGGGCTTGCACCCGAGCAGGCCCAGCCGCTCCAGCCCGCGGGCAAGGAGGACAGCAGTGGCGACTAAGCGCCTCCTCACCCTGTGCGCTCCCGTCGAGGGGTGGCTCGAAGCGTCGGCCGACGGCGCTGCGCCCGCTGATGGCAAGCCCGTGCTGCGCCGGTTCTCGATGACCGCATACACCGGCGGCCCCATGATGCTCGCGGGGTGGAATCACCCTGTGGTCGTGGATCTCGCGGGGCTTCAGATCACCGCCAAGAGCCGACCCATTCTCAAGGACCACAACCGTTCGCTCATCGTCGGCCACACCGAGTCGATCGGCGTGCAGGGGTCGAGGCTCGTGGTGTCGGGGGTGATCTCCGGCGCAGGACCCGTCGCCCGCGAGATCGTCGAGAGCAGCCGAAACGGCTTTCCCTGGCAGGCATCGCTCGGCGCGGTTGCCCAGCCCGGCGCGATGGAGTTCGTGTCCAAGGGCCGCACGGCAGCGGCGAACGGGCAGCAGTTCGAGGGGCCGGTCCACATCGCCCGCCGCAGCGTGCTGGGCGAGGTGAGCTTCGTGGCGCTCGGGGCAGACGACAACACGACCGCGAGCGTCGCGGCGGCAGCGATCAAGGAGGACGACATGACCTTCGAGCAATGGCTCGCGGCCAAGGGCTTCGACCCGGCCAGCATCAACGACACGCAGAAGACCAACCTCAAGGCGATGTTCGACGCCGACGAGGTTGGCGACACGAGCACGGCCACGGACGGCGATCCAGGTGGCGGTGAAGGGGGCGGCGGCAAGGATGTCGCCCCCCCGATCGCCCCCCCCATCGCCCGTCTCCGGGCCGAGGCCGCCGCCGAGACCAAGCGCATCGGCGAGATCCGCAAGGTCTGCTCGGTGGGCGGCGGCAAGCACGCCGCGCTCGAAGTTAAGGCCATCGCCGAGGGATGGGACGTGACCAAGACCGAGCTGGAGGTGCTCCGCGCCGAGCGGCCGGTCTACACCGGCGTCCGCCGCGACGCCGATGCCGGTCAGTCCGCCCGCGCGATCGAGGCGGCGCTGTGCATCTCGGCCGGTCTGCCGGAGGCGCAGGTCGGCAAGTGGTACGACGAGCGCACCATGAACGCCGCGCTCGCCCGCGACCTGCGGGGTGCCGGACTTCACACAATCCTGTACGAGACCATCCGCGCCGGCGGGGAGCATGTGCGCCCTGGGCGCGTGGATAACGACACCATCAAGTCCGCCTTCTCGGCCGAGCGCCGGCTCATCCAGGCATCCGGCAGCGGCGGGAGCAGCTTCAGCACGATCACCTTGTCGGGCATCCTCTCCAACGTCGCCAACAAGACCATGCTCGCGGCGTACACCGCCGTGGAGAGCGTGGTTGCCATGTTCTGCGCCGAGACGGATGTGAACGACTTCAAGGAGGTCACCCGCTACCGCCTCACCGGCAACGGCGTCTTCGAGAAGGTCGGCCCCGACGGCGAGCTCAAGCACGCGGGGCTCTCCGAGCAGGCGTACACGAACAAGGTCGAGACCTTCGGTCGCATGATCGCTCTGACGCGGCAGATGATGATCAACGACGATCTCGGGGCGTTCCTCCAGATCCCCCGCATCATCGGCCGCATGTCCGCGCTCAAACGCGAGGAGGCGGTGTTCGAGCTGCTCCTGTCGAACCCGGCCACGTTCTTCAGCGCTGGCAACAAGAACTTCATCTCGGGCGCGACCACCAACCTCGGCATCGACGCACTCACGCAGGGCGAGCAGATCTTCCTGGACCAGACAGACACGGACGGCAAGCCCATCCTGCTGTCGCCCGCCGTCTTGCTGGTGCCGTCGGCCCTCAAGGTCACGGCCCAGGTGCTGATGACCGAGACGCGGCTCAACGAGACCACGACGACCGACAAGGGCAAGCCCGCCGCCAACCCGCACGCGGGCAAGTGGAAGCCCGTCGCCACGCCCTACCTGAACTCGCAGGGCTTCACCGGGTCCAGCGCCAAGGCGTGGTATCTCTTCGCCAACCCGGCGGACGTGGCGGCGATCGAGATCGCGTACCTGCGCGGCAAGCGCACCCCGACCATCGAGAGCGGGGACACCGACTTCAACACGCTCGGCATGCAGTGGCGCGGCTATTTCGACTTCGGCGTCGCCATGCAGGACTTCCGGGCGGCGATCAAGAGCAAAGGCGAGGTTTGATGGGCGATTCAGTTCCGATCGGCGGCGATGGCGAGGTCGAGCCGGGCGGTTCTTCAGGAGATTCAAGTATGCCAGCGAAGTTCATTCAGGAAGGTGCGGCACTCGATTACACCCCGGTCGCGGACACGCCCGCGGGGACGGTCGTGGTGCAAAGCGAGATGGTCGGCGTCACCCGCGTGGACCTCAAGGCGGGCCAACTCGGCTCGCTGGCGGTCACCGGCGTCTTCGAGTTCCCGAAGGCACTGGGGGCGAGCAGCGCCATCCCCATTGGCACCCTGACGTACTGGGACGCGACGAACCAGGTCGCCACGAAGAACGCGGCGGCGGGAGTGAACAAGCTCATCGGCAAGTGCATCAAGACCACGGTGGATGCGGACCTCATCGTCCGCGTCCGCCTCCAGCAGTAAGGGGGCAACCGTGGGCGATCTGCTCGAACAAGGCGCGGCCTTCCTTGAGGACCAGCGGCACCGGCACATGAGCCGCGCGGTGGTCTATCAGCGTGGCACGGACTCCAAGGAAGTTCAAGCAACCATCGGCAAGACCGAGTTCGAGCAGGCGGATGACTCGGGACTGATCCATCGCACGGAGTCGCGGGACTTCCTGATTCGAGCAGCGGACCTCGAGTTCGGCTCCGGCCCCGTCCTCCCGCGGGCCGGGGATCAGGTTCGTGAGACGGTGGACGGCGTGGGGGGCACCGTGTTCGTGTACGAGGTCAACGCGCCGGGCGGGCAGCCTCCCTTCCGGTTTAGCGATCCCTATCGCAAATCCCTTCGGATTCACACCAAGCACATCGACACGGAAACCTGATGGCATCGACGAGCTCACATCCCGGTGCGATGAACAACCCCGCTCGATCGGCGAAGGGTGGAGGTGTTGCTTGAGCACCATCGTCGCCATCGCGGACGCGGTCGTGGGCCACATCAACGCCGGCACCTTCAGCCAGCCCGTCAGCGCCGTGCGGATGTTCCAGCCCGCGTTCTCGCTGGAGGACCTGAAAGACCTGCGAGTCTCCGTGGTCCCGCGCACGGTCGGCATCTCGGCGGCGAGCCGCGACAGCAGCGCGTTCGAGTGCGTCGTGGATGTCGGCGTGCAGAAGAAACTGCCTGCCGAGAACGAGCAGGCCGGGATCGACGCGCTACTCGATCTGGTCGAGGAGCTCACGGACCACCTGCGGCTGAAGCGGTTGCCCGATGCTCCCGACGCCGCGTGGGTCAGTATCGCGCATGAGCCGGTGGTGTCGGGCGACTCGCTGGAGCAGCACCGGGTGTTCACGAGCGTCCTGAGCACCACCTATCGGGTGCGGAGGTGAATGTGCGGAACGTGGTCATCGCCAGGATCGATCTCGACAGCGCCGACAAGCCGCTTTCAACGGTGAAGTTCGTGGCCACGTTCACGCTCACCGCGTCGCACGCGAACACGCAGGACGCGACGCTCTCGGACGGGAAGGGAAACGACGTGCTGCTGCCCCCGGGCGTGCAATACCGGTTCGAGCGGGTCAACCTCGCGGACCTGTTGGTGCGGAGCAAGGCGGGCGAGGCAGTATTCGTAGTCGGCCACAGCGCCGCGTGATCAAGGAGTTTAACGATGGCCATCAAACTCGGCATGGAAGCCAAGCTGCTCTACAAGGTCGGCGGGCAGGGCGGAGGCGGGGCGTGGACGGCGCTGGGCAACACGCGCGATGTGACCCTCAACCTGGAGGCGGGCGAGGCGGACGTGACGACCCGCGCGAACGCAGGCTGGCGAGCCACCGTCGCCACGCTCAAGGAAGCGAGCGTCGAGTTCGAGATGGTCTGGGACACGGCCGACGTGGGTTTCACGGCGATCAAGAACGCCTTCTTCGGCAACGACCCCATCGGCTTCCAGATTCTCGATGCGACCGCCGGGCAGGGCCTTCAGGCGGACTTCGCGATCACCAACTTCTCTCGCAGCGAGGCGCTGGAGGAGGCCATCACGGTCTCCATCACAGCCAAGGTCACATACTCGGTCACGGCTCCATCATGGATCGGTGGCTAAGCGGAGGCACGGATGCGGTCATTCAAGGACAACGCGGGCAGGCAGTGGTCGGTCGAGATCAACGTCGCCACGCTCAAGCGTGTGCGCGGGCTCACCGGCACTGACTTGATGCAGGTCATCGAGGGGACGCTGATCGAGAAACTGATCCGCGACCCCATCCTTCTGTGTGACATCGTGTACGCGATCTGCAAGCCCGAGGCCGACGCTGCCACCCCCCGGATCACCGACGAGGAGTTCGGCAAGGCGATGGCGGGCGACGCGATCGAAGCGGCGACCACCGCGGTGCTGGAGGAGCTCGTGGCTTTCTGCCCGAGCCCGAGGGACCGGGCCAACCTCGGGCGGGTACTCCAGGCCACCAACCGGGTGATGGACAAGGCCCGCGACCTGACAGAGAAGCGGATCGAGACGCTGACCAGCGAGGGCGAGCTGGACAGGCTCGT